>Ga0209382_10006628_pt1 | contig 14871 bp, 14 predicted proteins | sample SoiMetdeltSBSDD5_FD_187599 | JGI IMG/M metagenome (GOLD analysis project Ga0209382, IMG submission 187599) | Bulk soil microbial communities from a Populus tree surrounding site in Tennessee, USA - Soil MetaG P. deltoides SBSDD5 (SPAdes) (version 2) | ecosystem: Environmental > Terrestrial >... | reverse complement strand
CCAGGCAGGGAAGTCTCGGCCCGGTCATGTTGCTGCGCCGTTGGGGGAGTCGATGACCAAGTTGGTGCGAGAGGTGATGGCACGGGTGCCCCTCTCGATCGATGCACAGATGTCCATCGAGTCGGCAGCGGCGGTCATGCGCCGGCGCGATGTCGGGGAGCTCCTGGTCACCGACGACGGCTACCTGTGTGGGACGCTGACCGCGCGTGACATCGCCGTCTGGTCGATCGCAGCCGGCCGCCATCCGGCCACCATCCTGGCCGGCGAGTGCTGTGACGGCGACGAGCACCAGATCGCCGCCGACGCTCCTGCCGAGGACGCCCTGGAGCTCCTCCAGCGCTACGAGCTCCAGTACCTGCCGGTCACCGACGGCGGCCGGCTGGTCGGGGCGGTCTGGATCACCGATGTCCTGGCCGCCACGGTCTGGAGGCACCGTTCGCCGAGCCGCCCGACGAAGCGGAGGCGGCCGGCCGCTACCAGGGGTTCCGCCGCCAGGGACGCCGGGGCGACTACCCCGCCGTCCGCGCTCGCGACCAGGGTCCGAGCGCAGCGAGGCTGACGGCGAGCATCCCAGCGGTCAGCGCGAGCTGGCCGAACCACCACGCGCCGAGCGTGTGGTGTCCCGAGGCTGGGCAGGTCACCGTCATCGCCACGGCGATGGCCCCCGTGATCGCGCCGCCGAGGGCCGCGGACGGTTGCCGGTGGGCAGCCGCGAAGACCGTGGACCACAAGGCCACCATGAGAGCCAGACTGGCCACCGTTGCCAGCACGGCCGGTGCCGCCTCGGGGTGGGTCGGGGCCGGCTCGATGGCTACGGCGACGATGTAGGCCAGTGGCCAGCCGATGCCGAGGGCCGCAGCCCAACCCGGTGCCAGCTGATCGCTGGCGCGGCTGGCCTTCGCAGCGGTCCGCTCGACCGCGTCGCCTCGCTCGATCCGCTCGAGGGCCGGTATCCGGTCGAGCACCGGGCCGAGGACCCGTGCACGTCGTCCGTCCATCTCGCACCTCCGTGGGCTGGCTGCCCTTCCGATTCTGTCAGGCTCCGGAGCGCTAGGGGAACCACGCGCCTCCCAGCGGTCCCAGGCTCAGTCCGCGGCCAGCCGATTCGCGATGGTGATCAGGAACCGGAGGCTGTCGTCCACCGACAGCGCCGCGTCCCGCAGCCGCCCGTACAGGACCTCGTACTCCTTGACGTCGTCAGCCTCGGTGAGCAGGAGATCGTCGGTGACGGTGTCCACGGCCACCACCGTCGGGTCCTCGGGGTCGGGGTAGGTGTACAGCGAGAAGGCCGACCGGGGGAGGTTGAAGCTCTCGATCTCGGCCTCGACGGGCAGCACCCGCACGGTGGTCTTCGGGTCGCCGTTGGCTCGCGCGGTGATGTGGTAGAGCTGGGCCTTGACCACCTCGGCGGGGGCGCCGCGTCGGCGCACCGCCAGCTCGTCGACGATGACGTCGTAGGTCGGGCCATCGGGCCGGCGGAGCATGCGCTGGCGGCGGTTCCGGGCGTCGACGGCCTTGTCCGCGGCCGGGGCGCTGCGCGCAGCGCCGTCATCGGCCGTCACCCGGGCTCGGGTGAACTCCGGCGTCTGGAGCAGCCCGGGCAGGAAGGCCATCTGGAACTCCCGGATGGCGGTCGCCCCGGCTTCGAGGTCGGCGTAGCGAGCCTGACGGACACCCATCTCGCGGTTCGACTCCCACCACCCGCGCTCGCTGGCCTCCCGCGCGATGGTGTAGATGCGGGTCCAGCGGTCGCCCTCGACCTCGAGAGCGTCGAGGATCTTGATGATGTCGGCCACGTCGAACAGGTGGCCGTTCTCGATCCGCGAGATGCTGGCCCGGTTCTCGCCGATCTTCTTCGCCAGCTGCTCACTGGTCAGGCCATGCTCCGCGCGCAGTGACCGCAACTCCGCGGCCAACCGCAAGCGACGCACGTATGGGCTGATCAATCCGCCGTGTCCTCCCCCAGCGGCCTGTTTTCCGAACCTGCCGGCCTCCCTGACTCCCGGAGCCAGCCTAGGGCGTCGAGGGGCGGCTGCCCGACCTCCCATTCCCGCTCGCGTAGACTCTGGAACATGCCGTGCCTGGGGAGCCCCATTGGCGGGCCGGTGGGTAGCGCAGGGTGACCTCCGAACCGCAGAACGAAGCGGGAGAGGCCTCCGCGCCACCGGCCAGCGATCCGATCATCGACACCACCGTGGCGCACCAGGCGCGCATCTACGACTACCTCGCCGGTGGCAACGCCCACTTCGCGGTGGACCGCGAGGCGGCGCGGTACCAGGCCCAGGCCTACGGCGGCGAGGAGCGGGCGCGTCGGGACATTCGCGCCAACCGCGACTTCATCGGCCGGGTCATCCGCTATCTCGCGGGCGAGGCCGGCATCCGGCAGTTCCTCGACATCGGCACCGGCATCCCCAAGGAGGACGACCTGCACGGCGTCGCGCAGCAGACCGCCTCGGATGCCCGCATGGTCTTCGTCGACAACGACGACGCCGTCCTGGCCTACGCCCACGAGCTGATGCAGACCACCCAGGAGGGCATCGCCCGCTTCGTCAAGGGCGACTTCTTCGACCCGCCGGGGGTGTTGGCCGAAGCGGGCGAGACCCTGGACTTCACCCGGCCGACCGCCCTCATGCTCGTGGCGCTGCTCCACCTGCATGGCGACGAGCTCCATCCCCACGAGACCGTGGCCCGCTACATCGATGGCCTCCCGTCGGGCAGCTACCTGGTGATGACCCACCTCTCGACCGATATCGACCCCGCCGCGACGCAGGGCTTGGCGCGGGCCGCGGAGAGCGCCAACGTCGACTACGGCTTCGCGCTGCGGTCCGAGGCCGAGTTCAGCCGGTTCTTCGACCGCCTGGAGCTGGTCGAGCCGGGGATCGTCCCGGTGACCGCCTGGCGCACCGAGGTCGACTTCGTGGCGCCGTTCTGGTCGGGGGTCGGTCGCAAGCCCTGAGCTCCTCCCACCCGGTGGAGCGGTCTCGACTCGCCGCCCGCTGGTCGGGGAACAGACCTGAGCGAGATCATGCCCATGTTGGACGACTCGCTCGAGGCCGCCGCGGCGGCCGGTCTCCGGTACGTCACCGACGAGATGCCGTGCATCCGCCGGCGGCGTCGTGGCCGCGGCTGGGAGTACACGGACGCCGCCGGCCGGCGCATCACCGACGCCGACGAGCGCCGGCGGATCGACGCGATCGCGATCCCACCGGCCTGGACGGAGGTGTGGATCTGTCCCGATCCGGACGGGCACATCCTCGCGACCGGACGTGACGCCAGGGGCCGCAAGCAGTACCGGTACCACCCGCACTGGCGTGAGGCCCGGGACGAGACCAAGTTCGACCACCTGGGCGACTTCGGTCGGGCGCTGCCGGACCTCCGGCGATCGAGCCGCGCCGAGCTCTCGCGACGCGGCCTGCCCCGGGAGAAGGTGCTGGCCCTGGTGGTCTGCCTGCTCGATCGCACGCTCATCCGGGTGGGTAACGACGAGTACGCGGTCGCGAACGACGCCTACGGGCTGACGACGGTCCGCGGCGACCACGTCGAGGTGGACCGGGGACGGGTGGTGTTCGACTTCCGCGGCAAGGGCGGCGCCCAGTGGGAGGTGGCCCTGCAGGACCCCCGGCTCGCACGCCTCGTCCAGCAGTGCGACGAGCTCGGTGGCTACGAGCTCTTCGCCTACGAGGACGCTGACGGCCACATCGTCGACGTCGACTCGTCCGACGTGAACGAGTACCTCCGGGAGCTCACGGGCGACGACATCACGTCCAAGGACTTCCGCACCTGGGGCGGAACGGTCGAGGCTGCCGCCACGCTGGTGGCCATGGGCGAGCCCGGGAGCCGCCGGGAGGCTGACCGGAACGTCCTGGCGGCCATCGATCGGGCAGCCGAGCGGCTGGGGAACACCCGCGCCGTGGCCCGCGCGTCCTACGTCCACCCCCGGGTCCCCGAGGCTTACGTCGCCGGCGAGCTGCTGCCCCGGTGGAAGCAGGCCCGGCGCCGGGGTGAGCTCGACCGCACCGAGCGGCTGGTGCTCGGCCTCGTCAGCTGACCCCGCGGGAACGGGGTCTGGACGCGACGAGATCGAGACATCCGAGGGGATGCCTCGATCTCGCTCGGTTCCCGCCGGGTGGCGCTCATGGCGCTGGTAGCGCCCGCCACACGGTTTCAGCGCCTTCAGCGGAGGTCGACCTGCTGGACCTGCCCGCCGGTGATGGCGACCTGCGCCATCGGGGCCATGTCGTCGTCCAGCAGGTGGTACTGGCCTTCCAGCACCTCGGGGTAGATGGCGACCCAGGTGGGTGCGCCGTCGATGTCCCGGGAGTGGACGCCGGTGTGGAACCGGCTGGCCGGGTCGACCGGGGAGCCGCTTGGGCAGGCGTGCAGCTCCCCGGTCGCCGGCTGGTCGGCGAGATAGACGATCAGTGCACCCACCTCGCCGCCGATGTCGAGCACCGGCCACGGGCCGGGGGCCGCGTGGCTCGGTGCTCCATCGTGGTGATGGTGATGGCTGTGGTGATGGTGCTGATGCTCGTGATGAGTGTCCATCGTCACGGCCGTCATGGTCAGGGCACGTCGTAGCCGGCGTAGGGCAGGCCCACGTACGGGAACCGATCGAGGAACTGCCGGCCCGGGTTCTGGAACGTGCCGTCCTCCACGGAGTCGACCACGCCGTCGACCGTGTAGTTCGGCGCGACCAGTGGATAGGTCTTGCCGGCCACGGCCCGCAGCTCGATGGTGACCACGTCGTCGGTGAGCCGACGCCCGTTGGGGAACCCGGCCAGGTCGCCGTTGAGGAGACCAAGGCGATCAGGGTTCGGCGACGGGGGGATGGCGGTGTTCAGCCGGAGCATGTCGGCCAGGGTGTCGCCGGTGAAGTTCTGGAAGTTCTGGATGATCGGCCGGCCGCCGGCCTGGGCCGGGATGCCGGTGAGCAGGATCGCCACCAGGTCAGCCCGATCGGCGGTCAGGTTCTTCAGGTTGGGGAACGCGTCCCGGTACAGGGCAGGCAGCAGCTTCGCGAGCTCGGGCTGCCGCACGAACTGGGCGAACGCCGAGTCACGGCTGGGGCTGCGGCTGTTCCAGCGGTCCTTCTGCGCCATGGGCACGATGACCTCGTTGAACAGCGGGTTCCCGAGCCGGGAGACCTGGGTCCACGGACCGACGCTGCCTTCGCTCCGGCCGCCGCGGACGCTGGCCCGCTGCCGGTAGGAGGAGCCCCAGACGCCGATGGTGGCCTTGGGGTCCATCCGATCGGTGATGGGGTTCCGTCCCCGCGTCAGGTCGTTGGCCGGAACCTCCAGCACGATGGAGTGCACGTTGACCTGGGCCAGTGCGTCCACGCCGGGCTGGGGGTCCGTCGGGATCACGTGTGCGTTCTGGAGCGGACGCAGCGTGCCCAGGTCGAAGATCGAGCCCAGGTCGACGAAGAACGGCTCCGCCCGCTGGCCCGCGAACACCTTCTCGCCCGAGTCGAGCTGGTAGGTGGCGGCATCGGCCAGGGCGGAGTAGTTGGGGGTCGAACGGGGCCCGATGTTGCACGGCGGGCACGCCAGGTTCCGGGCCAGGCGGCGCGACCCGTCGCGGGTCACCTTGGTGACCGAGTAGGTCTGCCGCCGGTTCCAGTTCCTGCTGGTGAGTGACTCGATCTGACCGGTGTTGTACAGGAACGTGTTCGGGTTGGTGATGGTCGACTGGAAGCGGAACTGGTAGATGATGTCCGCCCGCCCGTCGCCGTTGTTGTCGATGTTGATGTGGTAGGTGACGTCGTTGCCGAACTCGTAGAAGTTCGGCCCGCCCGCCGGGTTCTCGACCGGCACGTAGTTGGTGATGAGCACCACCGTGTTTCGCGGGGTGACGAAGGCGTACGTATCGGTGTTGTCAGCGCACGGGTCGCACAGGAGGCCGGGCGCTTCGCGGTGTGAAGACATCGCTGTCCTCCTTTCAACGGGTAGCCCGGAGCAGCTGCGCTACGAGCGCAGGGTTGGTGACAATGACTTCGCGTTCGCCCACGAAGACCTCGACTTCCCCGGCTGCGGCGTCGCGGACGTTGGCGACCAGGGGCTGGTCGGCGACTTCCTCGAGCTCCGCTGCCGACAGCTCGTCGTCTCCGTCGGACATCTTGGAAACTGTCCAGCCAGCGCCAAAGGCCGCGGCCGCACCTGCGGCACCGGCCGAGCCCTTGACGAGGAACGAACGTCGCGTAACTGGCTCCATTGATTCCCTCCTCTCCTCGACCTTCGAGGATGATTCGGGTGCTCTACGGAGCCGCCGGGCCCGGCGGATGATGGCGCCTCGCGCGGAGAGCGGGCGGAGGCGGGGGAAGAGGCGCTACTCGACCCGGAAGTCGTCGCGGGCCGTGCCGGCCCGAGCGCGCTCGATGGTCGGTTCGCGCAGCATCCGCTTGGTCTGGGCGTACGCCGCGGGCGAGTACTCGCCCAAGCGCCGCGCCTCGGCGATGGCCGCGCTCTCGCACTCGTCCGCCGGCACCACCTGGTCCAGCCAGCCGACCTCGACTGCGCCACGGGGGTCGTAGAGCTGGGCGCCGAGGGTGGCCGCCGGGAGGGCTCGGGGAGTCAGCCGGTCGCGGGCCAGCTCCATGCCGAACGAGGGGAGCGACATGCCGATCGCCGTCTCGTTCAGCCCGATCTTGGCCTTGACGGCCGCGCCGATGCGGACGTCGCAGCTGGCGGCGAGGAGGACGCCTGCTGCGAGCGCGTGGCCGGTGACCGCGGCCACCACCGGTTGTGGGTGGAGGTACAGGCGCAGGAGGAACTTCCCGCCCGCCGTGGCCAGCGCGAGGGCCGAGTCGATGCCCTGGGTCATGACCGACAGGTCGAAGCCGGCCGAGAAGGCGCCCTCCCGGCCGACGATGCAGACGGCGGTGGCATCCTGCTTGGCCTGGTCCAGCGCTTCGGTGAGTGCCTCGAGCGTCGCGTAGCCGAGGACGTTGACCTTGCCGTCGTCGAACCGCACGACGGCCACCCCGTCCTCGATGGTCGTGGTCACCGCAGCGTCAGCCATGGATGGAAGCTACTTGCGCTGGACCGTCCTCCGTCCAGCCGTCGCGGTCCAGAAGTCGATCACCAGATGGTCCGGCGGATCGCCGACCTTGGTCACCACCACCTCGTTGACATCCAGGCGGAACAGGTGGAACGGTCCCGGGGGCGCGTCCTGCCCGAACTCGGCCAGGAGGTCGGGGTCGGTCACCTCGACGGCGCGGCCGGCGATCTTGGCATCGCCCGCCGACTCGGTCTCCATCTCCTTGGGATCGGCGCTGTTGCTGTGGATGGCGACCCGGGGATCCTGCAACAGGTCCTGGGCCTTGCGGGCGTCGGGCATCGAGCCCAGCCACAGCTCGCCGTCCTTGAACTGCAGCTCGGTGCCGCTGATGCGCGGGGAGCCGTCGCGGCGGAGGGTGGCCATGGTCTTGTGGCGGTGACGCTCGAAGATGGCTCGGGCCTCGTCGGCGAGGTCGGGTGCGGCCGCGGCGAAGTCGTCCCAGGTGGTCATGGTCCGATTGTCCTCCTCCTCCCTGACAGATCGCGTCAGGGATTCTCGACGGTCCTCCGGCTCGGGGAGGTCCCCCGAAACTGTCGCACCCGCTCTGTAAGGTCGACAGCCATGGACAGCGTCGTTCATCCGACAGCCGCCGCGAGGCCGGCCGGGCTGGTGATCGGCACCGAGGCAGCGACCCCGCTCGAGTTCTGGGTGGGCGTCGCGCCCGGCAGCTACCTGCAGCTCGACGACGTGGTGGTGACCGAGCGGACGCTGCCCAGCGGTGAGACGGTGCACATCTCCGGGCTGGTGACCCAGGTCAGGGCCCGGCACGAGGGAGCGCGGCTCGACAACGACGTGTTCCTGGTGGCCGACGGCATCCTGCCGGCCGAGGTCAGCGAGGTGGCGCAGGTGCTGGCCACCCGATTCGAGCCCGAGGTGTACGTGCCTCCGCTCCCCGGATCCGAGGTCCGCAAGGCCGTGGGCGACGAGCGTGACGAAGCGCTGCTGTTCGCCCAGATGCAGCGTCGGCTCCCGGCCGGGCTGTCCCGCGACGACGAGCCCTTCCACCTGAACCTCGAGTTCCTCGACGGCACCCGTGGCGCGCATGTGAACATCAGCGGGGTCTCCGGGGTCGCCACCAAGACGACCTACGCGACGTTCCTGCTGTACAGCCTGTTCCACTCCGACGTGCTGGGGGCCGAGGCCGCCAACACCAAAGCGCTGATCTTCAACGTCAAGGGCGAGGACCTGCTGTTCCTCGACCACGCCAACGTCGCCCTGCCCGACGACCAGGTCGCCCGGTACGCGGCGCTCGGCCTGCCCGCCGGGCCCTTCGGGTCGGTGGCTCTCTATGCGCCGCCGTTGCGAGACGATCCGAACGCGAGTCCCGACGTGGCTGTCCGCCAGCGCGACGTCACCTCGTTCTTCTGGACGATCGAGCAGTTCTGTCGTCAGGAGCTGCTGCCGTTCCTGTTCGCCGACGCCGAGGACGACCGGCAGCAGTACACGATGGTGGTCCACAACGTGACCGCCCACCTGCGCCAGGCGGCCCAGGCCGGCGAGGTGGGCGACGGTGCGATCAGCATCGACGGCGAGATCGTCCGCGGCTTCGACGAGCTGGTCGAGCTGATCGAGCAGAAGGTCGACCCCGACGGACCCGACCAGTGGGCGGGCCGGGCCATCGGTCTGGGCACGGTCAACGCCTTCCTGCGGCGGCTGCACGGCTCCCGCCGGCACCTCCGGCACCTGATCCGGGCCGACGTGCCCCGGCCCGAGCGGCACCGGGTCGATCTCGACCGGGCCCAGGTGAAGGTGGTCGACCTGCACAACCTGAACGACCGGGCCAAGCGGTTCGTGGTCGGCGTGGTCCTGCGCCGGGCCTTCGACCAGAAGGAGCGGACAGGGAGCTCCCTGCCGCTGCGGTTCGTGGTCCTCGACGAGCTGAACAAGTACGCCCCACGCGACGGCTCGAGCCCGATCAAGGAGATCCTGCTCGACGTGGCCGAGCGCGGCCGTTCACTGGGGATCATCCTCATCGGCGCGCAGCAGACGGCCAGCGAGGTCGAGCGCCGGATCGTCGCCAACTCGGCCATCCGGGTCGTGGGGCGGCTCGATGCCGCCGAAGCCGCGCGGGGCGAGTACGGGTTCCTGCCGCCGGTGCAGCGCCAGCGGGCGACGATCATCAAGCCGGGCACCATGTTGGTGAGCCAGCCCGAGCTGCCGGTGCCGATGGTGGTCCAGTTCCCCTTCCCGGCCTGGGCCACCCGGGCCAGCGAGGCCGGTCTGGCGCTGGGTGCGGTGGCCGGGAACGGCCATGGCGGCTCGGCGCTGATCGAGACACCGGCCGCGGATCCGTTCGCGGGCTTCCCGCGGGACTGACCGGGACGACGACGAGGACGGACGGGAGAGGCGAAGCGTCGAGATGCGGTTGCTCCACACCTCCGACTGGCACGTGGGCAAGGCGATCCGGGGTCGTTCCCGGGCCGGCGAGCACGAGGACGTGCTCGCCGAGATCGCCACCGTCGCCCACCAGGCCTCGGTCGATCTGGTGGTCGTGGCCGGCGACCTGTTCGACACAGCGGCGCCGTCGGCGGAGTCCGAGCGCATCGTGTACCAGGCCCTCGTGCGGCTGGCCGCCGGCGGACGGCCGGTGGTGGTCGTCGCCGGGAACCACGACTCGGCCGCCCGGCTCGGCGCGGTCGCCCAGCTGTCCGCGGCCAGCGGCATCCACGTCGCATCCACCATCCGGCCCCCGGACGACGGTGGTGTGCTCGAGCTGAACGTCGACGGCGATTGCGTCCGGCTGGCGCTGCTGCCCTTCCCCTCGCAGCGGTACGTGGTGACCGCCGACCTCCTGATGGGGGCGGGCGATGCCACCGACGCCCACGCGGCGTACGCCGACCGGGTGGCCCGCATCGCGTCGGCCCTGACGGCGGGCTTCGGTGCGGGCACCATCAACCTCGTCGTGGCCCACCTGATGGTCCTGGGTGGGGTCCTCGGCGGCGGCGAGCGTGGCGCCCACACGGTGTTCGACTACTGGGTACCGGCTACCGCCTTCCCGCCGTCGGCCCAGTACGTCGCCTTGGGGCACCTGCACCGGGCCCAGCGCCTCGACGGTCCAGCACCGTTGCACTACTGCGGGTCGCCGCTCCAGCTCGACTTCGGGGAGACCGCCAACGAGCCGACCGTCAATCTGGTCGACCTGCGACCGGGCCTCCCGGCCGATGTGCGAGGCGTGCCTCTCCAACAGGGCCGGCGCCTGCGGACCCTACGGGGGACCCTGCCGGAGCTCCACGCCCAGGTCGGCGCGACCGACACCGACCACCTGCGCCTGGTGCTCGAGGAAGCGCCACGCCCCGGCCTGGCCGACGAGGCGCGGGAACTGTTCCCGGACGCGGTCGAGGTCGCCGTGGCGCCCCGGGACGAGTCAGCCGGCGAACGCCGTCCCCCCGACCCGGATCGCCTGGGTCGTAGCCCGCACGAGCTGTTCGCCGACTACCTCGACCTCTGCGGTGTGGCCGACCCCCGGCTGCTGCGGTTGTTCGATGACCTGGTGGACGAGGTCGTGCCATGAGGCCCGTGCGGCTCGAAGTCGAGGGCTTCATGGCCTTCCGCCGGCCGGTGGTGATCGACTTCGCCGGCGCCGACCTCTTCGCGCTGGTGGGCCCGACCGGCGCCGGCAAGACCAGCATCATCGACGCGATCACCTTCGCGCTCTACGGCACGATCCCCCGGCTCGACGACCGCCGTGCCGTCGCGCCGATCGTGAGCCAGAACCTCACCGAAGCCCGGGTCCGGCTGGACTTCGCCGTGGGTTCCGAGCGCTACACGGCGGTGCGTGTGGTCCGTGCGTCGAAGACCGGGGCGAGCACCAAGGAGGCACGCCTCCAGCGGGGCGAGCAGGTGCTCGCGGGCAACGCCGACGAAGTGAGCCTCGCGGTCGTCGACCTGCTCGGCCTGACCTACGAGCACTTCACGACCTGCGTGTCCTTGCCCCAGGGGCAGTTCGCGCGCTTCCTCCACGACAAGCCCCGCGACCGGCAGGACCTCCTGGTCCGCTTGCTGGAGCTGGGCCTCTACGACCTGGTGGCCAGCGCGTCGCGGCAGCGAGCCGCCCTCGCCGCCACCCGCGCCGAGGTGCTGGACGGCCAGCTCGAGCGGCTCGCGGAGGCGACACCCGAGGCACGCGACGAGGCTCGAGCCCAGGTCGACGCGCTGACAGCCCTCGGAGAGCGCCTGGCCCGGGTCCGGCCCGAGCTGGACGAGCTCGACCGGGCGGCCGGAGTGGAGAGCGACGCGGCCACGCACGCTGCTCGCCAGCTCGACCTCCTCCAGGGGCTGCAGCTGCCGGCCGGGGTCGACGAGCTGTCCGAGGCGCTGACGACGGCGCTGCGCGACCGGCAGGACTGCCTGGCGGCCGAGGAAGCCGCGGCCACAGCTCTGGCCGCGGCCGAGCAGCGGTTGGCCGGCCTTCCCCCGCGACGCCAGCTCGAACAGGTGCGGGACGACCTCCAGCGCCGGGACGAGCTGCAACGGCAGGCGAGGAGAGGCCGGGAGGCTGTCGCCGTCTCGGCCGCCCGGGTCGAGGAGGCGCAGCGGGCCGAGGCCGAGGCTGAGCAGTCGAGGGACGAGCGGGCGGCGGCGCTCGAACGGGTGCGGGTCGAGCAGCGGGCCTCGGCCCTGGTGCCCGAGCTCCAGGCCGGTGAGCCGTGCCCGGTGTGCCGGCAGCCGGTGAGCCACATCCCCGAGATCCACCTGCCCGACCTCGCCGCGGTGGAGCAGGCGCTGGCCACCGCGACCCAGCGGCTCAGGATCGTGAGCTCGGCGCTGTCGGCGGCCTGCACCGAACAGGCCCGGGTCGAGGAGAAGCTGGCGGGGGTCGAGGTCGAGCTCGCGGTGCTGGCCGGCCGCCTCGCGGCGTCGCCGCTCCTCGAACAGGCCGACGAGGCCGAGAACGTCGAGGAGGTCGACGGGGTCGACGGGGTCGAGCCGAACGTCGCCGATGGCGGCTCGACGTCGGTGCGGGACGGCGAGGCGGACGCGGTACGCAGGGTCGACCTCGGGGCCGTCGAGAGCCAGCTGGCCGAGGTCGGCGAGGCCGAGGCCGAGGTGACAGGAGCCCGGGAGGGTGAGCTCACCGCACGCCGGGCCACCCGGGAGGCCGACCGTCGCCACTTCGAGCTGGTGGGTCGGGAGGCCGAAGCCCGTCAGGCCTTCGACCGGGCCCGGGACGCCGTCGCCGCGCTCGAGCCACCCGCGACCGAGCGTCACGACCTCGCCGCCGACTGGGCCGCGTTGGTGGCGTGGGCCGAGCGGCGCCGGCCCCGGTTGTACGACGAGCTGGAGCAGCATCGCCGGGACGGGGCCAAGCTCCAGGAGCAAGCCGCGGGCCGCCTGGCCGAGCTGACCGAAGCCTGCTGCGACGCCGGCGTCGTCATCCCAGGCAGTGGCTGGCCAGGGGAGGCCGTGGCTGCGGCGCGCGCCCGCGCCGAGCAGGCGGCTGAGCGCCTCGACCAGGAGCTGGCTGAGGCGGAGCACCTCCGCGCGCAGGTGCGCGCAGCGACCGAGCAGCGCCAGGTGGCCGAGGCGGTGGCGAACCACCTCGCGGCCAACCGGTTCGAGAAGTGGTTGCTCGACGAGGCCGTGCATCGGCTGGTCGAGCGGGCCTCGGTGGTTCTGGGCGAGCTCTCCGGTGACGCCTACGCGCTGTCGGTCGACGATCGCAGCGGTGCGTTCACCGTGATCGACCACGCCAACGCGTCCCAGGCCCGTCCGGCGCGCACCCTCTCGGGGGGCGAGACCTTCCTGGCCTCGCTGGCGCTGGCTCTGGCCCTCGCCGACCAGGTGGCCGAGCTGGCGATCGGTGGTGTCGCCCGGCTCGAGGCCCTGTTCCTCGACGAGGGCTTCGGCACGCTCGACGCCGACGCCCTCGACATCGTCGCCACCGCCCTGGATGAGCTCGGGGCCCGGGGCCGGATGGTCGGCATCGTCACCCATGTGCGCGAGCTGGCCGACCGGCTGCCCGTTCGCTTCGAGGTCAGCAAGGTCGCCGGCACGGCCACCGTCGAGAGGATCGAAGCATGAGGTTCGCAGTGGAGACCTGGGCTCCCGAGTTCGGCGCGGCGAGCGACGGCACCGGCCTGGAGGCGTCGGAGGCCGTCGTCGACGTGGCGATCGAGATGCTTCCTGCCGATTGGAAGCCGGTCGACCCTACGCGACGGGGTTGCCTGCCCTACACGTCGGTGCTGTTCGTGGACGGCATCCAGCGCATCGACGCTCGGGTGTGGGTGGTGCCCGAGAGTGGGCCCTCGCTGCTCGGCGTCTGTGCCAGCTGGGCGGCCGGCGCGGTGCGCTGCGACGGTACGGCCCGGGTGGTGGTGGCCGAGGTCCGCCGGGGGGCGCTCTGCCGAGGCGACGACGTCGACTCCATCGCGACCCGGCACGGCACCTACGAGGCACGGCCGCTCCGTGGCAGCGGCGGCGACCCGGTGCACGAAGCCCTGGGCCGGGCCCGGGGCGACCTCGAAGCCCGCGTCGCGATCGAGGCGGCCGCATCCTCGCCGGCCGAGCTGGTGGTGGTGGACGGACCCCTCGGCGACCGCCGGCACATCCCCGGAGCGCTCGGCTACATCAAGGCCCACCAGGTGGCCTACCTGCCGCCGCAGCAGCAGTCGGTGGTGACGGCGCTCGCTCCGGGTCAGCGCACACCCCTGTTCCGCATCGGCGACGACCGCTACCGCTACTCCTGGTACGCGCGGCTCCCCGGACCGCACGCGCATCCAACGGCGGGCGTGGTCCGCTGCGAGCTGCCGGGTGAGCTACCGCTGGAGGGGGCCGTGACCGTCGCCGACCGCACCACGGTCAGCCTGCCCCGCTACGCGACCCGCCCCCACCAGGATCCGCGGGCTCCGCAGAACCTGCATCCGATCGCCGGGTTGGAGCGGGACCTGCGCCGTCGCCTCGGCGACCCGACGCTGCTCGACCGGGCCCTCCGCCGCGCGGCCGCGGCCTCGTCTTAAGCCGACCCGAGCGGTGGATCGCTGTGGAGTGTGCCCTCCAGGACAGTGACGGCCCGGCCGCGGAGGATCACCCGGTCGCCCGACACCTGCATCCCGACCGTGCCGCCCCGGGCCGATGCCTGGTACCCGATGAGCTCGGTGCGACCGATCCGTGCCGCCAGCCAGGGTCCGATGACGCAGTGAGCCGCCCCGGTGACCGGGTCCTCGTCGATGCCGGAGCCGGGCACGAAGACCCGGCAGACGGAGTCGACCTCCTGGCCCTCGGGCCCCTCGCCCGGGGTGGCTACCACGATGGCGGCACCACCCAGACCGACGATCGCCGCCCGGTCCGGCACCATGTTCCGTACGTCCTGGGCCGTCTCCACCTCCACCAGTGCCCACTCCCCGCCCGACCAGGCGCCGACGACCCGGCTCGGCGGGAGGCCGAGGGCCGGCGCCCAGTCCGGGGGATCGGACACCGGCAGGACCGGTATCGCGGGGAAGTCCATCTCGATGGCGCCGTCGTCGCGGTGGCGGCATTCCAGGGCGCCACTCTTGGTGTGGAACCGGACGTCCCGGCCGAGCAGGTGCACGGACGCGAGCGTGGCGTGTCCGCACAGGTCGATCTCGGTGGTCGGCGTGAACCAGCGCAGGTCGTAGTCGCCGTCCGGGCGCGGCGCGACGAACGCCGTCTCGGACAGGTTCATCTCCGCGGCCACTGCCTGCATCCAGCTCTCGGCAGGGGAGGAGGCCGCTGGTGCGGGGTGCCCTGCGGTCGGCAGCACGCACACGGCGGCCGGGTTGCCACGGAAGGCGGAATCGGTGAAGGCATCCACGACGGTGATCGGCTGGCCCATCCCTTGACCCTGCCCGGATC
>Ga0209382_10006626_pt1 | contig 14873 bp, 14 predicted proteins | sample SoiMetdeltSBSDD5_FD_187599 | JGI IMG/M metagenome (GOLD analysis project Ga0209382, IMG submission 187599) | Bulk soil microbial communities from a Populus tree surrounding site in Tennessee, USA - Soil MetaG P. deltoides SBSDD5 (SPAdes) (version 2) | ecosystem: Environmental > Terrestrial >... | reverse complement strand
CTCCACGCCGTCAGCCCTGATCATGTAAGGCGGTGGGAGCGACCTAGAAAACACGAAACCCCCAGCCGCTGTGTGCTGGGGGTTTGGTGCGCCGCCAGGGACTCGAACCCCGAACCCGCTGGTTAAGAGCCAGCTGCTCTGCCAGTTGAGCTAGCGGCGCGTGCCCGCCGTGGGCCGCGCGAACGCGGCGAAACCGTAGCACAGCACTCAGCCGCAGCCGAATCGGCATTTGGCTGCCAGCCCGGTGGCACCGCCAGTCGCGCGGCCACCGGCCAACACCTGCCACCACCGGCCTGCATCGCCACGATGTCAAGGGGCATTGAGATCTGCCCAGAGGTGGTCGTGAAACCTGCCCGGTGACGGTCACGAGATCGGCCCAGTGGTGGCCATGGGATGTGCCTGCTGCTGGCCACCACCGGCGCTCGGCTCAGGTCAACGGCCTCACCCCTTGTCCGGCCAGCGCTTGGGAGAGTCGAACCGAGTCGCCGCTGGTTTGGCAGACGTGGGCGTGGTGCAGCAGTCGATCGACTGTCGCGGTGGCCAGTCGTACGCATCGAGAATTTCCATGATCTCCTCGGCAGACTTCAAGGTGTCCCTTCCTCGGGTGACGGCGCATCAGCACCGCCAACCACACCCGAGGAAGGGGCCCCAACCACGCAACGCGGCGAGGCGAACGACGTCGTGTCGGCAGATCCCATGACCGTCAGCGGGCAGCTCTCATGTCCACCAACGGGCAGCCACGTGGCCGTCTCCGGGCAGTCTCCCGTAGCCGCTGCCACCACGACCCCGCTGCCACCGCGACCACCCGCTGCCACCGCGACCACCCGCTGCCACCGTAACCACCCGCCGGCACTGAGGGACGTCGCCGAGTTGTGATGGTGGCATGCCGGCCGCCGGGGCAACCGCGCCCACCGACGGCACGTCTACCTGTTTGTCGCCGCGCGGCGTGTTGTCGGTGTGGTGGTGCACACTGCCGGTGGGGCTTGCAGAGGGAGTCGGGCTATGCACGAGTCGAAGTCGGCTGGGGGAGGCGACCGGCGGGTGGCGGCGGCGTTCGTGATCATGGTGATCGGGCTGAGTGCGGCGCTGCTGGCGGGGTGCGGTTCGCCGCCGACCGCGGGCCAGCCGACGGGCGGCGGGCAGGGCGGCCGGTCCGGGCAGGACAACCAGGCTCAGCCGCAGCCGCCGCCGCCAGCCGTGCGGCTGGCCGTGGTTCCGGGGGACAAGGTCGCCGGGGTGTCGCCGATCGAGCCGGTGACGATAACCGCGGACGGCGGCAGGCTCACCGAGGTGGCGCTGACCAACCCCGACGGCAAACGCGTGCGGGGCGAGCTCAGCGCGGATGGGACCAGGTGGACCTCGGCGGAGCCCCTTGGCTACGGCAAGACGTACTCGGTGGCGGCGACGGGCGCCTCGGCCGACGGCAGGACGGCCTCGACAGTGTCGACGTTCACCACGCTCATCCCGCGCACCAAGGCGTACCCGTCGATGAACCCGATCGAGGGCCAGGTGGTCGGCGTCGGCCAGCCGATCGCGATCTACTTCGACGAGCCGGTGCGGAACAAGGCGGCCGCTCAGGAGGCCATCAGGGTGCGGGCTACGCCCGCGGTGGCCGGCGCCTTCTACTGGTTCTCGGACAAGGAGGTGCACTGGCGGCCGGCGCAGTACTGGCTTCCGGGCACCAGGGTGGTCACCGACATCAAGATCTACGGCAAGGACCTCGGCAACGGCGTCTACGGCCAGGAGGACCGGCGGATTTCGTTCGCCATCGGGGACTCGGTCGTGGCCAGGGCGGATGGCCGGTCCCACACGATGACCGTCGAGGTCAACGGCCAGGCGGTGCGGACAGTGCCGGTGTCGCTGGGCAAGCCGACCAACCCGTCGGCCGACGGTGTGCACGTGGTCACCGAGAAGCACCCTAAGAAGATCATGGACTCGTCCAGCTACGGCGTGCCGGTCGACTCACCGGACGGCTACCGCACCGAGGTGGACTGGGCCGTGCGCATCTCCAACAGCGGCGAGTTCGCGCACTCCGCGCCGTGGTCGGTGCGCGACCAGGGGCACCGCAATGTCAGCCACGGATGCATCAACCTGTCGCCGGAGAACGCCAAGTGGTTCTTCGACCTGGTGAAGAAGGGCGATGTCGTCGTCGTCACCGACTCCGGCGGCCCGCCGCTGAAGGCCTACGACGGCTTCGGCGATTGGCAGATCCCCTGGGCAGAGTGGTCGGCCGGCGGCAGGAAGTAGCCGCGACACCTGACCGTCGAGCGCGGACAGTAGTCAAACCGGGGGTTGGCGGCTGCGTACGGTGATGTCGGCATGACACCAAGCTGCCTGGGCATTTCGTGCCATTCCCGCGGGCTTCCCTCCGGTAATCGGTTAACGCAAGCTTGCGTTCGCCGGAAGCGTTGCATGAGCTGCCGGGAGAAGGGAATCGAACGCGAACCTGGTGACGGCGGGCGAGGAGACGGTGGGTCATGTCCAGAGTGGTTGTGAGTGTGGCAGTGGCCGTCCTGGTCCTCTCAGGGATGCTGGCCGTCGCCAGGGCTTCCGTGGCCGAGCTGGCGGGACCGATTGCCGCCAGCTCCGACGGGAACACGTGGGGCTGACGGTATCGGCCGGAATGAAGGGTCGTCGTGCGCATGGTGGGATTGCGGTTGCGGCCGATCGCAGCCGAAGAAGAGCCAATGTGTACGCCGCCAATGGCGGTCGACATCTGCTGGGCAGCGGTGACCGATAACGATCGGGTGGAGCATATCTTCACCGGCACGTCCTGGGACCTGATAAACCTGGTCTTCTTCGTGCGGTGTGATTCCTTCGACGAGGCCAAAGGCAAGGTGCTCGGCCTCTGGCGGCGGGCGAGCCAGGGCTCGCGGCTGCTGCGAGGGCGGTTCGAGGTCGAAGTCGGCTCACTGGAATGGACCTGATCACGCGGTTGCCGGTGCCGCACTGCGGTGTTCCGGCGGTGGTCGCACCCGGCCAGGGCATGATCCAATCTGACGAGCACTGGTGAGGAAGGGGCGGCGCGGACGCATGCACGGGCAGCCGGAGCGGTCGGCGGACATCGGGTCCGGCAAGGCGCATCACCTGCGCACCGAGGGGCTGGCGGCGGTGAACCACGCACCGCCGCACGCCGGGCACCGGGGGACCGCCGGCACGCCGATCATGGATCTGCTCCGGGCGGCGGCCCGCGGGCACGGCGACCGGCCAGCCGTCGTCGACGGCAGCGGCGCCGGGTACTCCTATGCCAACCTGCTGTGGGCCGTCGAGGCCGGTGCCGAGTGGTTCCGCTCGGTCGGCCCGCGGCCCCCCGTGCTGTGCGTTGCCGGCAGCACCCCCGACGACGTGGTCGCGGTGCTGGCCGCCATCACCGGCGGCTGCGACCCGCTCGTCGCCGACGGTGGGTGGGGCGACAGGTACGCCCGGATGGCCGCGGACACCGGCGCCGGCATGATCCTGACCGCGGAACCGGCGGCGGTCCTGCCGCCCGCGCAGTCCTTCTCGCCGTGGCCCGGCCTGCGCTGGGCCGATCTCACCCGTACCCCGCTGCCCGCCCTCACCCCCGCGGCGGTCCTCGCCGCCACCCCCGTGCCGGTGGTCACCTCCGTGCCGATGGTCACCTCCGTGCCGGTGGTCACCTCCGTGCCGATGGCCACCTCCGTGCCGATGGACCATTTGCACGGTTCTATTGGGCAAATGGTCCATCCGCCCGAGTCTGGGTGCGGGGGCGAGCCTGGGTGCGGGGGCGAGCTTGGGTGCGGGGCTGGCGTGGGGTACGGGCGGTTCGTGCGCGACGGGGCGGGCGGCGCGCGGTGCTTGAGGTTTACCGAGGTGGCGGCGGTGGCGGCTGGGCGGGTGTGGCGGCGCGCCACCGGGCTGGCCGTGGCCGACGTGGTGCTGTGCCGGGGTGGGCCCGGGGGCGGGCCGGAATTCGACACCAGGCTGTTCGGCGTGCTCGATGCTGGCGCGACGCTGCTGCTCGGCAGTGGCCCCACCGGTAGTGGCCCCACCGGTAGTGGCCCCACCGGCCGCCGCTCCGCCGGCAGCGGCGCCGGCGTCCGTAACGGCAGTGACGGCTGCGACGGCGGCGGCGCCGGCGCCCCGGACCGGGCGTGATGGCGCGGTCAGCGGGAGCGGGCTGGGAGCGCGATCGCCGTGACGACGAGGCCGTCGCGGGCCAGCCAGCGGCCGGTGATGGCGGCGAGCTCGCCGGCCGGCAACGTCGGGCCGGGCACCAGGAGGGTGGCCAGGAACGTGCCGGTGACGGGGTCGATGCGCAGCTCGGCGTCCTCGAAGCCGAGCCACCGCCGGGCCAGCGGGAACCACGTCTTGTACACGGACTCCTTGGCGGAGAACAGCAGCCGGTCCCAGTGTATGTGCGGGTGCGCCGCGGCGAGCTGCCGCAGGTGCTCCCGCTCGGCCGGCAGCGCGACGACCCGTTCCACGCCGGCGGGCAGCGGCCCGTGCGGTTCCGCGTCGATGCCGAGGCTGAGCACGTCGGAGGCGAGTGCCACGGCCGCGGCGCGGTAGCCGGCGCAGTGGGTCATGCTGCCGACCACGGTGTCCGGCCAGCCGGGGGCACCGCGCTCGCCGGGCAGGATCGGCGCGGGTGGCACGCCAAGCTCCGCCATGGCCAGCCGGGCGCAGTGCCGGACGGTTGCGAACTCGCGGCGCCGCTTGTCCACCGCGGCGGCGACCGCAGCCTCCTCCGCAGGGTAGAGCCTGGCCTGCGGGGGATCGTCGCACCGTTCGGCCACGGCGACCTTGGCCGGCAGCAGCTCGGCGAGCACGACACGTGAGCCTAGCAACGCGCCGGCCGGCCGCCCGGCCCGCGCCCCGGGGCCTGGCCGGCGCCGGAAAGATCTCTGCCCGCGCTGACCGGTCGGCGGAACTCTCCCGATCAGTAGCAGGCCTGGCCGAAATATCAACGGCCGAACCGCTCTTTGTCGACACAGATCGGGCTAGTATCCTGCCTACGTACCGTGCCGTGTCACGATACGTCCTATTGCACTGTATGGCTGAGCTTCCCTAACCTGAATGGAGCTTCGATGCGGGAGGACAGGCCTAGGGCATCGCGGCTCGGTAGTAAGGCGGAGCAGGTTTATCGGCTCATTCTTGCCCGGCCATCCTGGGGGATCCTACAGGTCGCGATGCATTTAAAGTGGTCGGAGGAGGAGGTTCGCGAGGCCTTCGACCAGCTTGCCGGGCTGGCCCTGTTACGCCAGTCCGTCGACAAGCCGAACATGTGGCGTCCGGCGAATCCCGAGTTCGGGCTCCGCCTGCTCCTGCAGCGCCAGCAGGCCGAGCTGCAGGACATGCTGGACAGCCAGGATGTCATTGCCAAAATCGTCGAAGAGTATGCCGAGAGGTCGCCGGCTGGGTACGGCTCTGAGGGCCGGGAGATAATCGGCATCGACTCCGTCTTCGCTCGCATTGACGAGCTCGCACTCACCGCGCACCTGTCGTTGTGCTCGTTTGTGTCCAACCCGATCCCGTCGGAGACAGCGCTGGCCGCTTCGCTGCGCAATGACGAGCTGACGACCAGCCGTGGCGTCACGATCAGAACCGTTTTCTCCGAGGCGCTCACCCGCGAGCGCATCACCCGGCAGTACATGCAGGCCCTTGACGATCTCGGTGGCCAGATCAGGCTGGTGCCCAGCCTGCCGACCCGGATGCTCGTGTATGACAACGAGGTCGCGCTGGTGCCGCTCGACCCGGCCGATTCCCGCCTGGGTGCCGTCGAGCTTCGCGGCCCCGGCGTGGTCGTGGCGCTGCAGGCGCTGTTCGAGCTGACCTGGGCGTCGGCCACGCCGTTCGGCGCCGGGCGGCCGCGCGACGAGGCCGGCCTGAGCGCCAGGGAGCGGGAGCTGCTCGGGCTGCTGGCCAAGGGCCTGACCGACGAGGCGGTCAGCAAGCGGCTCGGGATCTCGCTGCGCAGCGTGCGCCGCGTCGTGCAGGGGCTGATGGAGCGGTTCGACGCGCGCAGCCGATTCGAGCTGGGCATGCGGGCCGCCGGTTACCTGAAGCGCCCGCCGGTCAACGACCCGCCGCCGGCGTCCCCGGCCGCCGGTCCCTCGCGCGACGCGGCCACCGCGCCTGGCGGGGTCACGTGACGCGGTGACCAACCCCGTTCTCGGCGAGGAACGCCAGCCACCGCTCCGCGTCACCGGCGCGGCTGCCGTCGCCGCCGCTGCCGCCGCCTATGCCGCCGCTGCGCCCGCCGTCGCTGCGCCCGCCGGCGGCCTGGCGCAACCCCGCCGGCACGCGGCCCGCCAGGATCTCCGTCACGCCGAACGCCAGGGGCAGTGACACGCAGCGGGCCATGGCGCTCTCCGTGGCGTCGCCCACCAGGTCGAGCAGGTAGGAGCCCGACCACCCGGCGCCACCGCCACCGCCACCGCCGTCGGCGCGGACGCTCAGCGCCACCGACAGCACCACGCGGTCCCGGTCGTCCTCCGTTGTCGGGTAGCGGGCGGCCAGCTCGTCGGCGAGCGCGGCGATCCGCCCGTCGTCCCCGCGGCGCAGCTCGGCGAAGACCTCAGCCCACGCGGCCAGCCAGCCCGCCAGCCGCAGCGTGCCGCGGACGAACGTCCACGGCCGCCACGAGCTCGGGAGCTCGTACTGCGCCAGGTAGGGGATGCTGTCCCGGTTCGGGTACGCCTCGAACGTCTCGCCGTCGAGCACCAGCGGGCGGGTGGCCTCCCACGGCCGCTGCGCCACCGCCGTCTCCCCCCGGTCGATGTAGCGGGCTGGGGCGCGCAGCGCGGAGAGCACCCCGCGCGGTGCCCAGCTGAACCGGTAGCGGAACTCGTTGGGCTCGGCCGGCAGCCCGCCGCAGTAGGAGGTGAACTCCGCGGTGGCCGGGCCGTCGCCGATCGCGGCGCGAGCCCGCGCCACCAGCAGGTCGGCGAACAGGTGGTCGATGCCGGGGTCGAGGCCGGCCTCGGTCAGCAGCACCACGCCGGCGGGCTCGGCGGCCGGGGCCAGCTCCTGGACCGCCTCGGAGACATAGCTGCTGCAGGCGAAGTGCGCCCCGCGCTCGACGCACAGCCGCGCCAGCGCCGGGTGCTCCGCGGCCGGCAGCATGGACACCAGCACGTCGCCGGGCCGCAGCTCCGCGCCGGCGGCGGCGAGGTCGTAGGCCCTGGTGTCGGCCCGGCCGCCGGCCCCGACCCGCTCGAGGCACCGCTCGGCCCGGTCCGTGGTCCGGCCCCACATGAGCACCCGCGGCGCGCGCTCCACCAGCAGCCGTAGCCCGCTGCCGGTCGACAGCCCGGTGCCCAGCCAGTGCACGGTCCCGCTCGCCGGCAGCGCCTGTGTCATGGAAGGTCCTCCCAGCTCCGCTCGAAACGGGCGGCCAGTCTAGGGCTGCCCGCCGCCGAGCTCGGCGCGCAGCGCGGCGGCCGCGGCGGCCATGGAGCGCAGCTTGCCCTCCGCGCTGGCCCGCGGCAGGTACTTCATGCCGCAGTCCGGGGCCAGCACCAGCCGCTCGGCCGGCGCGTACGGCAGCGCCCTACGCGCCCTGGCGGCTACCACCTCGGGCGGCTCGACCGCGTGGTCGGAGAGGTCGAGCACGCCCAGGATGATCGTCTTGCCGGCCAGGTCCGCGAGCACGCCGAGGTCCAGCCCCGACTGGGCGCTCTCGATGGAGATCTGGTCGCACGCGCAGCCAGCCAGCTCCGGCAGGAACGAGTAGCCCGATGGCCGGTCGTGGATGATCGCCGCGTAGCCGAAGCACAGGTGCACGGCCGTGGTGCCCTCGATGCCGTCCAGCGCGCGGTTCAGCGCGGCGAGACCGTAGCCACGCGCCGCATCCGGGCGGGCCTGCAGGTACGGCTCGTCGATCTGCACGACGTCCGCGCCGGCCGCGAACAGGTCGCGGATCTCGGCGTTCACCGCGTCGGCATAGCCCATGGCCGTCGCCTCGGCGTCCGGGTAGAAGTCGTTCTGCGCCTGCTGCGACATGGTGAACGGGCCGGGCACGGTGATCTTGACCGGGCGGTCGGTGTGCGCCAGCAGGAACGCCAGGTCGGCCACCTCGACCGGGCCGCGCCGCCGGATCGGGCCGACCACCCGCGGCACCGGGTTGGGGTGGCCGCTGCGGTCCAGCGCGCTGCCGGGGTTGTCCACGTCCACGCCGTCCAGCGCGGTGGCGAAGCGGTTGGAGTAGCTCTCCCGGCGGATCTCCCCGTCGGTCAGGATGTCCAGGCCGGCGGCCTCCTGGGCGCGGATCGCCAGCATCGTGGCGTCGTCCTGGGCCTGCCCGAGGAATTCCGGCGCCACCCGCCACAGCTCGGTGGCCCGCACCCGCGGCGGGAACCGGCCGGCCAGCCGTTCCCGGTCGATCAGCCAGTCGGGCTGGGCGTAGCTGCCCACCAGCGAGGTCGGCAGCAGCGGGACGGCGCGCCTGGTGACCATGCGTGGCAGTCTAGAGAGCCCGTCGCGGCGTATACGATGGCTGCCCGCACGGGGGGACAGCCGTTGGGAGAGAGCGTGGAGCGGCCAGACTGGGTGCCGGAGGGCGTCGACGTGACCGTGCCCAATGCGGCACGGATGTACGATTACGCGCTGGGCGGGTACCACAATTTCGCGGTCGACCGGGAGTACGTCGAGCGGCTGGAGCGGATCATGCCGGGCTCCATGCTGGCCGGGCACTCCAGCCGCGCATTTCTCGGCCGGGCCGTGCGCTGGCTGGCCGATGCCGGCATCACCCAGTTCCTCGACATCGGCAGCGGCATTCCAACGCTGGGAAACGTGCACGAGATCGTCCAGGCGAGCACGCCGGGGGCCCGGGTTCTGTATGTGGATATCGATCCGGTGGCGGTCGCGCACAGCCGAGCCATTCTGATCGGGGAACCGCGGGTCGACGTGATTCAGGCCGACCTACGCGATACGGCCGGCATTCTGAACCACCCGACGACGGCCCGGCTGCTTGATTTCTCCGAACCGGTCGCCGTCGTGCTCTCGGCGGTGCTGCATTTCATCCCCGACACCGACGACCCGGCCGGCATCCTTGCTCGGCTGGTGGACGAGCTCGTCGCCGGCAGCTATCTCGTGATCTCGCACGGCAGCCGGATACCGGGGTTCGAGGCCAAGGCCGAGGAGGTCCAGGAGGTCTACCAGCGAACGCCGACGCCGCTCATCCCGCGCAACAGCGAGCAGCTGACGAGGCTGTTCACCGGCCTGGACCGGATGGAGATCGTCGAGCCCGGGGTGGTGCCGATCGGCGAGTGGCGCCCCGACCCGCTCGGGGGAGAGCCGGCGCCGTGGTTCGCCATGATCGCCGGGGTGGCTATGAAGCTGTGACCGCTACCAGCGGCGCACATCCTGGATTCCCCCGGACTCGTTAGCACATAATCGCTGGACCAGTATGCCGTCTGGGCGAAGGCCATCCGGTAAGAGAGGCACATGAGGGATACCAGGGGAGCGGGGAACAACGTCGAGGCCGACAGCGGCGCGCTGTCGGGATTCTCGGTGCGGCCGCGCGGGTGGCCGGCCGGGCAGCCGCGCAGGCCCGACGCCGACCCGGCGGCCGCCAAGCGCCAGCTGGAGCAGCGCATCGGCGTGCTGATCCAGGCCTGGATCGACGCGGTGGCCCACATCACGTTCGTGCCGGGCGGCCGCGCGCAGGTCAGGGCCGTGCTGGAGGACTCGTTGCGGCGGCTGCTTGCGGCGCTCACCGCGGAGCCGTTCGACCCGGCGCCCGGCTACGCGGTCGGCTTCGAGCTGGTGTCCTCCCGGATCACCCATCCGCGGGCGCTCGGCAACACCATCACCCTGCTCGGCCAGCAGCTCGTGCACCAGCTCGGGATCAGCCACCGGCAGGCGCCGGCCCGGCTGTCCGCCCTGCTCGGCCAGCTCGCGTGCGGCTTCACCGAGGCGCTGCGCAACGTCGCGCTGTCCAATGCCGAGGATATCGGCCGAGCCAGGCTGGTCGCCCTGCGTGAGCAGCAGGCCAACAGCGACCGCCGGCTGCAGCAGGCCATGCTGACCGAGCGCACGACCGGCCTGCCCAACCGGGTCCGGCTGATGACCAAGCTCGCGGAGATCCTGGCGGAACCCGCCGGCTGCCCGCGGCTGGGCGTCTGCCTGGTCAACCTGGACCGTTTCAAGGCGGTCAACGAAAGCCTCGGCTACGACAGGTGCGACGAGCTGCTGCGCGCCGTCGCGCACCGGCTGCGCGCCGTGGCCGCCCAGCACGAGGCCTTCCTCGCGCACACCGGCGGCGATGAGTTCGTCTTCGTCATCGAGCGCACCACCAGCAGTGACGACGTCGTCAAGTTCGCCGATCTCGTGCTGCGCACGCTGTGCGAACCGTTCGCCATCAACGACCACAAGATCCCCGTGTCGGCCAGCATCGGTGTCGTGGAGCGGGCCGCCGGGGATGCCGAGCCGACCGAGCTGATGCGCGCAGCCGACATCACCCTCGGGTGGGCCAAGCAGCGCCACCGCGGGCAGTGGGCCGTTTTCGACGAGGAGCGCTACCTCGGCGAGCTGCGCCGCCACGCCCTCACCGCCGACCTGCCGGCCGCGCTGGCCCGCGGCGAGTTCACCCTCGCCTACCAGCCGCTGGTCCGGCTCGCCGACCGGCGTGTCGTCGGCGTCGAGGCGCTGGCTCGCTGGCAGCACCCCCGCTACGGCATGGTCAGCCCGGCCCAGTTCATCCCGCTCGCCGAAAGTACCGGCCTGATCGTGCCGATCGGGGCGCACGTGCTCGAGCTGGCGTGCACCCGGGCCGCCGCCTGGCAGCGGCGGGCCGGCGCGCCGTTCACCATGAGCGTGAACCTCGCCGTCGCGCAGCTGCGCCACCCCGGCCTGGCCGCCACGGTCGCGACCACTCTGGCACGCACCGGCCTGTCTCCCGAGCTGCTGCAGCTAGAGATCACCGAGAGCGTGCTGGTCGGCGACCGGGACTCGGCCGTTGACACCCTGCACACCCTCGCCGGCACCGGCGTCCAACTCGCCATCGACGATTTCGGCACCGGCTACTCGTCGCTGGCCTACCTCGCCGACCTACCCGTGCACGCCCTCAAGCTCGCCCCCGGTTTCCTGCGCGGACTCGACGGCGCCGGGAACTCCAACAGCACCATCCTGCCCGCCATCATCACGCTCAGCCACGATCTCGGCCTCACCGTCACGGCGGAGGGCGTCGAGACCGCCGACCAGGCCGAACGCCTGACGGCGCTGCGCTGCGACCTCGGCCAGGGCTTCCACCTCGGCCACCCCACCACCCCCGAGCAGATCACACCGCTCACCGGCGCCGGCTGACCTCGTCCCCCAGCCGCGCGCCGCACCCGTCATCCGGCGCTGATCAGCTCGGTGAGCCGGTCCATCGACTCGGTGATGCCGCGTGGCATGCCGCCCGCCATCGCCGCGTCCCTCGCCTCTACCGACGGGAAGATCGTGTGCGTGTGCAGCCGGGTCCGGCCGTCGATGCCCTCGAAGGTGATGTCGTCGAGGCTCACCTCGCCGGGCGCGCCCGCCCATTCGAAGGTCTGGATGATCCGCTCGCCACCCACCACCGAGTGGAACACCCCGCGGAAGCGGTGCTGTTGCCCGTCGGCGTCGCGGTGCACATAGCGGTAGCTGCCGCCGGGCCGGACGTCGTACTCGAGCAGCTCCATCGTCAGGTTCCGCGGTCCCAGCCACTGCACCACCAGCTCGGGCTCGGTCCACGCCCGAAAGAGCCGTTCCGGCGCCGCGTCGAACTCGCGCAGCACGTCGATGAACGGCGTGCCCGGCCGGGCCGTGATCGTCGTCGGGTTGTCCTCGTTCATTCGTCTCGCTCCTTCATCCTCTCCAGCACGGCGTCGAGTCGCCGGTAGCGGCGCTCGGCGGCCAGCCGGTACTCGTCGATCCAGCCGGTCAGCGCCTCCAGCGCGGCCGGCTCCAGGCGGCACGGCCGGCGCTGCCCGTCCCTGCTGCGGGTGATCAACCCGGCGGCCGCCAGCACCTGGATGTGCCGAGACACCGCCTGCTTGGTGATCGTGAACGGCTCGGCCAGATCGTTCACCGTCGCCTCGCCCCGGGACAGCCGGGCGACCAGTGCTCGCCGCACCGGATCGCCCAGCGCCGCGAACGCCCGGTCCAGCCACGCGTCGTCCTTGGGCACCTTAGGCAACCAATCTGTTTATCAACGAACTAGTTGATAATATGCTCGCGCCTCGCCGCCCCGTCAAGCGGTGGGCCACAACGGGCCAGCCCGCCGCCCGCGAACCGTTGCTAGCGTGGCGATGCCGCTCATCTGCTGCGCTCGCCAGCGGTACCGGGTTTGCCTGCCGGACACGTCCGGACTCGTACGGAGGTCATGGCCATGGTTGTCGTCACGTACCCGTTCGACACCCCCGCCGGCGCTGAGGCGGAACCCGAGGGTCTGCGCCTGCTGGGGCAGGGGCCGCTGGCGCCGGCCGAAATGCACGGTCACCAGGTGTGGCTCGTTGTGGGGTATCAGGCGGTGCGCCAGGTCCTGTCCGACCCGCGGTTCAGCCGCGCGGCCGCGGCCCGTCCGGGCGGTCCGGTGGCAAACCCGGCCGGCTTCAACCCCGAACTGCTGACCAGCATGGACCCGCCCGACCACACCAGGATCCGGCGCCTCATGGCCGCCGCGTTCACCCCGCACCGGGTGCAACGCTGCGGGCCCCGGATACACGAGATCGTCGACGGCCTGCTTGACGATCTCGCCGCCCACGGCAAGCCCGCGGACCTCGTACAGCAGTTCGCCGAGCCACTGCCCATCATGGTGATCTGCGAGCTGCTCGGCGTACCCATCGAAGACCGCCCCCGAATCCGGCAGTGGGCGACTCGGCTGATGGCCGACACCGCCTACCCGCCGGCCGAGATCGCCGAGGCCTTCAACCAGGTCAACGCCTACCTCGACGAACTGATCGAATTCCGGCGGCACACCCCGGATGACGCCCTGATCTCGGCATTGGTCGAGATCAACGACGGGGATCACGCCCTGAGCCCGTCCGAGCTGACCGCCAACATCCAGCTCCTGCTGATCGCCGGGCACGAGACCACCGTCAGCCACCTCGCCAACAGCGTGGTCGCGCTCTTCCGCCATCCCGACCAGATCGCACTCCTGCGCGCCCAACCGGAACTGATATCGTTCGCCGTCACCGAATTGCTGCGCTATTCCCGGCTGCTCAGTTCCGCCCTTCCCCGGGTGGCAACCGAGAACGTGGATATCGGCGGCACCACCATCAACGCCGGCGACGTCGTCGTCCCGCTGATCGCAACGGCGAACCGCGATCCCGACGCGTTCCCCGAGCCACAACGCCTCGACCTCGCCCGAGCCACCCCGACACCACACCTGGCATTCGGCCACGGCCCGCACTACTGCCCCGGCGCGCACCTCGCGCAGCTGGAGCTCCAGATCGGCATCGGCACCCTCTTCGACAGATTCCCCACGCTCGCTCCCGCAGTCGACCTGGCCGATCTGCAGTGGAAATCCGGCTTCGTCATCCGGTCCGTCCGCGCCCTCCCGGTCACCTGGTGAATTCAATACCCGGTCAGGTATGGGCGTAGCGCAGGAATGCGATGCCGGAGCGGAACGCCGTGGTTTCCAGCAGCCGCAGCGCCGGCAGCTCGAACCCGTCCGGGAAGAGCCGGCGGCCGCGACCCTGCACGGCGGGGTACACGAACAGCCGGTACTCGTCGACTAGGCCCGCGTTGATCAACGTGTGGCAGAGCGTGATGCTGCCGGTGACGACGATGTCCCGGCCCGGCCGCTGCTTCAGCGCACGGACCTCCTCGACCGGGTCGCCGGCCAGGACCGTGGTGTGCTGCCACTGCGGGTCGGTCATCGTCGAGGAGACCACGTACTTCTGCACGCGGTTCAGGTACTCCGTGATGCCCGTGGGATCGTCGGGCTGCTTGGGCCAGTAGCCGCGAAGATCCTCGAACGTCCGGCGGCCGACGAGGAAGCCGTCGGCCGTGCTGTCCTGCCGGTGCAGCTCGTCGAGCAGATCCGAGTTGTCCTGGCCACCCTGGCCCTGCGGGTCGAACCAGTCCCCGAGCAGCTCGATCGAGCCGTCGACGGTGATGTTCTGGGTGATCGCAAGCGTTCGCATCGCCGGTCTCCTCCCGTCGGTCGCTCGGCCATACCCTGGCACCGCAGAGCCATGCGCGCAGTGGCGACTCCGCCGTGGGCCCGCGGCCCAGGCCTGACAGGATGCGCCGAGCCCGCGAAGGCGAGCGGGATGACCAGCTGTGTGCCGGTGCGGCCGTATCCTTGCCGCCGTGGCGCGGGAGGTCTGGTCGGTCGGCGACGCGTATGAGGCCTATATCGGCCGGTGGAGCCGTCGCGTCGCGGTGAACTTCCTGCGCTGGCTGAATCCGCCGGCCGGCCGGCGCTGGCTGGACGTGGGTTGCGGCTCCGGTGCCCTGGTCGAGACAGTGCTGGCCCTCGCGAAGCCCGCCGAGGTCGTCGGCATTGACACCTCGGAGGGATTCCTGGCCGGCGCCCGTGGCCGGGTCGCCGACCCGCGGGCGGAGTTCCGCATCGGCGACGCGCAGTCGCTGCCATTTCCGGACCGTCGTTTCGACGCGGTGGTCAGCGGCCTGATGCTGAACTTCGTACCCGATCCTGCCCGCGCCGTAGTCGATTTCGTCCGGGTCGCCACGCCCGGCGCCATGGTCGCCGCCTATGTCTGGGACTACACCGGGGAAATGGCGATGCTACGGTATTTCTGGGACGCCGCCGTGGCACTCGACCCGACCGCAGCCGAGCTGGACGAGGGCCGCCGCTTCCCGCTATGCCACCCGGAGCCGCTGCACGAACTCTGGGCGAACGCCGGTCTCAGCCAGGTGGCGGTTCGGGCGATCGAAATACCGACCGTGTTCGCCGGCTTCGCCGACTATTGGACGCCCTT
>Ga0209382_10006625_pt1 | contig 14874 bp, 10 predicted proteins | sample SoiMetdeltSBSDD5_FD_187599 | JGI IMG/M metagenome (GOLD analysis project Ga0209382, IMG submission 187599) | Bulk soil microbial communities from a Populus tree surrounding site in Tennessee, USA - Soil MetaG P. deltoides SBSDD5 (SPAdes) (version 2) | ecosystem: Environmental > Terrestrial >... | reverse complement strand
GCGGCTCCCGCAGCTTGAGGCCCATGATCACGAAGATCATCGTGACGAAGCCGAAGACGAGGAACGGCGACCGCCACCCCCAGTAGTAGGCCATGATGCCGCCCGTCAGCGGGCCGAGGAACTGGCCGAGGGCGTTGGCGTAGCGGTGGACGCCGTAGATCCGGGGCCGCACCGGGATGTCGTAGTAGTCGGCCAGCAGCGAGTTGTGGACCGGTTCGTTGACGGCCCGTCCGAGGCCGGCTCCGGCGCGGGAGATGCCCAGCCACACGAGCGTGGGGGCCAGGCCGGTCATCACCGAGAAGAACGCCCAGCCGACCGCGCCGGTCAACGCGATCGGCAGCCGCCGCCAGCGGTCGGACCAGAAGCCGATGGGCAGGGCGATGAGCAGCGCGGCGACGAGCGACAGGGAGACGACAGTGAGGATGCCGCTGGTGTCGAGGCCGAAGCTGTCGCGGATCTCGGGCAGGAGCACGCCGAACGCGTTGCGGTCGAGCTCGTCCGCGGCATTGAGCCCGAACAGCACGGCGAGCGGGAACAGCGACAGGCCGCCGCCGGTCGCCAGCTTCCACCGTTGGAACCGGCTGAGGTTCTCGGTGCCGTCGCCGGCAGGCTCGGCGCCGTTGCCGGAGCGGCCGCCGTTGCCGGAGATGCCCGCGGGCTCGGTGGCGTCGGTGGGACGGATGCCGTCGGTGGTCATCGCCGGGCCTCCACCGCGTCGCCGTCGGCTCCGTTGCCGTCCACGGGTGCGCGTGGGGGCCCGTTGCCGCCCGCGGCCTCGGCCTCCTCGGCCAGCTTGCCCGCCGCGGCCAGCAGGACCTCCTCCTGGGCCTCCTCGGCCAGCTCGGCCGCCGCGGCCAGCACGTCCTCCTCCGGCGGGGCCTCGGCCGACTCCTCGACGCGCACGTCGGCCAGCAGGCTCGGCACCACCAGGCCTCGGCGCCGCGCGATGCGCCGCAGCGCGCCGTCGCGCACGTCGGCCATGACGCCGCCGAAGCCGCTCGGCATCAGCAGCAGCACGAACAGCAGGCCGGCGCCGGTGGCCAGGAACTGCCATTCGGCCGGCAGGAAGAAGTCGACGCCCTGCACGTAGACCGCGCCGAGGATGGCGCCCGGTAGCGAGCCGAGGCCGCCGATGACCACCATCGTGAACAGCTCGAGGCTCCGCTGCGGGAGGTAAGGGTCGGCGCTCAGGCCGTTGGCGTGCTGGACGTAGAGGACGCCGGCGCTGGCGGCGAGGAACCCGGAGAAGGCGAACGCGGCCAGGCTGGTGCGGGTCACGTTGACGCCGTAGGCCAGCGCGGCCTTCTCGTTCTCCCGGATGGCGATCAGCACCCGGCCGGTGCGGCTGCGGCGCCACCCGATGACCATGAGCAGGGACAGCCCCAGCACCGCGAGCGCGATGTAGAACATCGCCGTCTCGCTGGAGGCGTCGATGCCGAGCATGGTGCCCCGGTCGAAGCGGCGGCTCGGCAGCCACTCGGGGATCTCGAAGCCGAGGAAGTTGATGGGGTACACGGTCCGGTTCAGCAGGTACGACGAGACGAACAGGCCGAAGGCGAGCGTGCTCACCGCCAGCGTGAGCCCCCGCCGTCGCAGGGCCGGGTAGCCCACGATCACGGCCGCCAGCGCGCCGACCGCGCCCGCGACCACCATGGCGAGCGCCATGTCCCACTCGCGCAGCTCGGTGAGCGCGCCCCCGACACCTGCGCCGAGCCCGACGAACGCCATCTGGCCCAGGCTCACCTGGCCGCCCCAGCCGGTGAGCACCACCAGCGACGCCGCCACGATGCCGAAGATGACGATGATCGTGGCCAGGTTGATCCGGCTGGTCGACAGCCACATCGGCAGCGTCAGCACGAACACGGCCACGGCCGCCCACAGCAGCGCCCGGCCCCACCGGACCTCGGGCAGCGAGCGCATCTCCCGCGGCACCGGGCGGATCTCGCGGGTGGCCTCCCAGGTCGACGAGGCGTCGCTGTCGACCCGGCTGGCCCGGGGCCGGCGCACCAGCAGCAGGCCGGCCAGCACGATGACGAAGAGGACCGCGTCGTTGTACGCCGGCCGGGCCCAGCTCTGGAACGTCATCGACTGGTCGACGATGCCGAGACCGATCGCCGCCGCGCCGATGGTGGTGAAGCGCTCGAACCGCCCGAACACGCAGGCGGCCAGAGCCTGCACCAGGAACGTCGCCGGCAGCACCGAGCCGATCGGCAGGCCGACGGCTCCGGCCCGCAGGTACATGGCCAGGAAGGCGAGGGCGGATGCCACCACCCACACCACGGTGTGGAGCCGCTTGACCGGGATGCCGAGGGTGAAGGCCCGATCGGCCCGCTCGGCGGCGCCCACGATGGCGACGCCCACCTTGGAACGCTGAAGGAACAGCGCCAGAGCCACCAGGCACGCCGGCACCAGGATGGCGGTGAGGATGTCATTGGCGTTGAATGTGACCGGGTCGATCCTGAACGTCCCGCTGAACGGTTGGGTCAGGCGGGTGCCGAAGCTCTCGTTGCCGAACGCCCGGGGGATGAACAGCGCCGCGCCCGCCAGCACCTGGGCGAGGCCGATGGTGGCGACCGTCAGCAGCAGCCGGGGCGCGGTGAAGAAGCGGCGGATGATCAGCGTCTCGACGAGCACGCCGAGCAGGATCGAGCCGGCGAGGCCGACCAGCAGGCCGAACCAGTAGCTCCAGCCCCAGGCGACCACCAGCATGACGCCGAGCGTGGCGGGCACCGCCCCCAGGTCGCCCTGGGCGAAGTTGACGATGCGGTTCGCCCGGTAGATCAGCGCGATGCCGAGCGCGATCAGGGCGATGCGGCCGCCGAACAGCGCGCCGTTGACGACGATGCCTAGCGGGGCCGGGAAGAAGAGCCGCTGGATGACCAAGAGGCCCAGCAGGGGTAGCAGGAACGAGAACCGTCGGCGCAGGTCGTCGAAGTCTGCCCACTTCGTGCGATCGATGGCGGCGGTCGTCATCGCACTCCTTCCCCCCAATGCTCGTTGTCTCGGTCAGGTTTGGCGGCCATTGGCGGTCGGTGGCCCCCAGCGTTCGAAGAACGCCTGAACCATCTCGCGCACTTGGTCGGTGGCAGCCTCGACGCTGAGCTGCTGGAACGTGCGCAGCGCATCCCAGGTCGCTGCGCTGGTGGCGATCTCGAGCGCCCGGGCGAGGGCGTCCCCGGCCTCCGGGCCGGCGGCCGCGAGCTCGGGCGCGAACATCTGGCGGATGGTCGAGCGGGCCAGCTTGCGACCCATGGTCAACGCCTTCTGGAGCGTGGGCGAGAACGGCTCCTGGAGCAGGGCAGCCCGCCGCACGCCCGCGCCCGCTTCGTAGAGGATGGCTTGGCGGGACAGCAGCGTCTCGATGCGGGTGGCGAGGTCACCCTGGACGATCAGCGGGCCCACCAATCCGGCGAGGCGATCGGTGTGGCGTTCGGCGGCCGCCACGAACAGTGCCTCGAGGTCGTCGAAGTGGACGTAGAGCGAGCGCAGGGAGACGCCGGCCTCGGTGGCGATGTCACGGGCGGTGGGGCGCACGTTGCCGCGCTCGTTCAACGCCAGCAGCGCGTCGACGACCGCGGCCCGCGTGCGCGCCGCCCGGGTCAGCCGCCCGTCCTGGGCGGCCCGGTCCGCGGGGTCGCGAGGGCCCTGCGACGCGGTTGTGACGGATGTCTCACCCACGCGGGGCACGGTAGGGTTTTTTCAGAGGGTGTGCAATACCGAAGCGACCGTTGGACGCGTGTTCGCGGAACTGAAATACGCGCCGTGCGCGGCGCACTCGTCGCCGTGAGCGACCGCGGGGTCGGGTGCCGTCAGCCCCCGGCCAGGATGCCGTCGACCGCCACCACCTCGTCGCCCGCGAGCTGCCACTGGCCCGCGGCCACGTTGGCCTGCACCTGCTCGGCGGACGTGGCCCCGGCGATGACCGGGCCCATGGTGGGCTGAGCCGCCAGCCAGGCGAAGGCCAGGTCGAGGATGGTGTGGCCCTGGCCCTCGGCCCAGGCCGTGAGCCGTTCGACGAGGTCGAAGTTGCGCTCGGACAGCACGCGGTCGACCCGCTCGGACGGCATGAGCGCCAGGCGGGTGCCCTCCGGAGGCGCCTCGCCGCGGGTGTACTTGCCGGTGAGCAGCCCGCTGGCCAGCGGGAAGTACGGCAGCATGGCCAGCCCGTGGCGCTCGCAGGCGGGGATCACCTCGGCCTGCACCCGCCGCTCCAGCAGGCTGAAGTGGTTCTGGGCGGTCACGAACGCCGCCTCGCCCGAGGCTGCCGACGCGGCCGCGGCCTCGTCGATCTGGGCGGCGCTGAAGTTCGAGTTGCCGATCCGGACCACCTTGCCCGCCTGCACGAGCTCGTCGAGCGCGCCCAGCGTCTCGGCGATGGGCACGCTGTCGTCGGGCCGGTGCAGCTGGTACAGGTCGATCCGATCGGTGCCCAGCCGGCGCAGGCTGTCCTCGCAGGCCTGGGCGACCCAGCGGGCGCTGGCACCGCCTCTCCCCTCGCCCAGCGTCGAGCCGAACTTGGTGGCGACGATGGCCTCGTCGCGCCGGCCGGCCAGCGCCTTGCCCAGGAACTCCTCCGACCGGGTGCCGCCGTAGACGTCGGCGGTGTCGAAGAACGTGATGCCGGCGTCGAGCGCGGCCCGCACCACCTCCCCGGCCCGGTCCTCCCCGATCCGCATCCCGAAGTTGTTGCACCCCAGCCCGACGCGGCCGGCGTCCAGCGATCCGATCGTCAGTGTGCTCACGCACCCGAGGCTAACTTGACCTCAGGTCAGGAGGCGCGGCGAGCGCGCAGGAGGTCGTCGATCTCGTCCTCGATGGCGAGGAAGCGTTGCTCGCGGCGGACCTCGGGGCCGCGGGAGCGGCCGAAGGGGACGTCGATGATCTCCGAGACCGTGCCCGGCCGCTTGGTGAGGACCACCACCCGCTCGGACAGGTAGACGGCCTCGCCCACGTCATGGGTGACCATCACGACGGTGGCCCCGGTGCGCCGCCACACCCGGCGCAGGAACTCGTGCAGGCTCTGGCGGGTCTGCAGGTCCAGGGCGCCGAACGGCTCGTCCAGCAGCAGCAGGTCGGGCTCGCCCACCAGGGCCCGGGCGATGGCCACCCGCTGGCGCATGCCGCCCGACAGCTCGCGGGGCAGGCGGTCGGCGAACTCGGACAGGCCCACGACGCCCAGCATCTCGGCCACCCGCCGGCGACGTTCGGCCTTGCGCAGCCGGGCGCACTCCAGACCGAAGCCGATGTTCTCGGCCACCGTGCGCCAGGGGAACAGCGAATAGGCCTGGAACACGACGCCCCGGTCGGGCCCGGGGCCTACCACCAGGTCACCGTCGACCAAGACGGTGCCCGCGGTGGGCTGCTCCAGCCCGGCCACGATGTTGAGCAGCGTGGACTTGCCGCACCCGGACGTGCCGACGAGCGACACGAAGGCGCCCGCCTCCACCTCCAGGTCGACGCCGTCGAGCGCCAGCGTGTCGCCGCCCTTGGTGGCGAAGCGCTTCACGAGGCCCTGGAGCGCCAGCTTGGGCGTCATCGGTCCCACGGAGCCACCAGCCAGCGCAGGCCGCGGAGGGCCAGGTCGCTCACCATGCCGATCACGCCGAACACGACCAGCACCGCGAACATCGTGTCGAAGTGGAGGAACCGGCCCGAGCGCACGATGCGCACGGCCAGGCCCTCGTCCGACGCCAGCAGCTCGGCCACCACCAGCATCAGCCAGGCCGCGGCGAGGTTGATGCGGGTCACGTCCACGATCCCGGGCAGCGAGTGCGGGATGACCACCCGGGCGACGATCCGCCGCCGGCTCGCTCCCAGCGTGGACGCGGCGTCGATCAGCTCACGGGGCACGGCCCGGGCCACGTCCGCCACCATCAGGATGTTGAAGAACACCGTGCCCACCACGATCAGCGTGATCTTCGGCGCCTCGTCCACTCCCAGCCACAGGACCATCATCGGAGTCAGGGCGCTGGCCGGGATGTAGCGCAGGAAGCCGATCGGCGCTTCCAGCGTGCCCTCGGCCGCCGGGAACGCACCCATGGCGATGCCCACCACCACGCCGATGAGCACGCTGATCCCGTAGCCGTAGAGCATGCGCTCGCCGCTGGCCGCCAGGTCGGCGCTCAGCGTCCCGCTGCGCCACAGGTCGCGGAGCGCGTCCCAGGTGGCGGCCGGGGTCGGGACCCGCACGCCGGTGTCGGCTCCCGCGGTGGCCCGAGCCGCCATCACCCACAGGACGATCACCCCGGCCATGCCCAGGGCGCCGAGGCCCAGCCGCCAGCTCAGCGGCAGCGTGCCCCGGATGCGGCCGAGCGTGCCCAGGGGCCGCCCTCGGCGACCTTGCGGCTGCGGACCCGCAGGCGCCGCAGCCGGCGCCTCCGGCGCCTCCGCAACGTCGGTGACGGGGTCCGCGGGCACGCTGTCGACCGGAGCGGTCACGAGCCCTGGCGATCCAGGTAGTCCTGGGTGAACGACGGGTCGAACAGCCCGTCGAGGGACGGAGCCTCCTCCACGAGGCCGGCCGTGGGCAGGAACGCCGCCACCTTGTCGGCCATGGGCCCGAGGTCGGTGTCGCGGTCGCCGGTGAGGCTGGCCAGCGCATCCTCGGCCGAGAAGATGCGGGTCCCGTCGGCCAGCGAGGCGTACTCCTCGGGGGAGATGCCGGCCTGCTCGGCCATGATCGCGACGGCCTTGTCGGGGTTCTGCTCGATCCAGTCGAGGGTCGCGTACCAGGCGTCCACCAGCTTCTGGACGTCCTCGGGGCGCTCCTCCACCACCTTGCGGTCGAGCACCAGGAAGTCGGGGATCGTCCCGGGGAAGTCGGACGAGTCGAACAGCACCTTGGCTCCCTCGCGCTCCAGCGCCTGGAGGGTGAAGGGGGCGAACACGCCGGCCGCGTCGAACTGGCCGGTGGAGAAGGCCGCGGCCGCGTCGGCGGTGGGCAGGCCCTGGAAGTCGATGTCCTCCTCGGTCATGCCCACGGAGTCGAGCCCCTGGAGCAGCAGGAAGTGGTCGACCACGCCCGGCTCGGCCGCCACGGCCTTGCCCGCCAGGTCCTCGATGGAGTTGATGGACGAGTCGACGATGATGGCGTCGTTGCCGGCCGAGTTGTCGTTGACCAGCACCACCACCTGGTCGCTGCCGGCCGAGATGCCCACGAGCGTGTCGTTCAGGGTCTGGCTGTTGCCGTCGAGCGAGCCCGCGGTGAGGGCGGTGAGCGAGGCGAGGTAGTCGTCGAACCACTTGAGCTCGACGTTCACGCCGACCTGATCGAAGATGCCCTGTTCCTCCGCCACCTTCCACGGGAACCAGCCCGGCCAGGCCGAGTACCCCAGCACGATGGGGTCGCCGGAGGCTTCCGTCGCGCCCTCGGTGCTGTCGCTCGCCTCAGCGCCGCCGTCGTCGTCGCCGCAGGCGGCGAAGGCCGCGGTCCCGAGGAGCAGCGCGAGGGCGGCGGCGAGCCCGCGGCGGTGCCGCGAACGGGTCGGGAACGTGGCCATGGGCGGCGGGACCTCCGGATGACGGTCGTCGGTTGGGGGGACCGTAGGCACCCGCGGTCACAATCGAGTTTCCATAGAAATACGGCGGCATTGCCGTTCTCTGACCCGAAAGTGACCGGTGCCTAGCCCTCGGCGGCAGCCCTCACCGAGGCCAGGTCGCCGGGGTCGGCGAGCAGGCCCCGCAGCGTGAGGTCGGCCACGAACGCGGCGATCTCGGGCGCGGTGTAGTGGCCCTCGGGCCGGCCGGCCAGGCGTCGCCCGTCGAGCGGGCGGTACCAGTTCTGCAGCCCCTCGTCGTCGGACAGCACCACCAGCGCCGCCAGCCGGGGGTCGACCGGGCGGAAGGCCCCGGCCTCGACCCCACGGGCGATGAGCCGCTCGACCGCGTCGTTGAGCGCCTGGCGCTCCTGCCAGTAGACCTCGAACGCCTCGGGCACCCGCCGGCTGAGCCGGTGGACCTCGTTGATGTCGAAGGGGAACCCGCACAGCGCCTCGACGTCGAAGCGCACGAGCCGCCACAGCTGGACCGCGGGCTCTCCCGCCTCCTCCTCCAGCTTGAGCACGAACTCGAGCGGGACGCGGTTCACCTGCTCGACCATCTCGGCGAGGATCTCCTCCTTGCGCCGGAACCAGTAGTAGAGCGAGGCCTGGCGCAGCCCGGCCTGCTGTGCGATCTCCGACATGGTCACGCCGGCCACGCCCCGCTCGGCGAACAGCCGGGCCGCGGCGGCCAGGATCTCGTCGCGGGGCGCCAGGTCGCCCTGCTGCGGGTTGGCCCGCGGCCGGCCCACGCGCTTGCGCCCTCCCGGGGTCGGGGTGGGCGACGGGTCGACCATGGCAGGGAACGTACCGGAGCCGCGGCCCGGTCCCGCCGGTTCGTTTCCGGCCTGTGAATTGGCGCCCGGACCCGTTGACCGGCGCCGGTCGGTCCCGCCAGCATCACCCGCACTCGGATTTCGAAGGACCGTTGAAAGGAGCGCCCGGCTCGTGCCCGACACCGCCACCACACACGGAGCCCGCGCCCACGCCCGCGCTCAGGCGGGGAGTGCCGTGACCACCCAGCCCACCGTGCCCGCATCGTCACTGGCCGATCCCCCGCCGCGCGTGCCGGCCGGCGACGTGGTGTGGGAGGAGACGATCGGCACCGGTGGCTACGCCTCGCGCGCCGTGCCTCGCGGCACCCGTGTGCGGCTGGTGGACGTCGACGGCGACACCTGCGCCGGGCTGCTGCTTCACCGGGCCGACCGCCCGGCCGAGCGGCTCAACGTGGCCGACACGGTCAAGCTCCAGTGGCAGGCCTATCCGGGGCCGGGCTACCTGCTGCTATCGGACATGGGCCGGGTGCTGGCCACCCTGGTGGAGGACACCTGCGCGTGTCACGACACCTTCACCGGCACTTCCAACCCGCTCGACAACCAGCGCCGGTACGGTGACGGCTCGGCCTACGGGCCGACCCCGTCCGGGCGGGACCGGTTCGTGGTGGCGCTGGCCAAGCACGGGCTGACCGAGCGCGACGTCGCCCCCAACGTCAACCTGTTCACCGGCGTGCGCATCGAGCCCGACGGCGCGGTGACCCTGCGGCGCGAGTCCCACCCCGGGGCGCACGTCGTGCTGCGGGCCGAGCTGGACCTGGTGGTCACGGTGGTGGCCGTGCCCCACCGGCTCGATCCCCGGCCGCAGTACACGGCCGGGCCGGTGCGCATCACGGCCTGGCGTGGCTCCCCCGCCGAGCCCGACGACCCCGCGCGCCGGTCCAGCCCGGAGGCCACCCGGGCGTTCGAGAACACCGACGAGGAGGCGGGACCGTGGGCGCGATGACGGTCGTGCACGACGAGGTGGTCCCGGCCCGCTCGCCGTGGAGCCACACGCTGGCCGCCGGCGACCACTTGCGCATCGTCGACCTGGAGGGCAACCAGGCGGTCGACTTCCTCGCCTACGTGGCCGCCGATCCGGTCGAGCGCTACAGCGCCCCCGACACGATCGCGGCCCGGGGCAACATCTTCCTCACCACCGGCAGCGTGCTCATGACCAACCGGGGCCGGCCGCTGCTCACCATCGTCGACGACACGTGCGGCCGCCACGACACCGTGGGCGGTGCCTGCTCGTGCGAGTCGAACACCGTCCGCTACGGCCACCACACCAAGCACCAGCACGCCTGCGTGGAGAACTTCCTGCTGGGCGGGGCGCCCCACGGGCTGGGCAAGCGCGACCTGCAGAGCAATGTGAACTGGTTCATGAACGTCCCGGTCGAGGCGGACGGCACGCTCGGCATCGTCGACGGCATCTCCGCTCCGGGCAAGGTGGTCGAGCTGCGGGCCGAGCTCGACGTGCTGGTGCTGGTGTCCAACTGCCCGCAGATCAACAACCCCTGCAACGGCTTCGACCCCACGCCGGTGCGGATGATCGTCACCCGGCCCACCTGAGCGACGTGCCCGCACCGTTTCACCGCGTCTACGACGCGCCATTTCACAGTGTCCTGGTCGCCAACCGGGGCGAGATCGCGTGCCGCATCATCGCCACCCTCCGCCGGCTGGGCGTCTCCTCGGTGGCGGTCTACGAGCCCGACGACCGGGCGTCGGCCCACGTGGGAGCGGCCGACGTGGCCGTGCCGCTGGGCAAGGGCGGCTACCTGGCCGTCGACGTGCTGGTGGAGGCAGCCGTCGCCTCCGGGGCCGAGGCGGTGCATCCCGGCTACGGCTTCCTGGCCGAGTCGGGCGGCTTCGCCCGCGCGGTCGAGGCCGCGGGCCTCGCCTTCGTGGGCCCCACCCCGGCCCAGATCGAGGCCTTCGGCGACAAGGAGCGCGCCCGCGGCCTGGCCCGGGCCGCGGGCGTGCCGCGGCTGGCGGGCTCGGGCGTGCTCCCGCACCTGGAGGCGGCCGCGGCCGAGGCCGAGCGCCTGGGCTACCCCGTGCTGCTCAAGGCCACCGCGGGCGGGGGCGGGATCGGCATGGCGCGCTGCGACCGTCCCGACGACCTGGCCGAGGCGTGGGCCCGGGTGACCCGGGCGGGCCGGGCCAGCTTCGGGTCCGACGCGGTGTTCGTGGAGCGCTTCCTGCCTGTGGCCCGCCACGTCGAGGTGCAGGTGCTCGGAGACGGCCGGGGCGGGGTGGCGGTCCTCGGCGACCGCGACTGCTCGGTGCAGCGCCGCCATCAGAAGGTGATCGAGGAGGCGCCCGCTCCGGGCCTGCCTCCAGCCCTGCGGGCCGCGCTGGCGGCCGACGCCCGCGCCCTGGCCTCGTCCGTCGCCTACCGCTCGGTCGGCACGGTCGAGTTCCTCGTGGACCCCGCCCGCGGCACCCACCACTTCCTGGAGGTCAACACCCGCCTCCAGGTCGAGCACGGCGTCACCGAGCTGGTCACCGGGCTCGACCTGGTGGAGCTCATGCTGGCGGTGGCCGCGGGCGACACGTCGGCGGTGGACGCGGGCGACCGGTCCCCCACCGGCCACGCGGTCGAGGCCCGGCTCTACGCCGAGGACCCCGCCGAGGGCTTCCGGCCCAGCACCGGGCTGCTCACGGACGTGCGCTTCCCGGCCGCGGCGCGGGTCGACACCTGGGTGGATGCCGGCACGGAGGTCAGTCCCCACTACGACCCGCTGCTGGCCAAGGTCCTGGTGCACGGGCCCGACCGGCCCGCGGCGGTCGACGCGCTGGCCGCGGCACTGGACGGCACCCGGCTGGCGGGGGTGGAGACCAACCGCGAATGGGTCGGCGCCGTGCTGGACGACCCCGACTTCCGGGCGGGCGAGCACGGGACCGCCAGCTACGAGGCCTGGGACGTCGACCCGCCCACCGTGGCGGTCACCGCCGCGGTCGGGGTCGTGACCGTGCAGGAGTGGCCCGGTCGCCTGGGCTACTGGGCGGTGGGGGTGCCGCCCAGCGGCCCCATGGACGACCGGTCGTTCCGGCTCGGCAACCGCGTGGTGGGCAATGCTTCTGACGCTGCGGGCCTGGAGTGCGAGGTCCACGGTCCCACCCTGCGCTTCGGCCGGCCCGCGCTCGTGTGCCTGGCCGGCGCGGCCATGGGGGCCACGCTCGACGGCGCCCCGGTCCCCCCGTGGGAACCCGTGGCGGTAACCGCGGGCGCGACACTGGCCTGCGGCCCCGTCACCGGGCCGGGCGCCCGCGGGTACGTCCTGGTGCGCGGCGGCATCGACGTCCCCCGCCACCTGGGCTCGCGCGCGACGTTCACCCTCGGCGGGTTCGGCGGCCACGGCGGGCGGGCCCTGCTCCCGGGCGATGTGCTGCGCCTGGCGGAAGACGTGGACCCGGAGGTCGAGCCCACCGCCCTCCCGGCGGCCGAGCGACCCGTACTGGGCCGGCAGTGGGACCTGGGCGTGGTCGACGGGCCCCACGCCGATCCCGAGTTCCTCACCCGCGAGGGCATGGACGAGCTGTGTGCCACCGCCTGGGAGGTCCACTACAACTCGGCCCGCACCGGGGTGCGGCTGATCGGCCCCAAGCCGCGCTGGGCCCGGACCGACGGTGGCGACGCCGGGCTGCACCCCTCGAACATCCACGACACGCCCTACGGCCTCGGAGCGGTCGACTTGACCGGCGACATGCCGGTGATCCTCGGTCCCGACGGCCCCAGCCTGGGCGGCTTCGTGTGCCCGCTCACCGTGGCGGCCGGCGAGCGCTGGAAGCTGGGCCAGCTCCGGCCGGGTGACACCGTGCGCTTCCACTCGGCCCGATCCCCCGCGGTGCTCGCCGGCACCCCCGCGGCCGCAGCCCGGCCCGCCGTCACCTACCGGCGCAGCGGCGACCGCTACCTGCTGGTGGAGTACGGGGACGCCGTGCTCGACATCGGGCTGCGGGTGCGGGTCCAGCAGTTGCTAGCCCGGCTCGAGGCGGCCGGGGTGGAGGGCGTGATCGACATCACGCCCGGGATCCGCTCGCTGCAGGTGCACGTGGACGGCGACCGGCTCACGGTGGACCGGGCGCTGGAGATCGTGCGGGGCCTGGACGAGGAGATCGGGGCGGGCGGCGACGTCCGCATCCCCAGCCGCATCGTCCACCTGCCGCTGTCCTGGGACGATCCGGCGACCCGGGAGGCCATCGCCCGCTACATGCGGGTGGTGCGCGACGACGCCCCCTGGTGCCCGAGCAACCTCGAGTTCATCCGCCGGGTCAACGGGCTGGATGATGTCGAGGCGGTCCACGAGGCCGTGTTCGCCGCCCGCTACCTGGTGCTGGGGCTGGGCGACGTGTACCTCGGGGGGGCTCCGGTGGCCACCCCGCTCGATCCTCGCCACCGGCTGGTCACCACCAAGTACAACCCGGCCCGCACCTGGACGCCCGAGAACGCGGTGGGCATCGGCGGCGCCTACCTGTGCGTCTACGGCATGGAGGGACCGGGCGGCTACCAGCTCGTGGGACGCACAGTCCCCGTGTGGTCGCGGCACCGGCCCTTCCGCCAGACCAGCGCCGAGCGGCCGTGGCTGCTCCGCTGCTTCGATCAGATCCGCTTCCACCCCGTCGGCGCCGAGGAGCTCATGGACCTGCGGGCCGACATGGTGGCGGCCCGGGGCGAGGTGGTGGTGGAGGACACGGTGTTCGACCTGACGGAGCACCGCCGCTTCCTGGCCGCCCACGAGGCCGGGATCGACGAGTTCCGGCAACGCCAGCGGGCCGCGTTCGCCGAGGAGCGCCGGCGCTGGCGGGACAGCGGCGAGCTGGATCGGGCCGACCGCCTGCTCGAGGCGCCGGCGGCCCTCCCGCCGGACGAGGGCGGGGCGCCGCCCGCGGGCGCCGCGGTGGTGGCCGCCCCGTTCGCGGCCAAGGTGGGCGACGTGGCCGTGGTGCCGGGCGCCACCGTCGGGGCCGGTGACCGGGTGGCGGTGCTCGAGGCCATGAAAACCGAGGTCACCCTGTACAGCGACCAGAGCGGCGTCGTCACTTGGGTGGGCTGCCGCCCGGGCCAGCTGGTGGCCGCGGGCCAGGCCCTGGTCGGGGTCGCTCCCGATGGGTGACCCCGACTCGCTCGACGCCGCGCTGGGCTCGCTCGCCGCGCTGCGGGACGGCCTGGCCGCGGCGCGCTGGTCGCCCACCGACGTGGCCGAGGCGGTGCTGGCCCGGCGGGGATCGGGGCAGGCCGCGGCCTGGATCGACCTGGTGCCCGCGGCCGACCTTCGGGACTTGGCCGCCCACCTGACGGCCGAGGGCGCCCGCGACCGGCCGCTGTGGGGCGTGCCGGTGGCGGTCAAGGGCAACATCGACGTGGCCGGCCTGCCCACCACTGCGGGCTGCCCCGGCTACGCCACCGGCCCCGCGCCTCACCACGCCCACGCGCTGGCCCGGCTGGTGGAGGCGGGAGCCATGCCGGTCGGCACCACCAACCTCGACCAGTTCGCCACCGGGCTGGTCGGCACCCGCTCGCCCTACGGCACCTGCCACGCGGTGGGCCGTCCCGGCTGGGTGTCGGGCGGCTCATCGTCCGGCTCGGCGGTGGTGGTGGCCCAGGGCGACGTGCCGGTGGCCCTGTCCACCGACACCGCCGGGTCGGGCCGGGTCCCTGCGGCGCTCAACGGCATCGCCGGCCACAAGCCCACCCGAGGCCGGATCAGCGCCGCGGGCGTAGTGCCCGCGTGCCGGTCGCTCGACTGTGTGGGCGCGTTCGCGGCCACGCCCGCCGACGCCGCGCTGGTCTGCGGGCTCATGGCCGGCCCCGACCCCGACGGCGCCGGCTGGTGGCAGCCGCTGGGGCGGCCCGCCCGCGTCGGCATTGCGGGGCCGGAGGACCGCGAATGGGCGGGCGACGAGCACTCCTTCGCGGCCCAGCAGGCGGCCGAGGACGCGATGCGCCGCCTGGGCTGGGAGCTGGTCCCGGTGGACCTCGGCACGTTCCGCACCGGGGGCGACCTGCTGTACGGAGGCGCCTTCGTGGCCGAGCGTTTCGCCGCCGTGGGCGACGCCGTGCGCCGCGGGGTGGCGGGGCTCGACCCGGTGGTGGCGTCGATCATCGAGGCCAGCGCGGCCATCCCCGCCTGGCGGGCCTTCGCCGACCTGGACCGCATCCGCGTCCTGCGGGCCGAGACCGCAGCGGTGTGGGACACCCTCGACGCGCTGGCCCTGCCGGTCGTGCCCACGGTGGTGAGCATCGACGAGGTGGCCGCCGACCCCCTCGGCCCCAACCAGACGCTCGGCACCTACACGAGCTTCGCCAACCTGTTCGACCTGTGCGCCTCGGTCGCGCCGGTGGCCGCTCGGGGCGACGGCCACCCGTGGGGGGTGCAGCTACTGGCGCCCGCGTTCGGAGACGGAGTGGTCGCCGCGCTGGCCCAGGACCTGTCGGTGGCAACCACATCGCCCGCCCCGGTCGTGCCCGAGGGCATGGTCGGCCTGGTGGTGGCGGGCGCCCACCTGCGAGGCGAGGC
>Ga0209382_10006624_pt1 | contig 14875 bp, 17 predicted proteins | sample SoiMetdeltSBSDD5_FD_187599 | JGI IMG/M metagenome (GOLD analysis project Ga0209382, IMG submission 187599) | Bulk soil microbial communities from a Populus tree surrounding site in Tennessee, USA - Soil MetaG P. deltoides SBSDD5 (SPAdes) (version 2) | ecosystem: Environmental > Terrestrial >... | reverse complement strand
GGGCGTGCTCCAGCCCGGCGACCAGCGCGTCCAGGCCGGCGGTGAACCGCTCGTTGCGGTTGTCGAGCCAGACGTGCTCGCCCAGGGTCACCAGGGCGGGGAACCGGTCCGGGGGGAGTGAGCGGAAGAACTGGTGCAGCTGGGTCCTGGTCGCCGGGTCGCGGACCCGTTGCTCGTTGACCGAGGTGGAGGTGCTGCTGACGGCGAAGCCGATGGTGTAGTCGACCAGCAGGAAGAAGGCCAGCCCGGCCTGGCGGTCGCCGAACCCGGCGGCCTGGAGCGGCTCGAGGAATGCCTCGGCCAGGGCCAGGGAGTGAGGGCCGAGCGGGTCGCGGGTCTTGAGGATCCCGGCCACCCCGGGATGGGCCTCGAGCACCTGGCGCAGCCGATGGGCCAGGACCTCGAGCTGCCCGGTCCAGCCCAGGGAGGGGTCGGTGTGGACCTCGACCTCGGCCAGGACGTTGTCGAGGACCAGGTCCTGGAGTTGTTGCTTGTTGCGGACGTGATGGTAGACGGCGCCGGGGACGACCCCTAGGCGGGCAGCCAAGCTGCGCATGGTCAGGGCCTGGACGCCGTCCTCGGCGATGACCGCCAGGGCCTCGGTGACCACCCGCTCGCGGGTGAGCCGGGGGCGGCGGTCCTGGTCGTCGGTGGGTGGGTCGAACCACAGCGAGCGTGACCCTCCGTCGGTGGCGGGCTGGCCGGACGGCGCCGTTGCCCGCCCGTTGGAGGTAGCCGGTTGCCGGTGGTCCATGGGGCCTCCTGGGCTGGTCATGACAGAGAACGGCGTTCACCATACGGTGAACGCTGTGTTGCAACAAGTGAACCACGTTCACCCTCGGCCCCGGCGGCGATGGCCGGATCGAGCAGTGACCGGACACCGATAGCGAAGTCGCTGAGAAGGGCAGAGCCGTGTTCATTCAGGTCATCCAGGGTCGGGCACTCGACCCACCCGGGATCCGCAAGGAGCTGGACCGCTGGCAGCGACAGCTCGCCGTCGATGCCGACGGCTGGCTGGGCTCCACGGCAGGGACCACCGAGGACGGCTGGAGCGTCGTGGTGGTGCATTTCGCCCCCGAGGAGCAGGCTCGTCGTAACAGCGACCGGCCTGAGCAGTGCGCTTGGTGGCGGGAGGCTCCCGGTACCTCGGTGACATCGCCCTGCACGACGCCCCCAAGGTGAACCTCTTCCTGGATGGTCGCTCCGACCAGGCCGGCTTCGTCCAGGTCATCCAAGGCCACACCGATGACCTGGAACGCGTGGCCCCAGCCTCCGACCCGAACAGACGAGCCGGCCCAGGAGGAACGACGCAGCCTGATGACCAACCTGCGCTCCTTCGACTTGCAGGACCCGCAGATGCTCATCCCGCCTGTCGTGGTGACCTACTGGGACACGCCGGCCCCGATGCCGATGATGTGGTGACTGAACCGGCTGGTGGGCGGCTAGTGGGTGTTGGTGTGGACCGGCCGGGAAGCAGGATCGGCGATCACGAGCTTGAGCTTGCCGCCGGCCGAGCGGGGGAGCTCCTGACGGCGCTCGACCGTGACCTGTGGGGCCTGCACGCCGAGCCCGAGGAGGTGCTGGGCGACGGCCTGGCCAAGGCGGGTCTCCAGTCGGTTGTGGCTGGCTGTCGCCGCTGGGCTCGGGACGATCAGGATGCGCAGGATGGGGCCGTCCTGTACCACTTGGAACTCGCGGACCTGGTAGTCGAGGGTGAGCAGGGCAAAGTGCAGGGGGTGGACCTCGATCCGGCCGCCATCGCGGGCAGGAAGCGAGAGGACGTCGTCGCTGCGGCCGTGGATGGTGCTGACCCGGACCAAGGTCCGCCCACAGGGGCAGGGGTCGGGGTCGAGGGTGACCAGGTCGGTCACCTCCAGCCGCAGCAGCGGCTGGACCAGGTTGTACAGGTTGGTGATCAGCAGTCGGGCCCCGGGCTGGCCCGCCGGTACCGGTTGGCCGTCGGGGTCAAGGTTCTCGACCAGGGTGGTGTCCTCGAACAGGTGGATGCCCTGGTGGTGTTCGCACTCGGAGCCGAACAGCCCCTCGGTGCAGCCGTAGACGTCGAAGGGACGGACCCCGAAGGCGTCCTGGAGCCGCCGGGTCATCTCCGGGGTGCGCAGCTCGGCGACAGTGACCAGGATTTGGGGCGACAGCCGCAGGCGGCCGGCCTGCTGCTCATCGGCCAGCCACGTGGCCACCGAGGGGTAGACGTTGAGGTAGGTGGGCTGGTACTGGTTCAGCGCCTCGACCAGTCGCGGGAGGGGTAGGGTGACCGGCAGGGCCAGGACCCGGTGCAGGCCGACCGATAGGGTGGCCGCTCCCTGACGGGTGATGTGGGAGGGGGCGGCGCCGCCGAGGAAGGCCATCCGCTGGCGCGGCAGGCTGGGCCGCAGCCCCGCCCAGCTGGAGCTGCGCACCATCTGGGCGCAGATCGACCGCCAGCCGACCGGGTCGTAGACGAACAGGCCCGGACGGCCCGAGGAGCCGCTGGTCGACAGCACCCGGTAGCGGTCCAGGTGCAGCTGGTCACCGGTCAGCTGGCCGACCCGGGCCAGCAGCTGGTCACGGCGCAGCCGGGGGTCGCAGACCAGCTCGTCGAAGTGCTCCATGAGCAGGGACTTGTCGAGCACGGGGAGGCGCGCCAGTTGGACCGGCGCGTCGGTGAGGGCGCCGGTCTGGGTGAACCAGCGGCGGTAGAAGGGCGAGTGGGTGGCGGCGTGGCGCACCACCGTCTCCAGCCGCTGTTGCTGGTGGGCGGCGAGCTGGGCCCGTGGCCGCTGCTCGCGGCTGGTCTGGGTCCGGGCCTGTCGCAGGGCCGCGGCCGTGTCGGCCAGGCGTCGCCGGTGGTAGCGCACCGTGCTGGTCATCGGATCCTCCGATCCTGCTGGGCGGCCTCGGTGCCGGCGGAGGGTTCGGCGGCGCCCACGACGGCGTCCAGCAGCAGCCAGCCCATGCGCCGAGCGACCACCCCGTCCACCGCCTGCGGCTGGGTCAGGCGCTCCAGGCCCAGCCCAACCTCCATCGCGTTCCAGGCCAGCACCACCTGGCTGGCCGTCACGTCGCTGGGCAGGGCCAGCCCCCGGTCCTCGGCCAGCTGTCGCAGCGCATCGGCCAGCGGCTCCAGCAAGCGGGCGTGGATGGCGGCGAAGCGGTCGCGGAGCTCGGGATGGCGCAGCACATGCGCCCAGAACTCAAAGAACACCGCCAGCCAGCCGTCGTCGCGGCCGCGGCGCTCGATCGTGGTCGTGGCCAGCCAGTCGAAGGCGCGTTCGGCGCCGGCCTGGCGCAGGCCCGGGACGACCTCGGTCAGCGCCTGGTCGACCCGGCGCTCATAGACGGCGAAGAACAGGTCCTCTTTGGAGGCGAAGTTGGAGTAGACCGCCCCTTTGGTGTAGCCGGCCCGCTCGGCGACCTGGTCCACCGAGCTGGCATGGAATCCGCGGGTGACAAAGCAGGCCTCGGCCGCTGTGAGCAGCTCCTGGCGGGTCTGCTGGCGTCGCTCGGCCCGTGACAACCGCACCGCCATACCATCACCCTCCGCATACCGCTGGTATTAGATACTATCGGTATAGTGGTACCACCAGTATTCTGATGTCAAGTCCCGCCAGTTGGTCCTGGTCGATGGTCGTCGCGATCTCCTGTGACCCGGCTGGCATAGGATCTTGTTCTGTGGACGCGAACGACCGCCAGCAGCCGCGCGCGACGAGCCATCCAGGCCCGGGCCCCGTGCGGGATCGGCCTTTGGAACACCGAGTCGCCCGCGTCGACTACGACGCCGAACTCCGGCTGTACGACGAGGTCCTTCGCCGCGCGTACAACGTACGGGCAGACGACCGGGTCCTGGACATCGGCTGTGGAACCGGCCGGACGACGCGGGACGCCGCGCGGTCGGCCGGGGAAGGGAGCGCGCTCGGAGTCGACCTCTCGGCCTCGATGATCGAGCGGGCCCGCGAACTCGCCCGGGCGGAGAGCGTCCACAACGTTGCCTTCGAGCAGGGCGACGCGCAGGTGCACCGCTTTCCGGAGAACGGTTTCGACCTCGCCATCAGTCGGTTCGGGACGATGTTCTTCGATGATCCCGTGGCGGCGTTCGCCAACATCGCGGTGGCGCTTCGGCCCGCCGGGCGCCTGGTGATGATGGTCTGGCAGGCGCACGAGCAGAACGAATGGTCTGTGGCGATCGAACGGGCGCTCGGCCGTGAGGGATCGCCGGTCCCAGCTCCGGAGGCGCGGGAGCCGTTCTCGCTTGCCGATCAAGACAGGGTGGAGGCGATCCTGGGCGCGGCGGGATTCGGCGAGGTCGCATTCACCGACCTCCACCAGCCCATCTACTACGGTCCGGACGTCGCGGCGGCCCTCGAGTGGGTCGGCGGTTTCTCGAGCACCAGGGAGTTGCTGATGCGCCTGGATGCCGTCGCCGCTGAGCAGGCCCTCGAGCGTCTCCGTGGGGCCCTCGCCGCGCACGCAAGCGAACGTGGCGTGTGGTTCGATTCGCGTGCCTGGATGATCGAGGCCCGCCGTCCGTGACCGAATCGACCGCATCTGTGCGTAGGATCGCGCCGATGCGCTCAGGACTCTTCGTGCCGATCTTCGATGCGCTGGCGGACCCCGCGCTCGTCGCCCGGCTGTCCGCCGAGGCAGAGGAAGCCGGATGGGACGGCATCTTCCTCTGGGATCACGTCCGCTGGCGGGAGCCGGTTCTCGAGGTCGCCGATGCCTGGATCACGCTCGCGGCGATCGCCACCGCCACACAGACGATCCGACTCGGTCCGATGGTCACCCCGCTCGCCAGGCGCCGACCGGTCAAGGTCGCCAGGGAGACCGCGACCCTGGATCGGCTGAGCGGCGGCCGCTTGACGCTCGGCGTCGGCCTCGGCAGCGACCGGTCCGGGAACGAACTTTCGATCACAGGGGAGGAACTCGATGACCGCCGGCGCGCGGGGATGCTCGACGAGGCCCTGGAGATCCTGACGGCCGCCTGGTCGGGCGAGCCGGTGTACCACCGTGGTGAGCACTACACGGTCGACGGCATGCGGTTCCTGCCCCGGCCGGTTCAGCGGCCTGGGGTCCCGGTGTGGGTGGGCGGGTACCCCGGAAAGCGAAAGCCGCTTCGGCGTGCTGTCCGGTTCCAGGGGTTCTTCCCGGTCGACCTCGAGCACCCGGACCAGCTCGCCGAGCTCGTCGCTGAGCTTGCCTCGGTTGGCAAGGCGATCGGGAGGGACGTGACGGAGCCCTTCGACGTCGTCGCGGCGCTGCCGGTGGGCACCGATCCGGCGCCCTACGCATCGGCAGGTGCCACGTGGTGGATGGTGGAGTTTCCGTGGGACGGGGTGTCGGTGGACCAGGTACGCGGTGTGATCCGTGACGGACCGGCGCCCTCGGGCTGATTGCCGTGGATCGGCAGACGTGGTGCAAGGATGTCGATCTTCGTCATCTGCAGCATCGCTGACATGACCCGCTGCGCCGCCGCCTCGTCCGGATCGTTCAGCAGTTCGGTCTGCCGGACCGGCATGATCTGCCAGGACAGGGCGTAGCGGTCCTTGAGCCAGCCGCGCGGTGCGGCGGGGGCGGCGTGTTGCCCAGCGGCCCCCACCGCATCGCCTGCCCGGCTGTGTACCGGGTGTCAGCGGAACTGGCGGAAGAACTCCCGCACGTCGCCGACCAGCAGGTCGGGGGCTTCCATGGCGGCGAAGTGGCCGCCGCGGCTGAACTCGGCCCAATGCACGATGTCGTGGTCGCGTTCGGCCAGCGGCCGGATGGTGGTGTCGCCGGGGAACACCGCCACCGCGGTCGGCACCGGGGAGCGTGGCCGGGCCTGGCCCCAGGTGCGGGCACCTTCGTAGTAGATGCGGGCCGCCGAGCCGGCGGTGCCGGTGAGCCAGTACACCGACACGTCGGTGAGGATCAGGTCGCGGTCGACGGCGTCTTCGGGCAGGCTTGCGGCCGGGTCGGTCCATTCCTTGAACTTCTCGACGATCCAGGCGAGCTGGCCGGCCGGTGAATCGGTGAGCGCGTAGGAGAGGGTCTGCGGCCGGGTTGACTGGACGATGGCATAGCCGCTCATGTCACGGCCGTACTGTTCCAGGAGCGCGAGGCGGGCCTGGTCGGCCTCGGTGAGCCCGGCCAGTTCCGACGGGTCGCCGGAGGGGAAGGTGCCCAGGTTGTTGACGTGCACGCCGATGACCCGCTCGGGGTCGACGCGGCCAAGCTCGGGGGAGACGACTGAGCCGGTGTCGCCGCCCTGGGCGCCGTAGCGGTGGTAGCCGAGGCGGTGCATCAGTTCGGCCCAGGCTTGGGCGACCCGGCGGGTGTCCCAGCCCGGGCCGGCGAGCGGGGTGGAGAAGCCGAATCCGGGCAGCGACGGAGCGACGACATGGAAGGCGTCGGCGGGGTCGCCGCCGTGGCGGGCGGGGTCGGTCAGCGGGCCGATGATGTTGATGAACTCGGCGACCGAGCCGGGCCAGCCGTGGGTGATGATCAGCGGCAGCGCGGCCGGCTCGGCCGAGCGGACGTGCAGGAAGTGCACGGTCTGGCCGTCGATGACGGTGGTGAACTGGGGGAATTCGTTCAGCCGGGCCTCGTGGGCGCGCCAGTCGTACCCGGTGGCCCAGTAGGCGGCCAGGTCTTTCAGGTAGCCCACCGGCACGCCGGCCTCCCAGCCGGAGCCTGGCAGCTCGGCCGGCCAGCGGGTGCGGCCCAGCCGCTCGCGCAGGTCGTCCAGGTCGGCCTGGGGGATGTCGATCCGGAAGGGACGAATCTCGCCGCTCATGGTCCTCCTCGGGGTCGCTGGGCGGACGGCTCGACGGCTCTATCCTAGACGCCATATAGGACAGTTCATGTCCCACATGGCTGGTATCCTGAGATCCATGGGCGACACCCCGGCTCGGCTGCTGCGGCTGCTGTCCCTGCTCCAGACGCCACGCGACTGGCCAGGCAGCGAGCTGGCCGAACGCCTCCAGGTGAGCCCGCGCACCATCCGCCGCGACATCCAGCGGCTCCGCGACCTCGGCTACCCGGTGCAGGCCACCATGGGCGCCGTGGGCGGCTACCGCCTGGTCGCGGGCACCGCCATGCCACCGCTGCTGCTCGACGACGAGGAAGCCGTCGCGGTCGCGGTCGGCCTGCGCACCGCCGCCAACGGCACCGTCACCGGGATCGAGGAAGCCTCGGTCCGCGCGCTGGCCAAGCTGGAACAGGTGCTTCCCTCCCGGCTGCGCCACCGGGTCAGCGCGCTGCACTCGGTCACCCTGCCGCTGCCCGGCGCCCAACCACTGGTCGACCCGGTGGTGCTGACGGTCATCGCCACCGCCGCCCGCGACCGGCAGCGGATCAGCTTCCGCTACACCAGCCACGACGGCACCCAGGGCACCCGCGCCGCCGAACCGCACCACCTGGTGCACACCGGCCGCCGCTGGTACCTGCTCGGCTGGGACCCGGCAAACAACGGCTGGCGCACCTTCCGCGCCGACCGGATGACCTCACCGCAGATCACCGGGCCACGATTCACCCCGCGCGACCCGCCCGGCGGCGACGCCGCCGCCTATGTATCCCGCTCGGTGTCCTCCGCGCCCTACCGTTACCAGGCCCGCATCCGGCTGCACCTCCCCGCCCAGGCAGCCGCCGAACGTCTCCCGCCCACCGTCGGCCACCTCCAAGCCGACGGCGAACACGCCTGCATCCTGCACACCGGCGCCGAATCCCCCGACGTGCTCGCCATCTACGTGGCCATCATCGGCGCCGAGTTCGAGATACTCGACCCGCCCGATCTCGCCGAGCATATCCTCGCCCTAGCCGGCAGGCTCACCCGCGCGGCACACCAATGACCCGGCCGGATCTCCCCAGCGAGTCGGCCGCAACTGTCACCACGACCGTCTAACATCAGCCACAACGAGCCGACCAGCCGACGCTGGAGCGGGAGGTCGCGGCCCGGGAGGCGGCGGGCAACGCTACCGGCCGTTGGGTGGACTGGCGTTCCACGACCGAGGATGCTCGGATCAAGCTCGAGCACCTCTCCCCGCAATTCAGGGCGGACAGCCTACTAGCCCGAAGTTCTGCTCGTAACCCTGGCGAGGTGGTCCTGCCGGTGGTCGACCAGGAAGAACCTCTGCCAGAACGCCTCGGGGACCCAGGCGCCCAGCGCGTCGGCGATCAGCAGGCCCACGGCGATGTCGACCCACACCGACGCCCAGTCCATGACGAGGTAGTGGCCGGTTGGTGGAGGCGAACTGGAACGCCATCGCGGCGGTGAAGTCGGCGCCCTTTGCGGGAGATCCACCGGGCCAGCGCCACCGCCGCGGAGGACCGCCTCCATCGTCGGCCTCTCGGATCACCGCATGGCCGCAAGGAGGTCGTTGCAGGCCTGCTCGCAGCGCCGGCAGGCCTCGGCGCACACCCGGCAGTGCTCGTGGAGCTGGGCATGCCGCTCGCACTCATCGCCGCAGCTCTTGCAGATGCCCACGCAGGCCTCCAGCAGTGGCCTGGTGACGTTGGCGTCGTACTCGGTCTGGCGGCTGACAACCCCGACGGTGGCGGCGCAAACATCGGTGCAGTCCAGGCACAGCCGGATGCACTTGACCATCTCGGCCACGTCCTGCTCGCTCAAGTCGTCGTCGGCATCGGCAGCGCAGGCCTGTGCGCAGTCCGACAGCGCGTCGATCGTCGCGGCCAGCACGCCGGCGTCGGCGTACAAGTCGCGTGGGTAGGTGGCCAGCATCGGCCTGGCGTAGCTCATACGGCGTCTCCTTCAGCCGAACGACATCCCGACACCTGGATAACCCCACAGGTGAGCTCGGAAGCCGGTCAGCGTCGCCGACGAACGCCGAAGGCCGCTCGCATCGTTGTAGACCTAGTGCCAGGGACTCTCTGCGGGTCCACCAAGCATTCCCCTGGTCAGGCCCACAATGATGGGTCAAAGTCCCTGGCATGGCGGCTAGCTGTACTCGGCTGACACGTTCATGACAGTCGGCTGATGCGGTAGCGCACACGGGTGGTGTTGGAGGACGGCGCTGCTTGGCGCTTGGCGCTTGGCCGCCCGCCGTAGCTCCTCGACCTGGCCGGTCAGCTTGCGGACGCGGGCCTGGGGCTGCTGGTTGGGCGTGCCGCAGCTGGTCGACCTGCTCGCGCAGCGCGGCGTTCTCGCCTTCCAGCCGCCCCAGCCGCTGGTCCGGCCGCCCCGTGCCGCCGACCCCGGAGAGCCCCGTTGGTCCCGCAACCTGCTCGCCATTGGGCGAACCGACGACACGACCGCCGCCAGGGACAGGCAAGACAACCCGTACGCGCCGGCCGGCCCTGGCGGGGCTGCGGTGGTGGGATACTGCGCCGCATGCTACGCACGGCCTTCACAGAGCTGGCCGCCTCGCACGCCAGGCTGGTGGAGTTCTTCTGGGGCAGAACCCGACCCCAGGCTGGTGGAGCTGGTGCACGCCGGTGGGGCGCTGGCCGGCTGGCAGGTCGGCTCGCTGGAGGAGGCCAGGCGCGCGGTCGGCGCCGGCTGCGACCTGTTGGTGGTCCAGGGGCGGAGGCCGGCGGGCACGTGCGCGGCACGATGGCGCTGCTACCGCTGCTGGCCAGCGTGCGGGAGGCGGTCACCGTGCCGGTGTTGGCCGCCGGTGGGATCGCCAACGCCCGCGGGATGGCGGCGGCCCAGGCGTTCCAGGGCGAGGTGGTCGGCGCCCACACCGTCGGCGCGCGCTCCAGGCCGCTGGCGCGGTGGGCGGCCCAGACCCCCAGCCGCGAGGTGACCGGCACGGTCGCGGCCATGGCGTTGTACGCCGGCCAGGGGGTCGGCCAGGTCACCCGGGTTGTACCCGCCGGGCAGGTGGTGACCGAGCTGGCCCAGGGAGCGGAGCGACTGCTTAGGCGCTGGAGCGGCGCCACCACGCCCCGGTAGCGCGGCTGGCCACCCGGTCCACCGCGTCGGGGATTCCGTTCAGCCCGGTCTGGTTCGGTACTGCAGGGTCTGATGGAATGACCGGGAGAATGACCGCCGCCGCCCGAACGATCTGGTGGCGAAGTTGGTCCGATCGCGGGAGCTTGGAGACTGGCCCAGGCTGGCTGGGCTGCGTCATCTCGCAGCAGGTGTGGCAGGGCGGCGACTACGCCCGGGCGGGACAGGGCGACGATCGCGGTTCATCCGGTTTGCGACCTGAGTGGTCAGGCCGTCTACGGCCGACAGCGGAGCGGCAAGCTCGGCGGCCAGGCCATGGCGGGCAGCCAACCAGGCAGCTTCCAGGTAGCTCATCCAGACGGCGCCGTCGTCATCCATCCACACCAGGACCTTCAGTGGCAGGTCGAGCGCGACCAGCGGCGATGCCACCATGGCCGGCGTGCCACCCACCGGGTTCCCGAACACCAGCAACTTGGTGGCACGCAGGACCATCCCAACCTGCTGCGCCGCCATTCCCACATTTGGGCAACGGGGTGTCATTCCTTGTCGCTCATCGCGCCGGAGGCGTGCCCCGCCCCGCTTCGCTACACAACCTGCGGACCGCTCATTGGGGGCGGGTCAGGTCATGAACGGCAGGAGCTCGGCGGGCATGATGACGATGGGGCGCATCATGTCGCGGTCCTCGTGTTCGAGGATGTGGCAGTGGTACATGTAGCGGCCGCTGTAGGCGCTGAAGCGGACCGCGAGCTCGACGATCTCGTTGGGGTTGACCCGGACGGTGTCCTTGAGCCCTCCTTCGTTGGCGTCGACGGCGTGGTCGAGCTCGTCGTCGGGGCCACGGGCCAGGCGCACGGTCGCGGTCGTCTCGTGGTCGCCGATCCCGTTGTCGGGGACGGTGACGGTGATCGGGCGGCGCCCCAGGACGTGAAAGGGGTCCAGGTGGACATGGATCGGGTGGGTGTCGCCACTGAGGTTGATCAGCTGCCACACCTCCCATCCGCCCAGCATGGGGAAGAACGTGGTCGCGTCCTCGAAGTGGGTTGCCACCGTGCGCAGGCGCGCCACCGTCGTGCCGTCCCGGTCGACGACGGTGATCACGGGCGCATTGGGGCCGTCGTCATCGGACGCTTCGGTCAGCTCGCGCATGGTCAGCATGTTCGGCATGTCCTCGAGCTCCTGCTCGACCAGCGCGACGGCACGCCGCACCGCGCCGCTGAGATCTGCGCGGGTCGGAGCCGTGAGGTCGGTGGCGAGGCGTTCGGGCCGCGGTCGGCGCGTCGACGGGCCGGCGACGGCATGGAAGCGCATGACGTCGGGGTAGGGCAGGAGCTGGTCGAGGTCGGCGGCCTCGGCGGCGCCCGCGGCTGGGAACGGCTGGCCGTCGAAGGGGGCACCGGCGGTGTTGACCAGGGTGAGCTGGCTGCCTGGCTCCAGGTCGGAGAAGTCCACCAGCAGGTCGGCCCGCTCGGCTGAGGCGAGCACGAGCCCGTCGGCTGGCACGGCAACGGGCGCTGGCAGCAGGCCGCTGTCGGTCCCGATCTGGGCGATCCGCTCCAGCTCAGGGTGGCCGTCGCGCAGCAGCACGAGCCGGAAGGTGCGGGCGTTGGATCCGTTGATCACGCGCAGCCGGTAGGTCGCAGGCTGCACGTCCAGGACCGGCCAGACCTTGCCGTTGACGACCGTGAACGGCGCGAAGGCCTCCATCGTCCCGGGATCGGTCTTGTGGACCAGCTCACCGGCGAGCTGCCCGTCGGCGCCGAGTCCGAAGTTGCGGTCCTGCAGCAGCAGCGGCACCTCGAACGGCGGCCCCTCGGGAAGGTCGAGCGCGCGCTCGCGCTGGTCGCGGATGATCCACAGGCCGGCCAGTCCCGCGTACACGGTCAGCTGGGTCACGCCCATGACGTGGTCGTGGTACCACAGCAGCGCCGCCCGCTGGTCCATCGGGTAGTCGCTGACGGCGTGTTGGCCGGGGGCGAACAGGTTCTCGGCCCACCCGTCAGACGGGGCGGCGGTCACGGCGCCGTGCAGATGGACGACCGTGTAGCCGCTCAGCCCAGCGGCGTTCGGGTCGGGCGTGCCGCCGCTGAGGCCGGGCAGGCACTGGACGGGGACGCCGTCACCGTCGGTCTCGGTGGGGGCGAGCGTGCTCGCGACCGGGTACGGCTGGTCGATCTCGTTGCGCCAGGAGACCCGGACCGGCCGGCCGCGGTCGGCCTCGATGGTTGGTCCCGGAACCCGGCCGTCGTAGGCCCACACCCGCGAGGTGGGCAGGTCGCGATGGAACCGGTGGGTCGCCGCGCGGATGGGCACGGTCAGCTCTCCACCGTGCTGGTCGGCCAGGATGCGCCGCGGCAGCGGCAGCGCATCCACGAAGGGGGTGAGCGGCGGTCTGAGCGACGGCCTCACCATGGGTGGCCACCTCCTACTGGGCTCGGTGCCGTTGGCCCAGGCCGGTCGGACCCTCATCCATGGCCATCACGGCAGTGTGCCGGGTGCCGCCGGCGGCGACAACCGCTCAAGCCCAGCCGAGCACCCACGCGCCGGTGCCCAGGAGGGCGGAGACGGCCAGGACGACCAGCGGGTTCCACTTCAGCAGCTGGGCCATGGCCAGGGCGGCGGCGAACACCACCACGCTGACCCATCCGGTCAGGGTGCTCCGGCCGATGCTGACGGTGGCGGCGAAGATCAGGCCGACCGAGGCCACGGTCAGGCCGCGGGTGAAGGCCGGCACCAGCCGGACCGCGCCGAGCCGCTGGTAGCCCCAGAGCAGCGGCAACATCAGGTAGCCGGGCAGTTGGATGGCGGCGGTGGTGGCCAGCGCCCCGGCCAGGCCATGGAGCATGTAGCCGATGGCGGCCACGTAGGTGTTGGCCTGCCCGGGGGTGACCCGGGCGATGGTGAAGGCGTACAGCAGCTGGTCGGTGCTGAGCACCCCGCGCCGGTCGACCAGGTCGGCTTGGAGGAGAGGGACCATGCCCGGGCCGTTGCCGAAGGTCATGGCGTTGTAGATGAACACCACAGCGCACAGCTCCAGCAGGCTCACGCCTGGTCCTCCTTCGGCCGGAACAAGACGGTCCCGGCCACGCCGCCGGCCAGCAGCAGCAGGACCGGGCTGAGGTGCAGGACGGCCGCGCCGGCGAAGGCGGCCGCCGCCAGGAGCAACTCCCGCGAGGGACGGAACACCTCGCGGCCGAGGCGCACGCCGGCCACCACGATGAAGGCCAGGGCGGCGGGCAGGATGGTCACCGGGAGCAGCTGCGGAAGCCACGCCTGCCGGTGGAGCAGGCCGTAGACGGCGGTGAGGGCGACGGTGAGCACCAGGGCGGGCAGCACCAGCGCGGCCAGCGAGATGACGGTGCCGGGCAGGCCGGCGAAGCGGTAGCCGTAGGCCACGGCCAGGGCGGTCATGGTCCCGCTGGGGACGATTCGGCCCAGGCCGTACAGGCGCAGGAACTCCTCCCGGTCGACCGCCCGGCGCCGGGTGACCAGCTCCTGCTCGAGGACGGCCAGGATGCCGAGCCCGCCGCCGAAGGCGAGCCCGGCCTTGAAGAAGATCCCGAACAGCGCCCGCCGGTTGATCGGCTGCGGCGGCCGGTCCGGGCCGGTGGCCGGCTGGTCGTCGGGGGGCCGGCCGTCGCCGTCGGCGGCCTGGCCATCACCGTCGGCGGGCATGGTCAGGGGTTCGGCGGCCGGCCGGGGATGCGGGCGTCGGCGCCGTGGCCGTCTGCGGCGCCGTGGGGCAGCCCGCGGGGTGGGACGACGTACGGCCGCAACATGTCGTGGTGCCGGTGTTCCAGCAGGTGGCAGTGGCGCATGTCGCGGCCGTCAACGCCGTGGGACGAGGACCTGGAACGCCGAACGGACTCCCCATCCACTCCTCCTCCCTTCAGACGCCGACAGCCAGGCCTCAGGTGCCTTGGCGTCATTGTGGTGGCTGGTGGCTCATGGCGCCTGCTGTTCCGCGGTCCCGAGTTCGCCCAGGGCTTGCATCAGGCGGATCTGCGCCTGGTCGCGACGGGTTGCCAACTCGGCCTCCGTTCCGCCGAGTGCTCGGCCTGGGTCGTGAGGAGCCTGGTCGTGTCGGCATCCAGGCGCGGCTGGCCCAGGATCGCCCACAGGGTCTCCATGGCCGGACCCAGATGCACGATGAAGTCGGCCAGGCCGCCAGGTCCACCACCCAGATGGAAGGTCTGAAACGGACCGGTTGGCGACAAACCCGGGGATCTCGCGGGAGAGCACCTGGGGCTGTTTGCCCATGGCGCCGTAGAACGCCACCGCGGCGTCGACCACCTCGGGATCGGTCCCTGGTGACGGCACGACCTCGACCAGGGGGACCAGGTGTGGCGGGTTGACCGGATGGCCAATGACCAGCCGGCCGGGTTGGCGCATGGCCTGGCTCATGACCGATGCGGGGATCCCAGAGGAGGAGGAGGCGAGCAGGGCGTTCGCCCGGGCGCCGGCCTCGATCGCCGACCACAGCTGCTGTTTGACCTCGGGCCGTTCGGGGCCGTTCTCCTGGACGACGTCGGTTCCGGCTACGGCGCTGGCCGCGTCCGGGTCGAACCGCAGCGCATCGCTGCTGTCGGTCAGTTCGTCCACGGACAGCCCAAGCTGGGCAAGGGTCGGGGCGATCTCGCGCAGGCCGGCGCGAACACGCTCGGCGACGTCCGGCAGCGGGTCGCAGACCGTCACCTCCAGACCGTGCGCCAAGAAAAGCGCCGTCCAGGAGATGCCGATGACGCCGCCGCCGACCACGGTCGCGCGACGGTAGCCGGGCCGACCGCCGGTGCCCATGCTGTGCCTCCTGAGCGGTGGCGGTTGGTTTGGGTTGCGGGGCCGGTGTCGTGCTCGGTGGGCCGGTGGTTAGCCGGGGCTGGTGTCGCCGAGTTCGGTGGCGGCCTCCTGGCCGGCGTGGCGGGCGGTGAAGGCCAAAAAGATCTGGGAGAACCCCCGGAACAACGCCAAGAACCCCACCCAGAACAAGATCAG
>Ga0209382_10006623_pt1 | contig 14875 bp, 11 predicted proteins | sample SoiMetdeltSBSDD5_FD_187599 | JGI IMG/M metagenome (GOLD analysis project Ga0209382, IMG submission 187599) | Bulk soil microbial communities from a Populus tree surrounding site in Tennessee, USA - Soil MetaG P. deltoides SBSDD5 (SPAdes) (version 2) | ecosystem: Environmental > Terrestrial >... | reverse complement strand
CGCTGAGCCCGGTCATTGCGCGCTTCGAGGAGATGGCGTATCCGTATGCGGCGTTGCTGTGGGGCCAGGTCCTGCCGCTCGAGACGTTCGACACCGCGCAGATCCTTGCGTTCTTCGCGCAGCAGGGCGAGCAGTCGAACCCGGAGAAGCTGTGCGCGGCGCCGACGCCGACACCGGCGGCCAGCACGCCCGCCGCGAGCACAACGCCAGCACCGAGCACGACGCCAGCACCGAGCACGACCCCAGCGCCGTCGGCCAGCAGCGAGCCGTCCGCCTCTCCGACAGCGAGCGAATCACCGGCTTCGAGCTGACCGGGCCGCGATGGGCTGGCGAGGCACCGGCTTGGCGCGGGCTCCGGGCAAGGTCGTCTGCGTTGGCCTGAACTACCACGACCACGTCGCCGAGGGCGGGCGACCCGGACCTGACCGACCCCTCCTGTTCTCGAAGTTCGCAAACACGATCATCGGAACCGGCGACCCGATCGTCCGACCGGAGGGTACGCACGCGCTCGATCTCGAGGTCGAGCTCGGGGTCGTCATCGGCGAGACGGCGCGGCGCGTAGCGGTCGACGCGGCGATGACCCACGTCGCCGGCTATGTCGTCGTCAACGACGTCTCCGCCCGCGACTGGCAGGGCGTTCCTGCAGCGCTCGGTGAGGGCGACAAAGGCGACGGCCAGTGGCTGCGAGCCAAGGGCAGCGACACGTTCCTGCCCGTCGGGTCCACATTGGCGACCCGCGACGCGTTCGACCCGGCCAGCGGCATCCGGCTGCGAAGCTGGCGGATCACGCCGGACGACACCGAGCACGCGATGCAGGACGGCACGACCGCGGACATGATCTGGGGCGTGCCCGAGCTTGTCGCCTACATCTCGCGCTCGATCACCCTCGAGCCCGGTGACCTCATCGCGACCGGCACGCCGGCCGGCGTCGGCGTCTTCCGCGACCCGCCGGTCTTCCTCCAGCCCGGCGATCGCGTCCGCTGCGAGATCGACGGCCTCGGTTCGGTGGAGAATCCGGTCATCGACTGGAGCGAGGTACCCGACGACGATTGAGACGATGCTCGCCCTCGTGAAGACGGCCGCTGGTCCGGGTCTCGAGCTGACCGAGGTGCCGCGCCCGGAGATCGGGATCAACGACGTCCTCATCCGGGTTCGCAGGACCGGCATCTGCGGCACGGATCTCCATATCGAGTCGTGGGATCCGTGGGCTCAGCGGACGATCAAGCCGCCGCTCGTGGTCGGCCACGAGTTCGTCGGCCACGTCGTCGAGATCGGCAGCAACGTCCAGGACCTCGCGCCCGGCGACGTCGTCAGCGGCGAGGGCCACGTCGTCTGCGGACGCTGCCGCCATTGCCGGGCGGGGCGCTACCACCTCTGCGCGAACTCGATCGGCCTCGGCGTGGGCCGCGACGGAGCCTTCGCGGAGTATGTCGCGCTGCCGGTGACGAACGTCTGGCACCACTGGCCGCGGATCGATGAGGACGTCGCCGCGATCTTCGACCCGTTCGGGAACGCGGTCCACACCGCGCTGACGTTCCCCGTCCTCGGCGAGGACGTTCTCGTCGTCGGGGCCGGGCCGATCGGCCTCATGGCAACCGCCGTCGCTCGTCACGCCGGCGCGCGCTACATCGTCGTCAGCGAGCCGAACGCCTATCGCCGCGAGCTCGCGATGCGCATGGGCGCGACGCGCGTGACGGACCCCCGCGCAGAGAAGCTCCAGGACGTCCAGGACGAGCTCCACATGGTCGAGGGTTTCGACGTCGTCCTCGAGATGTCCGGCAACCCCGGCGCGCTTCGCGAGGCCCTCGCGAACATGGCCCACGGCGGCGGGATGGCGATCCTCGGGATCCCGACCGAGGACGTCGCGATCGACCTCAACCAGGTCGTGTTCAAGATGCTGACCCTGCGCGGTATCTACGGCCGGGAGATGTTCGAGACCTGGTACAAGATGTCGGTCCTGCTGACCTCGGGCCTCGACATCAGCGCCGCGATCACGCACCGCTTCCCGTTCCGCGAGCACGAAGCCGCCTTCGCCGCGGCCCGCTCCGGCGACTCCGGCAAGGTCATCATGGACTGGACGACATGACGCACGACACGACCATCCATCGAGATCCCCTCGCCCACCTCGCATCGGAGGTCCAGGGGCTGCGCGACCAGAACCTCTACCGCGCGCTGCGAGTCATGACCTCGGAGCAGGGTCCCGAGGTCGAGCTCGACGGGCGGCGCGTCATCAGCCTCTCGTCGAACGATTATCTCGGCCTGACGCACCATCCACGGCTCCGCCAGGCGGCGCTTGATGCCGTTCGCGACTTCGGGGCCGGAGCCGGGGCGGTTCGAACGATCGCCGGGACGATGGCGCTCCACGAGCAGCTCGAGGCTGAGCTGGCCGAGTTCAAGGGCGTCGAGGCGACGCTGACGTTCCAGTCCGGCTTCACCGCGAACACCGGCGTCATCCCGACGATCACCGACGAGCGCGACCTGATCGTCAGCGACAGCCTCAACCACGCCTCGATCATCGACGGTATGCGCCTGTCGAAGGCGCCCCGGAAGGTCTTCCCGCACAAGGACGTCGCCGCGTTGCGCAAGGTCCTCGCCGACGCCCGCGAGCTGGGCCGCTCGGACGCCGGCCACGAGGGCGAGCCATATCGCCTGATCCTCGTCGTGACCGACGGCGTCTTCTCGATGGACGGCGACATCGCCCCGCTCGGCGACATCGTCGAGGCGGCCGAAGCCCACGACGCGGCGGTCATGGTCGACGACGCCCATGCGTCCGGCGTGCTCGGCCGGGACGGTCGTGGCAGCGTCGACCACTTCGGTCTGCACGGCCGCGTCGCGATCCAGGTCGGGACGCTGTCGAAGGCGGTCGGAGTCGTTGGCGGCTACGTCGCCGGCTCGACGGCGCTGCGCGAGCTGCTGACCCAGCGCTCGCGGCCGTTCCTGTTCTCAACGTCCCATCCACCGGCCGTCGCGGCGGCGTGCCGCGAGGCACTGAAGGTCTTCGTCGAGGAGCCGTGGCGGATCGAGCGACTGTGGTCGAGCACGAAGCGATTCAAGACCGAGCTCGCGCGGCTGGGCTTCGACACCGGCCGCTCCGAAACGCCGATCACGCCGATCATCGTCGGCGACTCCGGCCTGGCGAACCGCTTCTCGGCCCGCCTCTTCGAGGAGGGTGTGTTCGCGACGTCCGTCGTCTACCCGACCGTGGCGCTCGATCAGGCGCGCCTTCGAACGATCGTCACCGCGGCGCTCTCGGATGAGCAGCTCGACCGGGCGCTGGGGACGCTCGACAAGGTTGGGCGGGAGCTCGGAGTCATCTCGGGGTGACCAGCCAGCAGGCGCGCGACCTGCCGCTGGACTCGCACCTCCACACGGATCAATCGCCCGACAGCAACGTCCCGATCGACGCCTACGCCGCGCTCGCGCTGGAGCTCGGGATCGCCGAGATCGCGATCACGGACCACGTCGACTTCGATCCTCGCGATCCGGCCTACGAGTTCGCCTCCTTCGAGGACCGCGAGCGCGTGGTCCGCGACGCCGCCGAGCGCTGGGCACCGCAAGGCGTGCAGATCCGGTTCGGCGCCGAGCTCACGTACAACACGTCATGGGACGCCGACGTGCGGGACCACCTGCGGCGCTACCGCTACGACTTCACGATCGGCAGCGTCCACGACTGGCCCGGCTCGCCGTACGTCCGCCCGGTCGACCGCTTCGTCACCGGCCGCACGCTCGCGGAGATCCTCGGGCCCTACTTCGAGCAGGTCGCCGCGGCGGCGCGCTCCGGACTGTTCGACTCGATCGGCCACTTCGACGTCGTCAAGCGCTATCTCTGGCCGCACGTCACGCCGGCAGATCTGGCGGCCGCCCCCGAGCTGCTCGACCCAGCGCTCCGCGCGATCGCCGAGTCCGGCGTCGCGCTCGAGGTCAACTCGAGCGGCCTCCGGCACACGGTCAAGGAGACGTATCCCTCGCCGGCGACCGTCCAGCGCTTCCGCGAGCTCGGCGGCGAGCGCGTCACCGCTGGCTCGGACGGACATCGCAAGGAGTGGTTCGCCTATCGCCTGGACGCGTCTTACGCGGCTGCGGCAGACGCCGGGTTCGACCGGTTGGCCTTCCGACGTGGCGGCGAGCGCGTGAACGTCGCGGTTCCAAACCGGTTCGGGCACGCACCTGCCGTTGCAGGCGCGTCCTAACACCCGCGCATGCGCGTTCGTTAGGGAAGATGGACGACGAAGCGATCGAACGGCTCGTCCGAGCGGCCCAACGGGGAGACCCAGAGGCCTTCGGCCGGATCTTCGACCATTACTACACACCGCTCCATCGCTACGTCGCCAGCCGCGTCGGGCGCCCGAGTGACGCGGAGGACCTGACGCAGCTCGTCTTCGTCAAGGCCCTGGAGGCTCTGCCGCGCTACGAGGCGCGGGGCATCCCGTTCGGGGGCTGGCTCTTCAGGCTGGCCAGGAATGCCGTCATCGACCACGTTCGCACCCGCCATGAGCACGCCGGCCTCGAGGTCGTCGCGCAGCAACCGACGGACGCGGACGAGCCCGCCGAACGGGCCGAGCTCCATGGCGAGCTCGACGCGCTGGCGCGGGCACTGGAGACGCTGACGGCCGAGCAACGCGAGACCATCGCGCTGCGCTTCTTCGGCGGGCTGTCGGCCCGCGAGGCGGCGGAGGTGATGGGCAAACAGGAAGGCACGATCCGAGGCCTCCAGTTCCGGGCCATCGCCGCGCTGCGGCGGGCACTCGACGCGGAGACCGCGAATCGGCCGAAGACGAAGGACAACGAAGCGACGTGATCGAGAACCCGTTCGAACCGAAGCCTGCTGACGACGTCGAGCGCCTGCTGACGGCCTTTGCGGCCGCGTGCCTCGACCCGTCGCCCGCTGCCACGGACCGAACGCGCGGCGCGGTGATGGCCGCGGCCCGGCGCCGAGGCACGGGCGGCGGCGCGTTCTTCGGGGGACGCCAGCGGCTCGCGGCGGCTGCGCTACTGGCCGCGGCGCTCGTGATTGGCATGGCCGGCGCGACGTTCGCGGCCGCGCCCGGCAGCCCGTTCTACGGACTCCGGGTCTGGGTCGAGAATGCCACGCTGCCGACCGAGGCAAACGCGCGCGCAGATGCCCAGCTCGCGCTTCTGCGGGAGCGGCTCGCTGAGGCGGAGGCGGCGTCGCTCTCGGGCAATGCCTCTGGCGTCGCGGCCGCGCTCGCCGCCTATCGCGACGAAGTCGCCGACCTTCTGGCGACCGTTGACGGCGACGCGCTGCGGCTGGCCAAGCTCGAAGCGGCGCTGGGCACGCACCTCGTGGCCCTCCATGCGCTCGCGTCGCAGGTGCCCGAACAGGCGCAGGACGCGATCCAGAACGCGATCGACCGGAGCTCGAACGCGGTCGACCGAGTCCACGAGTCGCAGGGCCAGGGCCCAGACGCGTCGTCAGGGCCCGATAAGAGCCCGAAGCCCGACCACACCCCGGGTGGCCCGCCAGGCGACCACCCGACGCCCGGCCAGCAGCCCTAGCCCATCCGCGGGCGCTCGGGCGCCCGCCCCAGCGCGAGCCCGAACCGTAGACTCCCGCCGTGGACCTCACGGTCATCGGCGCCGGTCCCGCGTACACCGACGATCCGGAGTCGGTCGGAGCGTGCTATCTCGTTCGCCACGGCGGATCCGCGGTCGCCCTCGACCTCGGCCAGGGTGCGTTCGCCCGCCTGGCCGCACGGATCGAGCCGAGCCGCCTCGAGGCGATCGTCGTGAGCCACCTGCACCCGGACCACTTCGTCGATCTTGTCGCCGCGCGGCACTACCTCCGCTACAACCGCCAGCCGCCGGCCCGGCTGCGTGTTCTCGGCCCGCCCGGGCTCGGCCACCGGATCGACGCGCTCCACGCCCAGCCCGGGTTCTCGGCCGCGGCGCTGGACTGCATGCCGCTCAGCCCGGGGTTCATCGACGTTGGCCCGTTTCGGATCCAGGCGGCTCGGGTCACGCATCGCGGCGACAGCTTCGGCGTCCGCCTGTCGGTCGCTGACTCCGGCGAGCGCGGCCTCGTCTACTCGGGCGACGTCGGCGTCGCCGATGACCTGCGTCCGCTCATCCAGCCTGGTGACGTCCTCGTCATCGAGGTCTCGTTCGGACCCGGACCCGTCCCTGACGGTGCCATGCACCTCAACGCCGCGGCCGTCGCCCGGCTCGCGGCGGAGGCTCGCCCATCGCGTGTCCTGCTCACGCACCTCCAGATGGGCCACGATCGCCAGGCCACGGTCGACGCCGTGAAGGCTGGCTTCGACGGTCCTGTGGAGCTGGTGCAGCCGGGCTTCGAGATGGCGATCTGACCGAGACACAAAGAACCGGCCGGGTGCGAAGCCTTCGCACCCGGCCGGCGAGCCAATCGGGGACAGCGATGGGTCAGCGCGCTCGGCGGCGCTCCGGCAGGCCGATCGTGGCGGCCAGGATGAGGACACCGAGGAAGGCGACGATGACTCGCCAATCGATGCCGCGGCCCTGGTCGGACGGTGCCACGAGCGTGTCGGTCGGAGGCGGTGCGACGGTCGGGCCGTCGGTCACGATGCCGAGGACGTCCTGGAAGGCGTCGGTGGAGCCGTCGTCCGTCGAGTCCGCAGGCGGAGTCGTGTCGTCGCTCGGCGGGGTCGTGTCGTCCGCAGGCGGAGTCGTGTCGTCCGCCTCGTCTTCGGTGTCGGCCTTCTCGACCGTGTAGTTGTCGTTCTTCTTGGTCTTGTCCTGCTCGACCTTGACCGAGTACACGCCCCAGTCGTCGGCCGCGATGACGTACGCCGCGACGCAGAACGCGCCTTCAGCGTCAGTCGTTCCGTTGCCGCTGGTGACGTCCTGGTTCGGGTCACCGCTGGCGCCGCCGGGCTTGCCGGTGATGGTCCACGAGATCGCGGTGCTCGCCGCGAAGTTGGCGCCGCGCACGTAGACCGTCTCGCCAGCCAGGTACGAGTTGTCGTTCTGGGGCGCAGGGTTCGCGCAGTCCTCGCCGGTGGTCCAGATGGACCCGGAGGGCTTGGCGAGTGCCGGGCTCGCCGCCGGGCCGATCGCGGCCAGGGCAAGCAGAGAGGTGCCGGCCACGAGGCCGACGCGCCGAAGGGTGTGCTGCTTCTTCATCATGGTCCCCGAGTGCTGGTTGGATGAGTCCGATCCGGGAAGATCCCGGAGCCCTTGCCTAGAGGGCACGGCCAACAGTGGGACCAGGTCCGGGCCTTGTCTAGGACCCTTGGCGACCGGCGAATCCACCGCTCCCGCCCTGACCGCACAGCCGACCCCGAATCTTGGTGACGGGCGTCAACGAGGGTCCTGTCCGAGGTGACCGAATGCCCGGACCAGGGTCATGGGACCAGCTCGGCCGAATCCGCGGCGAACACCATGAAGCCGGGGCTTCCGCCCCGGCTTCATGGGTCATCGTTGCCGATGATGTCGGACGGGATGCACTCAGGCCAGCGCACCCCGTCCGGGTCTCGGGGACCCAGCGTTGGGTCCGAAGGAAGGTCTCCGACTAGCGGCGGCCCTCCGTCCGGCGGCGGGCCCGCGCAGGAACCGGGGTGACGTACCCGAGGCTCAGGGCGAACGACGCCAGGGCAAGCAGGATGAGCATCAGGCCAAAGCCTGGGTTGCTCGGAGCCTGGTTGGGGCTGTCGATGGTTGAGGTCGGCGGGTTCGTGATGTCCAGGACCTCCTGGACGAGCACGCTCGCGTCGTCGCTATCCGGCGGCGTCTCGTCGCTGTCGATCGTGGCGACGTTGACGATCGGCTGAGCCAGATCCGGCGCCGTCTCGAGGACGAGGACCTTGAAGGACAGGGTCCCGTCGACGCTCACGACGTCGGCGTTCCAGGTAAGCGTCCGCGTAGCCGGGTTGTAGTTCACAACGTCGAACTGCGCGTCCGTGGTGGCCGAGCCGGCCACGTACTCGAGGCCAGCCGGGATCGGGTCGGTGATGACGCCGTTGTTCGCCGGCGGGCTGGAGATGTCGTAGTTGAGCGTGAAGGTGAGGGTGTCACCGACCTTCGCGATCGGCAGGCCGTTGATGGCCGTGCCGCCGGTGTTACCGGAGACGTCCTTGAGGATGGTCAGCTGCGGCTGGTTGACGAAGACGCTCTCGTTCTCGTCATTGCAGGCGCCGGAGACCGCGTTGTTGTTCGCGTCGCCGCTGTACGAGGCGATCCAGCGGTAGGTGCCGCCGACATTCGCGACGAACGAGGCGGAAGTTGCGACACCGGCCACGAGCGGCTTGGTGTCAGTGAAGATCGAGGTTGCGCACGTCGCGTCGTCCGGGCCGTAGAGGTTGAACGTCACGGTGCCCGTCGGGTTGTTGCCGCCGGAGACCGTTGCGACGTCCCAGATTGCGCCGCCGACGTTGACGTTGGCCGAAGCCACCGTCGCGATTGTCGGGCTGGCCTTCTGGACGGTGTCGTTCTCGCCGGCGTCGCCACAACCGCCGCTGACGGCTGCATTGTTGGCGTCGCCGCTGTACGAGGCGATCCAGTGGTAGACACCAGGGGCCGCGGGCGTGAACTCGACCGGGCCGTAGGTGCCGTTGCCGTCCACGTTCACAACGAACGTGGCGAGCGCGGTGCCGGCGCAGGTGTCGTTGCCGTAGACCTTGAAGGTGATCGTGCCGGTCGGGTTGAACCCGCCCGAGAGCTCAGCAGCGTCATGGATCGCAGCGCCGATCGTCACGGTCTCGTTCTCCGAGGTGGTGATTGTCGGGATGTTCGCGGCGACCGAGACGATCTCGAGGTTGCAGGCGCTCGAAGCGCTGTTGTTCTTGGCATCGCCGCTGTAGTCGGCCTGCCAGTAGTACGTGCCTGCGACGTTGATCGTGAAGTCGTTCGAGTCCGCCGGGGCGCCGTTCGTGACGGCCTTGGTGCCGGCATCGAAGACGAGCGTCTGGCAGGTCGAGTCGCTGAAGACCTGGTAGTGGACGGTGCCGCCTGCGTCAGCCGTGGCGCCACTCAGCGAGGAGCTGTCGTGGACCGCGGTGCCGAGCGGGACGCTGATCGACGTGCCGTTCTGGCCGCCGCCGTGAAGCACGGTGGCGATCGTCGGATTCGTCTTGTTGACCAGGTCCGTCTCGCCGGCGTCATTGCAGGCGCCTGAGACGGCGTTGTTGTTCGCGTCGCCGTCGTAGGAGGCGATCCAGCGGTAGGAGCCGACGGCGGTTGGCGTGAAGCCGACCGGGCCGTAGGTGCCGTTGCCGTTGACAGTGGCTGTCGTCGTGTAGGCCGCCGCGCCCGAGCACGTCGCGTCGTTCGGCCCGTAGGCGTTGAACGTGATCGTGCCCGTGGGGTTCACGCCCCCGGCGAGCGTGGCGGAGTCATTGATCGCCGTGCCGATCGTGACGCTCTGCGGAGCCGAGGTGACGATCGTCGGGTTGACCTTGGTGACGGTGTCCGTCTCGCCGGCGTCATTGCAGAGGCCAGCGATCGCGTTGTTGTTGGCATCGCCGCTGTACGAGGCGATCCAGCGGTACACGCCGGCAACCGCCGGGGTGAACGAGGCCGGGCCGTAGAGGCCATTGCCGTTCACCGGGAAGGTGGCGGAGGTGAAGACAGCCGCGCCCGCGCAGGTCGCGTTGTCCGGGCCATACGCCCGGAACGTGATCGTGCCGGTCGGGTTGAAGCCGCCTGACAGGGTCGCCGAGTCGGAGATCGGGTTGCCCGCCGCGACCGACTGGGTCGCGGAGGTCACGATCGCCGGGCTCGCCTTGAGCACCTGGAAGCACTCTGTCGTGGCGTTCGTGTGCGAGGCGGCCAGGTACGGCGAGTCTGCGGCCGGCGTGTACTCGGCCCGGAAGCAGTACCAGCCTGGGGCTGTCGGCGACATCGCATTCGAGGTCGCGTCACCGCTGCCGTTGATCGCCTTGTCCTGGCCGGCATCGACGATGCCCGCGCCGGGGAACGTGGCGTTGCAGTCTGCCGCGGCACCGGTCGGGCCACAGAGGAAGAAGTCAACCGTGCCAGTCACGGGGCCCTTTGCGCCCGTGAGGTGCGCCGTATCGATGACGCTGGTCCCCGAGCCGACCACGTACGAGGAGTGGTTGACCTGGGTCGTGATCGTCGGCGGTACGCATGTGTTCAGGTCGCCGAGCGCGAAGTCCTTGAGCTGGGCGTCCGTCTCCTGCGATGAGCGTGTCTCCGCGAGGAAGGTGCCGAAGCAGGGCGGCTGACCGTTGAACATGTCGCTGAGGTTGATGCCGCCCTCGAAGAACTGGCCAACCGCGAAGTCGTTCTCGCCGTCCTTGTTCGTGAACGCCCAGGGCGCATTCGCAACGGCAGCATTGGTCCGGGCACAGATGTCGAACGTGCCGTCCGCGACGTCACACGCGGCGCCCGCGGCGACGAGGTTCAGGTTGCTGCCATTCGTCGGCGGGTCACAGTCGCCGGCATCGGGGATGAGCGTGGCACCGCCACCCGAGCCGTCCCACTCGTACGCACAGACGAGGTCGACGACGCCGCCGTTCGTGTACTCACTGAGGATCAGGACATCGCCATCGGCGTGGGTGCCGGTGAAGTCACCGTTCGCGATGCCAACCTCGTTCTGGAAGAACCAGAAGCCGATCTGGGCATCGCCGTCGTTGTCAAAGCGGTCGGCGCCGAAGTAGACCCATGTCTCCCCGCCCGATTCGAAGACCGCGGCGTAGGCGTCGAGCAGCTCGTCCTTGTCGGGGACGGAGTTGGGCGTGATCGCCCAGCTGGGGATGTCGTTTTCGTCCTTCGAGCCACCCGTGGTGAAGTACGTGTCATCGACAGCCGCCGCTTCGACGTCTGCCCCGACGAAGAAGTCGTCGGCCGCTCCCTCGGCAACGGCACCGTTCTCCCAGTCGGCTCCAGGTGTGGCTGCTGAGTCGTCGGCATTGCCGTCGAGCTCGAACAGCCCGTTGTCATGCGACGCGAGTGCGCTCGGCGGATTTGCCAGCACGCCAGCCTGCATGAGCAGGGACAAAACAAAGAGCACCGTCCACGCCAGCGTCAAGCTGCGCCGCGTGCCGGTACTCATAGTCGACCAGATACCCCGAGACCTCATTTTGGAAACCCCCTTCGTTCCCGAGACCAACGCTCGATCCAACTCCCTTTGATTTGCGGATGCTCAGTTGCAGCCGCACGGGTATGAATCCGGCCGGGAATGTACCCCCGGAGGATCGCCAAAGGTACTAGCCAGTACTGGCCTTGACTAGTAGGCAATTGCACTCACTCCACCGGACCGCAGCGTTCTCAGGGGCTGAAACTGGTGCCCGCCTGCACCGAGGGACCAGGACCATGGTCCGGGGCCGGGGCCCGGCTAGGATTCACGCCCGTGAGTCCCTCGATCCGCGATCAGGTCCGAGCCGCGATCGCTGCCGCCTGGCAGCGCGCCGAGGCGGACGGCGCGCTGCCGCTGCCCGGGGATGGCGGGCGGCCCACGGTCGAGATCGACCGCCCCAGCCACCCCGAGCACGGCGATCTGGCGACAAACCTCGCCCTGAAGCTCGCGCGGCCGCTGCGGATGCGGCCGCCGGAGATCGCCGCGGTCCTCGCCACGCAGCTGGCCCAGACCGCCCTGGGCGGCGACGGCGCATCGCCGATCGCGAGCGCGGAGGTCGCCGGGCCGGGCTTCCTCAACCTCCGTCTGGCTGACGCGGCGCTGGAGCGGGCGATCGACGGGATCCTCGCGGCGCCCGAGCAGTGGGGCCGGGTTGCCTCAGGGCCGGACGCGCGACGGGTGAATGTGGAGTTCGTGTCGGCCAACCCAACGGGGCCGCTCACGGTCGGCAATGCCCGCGGCGCCTTCGCCGGCGACCTGCTGTGCCGCGTCCTCGAGGCCGCGGGCCAGCGTGTCACGCGCGAGTACTACTTCAATGACTCGGGAACCCAGGTCCACAACCTCGGCCTCTCGGTCATCGCGGTCCGCGATGGCACCCCCATTCCAGAGGACGGCTATCACGGCGATTACGTCGCCGACCTCGCCCGCGAGCTTCCCGACGACGTGCTCTTGTCGGCCACGACGGACGAGGACCGCGCCTGGGCGGCCGGGCGCTGGGCCTCGGATCGCGTGCGCACGGGCATCGAAGCCTCGCTTGCGGCTCTCGGTGTCGAGTTCGACGTCTGGACGACCGAAGGCAGCCTGGTCGAAAAGGGCTGGGTCGAACGGGCGATCGAGCGCCTTCGCAGCGGCGGGCATCTGTACGAGCGGGACGGCGCGACGTGGTTTCGGTCCACCGCCTTCGGCGACGACAAGGATCGGGTCGTCATCCGCTCGAACGGCAGCCTCACGTACTTCGCGTTCGATCTCGGATACGTCACTGAGAAGTTCAGCCGCGGCTTCGACCACCTGATCTACATCTGGGGCGTCGACCACCATGGGACGGTCGCCCGGAACCGCAACGCGGCTGAGGCAATGGGTTACGACAAAGCCGCGGTCGAGATGCTGCTCACGGGCTGGGTGCGCTTCGTCCGCGACGGGGTCGAGGTCTCGATGTCGAAGCGCGCAGGGACGTTCGTGACGCTCGACGAGCTCCTCGCCGAGGTCGGCGTCGATGCCGCGCGCTGGTTCTTCGCCTCACGCGGCACGAACGTCGACATCGACTTCGACATCGAGCTCGCGAAGAAGCAGTCGAACGAGAACCCCGTGTACTACGTCCAGTACGCCCACGCCCGGATCGCGTCGATCGTTCGGAAGGGCGCGGATGCCGGGCTCGCGCCGGCCCCATCCGTGAGTGGCATCCTCGACGGGCCGCCCGAGGCGGCGCTCGCGCGCGTCCTGATCCGCTTCCCGGATGTCGTCGCCGACGCCGCCGCCGCCCACGAAGTCCACGGGATCACGACATACGCGACCGAGCTCGGGACCGCGTTCCACGCGTTCTATCGCGACGCGCGGGTCGTGGATCCGGACGAGCCCGAGCGCTCGGCCCGGCGGCTCGCCCTCGTGCGCGCGACCCAGCTGACGCTTGCGGATGCCCTCGGGCTCCTCGGGATCTCGGCGCCGGAGTCGATGTAGGCGCCAGGCCGGCGTGTCCGCCGGCCCCGGTCAGCAGCAGCCGCCGGTTCGGACTTGCCCGGCGAGGCCGTCCACGGCGTCGCGACTCGTCCCGAACACGAGGACGACGCGGGTCGTCGAGACCCGGATGACGGCGTCGAAGGCCTGGCCCGCGATCGCCGTCCGCGCGGCCGCCTCGAACTCATCGGCATCGTCGGACGTCGCCCAGTCGGTGACCAGTAGGACGACGTGATCGTCGCCGCTCTCGAAGAGGGCGATCCGGTCGCTGGTCCATCCTGCCGATGCCGCGGATGCGTCCGCCTCGCGCACGCCGCTCTCGCTGAGCCAGACGCTCGTGATGAGCTCACCGAGCGTGTCCTCGCGGCGCTCGAGCCAGCCATTGCCGGCGGCTTCGGCAAAGCCCGAGAGATCCTCGAGCACCGGCGCGCCCGAGCCTGGATAGGTCCCGGGATGAAGAATCTGGGCGGTCGACTCCGGCGGTTCGCCGAATGCGGCATTGACGCCCTCGAAACCGCCGGCCGCGCGAAGGCTCTCGACGAAGCCAAGGCCGGCCTGGTACGGGAAGAGCGAGGTCTCGCGCAGGATCGCCGGCGCCCGGGCGAAGGCGGCGAGCACGTCGGGGTCGGACGCGTCGGCGATGAGCTGGGTCAGCTCCTCGGTCGTGAGGTGGGCGAGCATCCATTCGGTCTGAGTGGCGACGGCGTCGCCCTCGACGAGCGCGAGCCGCCCAAGAGCCCGGTCACCGTTCGAAAGGTCGTCGATGTCGAGGCTGTCGAGATCGAAGTTCTGGTCCTGGAGCGCGTGCGTGAACTCGTGGGCGAACGTCGCCTTCTCTGTCGGGCCGAGCCCGCCGCCGCGGCTCACGACGAAGAGCGCCTTGTCGTCGGGCGAGTAGTAGCCGATGACCTGGCTGCCCTGGAGGTCGAGGTAGGCGTCGCGCAGTGAGCCACCCGGCGGCAGGAGCCCAAGAGCGATGAGGAGGGCCTCGTCCTTCGCCAGGTCCTCGGCCTCGTTCGTGCGGTCGAACTCGGCCGTCAGGTTCGCGACGAGCGTCGGACCGTCGATGATCGTCGGCACGAGGCGGTTCGTCGGCTGGAGGCCGCGGATCGCGATGACCTGGTCCTCGATCTCGCGGTAGAGCGCCTGGTCGGCCGACGGGTTGCTCGTCGGGGCGGTCGTTTCACTGGCTGACGGCGTCGGCGTCGCGCTCGGCGCGGGCGATGGCGTGGCCGTTGGGCCGTTGGGGCTGCAGGCCGAGAAGGCGATCACGGCGAGGGCGATCACGGCCGAGAGCCGTTTCGGGGCCAGCCTCACGGCCGTTCGGGCGGCCATTGGGGTCCGGGACATCCGCCCGATCGTACAGGCGGTGACCGATGAGCAATCTCGGCACGGGTCCCGCCGCCGCGAGGTGTTCGTTTCTTAATCCGTTGACGACTCGCATCTGAACCCGCCGGTCCTAGCGTTCGATTCGGACCGAACCCTCAGGTTCCATCCTCCCTCCCTCCGACCGGGGGCGCCGATTGGGCAGGCGCCTCCGGTCTGCTTTTCCGTGCGCTTGCCGCGCGGCCCGCCCGATTCGCGGCGGCGAGAGCGGCAGTCGATCCCGCTGTGTCAGAATCCGGGGTCGATGGAGATCACCTGGTACGGCAGGACGTGCGTTCGATTGAAGGGCCGCGATGCGGTCGTGGTCGCTGACCCGTATCAGGCCGTCGTCGGACCGACGGGTCGGGGCATCACCGGCGACATCATCACGTTCAGCCACCCCGACGACACGCCGCTGCCGAAGGCGAAGGGCAAGCGCTCGCGCGACGGCCAGACGGTCCTGCCAGCCAGCCTGGACGCGGCGTTCGTCCTCGATGGGCCGGGCGAATACGAAGTCCGCGACGTCCT
>Ga0209382_10006621_pt1 | contig 14878 bp, 11 predicted proteins | sample SoiMetdeltSBSDD5_FD_187599 | JGI IMG/M metagenome (GOLD analysis project Ga0209382, IMG submission 187599) | Bulk soil microbial communities from a Populus tree surrounding site in Tennessee, USA - Soil MetaG P. deltoides SBSDD5 (SPAdes) (version 2) | ecosystem: Environmental > Terrestrial >... | reverse complement strand
GGCGATCGCGCCCGGCTCGGGCTCCGGGACCGCGTACTCTTCGATCCGCATCGGCTCGCCGGCCCCGTAGAAGGCGACCAGGCGCCCTGTCTCACCCATACCCTCGCGTCCTCCGTCCTTCGGACCGCTGTCAGGTCAGCGCCGGCAGTGTACTGCTCTGAGGACAGTCATCACCGGAGTCAGCGCCGTCGCGTTAACCTCTATACACCGATGCACAGGACCTCGAAGATGAGCCGATCCGCCAGCAGCCAGATCGTAGCGCACCAGCCGTGCAGGTGACGATGAGCATGGACGCCTCGACCGCCGCCGCTCAAGGATGCCACTGTGGACCGGTCGGGGGTGTGTCGTCGGACGAGCCGCGGATCGTGGCGCGGGACGGCCCAGACCGGCAGTCTGAGCGCCTCCTGGCGCTGCACCGAGCGTCGACCGCGCTGACGGCGCAGACGGCCGAGCCGGACGCCGTCCTGGACGAGGTGCTGCCGAGCGCCGTCGACCTGCTGGAGGCCGGCAGCGCCTCACTGTATCTCTGGGACGCCGAGGCCGAGCTGCTCCGGTGCGTCCGCAACTGGCAGGTCCCGCCGGAGGACACCACCCCAGACGTGCGCATGGGGCAGGCCATGGCAGGGCGTACCCTGGCACTCGGCGAGCCGCTCGTCGTCAACGATTTCAAGAACTGGGAGTATGCCGGGTCGCTCGGCATCATCAGCGGCATGTGCAAGGGACTGGGGGTACCCCTGCGCTACCGAGGTACGCTGATCGGCGTCCTGCTGATCCGCTCCTATCGAGAAGACTCCCCCGGCTTCACCGACGACGACGTCCGCCTCGTCACGCTATTCGCCGACCAGGCCGCCACGGCGATTGAAAACGCGCGCCTCTACGCCCGCCTCGAGAGTCGGGTGACTCGTCTACGGATCCTCTCCCGGCTGACCTCGATGATCTCCTCATCGCTCGCCCGAGACGATGTGTTGCAGGAGATCTGTCGGGCTGCCGCCGAATTGACGGACGTCGCCATCGCCTCGTTCTGGCTCGTCGACGAGGCGAACCAGGTCCTGGAGCGGCGCGCCCTCTCCGACGAAGCGATGGGTGCGGGACAGACTATCGCGCATGCCCGGTTCGGGGTGGGCGGTGTCGGCTGGGTCGCCCAGCACCGCCAGCCGCTGATCATCCCGGACGTCTTCTCAGACGGCCGCGTGATCAATCCCGCGTGGTGGCGCGAGTAAGGTCTCAAGAGCGCCTGCGTCGTCCCCGTGATGCACGATGGCCAGCTGCTGGCCATCCTCGCCCTCAATGGCCGCGAGTCGTTCGTGTTCGACGACGTGGAGTGGGGCTTGTTGGAGAGCTTCATCTCCCAGGCCGCGATCGCCATCCGGAACGCTTCGCTCTACGCGTCGCTCGAAGCGGCCAACGCTGCCCTGGAGGAGGCCGCGCTCCAGGCGAACCATCTCGCGGCAGCCGCCCAGGCGGCGGACCGGGCGAAGAGCGAATTCCTGGCGACGATGAGCCACGAGATCCGCACCCCGATGAACGGCGTGATCGGCATGACCCATCTGCTGCTCGACTCGGACCTCAGCCCGCAGCAGCGCGAGGACGCCGAGACGATCCGCCAGTCCGCCGATTCGCTGCTGACGATCATCAACGACATCCTGGACTTCCCGAAGATCGAGGCCGGCCGCTTCGACCTGGACGACACGGACTGCGACGTCCGTGAGGACGTGCACGGGGTCACCAGCCTGCTCGCCGGCGCTGCCCGCGACAAGTCGATCCAGGTAGAGGTGAACGTCGCCGCCGACGTCCCGTCCGACCTGCGAGGCGACCCGGCACGCCTGCGCCAGATCCTGCTGAACCTGGTCGGCAACGCCATCAAGTTCACCGAGCGCGGCGGCGTGACGGTGCGAGTATCGAGGGACGAGGGACGAGGGGCGAGGGACGAGGCATCACCCCTCATCCCTCACCCCTCGTCCCTCATTACTTTCGCGGTATCCGACACCGGCATCGGCATTGCGCCCGAGACGCGCGAGCGGCTGTTCGAGCCGTTCACCCAGGCCGATGGCTCGACCAGCCGGCGGTTCGGCGGGACCGGGCTCGGGCTCGCCATCGCGCGGCGCCTCGTCGAGCTGATGGGCGGCACCATCGGCGTCGAGAGCGAGATCAGCGTCGGCAGCCGCTTCTGGTTCACCGTGCCGCTCCAGAGGCGGTCTACTGGTCCCACCGCGCCCCCTCCTTCGTCGGGGCAAGCTATGCCGGACGAGCCGGCCGGATCGTAGCCGCCGGTCGCCGAATCTGTTGCCAGCGGCCAGCGGTACTCGATACGGTGTATCCAGGGCTCCTCCCCTCAGGTTTCTCTGTCATGGCATCTACAACCGCGAGTCGCCCTGCCCGACGTACACGTCGGGGCCGGGTGACGTCGGCACCGGTCCAGACCCGCGACCTGGTGCTCATTGCTGCCGCCTCCCTTGGCCTGCTCGTCTCCACGTACCTCGCCGCCGTCGACCTGGCCGGCGGCGCTACCCTCTGTCTCGCCGGCTCAAACTGCGACGTCGTGCGGGCCAGCACCTACGGGCGCGTCGCCGGCCTGCCGGTGGCCGTGCTCGGCGTCGTCTACTTCCTGGCCGTGCTCGGCGCGGCCATTGCACGGGCTCCCTGGCGGCAACCGCTGCTCCAGGTACTTGGCGGCGTCGGCATCGGCTCGGCGCTCCTCTTCATGGCGGTTCAGGGGCTGCTGCTCGGTGCCTGGTGCCCGTACTGCCTCGTCGCCGATCTGGCGGCGCTCATAGTCGGGATCCGGGTGCTCTGGACGCTCGGGAGGAGCCGTCCGGGCGGCAGCCTGATGCGCGGCGTCGTCGGCGCGACGCTCGCCGTGGCCGTGCTGGTCGGCGGGTACGCTGTGACCTCGCCAGTGGCAGCCAGCGTCAGCCCCGGTGACAGCACGTCCGACACGTCGTCCGCGCTGAGCCCGGACCGGCTGGCGGCGCTGGCCGATCACCTGCGCGCGAGCGGAGCCGTCTTCTACGGCGCATACTGGTGCCCGCACTGCCAGGAGCAGAAAGAGGCGTTCGGCGCCTCGGCCGGGCGGCTGCCGTACGTCGAGTGCGATCCGCGCGGCGCCGACGCCCGGCCGGATCTCTGCCAGGCCGCCGGCGTGCGCGCCTATCCCACCTGGGTGATCGGCGGCCAGAAGGTCGAAGGCGAGATCCCGCCAGCCGATCTGGTGCGGCTCTCGGGCTTCGGCGGCTGACGCCGTTGACCGTCGTGGTCCAGGGATCTCCACCCTTCGCATTGCCGCGGAGGATGTCGCCGGACGCCGTGTGGGTGCAGATCTGACCGGGGTACATCGGGGAGCCATCCCTCCTGCGTCGGGATGACAACTGGGGTTTCGCGATCGCCGGCAGGGGCTGCCGACTTAGCCTCATGTGCTTCAGGGTTGGCGCCCTTCGGGGTCTGGTGATGGTGAGGGCGAGGGCGAGGGCGAGGGCTTCTTGTCGTCTTCGTCCGGCTTCTGGGTGTTCGAGGGATTCCCCTTCGGCTCGCCGTTGAAGACGCCGTCGGTGAGGGCAGACCAGATGTTCTTTCCCTTCTCATTGGAGCACTCGAACGCCCCCGCCGAGTCGCGCGTACACGCCTCGCCATTGTGCATCGAGTAGCCGTCAAAAGCGGCGTTGCCCTCCTGCAAGAAGGCGGTCACGTTCCCATCGTGGTCGATGCCAGCGCCGACGGTGGTGCCGCGCACCTCGATGACCGAGTCGCCGGCCTCGATCCTGTACGACGAATTGGGGCTCTTCAGCGTGGAGACGCGGTGGACGGTGTTCCCGAGGATGACCTCGATCAGGAAGGTGTTTGCGTCGCTGGACGCCTCGCCGATCGCGATCGTCGTGTCGCCGCCCAGCTCGATCTCGCTGCCGTCGAAGAACGTCACCGGCGCGGACGCCTTGCCGACCGTCGCCACGCGATCGCCGATCTCCAGGGTGAGCCCGCTCGAGGTCGGTTGGATCGCACTGCCGTTGCTGCGCACCACGCTGACACGTCCGCTCAGGACGGTCAGCGTAGCCCCGAAGTTGATCTGCCCGAACGCCAGGCCAGTCTGCATGACCGCGACCGAGATCACCAGGGCGAGCAGCACCAGCCGGGCGCATGCCTGGTCGCCCGCCTGTACGAGTGTGGCCCCACCGTGAATCTTCCCCTCGTGACGCGCACGTAACAAGCGTCGGGGCGCACGATAGCATCTCAGAGGTCCCTTGGCCAGTGGCGAGGAGCGAGTTCTAGCGGTTCAGGAGGAGCCGGTCCGGGTCGAGGAACAGCACCAGCCGATCACCGAGCCGGGCCACGCCACGGATCTGGCCGTCGTTGGCACCGGCGATCAGCGTCGGCGGCGGCTCGATCTCGGTCGTCGCCACCATCACTACCTCGGACACGGCATCCACCATCAGGCCGACCGTATGACTCCCGAGCTCCGAGACGACGACCCGGCTGCTCCGCGTCTCGCTCCCGGATGGGATGCCGAGGTGCTTCCGCAGGTCCATGACCGGGATCACCTGGCCGCGCAGGTTGATCACGCCCTCCAGGAAGGCCGGGCCGTTCGGGACCCGCGTGATCGGTGGGACCCGGACGATCTCGCGGACCCGCTGGACCGGGATGCCGTATGACTCCTCGCCGACGTCCAGGACCACCATCTGCTCCTCGGCGGGGCGCGCCTTCTCCTCCGCCTTCTTCGGCTTCGGGGCCGCCTGCTCGGCGGCAGAGGCGGTCGGAGCCGGCTGGGAAGGCTGGGCAAACTGCCCCGGCCCGACAGGCCGAACCGGAGCCTCGGCAGGCGGGACGGTCGGCGGTGCCGCCGGGGCGCTCAAGCTCGCGACCGCGACCGCGCCGTTGCCGTTGGTGTGGCCGTTCGCGCCGTAGGCAGGGACAAGCGTCGGCGCTGACTCCAGCTCGCGCGTGATGATCTCGTCCATCGTGATGCCGATGACATCGGCCGGGCCCTCGAACGCCGGCATCAGGCCAGCCTCGCGGGCGCTCGTCCGCGCCGAGAGCTCTTCCTGGAGCGCGGCCAGCAGATCGTCCGCGTCCTCGAGGCCGGCAGCATCGTCGCCGCTGGCGACGGCCTCCTGAGCGGCACCGCTCGCGGCGACCAGCTCGGCGACGATGATCTCCGGCACCTCGTCCAGCGCCGCCAGGATCTGCTCCAGGCTGTGCTCGCTCTGGAAGCGCACCTCCATGCGCGGGCCGACTTCCTGGCGCTCGATCTCGGGCCGCGAGGGCGAGCTCTCCAGCACGGTGCCAGCCTCGTCCGCCACCAGCCAGATCTGGAACGCCCGGACGGCGCGCCAGTCCGTGTCCATCAGATCGACGCTCAGGAGGTAGGTCGTGGGAACGGCGACCGGCGGGAACGGGATCAGCTCCGGCTCGGCTTCACGATCGGGGGTGTGCTCCATCGTAGACACGGGCTCTTCATGCGTAGCGACAGATCTTTCGGCAATAGCGACAGGCTCTTCGACGTCGGCCTCCTCCGCGTAGAGGGCAGCCAGCTCGTCGGCAGCGATGACTGTCTCTTCAGACGCCACGTCGTCTGCCGGCTGCAGCACGACCGGCTCCGGGAAGGCCGGAACGTCGTCCACTGTGACCGTGACGTCTGGCACGAATGCTGGCGCAGCCGCCGGCGCGGCCGGCAGACAGGCGCGGAAGGCGCTCGCGAGCAGGGCCAGCGCGACGTGACGGTGCCAGCCGTCCCAGCCGCGCACGCGGTAGACGTCCAGGCTGACGCCTGCGCAGCGGGCCGCGAGCATTCGCGCGGATTCCCAGCGAGCCGCGAGGATCCGCTCCAGCATCTCCACGGGCGCACCCTCCGGGGCGTTGGATACGAAGGCGACCGGGCTGCCGGTCAGCGCATCGGTGCAGCCGAGCAACCAGGACGCCTGCCTGGCGTCACCCTCCCAGACGCGGCGGACGGTCAGGTCGTCGGCCGGCAGGAGATCGGCGATCAGGTGGGGATCGGCGGCGTCCGCGCTGGCGAACACCAGGTGATCCGGGGAGACCGACAGCAAGTACTGCCAGGCATCGGCGTCCAGGCGTGCCCGCAGGTCCGGCTCGAACCCCTCGCCGTGCCACGTCGTCGCCCAGGAGCCCGGCAGGCGGCCAGCCGCGCGCGCCGCGCGCAGCAGCTCGATCGCCAGGGCACTCTTCGGCTGGTACTGGACGCTCTCCGGCACGCCGGCCTTCGCGCGGCGCGGCGCGCCGTCGATCCAGGAGTGGGGCATGTAGAGCGCCGCGTCCACCAGAGCGTTGTGCTTCTCGGTGCCGTACGCCAGGAAGACGCCGATCTGACAGTTCTGGGTCCGGCCGAGATGATGGACGTACTGCTTCTCGACGCCGACGCCGATGTCGCCGCGCTTGACGAAGCTGTCCAGATTCAGGGTGAACAGGCCCTCTGGCGCGCCGAACGTGTCGCCTACGTACGTCTGCAGTGCGTCGACGACCGGCCGGGTCGGCCACGGCGACTTGTTCAGCAGCCAGCCGAGCGCTCGAGCCGTTGCGCCATCCACGGTGCCGGCCAGGCTGGTGACGTTGCGGCGCTCCGCGCGCCCTCCGAGCAGCCCGCCAAGGTACTGCTCGGAGCGCTGCCGCCCGATCTTCCGTCCAAAGAGTGGTGCGAAGCGGTGCCGGAACGTCGACACGAAGTCGGCCGGCACATGCGCAGCGTGGGTCATCCGTCTCACCTCATCATTGCTGACCCGGTCGTGCCAGCGTCGCGGCGGTGCGCCCCTATCGATGGTGCAAACGCGGTGCACCGCCCTGGGGGGACGGATTTCGCCGGCGAGCACGACGAAATGTTCGGAATTGCCAGCCGGGGCCAGTGCTACACTGAGCCGGCCTGCCGTGCCTGCTTTACCTGCCGCCTCACACGCTGTTCTCGCCGCGATCCCGCCTGCCGTGCTGCCGCTGGCCGCCGCCTTCATCGCCTACCTGGCGGCGCAGGGGTTCGGGCGGTTCGGCTTCGGGCTGGTCCTGCCGGCAATGCGGGATGGACTCGGCCTCTCAACGGGCGAGATGGGCCTGCTGGCCGGCATCGGGCTCGCCGCCTACCTCGTCTCCTCGGTGCCGGCCGGGGCGCTCGCCGCGCGGATCGGCACGCGCCTCGTGGTGGTCGGCGGACTGCTCGGGACCGCTGTTGGCCTGGCTGCCACTGGTTTCGCGGATGGTTTCCTGCTCGCGGCGCTCGCCCAGATCCTCGTCGGGGCGTCCGCGCCGGCCGCGATCGTGCCACTGCTGGCGTTCGGCGGTCGGTGGGTCAGCCCGTCGTTCCGGGGGCGGGCAACGGGACTGGTCGTGGCTGGCGGCGGGACCGGTCTGCTCCTGGCCGGCCTGCTGGTGCCGCTGCTGCTGGCGCCGGGCGATTCGCTGGCGTGGCGGCGCGCCTGGTGGGGGCTGGCGGGCGGGGTGCTGGTGGCGACGGTCGTCGCGGCGCTCTTTCTGCGCGATCCACCCGGATCTCGGTCCCAGCCCGAGCCGGCGAAGACAGATCGAGGCGCGTCCGCCGACACGGCCAGCGCCGACCTCGCCGGGGCGGGCCGCCCGATCGGCCAGTCCATCTATCGGCGGGCCAGTGTCTGGCGGCTCGCCCTGATCTTCGGGCTGTACGGCGTCTCGTACATCGTCTACGGGACGTTCTTTGCGGCCCACCTGGAGCGGCACGGCCTTGACGCCGCGACGGCCGGCCGGCTCTGGTCGCTGGCCGGGCTGGTCGCCATTGGGAGCGGCTTCTTCGGCGGCGTGCTGGCCGATCGACTCGGTCCGAGCGTCGCGCTGGTCATTCTCTTCACGCTTCAGGGGGCCGGCATGGCGACCCTCGCGCTCGGCGATGGCATCGGCTGGTTCACGGTCTCGGTGCTGGTGTACGGAGTTTCGATGTGGGGGTTCCCGGCCGCGATCACCAAAGCGTGCACCGAGCTGGTCGGCCCGACGCTGGCACCGGCCGCGCTCGGCCTGATGGCGACGATCTTCGCGGTCGGCCAGGCTGGCGGCCCGATCGTCGCCGGGTTGCTGGCGGACCTGACCGGCTCGCTCGCGCCGGGACTGCTGTGCGGCGCCTGCACGGATGCGGCGGGCCTCGCCGTCGCCTGGTGGGTCCGCCGCGACTCGAGATCCTGAGCGAACGAGAGCCCGCTACGATGCCACGCGGCGCGCCGGGCCGAGTCCAGCAGCAGCCCTGGCTCGCTCGAATTCGGCCACTCCGGACCATTCTGACTCAGTGTCGACCGGCTCCCACTCGGAGAACACGACCCCCTGCTGAGCCTCATCCCAGCCGGTCCAGAAGGAGTATGCTTGCCCCTGATCGTCGATCGCGTAGCCGCTCGTCTCCTCGTCGCCGTTTGGCAGGTATTCGCCCTCGCCGGTCACGAAGAACGTGCCGAACCGGCGCAACCCGCGCTCCCTGATGAGCCGTTCTATCGAGGACTCAGGGAGCGAGTCTGTTCGCGCACCGCGCTTTGTCGCCATGCTGGAGTCATCCCTCATCAGATGGGACGGTCACACGCAGGTCGAGTTTGAACGGGTGCGGCAGTACCGTTCACCGCTGCTCGGCGGGAAGTGCGTGACAATTGCGCGCCCGTCATCAGACACGACCGTCAGGCTGTTCGTGCTCTTGTCATAGTACCCGATCCGTGGAACGCCCCCATCGTCGTACGTAAAGCGAGTCCCGTGGATAATCGTCGCCAGGGAGCTCTGCTCGTAGTCAACAATGTTCGTGAACGGAAACTTGTGTCCGTGCTTTCGGAAGTGTCTCAGCAGGTTGCCGGGTGACCAGGATGGCAGGATTGTCACAGCGAGTTGCCATCATAGATGATCGGCCCTCGACGTGCCACGTGTCGTGTCTGGTCCTACTTCGATGTCTTGTTGGACGCCTGACTGGGGCATGATGTCCTTGAAGGAACGGTTCACGAGCGAGTGGCGAGAGCTCGGAAGGGAGGTAGGGTCGTGTCAATCGTCTATGAAGTCTGGGATACGCTGACCGCGAACCGGATCGGCGCCTTCTCGACGGAGGCAGAGGCCAGGGCCCTGCTTCTGGACGTTCTCCGCGTCAACGGGCCAGCAGTCGCCAGGGACATGGCAGTGCTCAGCTCGGACACGAACGCGCCCGACGATGATCCGGAGATGGTAATAGACGGAGCTGAGCTGGTTCCGAGTGACCATGTCTCCGTCTGAGCTCTGAGATCCGCGTAGGCGAAGGCCCCTGCATCGACAGGGGCCTTTTGGTTCTTGCTCCTGGTGCTCATGACGTGCCCGCGTCCTACCTACGATGGGGATGGACGATATATGCTGACCGTCGGGAGACCAGGCGGAGGCAGGGATGAGCGGCATCTGCGGGTGGGTTGGCCGGGCCGATCGCGCGTTGCTCGACGCCATGCTGGCCGCCATCGAGTACCGCGGCGACCAGACAGACACTGAGGTCGGCGAGGGCGCGGCTATCGGCTACCGTTGGTGGGGCGGCCGGCCGGGGAAGTCACCTGGCCTGCACCGGGATGGGAGCCACGTCGTCACGTGTGCCGGCACGCTCGCGCCGCCGGTGCCCTCGCCGGCCGCGCGGCTGCTCCAGCGCCTCGGCGCCGGCTCGTACGCCGACGACACGCTCGCCACGCTCGACGGCGCCTTCGCGGCGGCCTGGTGGGACGGCGAGCAGGAGCGCCTGACCCTGCTGCGCGATCCGTTCGGCGTCCGCTCGCTCTACTACACGGAGCTCGATGGGGTCTTCTACTTCGCCAGCGAGCTGAAGCAGCTCCTCGTCATCCCCGACCTGCCCGTGGAGCCCGATCCAGCTGCGCTCCACAAATACCTGACGTTCTCGTTCGTGCCGGGCGAGGACGTGCCGATCAAGGGCATCCGACGGCTGTTGCCCGGTCACGTCGCCGTCTGGCAGGCCGGCCGCATCGAAACCCGACCGTACTTCACCCTGCGCGAGTCGATCGATCCGGCCCTGGAGGAGCAGTCGGTCGCCGTGCGACGCGTGCGCGAGCGCTGCCAGCAGGCCGTGGCGGACCGCCTGAACGGCGAGCAGGAGGTCGGCCTGTTCCTCTCCGGCGGCATCGACTCGTCCGGCGTGGCCGTCTGGCTCAAGGAGGCCGGCGTCCGGCCCCTGGCGTTCAGCCTGGACTTCGGGGAGCGCAGCGTCGAGCGGGAGCAGGCAGCCCAGGTGGCAGCCCACCTCGACCTGCCGCTGACCTTCCTGCCGATCCAGGGGCCGGAGCTGATCACACCGTTCTGGGACCTGGTCTGGAAGCTCGATCTGCCGTTCGGCGATCCCGTCACCGGCCCGCAGTATCTGCTGGGGCAGGCCGCGCGCCAGGCCGGCCTCTCCGCCGTGTTCAACGGCGAAGGGGGCGATCAACTGTTCGGCGGCTGGACCAACAAGCCGATGATCGCCGCCGAGCTGTACGCCGACCTGTTCGGGCGGGACAGCCGCGAGGAGCGGTACCTCGAATCGTACCACCGCTTCTACGGCCTGGAAGACGCCCTGTACACGCCGGAGTTTGCTGCCATCGTCGGCGGACCCGGCCAGCGCCGCGCCTTGCTGGCGCCGTACCTCGGCGAGGACGCCGCCGCCGAGACGTTCCTGAACCGGGTACGGCTGGCGGATGTCGCGCTCAAAGGGTCGCAGAGCATCCTGCCGCGCGCCGAGCGTCTCGCCAACGCCTGGGCGCTCGACCTCAGGGTGCCGCTGTTCGACCGCGCCCTGGCGGAGACGGCGTTCTCGCTGCCGCCCACCCTCAAGCTGCGCGGCGCCTCGGAGAAGCACATCCTCAAGCTGGCGCTCCAGAAGCAGCTTCCGTCGGAGATCGTCTGGCGCCGCAAGTTCGGGATGAGCGTGCCGATCACGGACTGGGTGCTCGGGCCGCTGGCCGGGCTGGTCGGGGAGCTACTCGGCCCGGCCGCTCTGGCACGGCGTGGCCTGTTCCGCGAGGAGTACGTCGGCCGGCTGCGCAGAGGCGAACCGGAGCCCGGCGAGACCCGGCGCCGCCGGCTCGGTGAGAAGCTCTGGGCACTGGCGATGCTGGAGGCGTGGCTGCGGGTCTTCGTGGACGGGCGCGGACGCCGACCGGCTAGTGTACCGGCGTGAAGTGCATCCGCTGCGGCCACGACAGCAAGTACAAAGAGCGGTCCAACCAGACCTGCCCGCGCTGCAACGGCCGCTTCGCCTTCGAGCCGCGCCAGGGCGCGAAGCTGACCGACCAGGCGTTCCAGAACGCGATCGACCGGGTCTCCGGCGACGGAAAGCTGCGCTGGGGCGCCGAGCACCTCTACTACGAGGTCGCCCGCCGCCTCCGACCCCGCGCCTGGTTTCGGACGCGGAACAGCCAGATCGGCGGGGCTGTCGTCGGGGCGGCTGGACTATTCATCACCTACGAGATGGGACTGCTGTTCCTGGTGGGCTACGCGATCGCCGGCGGCGGGCTGGCAGTCCATCAATACCGCCGGGCGCGTGCTGCCACAATCGGGCTGGACCGGACCGCGTTCAGCGGGATGCTGATCGCCTGGGAACGGGCCCACGGCCGGCCGAAGGGGTTGATCGTTCGACCGGAGGCGCCCGCGCAGAGTCGGCCGCGACGCGTCCTGGAGTCTGACCTGGCGGACTACTCGTTCGACCGCGCGGTGATCTGCGACCGCGCCCAGACGGTCGATCTGCTGCTGGCGAACAACTTCCACTTCGAGAACAACTGCGCCGTCCTCTCCGTCGAGGGGTACCCACCTGGCCCGTTCGAGACGGTCCGCACGATGCTGAAGCGTAACCCGAAGCTTCAGGTGTTCGCGCTGCACGATGCGACGGTCGAAGGGTGCCGGCTGGCCAGGCGACTGGCGACAGACCCCACGTGGTTCGCGGGCCAGGTGTCGGTGACGGACGTCGGGCTGCGCCCGGGCCAGGCCGGGCCGTTCCAAGGACTCTGGCTGCCCTCGCCGGTCCCGAACGTGATGCCCGAGAACGGCATCAAGCCTGCCGAGGCGGCATGGCTCGGGAAGTACAGCCTGAAGCTGGCCGCGATCCGTCCGGACCAGGTGCTCAAGCGCCTGTTCCGCGCGATGAACCGCAAGCCCGAGGACGACGACGATGGCGACAGTGGCAGCGGCGGCGGTAGCGGTGACGGCGACGGCGACGACGACGTGATCGAGGATCACGACTCGTTCAGCACAGACGCCAGCGCCGACGACGGCGGCGCCGACTCGTTCGGGTGATGCGGCCCCCCACCCTGATCCGGGCCGCGATCGGTCCGCCGCTCGGCAGCGATGCCACTCGCCGGCGGCCGATCGGGCGGATCGGCGGGATGGCCGGCTGCGATGACCCGCTGGCGAGGGCGCGCCTGGCTGCGGTGCTTGGTCCCGGAGGCCAGCTCCTCGACGCCACGCGACCTGGCAGTCTGGTTGCCGATTGGGACAGTTGCTGGAGCGGCGGTCAGCCGATCGAGCAGCTTGACGACTGGCAGCCGCTGCTCTCTGCTGAAGGGCTGGCCGGTGTGGATGGAGCGTTCGCCCTCGCCTGGGTCGATCCAGACGGCACGCTGACCCTCGCGCGTGACGCCGTCGGCGAGCGCACGCTGTTCTACACTCAGGCTCCGGGCGGCTGGATCTTTGCCTCGACGATCCCGGCTCTGCTGGCGACCGGCCTGGTGCCACGCCGGCTCAACGCGGTGGCCGTGGCAACGTATCTCTGCTACGCCTACCTGCCCGGCTGCGAGACGCTGGTGAACGGCCTCTTCGAGCTGCTGCCTGGCGAGCTGCTGCGGATCCGAGGCGGTACCGCTGTCCGCTCCCAGTACTGGCGCCTGCCGTCGACGCGCGAGCCGTCTGGTTCAGAGGGTGAAAACCTGGAAATCGCCAGCCGGGCGCTCCGGGGGCGCCTGGAGCGGGCCGTGGCGCGCCGACTGCCAGCCGGACAGCCGGTCGGCGCGTTCCTCTCCGGCGGGCTGGACTCCAGTCTGGTCGTCGCGCTGGCCCGCACGCTGCACGACCGGCCGGTCCGCACCTACTCCGTCTCGTTCGGCGAGGGGTACGCGAACGAGCTGCCGTTCAGCTCGCTGGTGGCGGACCACTGCCAGACCGAGCACCGGATCGTAGAGCTGGCGCCGGACGTGGTGCTGCACCACCTGGACGAGACAATCGGCCTGCTCAACGAGCCGATCGGCGATCCGCTGACCGTGCCGAACGCCCTGCTGTTCCGCGAGGCCAGCGCCGAGGTCGGAGTGGTCCTGAACGGCGAGGGCGGCGATCCGTGCTTCGGCGGCCCGAAGAACCTGCCGATGGTGCTGGCCGAGCTGCTGGGCGACGGCGCGAATGACGGCCTGAGCAATGATGCTGACCTATCCCTCGGGCGGGAGCGCAGCTACCTCCGCGCCCACGGCAAGTGCTACGACGACTTGCCCCAGATGCTGGCGCCTGAGCTGGCGGCTGCCCTCCAGGATCTGCCGCTGGAGCGCTCCCTGACCTCTTACCTGACCGACGAGCGCTGGCCTAGCTTCGTGGCGAAGCTGATGGCGCTAAACGTCACCTTTAAGGGGGCGCATCACATCCTGCCGAAGGTGGACGCTCTGAGTGCGTCGTTCGGGGTGGTACCGCGCGCGCCGCTGTTCGATCGGGCGGTCGTGGAGCTCGCGGTGAGCGCGCCGCCCCAGCTTCGCCTGCGCGGCTCGGTCGAGAAGTTCTTGCTGAAGCAGGCGGTGCGTGACCTGCTGCCGCCGTCGATCGTGGAGCGGCCGAAGAGCGGCATGCTGGTGCCAGTCGAGGCGTGGTTTCGCGGCCCCTTGCTCGCCACGGCACGCGAGCGCCTGTTGGACGGCCTGGGCCCGTATCACCTGTTCGAGCGCGCCTACCTGGAGCGCCTGCTGGCCGGCCGCCTTGGCGGTGTCCGCCCGAGGATCGGCCAGAAGATCTGGCTGCTGGTCACGCTGGAAGCTTGGCTGCGCACCCATCTTGGGGGATAGGGGATAGGTTACAGGGGACAGGGATTCGCTCTCCTATCCCCCTATCCCCGACCCCCCGTCCCCTCGCCGTGGCACGTCTCGTGCTTTACGGAGGGTCCAGAACCATCCGTGGCCGCCGCTGCGACGCCCTGCATGCGGGGCCTTCCAGGGAGCCCCAGGAGTGTAGCTATGACCAGCGCTCAGCAAGTGCGAAACGTGCTATCTGAGGAGTATCGAGATCTGATCGTCGAGGATCTGGGCGATGGCAGCACGGTCGTGCGTGACGCAAGCGCGGACGCCAGCGCCGCCGGCGATGCTCGCGGGTTCCCGGTCAGCGAGACGCTCTGCCGTTGCGCCGACCTCCTGGCGGACTCCGGGTTCATCATCGCGCTGGTCCGGGACGAGGACGGCGTCTACCTGAACGCCCACTGACCAGACCCTCACCCCAGCCCTCTCCCAGAGGGAGAGGGAGCTACACTCCCTCTGACGAGGGAGGCTGATGCTGCTCTGGCGTTCGGGCGCTGGCCGGAAGGTTGCCGCTGGCGTTGGCGTGCTACTCGCGGGAGCCGTGGTGCTCGCGGTCGGGGTGCTTGCCGAGGATGAGGTCGCCGAATTCGCCAGCGCCTTCGGGAACGTCGCGCCGCTCGTCCTGCTGGCCGTCCTGGCGCAGCTCGTGCCGGTCTGGCCGGCTCTTCGGCCACTGACCTGGCTGGTCTTCGGGCTGTTGATGCTGGTCGGACTGGCGATCGTGGTCGCGGCGACGGTGATGCCGTTCGACGTCGAGGCAAGCGACGCTCCTCCGCCCGACGCGGTTAGCGCGATGATCGTGGCGCTCGGGCTGGGCGTGCTCGGGCTGTGCGGGTCGCTCGTCCTGCTGGTCGGCGGGCTCTGGGTCCGGCTGGCACGCTGGCTTGGCGGGCGGGTCGATCCCGCTGATCCGCGCC
>Ga0209382_10006620_pt1 | contig 14878 bp, 14 predicted proteins | sample SoiMetdeltSBSDD5_FD_187599 | JGI IMG/M metagenome (GOLD analysis project Ga0209382, IMG submission 187599) | Bulk soil microbial communities from a Populus tree surrounding site in Tennessee, USA - Soil MetaG P. deltoides SBSDD5 (SPAdes) (version 2) | ecosystem: Environmental > Terrestrial >... | reverse complement strand
AATATATTCACTTTTCACCTCGAAATAGAAACATACACATGGGAGGTGTTGCCCGATGACATGCGCCTGCCGGTAAATGAATCAATCATCAGGGAAATGCAATGGGTTATCGACATTATTAAACACGAATCATCACGTACAGGACAGGCATATGCGTAAAACAGTTGTGATAGATGTTGTAGGTTTATCTTCCTCGGTAATTGGCAAGCATACTCCTTTTCTCTCAGAATACATATCAAAAAGAAACCTGCAGCATATTCAGCCGATGCTCCCTGCAGTTACAACTTCAGTACAATCCACCTATGTAACCGGAAAGTGGCCTTCCGAACACGGAATAGTGGGCAATGGCTGGTACGATAAAAACGATGTTGAAATAAAATTCTGGAAGCAGTCGAATAAACTTGTGCAGGCGGAAAAAATATGGGACCGGGCAAAAAGAGAAGACCGTTCATTTACAGTTTCCAAAATGTTCTGGTGGTACAACATGTATTCAACTGCTGACTATTCTGTAACCCCCCGTCCTGATTATCTGGCCGATGGAAGAAAAATGCCTGACTGCTACAGTCACCCAGCTTCTCTTCGCGATGAATTGCAGAAAGAGTTAGGTCAGTTCCCTCTTTTTAAATTCTGGGGACCGGGCGCAGATATCACCTCAAGTAAGTGGATCGCCGATGCCGCCGTATTTACTGATAAGAAATACGATCCGCGATTAACGCTGATATATCTTCCGCATCTCGATTATTGCCTGCAGAAGTATGGGATTGATATCGATAAGAACTCATCGCATCTGATGCAGATTGATACCGTAGTGAAAGACCTGATAAATTACTATACGACTGCCGGCGCACGGATTATCATGTTATCGGAATATGGCATATCGAATGTTTCGAATCCGATTCACATAAACCGGGTACTGAGGCAACAGGATTTAATCGGAATACGTGTTGAACGCGGGCTCGAATTGCTTGATGCTGGCGCATCAAAGGCGTTCGCAGTGGCCGATCACCAAATAGCGCATGTATATATAAATGACTTGTCGGTTTACGACACAGTAAAAAGAATCGTTCAGAATGTTCCGGGTGTTGCACAAGTGCTCGATAAGCAGCAGCAGGCAGCCTATCACATCAATCACGAACGATCGGGCGATTTTGTTCTAATGGCTGATGAGAAAAGTTGGTTCACTTATTATTTCTGGACGGATGACTCGGTAGCTCCTGATTATGCAAGGGTTGTGGATATTCACAAAAAGCCCGGCTACGATCCTGTTGAATTGTTTATGACCTCAAAGGCCAGGGCAGCATATAAACTGCTTCGGAAAAAAGTGGGCCTACGCTATGTAATGGACGTAATTCCGCTGGACGCTACCCTTGTTAAAGGTTCCCACGGGTCTGTTGAAGTGAATGAAAACTTTTTTCCGGTATTGATTACCGATGAACCTACGGGAAAAGAGAATTTATTGGCTACAGATATTTACGATGTGATCTGGCAGCATTTAATAAAATAACGCCGCCTTACGCCTCACGCCTCACGCTTCACGATACGCAACAGCATTTATATTCATTCCCGCACCCACCGACGCAAACAAAACAACATCTCCCTTCTCCAATTCATGCTCCTCAATCTTCCTTTTCTTTACAAGGTCATATAAAGTTGGAATGGTTGCTACCGAACTATTTCCCAGCCACGAAATACACATCGGCATCACATTAAGCTTCGCTTCCTGCAACCCATACAACTGGTACAACCGCTTAATGATTGCCTCATCCATCTTTTCGTTCGCCTGGTGAATGAAAATCTTTTTCACATTATGTATATCCACTCCGCACTTGTCGAGGCAATCTTTCATCGCCGCGGGCACATACTTTATCGCGTACTCATATACTTTCCGTCCTTTCATTTTCAGATAACGCACTCCCGGGTCGCTGTCGGGAAAGAACGATTTACCCATATTGATATAATCCACTTCATTAATTGAATGCGTTTGGTACGATGAAGCGAGAATACCCGCGTCGCCCGCGTCATCTTTGTACTCAATTATCGCAGCGCCTGCGCCATCGCTAAAGATCATGCTGTCGCGATCGTACATATCAATAACACGGGAAAGCGTTTCGGTGCCAACGATTAAGGCCTTTTTACCGAGTCCCGACTTAAAAAAAGCATCAGCATGAATCATCGCCTGCAACCATCCCGGGCAGCCGAAAAGAAGATCATACGCTATACATCCCGGGTTTTTAATGCCCAGAGAATGTTTTATAAGACTTGCAAGCGAAGGCACCGCCGCCGTCTGGATCGTGTTCTTCAACACGTTACCAAAATTGTGCGCAACAATGATATGGTCTATCGTTTCAATATCAACTCCACTATCAGCGATCGCCTCGCGTGCGGCTTCGGTTCCAATATCAGACGCGTTGTAGTTGTCGGAGGTATATCTCCTTTCCTCAATACCTGTTATCTCCTTAAATTTATTTACTACATCACCCGGTTTAGTGGTCAGAGGTTGCTGATCCTGCGAATAAAAAACATGATTGGCAAAGTCCTGGTTCGACTGAACAAAAGGTGGAATGTAGCAACCGGTACCCGTAATTATTGTTCGAGGCATATAAACACAGCCTGTTTAAAATATAATACCAAAACTGTAAAGTTAAATGAAAAAATGCTTGCTGTTTGCATTGTTGGCTGTATCCGCGACTGCATCCCCGCAAACCCTTTATTCGCCCGATAAAAAAATAAAGATATCAATAGCCATTACAAGGAATATCAGCTACGAAGTTTCATACGAAAACAAACAAGTTGTGTCTCTCTCCCTTATCGACATGATCCTCGGAAATGGCACGCAACTTTCAAAAACCAAAGGCATTCGCAAGGCCACTACACGTAGCAATAACTCTGTTATCATATCTCCGGTACCTGAAAAAAGAAAATACATCCCCGATGTCTACAACGAACTTAAGATAGATTTCAAATCACCGTTTACCCTTACTTTCCGCGCCTATAACGATGGCGTGGCTTACCGCATCAGCAGCAATTTAAAAGATTCCATCATCGTAAGGAACGAAATAGCCCAATTCACCTTTCCTCCATCAAAATTGCTTCACTCGGAAGTACAGGGTGGACGCACCGACAGATTTCATACAAGCTTTGAGGAAACTTACACAACAAAATCCATTGATAGCCTGACGGAAAACAACCTGCTGTTCAATCCCGCGGTAGTCATTCCATCATCAGGGCCAAAAATCGCCATCAACGAATCTGATGTAGACGATTACCCGGGGATGCTCCTGAGCGGATCTTCATCTAACTATCTTACGGCAACTTTTGCCCCGTATCCTAAAACTGAGAAAGCCGCAATGGCCGAATATTCGCAATATGTGGTAACGGAGCGCGAAAATTTCATCGCGAAAACGAAGGGCACACGTAACTTTCCATGGCGCATTCTCATGATCGCCGAGCACGACAAAGAACTACCAGCAAACGACCTCGTATACCGTCTCGCTGCACCGTCAACCCTTTCAGATCATTCCTGGATCAGGCCCGCGCAATCTACCGACGAGTGGATCATCTCGGAAAACCTGTTCAATGTCGATTTTAAAACCGGCATTAACACGGCTACATATAAATTTTATATCGATTTCGCCGCAAAGTTTGGCATCGAAAGCGTAATGATGGATGCAGGCTGGAGCGATAACAACGATCTCTTCAGGATTAACCCAAACATTAATATGGAAGAGATCCTGACGTATGCAAAAAGTAAAGGTGTTCGCATTAACATGTGGACGCTTGCCATGACGCTCGACAAACAACTCGAGCCCGCACTCCGGCGCTTTAACGAATGGGGCGTAAACTTCATTATGACCGATTTCTTCGACCGCGACGATCAAAAGACCATGAACCTGATAAAGCGGATAGCGGAAGCATGCGGGCGGCATAAGATCATGATAATGTTTCATGGTGCGCCTAAGCCATCGGGGTTTAACCGCACTTACCCCCACGCAATCACCCGCGAAGGTGTGCTGGGTTCAGAATTCAACATCTGGTCGGCAAAGGCCACCCCAAAGCATAACATAACACTTCCCTTTACCCGCATGCTTTCCGGCCCAATGGATTACGAGCCAGGCCTTCTTAACAATGCAACCGCAAAAAACTTCCGTGCTGTGGATGAAAATGTGATGTCGTTCGGTACACGAACCAACCAGCTCGCCATGTACGTGGTGTATGAGAGCCCCATTCAATTTTTCTCGGGAAATCCCTCTCAGGGTATGCTTGAACCGGCATTTATGGAGCTGCTTGGAAGCATTCCGACTATATGGGACACTACAGTCGTGATAGATGCTAAAATCGCAGAATACATCATTACAGCCAGAAAGAAAGATGAGGCCTGGTATATTGGCGCCATGACAGATTCGGTGAGCCGGAAGCTCTCAATTCCTCTCGATTTTCTTGATGAGGGTCACTATAACGCCACAATCTGCGAAGATGGATTGAATGCAGACAGATACGCATCCGACTACAAATTGAGCAGCCGCGTCGTAACTTCAAAAGAAAATTTATCATTTACGATGCAGCCCGGCGGCGGTTACATGGTGCGACTTGTTAAAAAAGAGGTGGAATGATAATTTCCTTTTAATAATATATGATAAAGCAACAGATCCCAAATAATGCGATAAGACAGGTTCTACTTCTTCTTTTCATTTTGCTCCTGGGGTATATCCTCTTCGGAGAGCTGCGCACATTTATTCCTGCATTCCTGGGATCATATACCCTTTATGTGATCATGCGCAAATACATGTTTATTCTTGAGGACCGTTATAAAATGCGCAGATCACTTGCGGCAGTGCTGTTAATGTTTCTTTCATTTATCATTATACTTCTTCCGATATATATCCTAATAAACATGATGTATACCAAAATAGCGTTTGCTATACAGCATCTGAACGAAGTTCTGTTAAGTATCAAACAATTTATTCAGACGTATGAATTAAAATATAAAATTGATCTTATCACAGAAACCAATATCAACAAACTTACCAACTGGGGCGCGCAAACATTGCCGCAAGTCCTTGGCGCCACACTCAGTACGCTTGTGGCAATAATCGTTATGTATTTCATTCTTTTCTTTATGCTTACACAGGGCAGAATGATGGAGTCAAAATTTTACGAATGGGCGCCACTGAAAGATGAAAATATATTGCTGCTAAGAAGAGATCTCAATAAGATGGTACTGTCAAATGCCATTGGCATTCCATTGATCGCGCTATTGCAGGGTATTGTTGGATTGATCGGGTACGTGATAATTGGCGTACCAGAGCCGCTATTCTGGTTCGTAATAACGGCCTTCACTGCCCTGCTGCCTGTTGTAGGCGCCGCTTTGGCATATATTCCGCTGTCACTGTTATTATTCGCCGATGGCGACGCGGTAAGAGGCATTATTACCCTTGCTTTTGGCCTGGGCGTAATCGGAAGCGTTGATAACATCTTCAGATTCTGGCTGGCAAAAAAGCTCGGCAATGTGCACCCGCTGATCACTGTTTTTGGGGTGATAATAGGCGTGAATATGTTCGGTTTCATAGGCATTATCTTCGGGCCCATTCTTATTTCCCTGTTTCTTATTATGATACGTATATACGCAAATGAATTTGGTATGGAGCGCAATTCGGCGGCTCAAAAGAATAACCCGTAACCGATTAAGGTCCATAGGGGTAAATCCTTACCGGCATTAAAAAAAATTTCGTTTTAACATACAATAAAATAAATTCGGTATAGCGCTTGCATGCGTGATATTCTCATAATATTTTGGATCCTGTTACCGTTTAAGACAACCGAAATCAATCCGAAAAAACCCTGTGTCATGCGTTGCAAGATGAAGTCTGTAGTTACCATTTTTTTCTTTGCGGTTACCTTGTTCTCGCCCGTCCTTATGTCGGGTACAACCTACAAAACCAAGTTTGTTTCTTCCCGTTCAACATCTATTAACAGTGCTTTACTCACTGTTTCTTCAACTGTTCTATACGATAGTTTGAACCTGGGAGAATTTGGGTTAAACAAAAAAGCATTCGCTTATGCGTGGAAAGGCTATCTGAACCTTTATGAAAAAGGCAGGATCACAAATCCCGGTTACCTCTCTATTGCCGACTTCAGCCAGTCGTCACGCAATAAAAGATTGTATATAGTCGATCTACAGGAAATGAAATTGTTCATGAACACATATGTTGCACATGGACGCAATTCTGGTGGCGAATATGCAAAAACATTTTCAAATCGTCCCGAATCACATAAAAGCAGCCTCGGATTTTATATCACAGGCAATACATACACTGGCATACACGGGCTTTCATTACAGATCACTGGTCTTGAAAAAGGTATAAACGACAGAGCACTGGCCCGCAAGATCGTAATACACGGCGCAGAATACGTTAGTGGCGACTTCATGCAGGAGAATCCATTTATTGGAAGAAGCTACGGATGCCCTGCGGTTCCCGCAAATGAAAGAGATATTATCATCAATGCAATAAAAGAAGGAAGTTGCCTGTTCATATATCATCCCTCAAATCTCTATCTGAACAGATCAAAAATATTAAACGGCTAAGAGTGAGGACGTAAAACTTCAGTTAGTTTGAAGGTGAAAAAGCTCAATTTAGGATTCGTACCCTATGATTGGGCTTTTCTTTTTTTGTAGAACTATTGCTACAGTGGTCGCAAATTCATTATTTAATGCTAACGCATGTTAGGAAAGTAAATAAAGGCCTGACATCTACCAAGTTACCTTTTACATTTTTACAAAATGAGAACCGAATTTTAATGATGGCTCATTTTTTACAACATCTTCCTTAAATATTCATAACTCAAAAGTATTTCTCATGAAAAGCATTCTTTTCATTGCCTTTTTGGCATTAGCAACCATAGGCTGTGATACACCAGAAAAATCAACAGGTTCAGACACCACGGCACCACCTATGAGTGATACTGCAACAACACAACCATCAGGAATGGGTAGTGATACAGCAGCAACAATGCCGGTTGATACAACAACAAGTACTCCGAATCCATCTGATACAACAAGAGTACAATAGAATAAATACTTAGTGGCAACGAATAGGTGCTTGGAATGAGGCTGTTTCCATTGGAGCAGCCTTTTTTTGTTTTCGTCATGGTCGGAATTTGTTTGTAACGAGTACCTTTATCCCGATTAAAAACAAATACTGATCATGTTAAAACAAACATTATTTTTTCTCTTATCCACTATCGTATTATTCTCCTGCGTAAGCTCTAAAAAATATAAAGCCGGACAGCTAAGAATTGAGGAATTGAATAAGGAATATGCGAGGCTGCAATCCGACCTGAGAAATTGTGAAGAATTTTCTGCAAGGCAGAAGGCAAATATGCAAACCGAACTCGATGCCCTCAGAAAGGAAAATGCGTTCCTGAAAGAGAATAACACCAACGTGCTCAATCAACTCAAAGACCTTTCCGTTCTGTCTGCCACACAGGCTGAGAGCGTAAAGAAATCCCTCGAAAACCTTGGAACAAAAGATGCATATATAAGAGACCTGCAGTCGGCGATGGCGCGCAAAGACTCTTTGACTATGGCGCTGGTGATGAACTTGAAAAGCGCATTGAATGATGTGAACGATAAAGATGTAAACATCCAGGTAGAAAAGGGTGTTGTGTTTATTTCAATTTCCGACAAGCTGCTTTTCAAGAGTGGAAGTTCAATCGTATCTGAAGGCGCAATGACGGTTCTCGGAAAAGTTGCGCAGGTGCTTAATGCGAATCCGCAACTTGAGATCCTGATTGAAGGCCACACCGATTCAGTTCCTATTAAAAACAACTGTATTCTTGATAACTGGGATCTGAGTGCAAAACGTGCAACATCAGTGACCCGCATATTGCAAAACGATTATCATATCGACCCTACCCGAATGACAGCCGGTGGCAGAGCTGAATATACTCCACTGGTTTCAAACGATACAGAGGAGGGAAGAGCAAGTAATCGTCGCACACGTATAGTTATTCTTCCACAGCTCGACCAGTTCTTCAAGCTGCTCGAGAGGAAAGAAGGATAAATAAAAACACACTAACATGTTATGGCAAGGCAGAAGGCAAAGTTCTAACGTTGAAGACAGACGTGGTATCGGAGCAGGTGGTTTGGCAATAGGTGGAGGCGTGATTGGCGTTATAGCAATAATTATAAATCTGTTGATGGGAGGCGACCCTTCGCAGATACCAGAGATGCTCCCGCAGCAACAAAGCCAGCCGATGTCGCCCGAGCAACAGGCCGCCGACGACGAGCGTGCGCAGTTTGTAAAAGTAGTTCTTGCCGAAACAGAAGATGTGTGGAACAATGTATTCCAGAAACAGGGCCAGGACTATCCTGAACCCACCCTGGTTCTTTTCAGAGATCTAGTGCAATCCGGTTGTGGAAATGCAAGTGCCGCTTCCGGACCTTTTTATTGTCCACCCGACCAGAAACTTTACATCGATCTGTCGTTTTATGAAGAGATGCAAAGCCGCTTTAATGCTCCCGGAGATTTCGCGATGGCATATGTAGTAGCTCATGAGGTGGGACACCACGTTCAAAATTTGCTCGGCACAACAGACAAGATGGCACGTGAACGTGAGCGTCTTAGCGAAAGGGAATATAACAAGCTATCTGTTAAGCTTGAATTGCAGGCCGACTTTTACGCGGGCGTGTGGGCACATTTCGCAAACCGCGCAAAGATCCTTGAGGCTGGCGACATCGAGGAAGCGCTTAACGCTGCGAATGCCATAGGTGATGACAGGCTCCAGAAGCAGTCGCAGGGAACAGTCGTACCCGATGCATTTACCCATGGAACATCGGAACAAAGGATGTACTGGTTTAAAAAAGGATTTGAAACCGGTGATCCCGCCCATGGAAATACTTTCTCGGACCCTTCTCTCAATTAAGAATTACCGTGAGTTGCCTCATCTAATTGAGGAACTGGCTTAATCCTGGCATCATTAACTCCTTTGCTTACGATGATAAGCTGAAATTTCGTATTGAGCGTGATGGCAATGTCGTTAGTCGACAGAATTGCTTTGCTTCCTGGATCATTTGTCAATACCATGGCCAGATCAGTTGCGAGCGCTGATCCGCTGATGATATTGGACACCCGGCCCTGCTTGAACTCAATTGTGAACTTATACCCCGCCTTTCTACCACTACCCGCCCTCTCAAAATCTATGCGGTTCAGATCGAGCGTTTGGCTTCCTGCCGGCGTTTTCTTCATCAATATCTTGATTATGGGCAGATATTTGGTCCAAACGTGAACATACATCATGGTGGTTAGTTGAATTTTTCTTAAAGGTCGGGATTATGTTCCATAAAAACTGTGCCCCGACCTTTAAATGATGCCCCAGGCACCATTATAACCTCATATTCTTCTGTTTTTCGTAAATAACGTGATTCACTTCTACCAGCTTTTCAAGCTGCTCATAGAAATATATCAGGTTACACCTTTCCCTGCATTTCATCTGATGGAACGTTCCGGTAACAAGCGTTTTCGTGCCCTCCCATAATAACCAACGAACATCGGGGAGAGACGCGTACTGGAAAAATTCGTCAATAACTTTGTCGGGATTTTCGGTTTCTTCTATTGTAAGCTTGCGTGGTTTCATTTCCCACGCCTCGTGGAGATCAATTGGCCTCATAGTCTTTTATTTTTGTGGTTAAAGGTAAATAGCGATCCTTCTAACGAAAGTGCCCACAATATTAAACCAAAGTCTATATTTGTGTTGCTTTTTTATTAGATTTTTTTCAGAATATTTTAATCGTTCTTCTAATGCGCGTTATTGACCGCTTGCAACAATACCTCTCAAGCAAAAATATTTCGCCCTACATCTTTGAAAAAAACTGTGGCATCGCCAACGGCTATCTTAGCAAACAGGCAAAAGGCAAAGGCACAATAGGATCTAAAATCATTGAAAAAATAACAGCCAGGTACAATGACCTTAACGTTACTTGGCTGCTGACCGGAACCGGACAAATGCTTACCAGCCACTTTTACGTGCAGTCGGACCACGTGTCGGCACTCGCCGAAAATGAACCAGCTTATGAAACCGGGCAGAATACTATCAAAGCGCTGAGAGAAAAAATTCTAATACTCGAAAACGCGCTGGCTGATAAAGAAAAGATCATTAAACTCCTGGAAAACCAATTAGCCCAAAAGGAATGACGCTCCATGCCTCGGGTTATTCGTCCGATTTTTGCAGTTCCTTACCCGCAATAACAATAATATTGTCATGAAACTTTTTTTTCCTCTCGCCATTACCGGATTAATCTTTGTCTATTCCTCATGCGAGCCAAAAAACAAGGCACTTGAAGAAAAAGACGATCCTCAACTTTCAAAACTTAAGGCTCCGGAAGGATTCACAATCTCTTTTTTTGCTAAAGATGTGAACAACGCCCGCTCGCTTGCACTTGGCGACAACGGCACCGTGTTCGTTGGCAACAGAAAAGGAAAAAATGTTTACGCGCTCGTGGATGCAGATAAAGATGGCGTGGCAGAAAAAAAATACACCATTGCTAGTGGCATGAATACTCCGAACGGGGTCGCTTTTCATAAGGGTTCGTTATACATCGCCGAACTAAGCAAGATCTGGCGCATCGACAACATAGAATCAACTCTCGAAAATCCGGCTAAGCCGGTTCTTGTAAACGACAGCTTTCCAACAGAAGAACATCATGGCTGGAAATACATCGCTTTCGGTCCCGATGGAAAACTATACGTTCCTGTCGGTGCGCCATGCAACATCTGCGACGACAACGAAAAAGATAAACGGTTCGCTTCTATCATGCGTATGAATGCCGATGGAAGCGACCTTGAAGTGTTTGCACATGGCGTAAGAAACACTGTTGGCTTCACATGGGCACCGCAATCAAATGACCTTTGGTTCACCGACAATGGAAGAGATGCACTGGGAGACGATCTTCCTCCCGATGAACTGAATATTGCAAACAAAAAAGATGAAAATTTCGGATATCCTTATTGCCACGCCGGCGTAACGGTTGACCCGGAATATGGCAAAGGAAAAAAATGCGAAGACTTCAAGGCTCCTGCCGCAAGACTCACTCCCCATGGAGCTGCTCTCGGAATAAAGTTTAACACGGGAAGCATGTTTCCCGATAAGTATAAAAATCAGCTGTTCATCGCTGAGCATGGCTCATGGAACCGGTCGAAACCTATCGGTTACAGAGTGATGGTCGCAACAATTGAAGGTGGCGCTGTAAAAAGTTACGAACCATTTATTGATGGCTGGCTGAATAATGGTGAAGCCTGGGGACGACCGGTTGATGTGCTGTTCCTGAAAGACGGTTCAATGCTTGTTTCCGACGATCACGCAAACGCAGTTTACCGCATTTCCTACAAGGCAAAATCATAATAAACGTTGGGCATGGCATGTTATCTTTGCGCCATGTTAAAAGAAACATTGATCAATGCCACTGAAGCCGGTGCTGCCGTTCTTAAATATTATTTCAATAATAAAGGGCTAAAGATCAGCAACAAGGAAGGAGTTAACAATCTGGTCACCGAAGCCGACCACGCATCTGAAAAAGCCATCGTAGAAACCATAAGAGAAACATTTCCCGACCATTTTATCCTTAGCGAAGAAGCGGGTGAAATGAAAACCGATTCAACTACAAAATGGATCATCGATCCTATAGATGGTACAGTAAATTACGCGCATGGCATTCCTATATGCGCGGTTTCTATTGGTATCGAGCAGGATGGCGAAATGATTTTTGGGGCAGTGTACAACCCTCTTCTCAACGAATTTTTTTTGGCAGAAAAGGGAAAAGGCGCGTGGCTGAATGGTGAAAAGATACAGGTAAGCACAAAAACAACGGTAATGGACTCCTGCTTTGTTACAGGTTTCCCATATACTTATCTCGATGTGCCTAACGGTCCGCTTGCGGTATTCGACAGATTCATTCGTAAAGGTATTCCGGTGCGCCGTCTTGGATCTGCTGCAATAGACCTTTGCTGGGTCGCCGCGGGACGCTTTGATGGATTCTTTGAGCATAAGCTGCAGGCCTGGGACAGCGCAGCAGGATTCCTGATTGTTGAAGAAGCGGGAGGGAAGGTGACTGATTATTCAGGAAAAAAGTATTCGCCATACCAACCCCAGATCTTCGCCTCGAACGGCATTATTCATGAAGAAGGACTCGACTGGATTAATGATAAAATTTAATTGATGACTGAAAGAACAGAAATATCGACGCTTGGTGAATTTGGACTTATCGAACATCTCACACAAAATATTGAGCTGCAGAACGTGTCATCAATTTTAGGCGTGGGCGACGATGCTGCTGTCATCGATCATTTCGGAAAACAAACAGTAATTACAACGGATCTGCTTATAGAAGGCGTACACTTCGATCTTATTTATACACCATTAAAGCACCTCGGATATAAGTCGGTGATCGTTAACCTGAGCGATGTGTATGCAATGAATGCCACACCAACCCAAATCACATTGAGTATCGGTTTCAGTAACAGGTTTAGCCTCGAGGCGATCGATGAATTTTATAAAGGTGTTTACGCCGCATGCGCTGCTTACGGCGTAGATCTTATCGGTGGCGACACAAGCTCATCACAAAAAGGGCTAATCATTTCCGTAACAGCAATAGGCGAAGTGCTTCCCGAAAAAATAGTTCGCAGAAATACTGCGCGGCCAGGCGATCTGCTTTGCTGTTCCGGCGACCTCGGTGCTGCTTATGTTGGCTTACTTTTTCTTGAAAGGGAAAAGAAGATATTTCTTGAAAGCCCGCAAGTGCAGCCTGATCTTGAAGGAGAAAAATATGTGATCAGTAAGTTGCTGAGGCCTGAGGCGAGAAAAGACATCATCGAATTCTTTGAAGAGAAAAACATACTTCCAACTTCAATGATGGATATCAGCGATGGTCTGAGCTCAGAGATACTTCATATCTGCAGCCAAAGTGGAGTTGGATGCAGACTTTACGAAGATAAAATACCAATCGCCGATGAAATGCGGAACGCGGCTTATAAATTCGAAATTGATCCTACGGCATGCGCGCTAAGTGGAGGAGAAGACTACGAACTTTTATTTACTCTCGCACAATCTGAATATGATAAGCTCGTTTTGAATGAACAGATAAGCGTTATAGGATATATGACTGAGGAAACTGAAGGAAGAAAAATCATCACCAAAGGAGGCAACCTGCACGATATCACCGCGCAGGGATGGAACGCTTTTAAATGAAGAGGTCTTCGCATACAATGCTTCGTTCATTCTTCCACACACCAGGTATACACCCGAAGGTTTCATATTTATTTTTGTTATTTGTTGTTTTTTGTTTCTCTTCTTGCGTCGTTAACAAATCTTCGGTTGTAAATAAGAAATACCCGCCTGGTAAACTAAGGGAAGACTACAAGATCTTTCAGGGCGCGCTCGAAGAAGCCCACCCAGGCTTATACTGGTTCACTCCAAAATCACAGATCGACAAACAATTCGCCGATGGCTATGCGTCTCTCAAAGACTCGATGACCGAGCGCCAGTTCCGCACTTTGCTTTTAAAAATTATCACCCCTATACGTTGCGGACATACTTCGGTAAGCTATTCAAGAAAATACTCCAGGTATCTCGACACCGCAGGTTTAAAACTTTTCCCTCTGGCATTTAAAGTATGGAAAGACACCCTGGTCGTGACGGCTAACCTTAATCGTCGCGATTCTATTCTGAAGCGCGGAACAATAGTAACATCGATAAATAATTACCCCGCGAAAACACTTATCGACACTTTCTTAAATTATGTTACCGGCGACGGTTATTCTGTAGCTGGCAGGTACCAGTCGCTCAGTTCTTATGGAGCATTCGGAGTTTTATATAAAAATGTCCTGGGTCTTACCGACACGTTTGATATTGGTTACATCGATACGAACGGCATCGAATCGAAGATAGTTGTTCCCGCATTTACACCAGCACAGGATTCAACCGAAAAGTCAGACACGTTAAGTCGTCCTGAAAAATATACCGCCAAAGAAAGACGCAACCTGCGGTCCTTTGCCACAAGACACTTGCAGGTAGACACGACCCTTAAATCAGCTTACATGTTGCTGAATACATTCGCAAATGGTAACAGCCTCAGAAAGTTTTTCAAATCGTCGTTCCGGGATATCCAAAAACTTGGCATCCGGCATCTTGTAATTGACGTTAGGTCGAACGGTGGAGGTGAGGCGGGTAACTCAACGTTACTCACACAGTACCTCAGCGATCATAATTTCAAAATCGCAGACTCGCTGTATGCAATAAGGCGCACATCAAAATACCGCGACTATATCAAGCTCCAGCCCATATACTGGCTTATAACTTCAATTATCACAAAAAAGAAAAGTGACGGTTACTATCACTTCGGCTTTTATGAACGCCACGTATTTAAGCCTGTCGGCAAGTATCATTTCGATGGCAACATTTACATTCTCACCGGCGGCAACTCATTTTCGGCCACAACGCTTTTCGCGCAGGAATTAAAGGGACAGAAGAACGTAAAAATAATTGGAGAGGAAACCGGCGGAGGAGGATATGGGAACACAGCCTGGATCATACCCGAACTCACGTTACCAAATACCAGGCTCCGCATCGGCATCCCAAAATTCCGGTTTGTTATGAGAAGTAATCTGGTAAGAGAAGGGAGGGGAGTGATACCAGATATTTATGCAGCGCCTACCGCAAATGATATCAAACGGGGTATAGACGTAAAGATTGAAAGGGCAAGACAACTTATCCTGGAAGCCAATAAAACGAACTAGCCTGCAATAATAAACGGGTCGGCATCTTTCAGGAACGGCAGTTTTTCCCTTATGTTTTGTAATTCATCCCATTTCAACACATAAGTGAATAC
>Ga0209382_10006619_pt1 | contig 14879 bp, 16 predicted proteins | sample SoiMetdeltSBSDD5_FD_187599 | JGI IMG/M metagenome (GOLD analysis project Ga0209382, IMG submission 187599) | Bulk soil microbial communities from a Populus tree surrounding site in Tennessee, USA - Soil MetaG P. deltoides SBSDD5 (SPAdes) (version 2) | ecosystem: Environmental > Terrestrial >... | reverse complement strand
GGGCGTCGAGCGTCTTCCACATCGGCGCATGGCGCTCCATCCGCTCCGGCGTGCTGAACATGAGCGTCCTCGTCTCGCTCGGGATACTCGTCTCGTACCTCTTCAGCGTCGGGATCACCTTCACGGTCGGTGGCGAGACCTTCTACGAGGCCGCGGTGATGCTCGCGACCTTCTTGCTCTTCGGCCACTGGATGGAGATGAAGGCCCGCCGCGGGTCGTCCGACGCTGTGCGCAAGCTGCTCGAGCTCGCGCCGAGCGAGGCGAACGTCGAACGCGACGGGACGGTGCGGCGGATGCCCGTGGCCGATGTGCATGTCGGCGACGTGATCGTGCTCCAGCCTGGGGAGCGCGTCGCCGTGGACGGCGAGGTCATCGATGGCCGCACCTCCGTCGACGAGTCGATGGTCACCGGAGAATCCATCCCGGTCGAGAAAGAGAAGGGGGCGTCGGTCGTCGCGGGGACGGTGAACCAGATCGGCTCGATCCGTTACCGGGCGACGAAGATCGGCGCCGATACCGCGCTCGCCCGGATCGCGCGACTCGTGGAGACCGCCCAGGCGTCCAAGCCGCCGGCGCAGCGCATCGCCGATCGCGCCGCCCACTACCTCGTCATCCTCGCGGTGAGCGCCGGCGCGATCACGTTCCTGTTCTGGTTCTTCATCGCACGCGAGCCGCTCTTGTTCGCCCTCACCCTGGCGGTCACCGCGGTGGTCATCGCGTGCCCGGACGCGCTTGGTCTCGCGACGCCGACCGCGGTGATGGTCGGCACGGACATCGGCGCGAAGCATGGGATCCTCTTCAAGGAGGCGACGAGCCTCGAGCTTGCCGCGAAGATCCAGGTCGTCATCTTCGACAAGACGGGCACGCTTACCGAAGGCAAACCGCGCGTGACCGATCTCGTCGCGCTCCCCCCAATGACGGAGAGCGAGCTGCTGCGTCTGGAAGCCGGGGCCGAGGTCCGCTCCGGCCATCCGCTGTCCAAGGCGCTGCTCGATTCGGCGCAGCGCCGAGGTATCACCGCGCCGGAACGTATCGAGGACTTCGAGGCGCTCGCCGGCCGCGGCGTGCGAGCGCGTGTCGAGGGCCGCGAGGTGCTGGTCGGCACGCGACGGCTCATGGAGGAGCGCGGGATCTCGCTTGGACCGATCGCAACGAAGGTCGACGAGCTTCTGCAGCAAGGCAAGACGCTCACCATCGTCGCGATCGACGGGCGTCTGGCGGGCGTCGCCGCCGTGCAGGACACGCCGCGGCCGAGCGCGAAGGAAGCGGTGGCCGGCCTGCGCGCTCTTGGCATCGAGGTCGCGATGCTCACCGGTGACAACCGCCAGACCGGTGAAGCGGTGGCGCGCGAGATCGGCATCGAGCGTGTGCTGGCCGAGGTGCTTCCGGAGCACAAAGCCGATGAAGTGAGGCGGCTGCAAGCGGAGGGGAAGTTCGTGGCGATGGTCGGCGATGGCATCAACGACGCGCCCGCGCTCGCCCAGGCCGACCTCGGGATCGCGATCGGCGCGGGGACGGACGTGGCCGTTGAAACAGGCGACATCGTGCTCATGCGCTCGGATCCGCGCGACGTGCTCGGAGCGATCGAGCTCTCCAAAGCGACGGTCAGGAAGATGAAGCAGAACCTCTTCTGGGCCGCGGTCTACAACGTCGTTGCCATCCCTATCGCCGCCGGCGTGCTCTACCCGTCCCTGGGACTGCTGCTGCGTCCGGAGTTCGGTGCGCTTGCGATGAGCGCAAGCTCGATCACGGTCGTGACGAACGCGCTGCTCCTGCGGCGCATGGACCGCGAACTCGCGTAGACCGCCGAGACCCGCTTCCGCCGTCCGAGGTCAGCGAACGACGATCGAGCCCTTCATACCGGCCTCGTAATGGCCCGTGATGAAGCATCCGAACTCGTATGTGCCCTTCTCCTCCGGAACGACCAGCGTCACTTGGTGGCCCCAGTCCGCCGATACCCTGACGCCCTCACCCAGATGCTCTTCACCGGCATGGGTGTGGCTGGCGAGCGCCGGCACGGCTCGCTTGAGCCAATCCTCGGAGTAGCCGCGGCCAGGCACCGGGGCGCGGCCCGCCATGAATTCGTGCTCGAGAGCGCCGACGTTCGTGAACTTCAGCGTCACCGTCTCTCCGGGGCGCACCGTGATCGTCCGGGGCGAGAAGGTGAACTCGCGCATCGTGAGCTCGATCACGCGGCCCGCGGCAGGCTTCCCCGGTTGGGACGCGCAGGCCACTGCGGCCAGTGCCACGAGGAGCAGGGCAACGCTGCGCATCGCAAGCGACGTGATTGACATGGGTGAAGCGTCCGTGTTCGCCGGCAAACAGCCTAGGGCCGAACGCCACCCTCCACTAGTCCAACGACTCCTTAATGTCGTGTCGCGGTCGTGTCGCGAATCGCATGTCACGGGGATGGGCGCGGCGCAACCGAGCGACGGAGAAGCCCGGTCTTTCGACCGGGCTTCTCGACTCGGACGCCATTTCGCCGTGGCGATCCAAGCACTCGGGAGGACGTCTTAGACGGGGATCGGAGCCTTGGTCACGCTGCCGGGGACGAAGACCACCTTCTCCTTGGGCGTGATGAAGGCGTGCACGAAGCCGGCGAGGGAGAGGGCCGCCATCACGGCGCCCAGGCCGAAGATGATGTTGGCCGCGAGGCCGGCCTTCTCGCCGATGGCGCTGAAGCCGTAGACGGTGAGCAGCAGACCGCGCAGGGTCTCGCCGGTCTGCATCGTGGTGCGCAGCGAGGTCGCGGAGTCCAGCTTCTTCTGCAGGTCGGCGGCCGCGGTGGTGTCACCCTTGGCCTTGGCCGCGGTGATCTGCGCGCTGAGATCGGTGCGGATCGGGCCGAGCGTGGCGTAGGTCGCACCGGGGAAGCCGGCGTTCTTGGCGGAGGCGTCCATGTGCTCGGCCAGGTAGTACTTGGCGTAGCACTCGGCCTGCGGGCCGCTCTGCATGGTCTGGCCGGCGTAGGTCACAAGGCAGGCCGACCCGGCCTTCCAGTTCTTCTCCGCGTCGGTCAGCTTGTCGGCCGTCGCGAAGGTGATCTTCTGGGCGCTGAGCTCTTCCTTCACGTAGTCCTGGGCGAAGGTGTACTGGCTGAGGAGTGCGAAACCGAGACCAACGAGGATGACGGCGACCAGCAGACCGCCGCCGGCGAAGATGATGTCGAGCGTCCTGCGCTTCACTTCTATTTCTCCATGTCACGCGCTGTGCGCGTTTGATTTCCTAACGCAACAGTGGGGCAGTGGCCCGACGAAGAAGAGCACCGAACGACCCGAGTGACGGCGCCGATCGGCACCAGTTTGGCGGTCCTTTTGGGCCGATTTGGGCGCCTCAAGTCCTATCTGCCGACGGCGGCGACCTGCGGCCAGCGCAGCACGAGCAGGCTGACAAGGACCGCGACATTGACCGCGAGTGCCGCGACCGTGTTGAACGGCGGCCATGTTCCGAAGAACAGCGTGATGCCGGCGAGCGAGACGATCGCGGACCCGATCGCCAGCGGCCGCCAGAGGTCTCCGGGCAGGACGATGCCCCAGAACGCCAGAGCAGCGGCGACGAAGCCCAACATCGAGATGACCCAGAACGTCCCGGCGACCATCGCGGCGCTCGCGGCCGGTAGCGCGGGCAGCAGCCACGAACGCGCGGCCTGCCATCCTGCGGTCGGGTCGCTGGGCCGCGAGGCGATCCATAGCAGTGCGCCAAGAGCGCCGCCGTGGCCGAGCCCGTGGATCATGAGCACGCCGAAGACCAGACCTCGCATCGTTTCAGCGGACATCGCATTGAGAGTCCGTCCAAGGGAGCGGACGCGAAAGGGCCGTTGGTCCCGCGAATTCCGGCGAAGCAGCCGACGCGTGTGGTGTAGGACCGCGCACACGTAGACATCGCGCGATCAGGGGGCCGGCCTCCGGCTCGATCGCGAAATCGGGCCGATCGGCTCTAGCGCGTGGTCGTGACGCGGGTTACCGGTCGACGCACTGAAGTCGTCTCGCGCGATCGCCGGGGTGTCAAGGGGCCCGAGGCAAGCGCTGAGCCAGGACCCGCGACGATTACGGCGCTGTCGCGCGACCGTCGTCGAGCCTGGCGACTCGACGTTCTGCGCCTGCGCGCCGGCGCCCGTGGTTTGAGCCAGGGCGCTCGCCTCGTTCACGCGAGCGAGCGCGCTGCCGAGCGGATCCGTCGTAGACGGAGCCACTGCGGTGGGGTCCGCCGTGCTGCCGCTCGTGTCCGCGGGAACGGGGTCGGCCCCGAACATCCCAGCACCGAAGAACGACGACGTGTCCACGAGGGTCATTGCGAGGCGACGAGGAAGATCGACGATCTCGTCTCGATCGGTCATGACTGTTTCCTCCTTTCTACTGAGCTGCGACCCGACGCTGTTGGTCGTAGCTCGAGGCGAGCGCCAGGAAGCGTGCGATGACCATGTCGACGCGTGCTTCGGCTTGCGTCACGGTGATCGTGCGGTCCGTGGAGATGGCGTTGATCTCCCGATCGAAGTCGCGGATCGCCACGCTGACCTCCGCTGGGACCTGTGTCGGGTCGTCGACCATGAAGAACACCTGCACGGCCTTAGCGATCGTGATGCAGCCGTCGCAAGCGCTGTTCACCGCGACCGCGGCGTTCTGCGGGCGACGTGTCCGGCGTCCTTGCTCGCGACGTCGATCTGGAGCGCGACGGCGATCGTCTGACAACCCGTGCACGTGTTCGCCTGCGCCATCGCGAAGTTCACGGGTGCGGCGACGTTGCCGGGCACGCGGCTGACCTTCGCATTGCCGCGTACGACGAGCTGGCCGTCCACTTGATTCGTCGCGATGACGATGTTGCTCGGGCCGCCTTCCGCTGCGATAGCCACGCCGAGCTTCCGCGGTGTCCCGGTCGTGACTCGCCTCGATCGGTACGGACGAGGCGGCGCGCCAACCTGCGCGCCGCCTCGTCTCGTGGGAGGTGAAAGGTCGTCTTGCGTCAGGCGCGCGCGAGCTCGGCCTTGCCGCCAGCCTTCAGCTCCGCGAACCGCGCCTCGACCTCGGTCTGGTCCTCGTCGCTCTCGAGCTGCGCGAACTGTTCCTCCAGACTGCTCGTCGCGACCTCCTCCAGACCTCTGGCCATCGCCTCCTCGCGTCGCACGCGCTCTTCGAAGCGGCTGAGGTCGCTCGTCGGGTCCATGATCGAAACGCTCTTCACCGCACGCTGTACCTGCACGCGGGCTCTCGCCATCTTCGCGCGGCTCACGAGCTCATTGCGCTTTTGGACGAGCTCTTCGCGCTTGGCCTTCAGCTTGTTCAGGCCGCTCTTCAGCTGCTCCGTAAGCTCTCGCTGCTGCGTGACCTGCTGTTCGAGCGTCTTGGTCTGCTGCTCGTAGCTCACCTGTCGCCGCACCGCGATCCTGGCGAGATCGTCGAAACGCTCGGCCTCGACGCTCTTTCCCGCGCTCCGCAGCGTGTCGGCCTTCTTCGACGCGGCAAGCGCCTTGGTCCCCCAGTCGTCGACCGCTGTCCGCGCCTCGCGCTGGTCGTCCTCGAGCAGCCGAAGGTTGCCGATCGTCTGCGCGACCGCCGCCTCCGCTTCGGTGATGTTCGTCGTGTAATCACGCACGAGCTGGTCGAGCATCTTCTCCGGGTCCTCGGCCTCATCGAGGATCGCGTTCACGTTCGCCCGCAGGAGTTGACCGATCCGTCCCAATATCGACTGCGCCATTTCTGTCGCTCCTTCTCGCGAATCTTCGCGTTCTGTTCGTGATCGTCAGGCCGGGTACTGCCGCGCTGCGGCGCTCACCACCTCCCGCCGACCGACCGGCCACCGGGTCGTGGGATCGAGAACCCACTGCCCCGTCCCGGCCCGCCGCCGGGGAAGGGGAACGGGATGATCACGGGGCCACCGCGCGGGAACGCGGTCCAGTGACCACGCGTATCGGCCTCTCGCATGTCGTTCTGCGCGAGCGACCACGCGTCATCGGCCAGCCGCTGCGCGCGCTGCGCCTCAGAGATCGCCGCGGCGAGGTCGCCCGCGTCAACGAGCTGCCGGGCGCGATCCAAATGGCGCTCTGCTTCGGCCAGTCGAGTTCGGGCCGTGGACCCGATCGTTCGCCGACGCGGCGCGATGTAGTCGCTGGCGCGCTGGTAACTCTCTCGAGCGAGCTTCAGCTGGGTCGTCGCCAGCCGCGCCTCGCGAGCCCGCCGCTCTTCCTCCTGGCGGACCTCCGCGAGTATCGCGTCGGCGTCCGCGTCCGCGGCGATCGCGAGCTTCACAGCGGCGAGGAAATCCGGCGGCGCGGTCGAGATCTCGTTCTGCGCGGCCGCGAGCGCCGCTCGCGCGTCGGCGAGGCGCCGTCGGTGTTCGGCGCTTCCGCCACTCTCGAGCGAGCTACCCGCCTTCTCGATGTCGGCTGCCGCCGCGGCGATGTGCGTCGGCGCGGTCTGCTCCGCTTCTCGGATCGTTGCGGCGAGCGCGCCGACCGCGTCGAGAAGCCGGCCTGCCTCGCTCAGGTCTTGCTGCGCGGCGCGGACCGCCTTCGCCGCGGACGCGGCGTCGCCTGCCGCCGCAGCGACCTCGCCATCCGCGACAGCCGCCGCGGAACGCGCGAGAAGCTCGCGCGCGTCGGCAACGTTCGCCTTCACCGCTGACCAGCTGCGCTCCGCGTGGCGCGTAAAGCCGTCGAGCGTCCGTTCCCCGCCGGGCAAGCGCGCTGACGCCGAGACGAGCTGCTCGCGCAGCTGTGCGAGCAGCTCCGGGGCGCGCCGCTCGAGGTCGCGCATCTCTTCGACGCGGCGGCGCTGCTCGTCGAGCAGGGCCAGCGCCTTCGTCGCGCGCGCGGCGATCTCTTCGACGAGTCGGCGACGCGTGTCGGCGTCCTCGGGAACCGCGTCGTCCAGCTGTTGCCTGATCTTGAAGGCGGCCCTCAGCTCGGTCGCCGCCGCGGCCACGGCGTCGCGGTAGGGTGCGATATCGGCCGCGGTGAACTGCGCCTCCGCGTAGGCCATCTCCTCCTGCGCGTCGCGAAGCGATTCGTCCGCGCGGATGAGGAGTGCGTTGGAGTCGCGCGTCCTTTGGGCGTCGCGCTGTTCGCGGGCGGCCGCCGCGGTCCGCTCGCGGCGCCGGGTCGCCAGCGCGTTCCACAGCAGGAGACCGCCTGCGCTCATGAGCACCGCCGGGACCAGGAACCCAAGCTCGGGCGCGTCCAACGGAGTCGATGGATCGGAGGGTGACTCCGCGCGCGACGCGCTCCGGAGTCCTTCCGCGCCCGCGATGACGGCGCCGGCGAAGTCGGAGTCGCGGAGACGCGGTTCCACCTGCTGTGAGAGGACGGTCTCGAGCTCGCGGTCGGTCAGACGGTCGAGATAGCTGTCGCTGCGCCACAGCGCGTCGGTGCGATCGGCGAGAGCGACGACCAGGAGCGTGTCGTTCCCGCCGAGCGAGTTCGTTCGTGCGGTCTCGTCCGCGAACTCCGTCACCGTCCGGTCGCCCGTGGTCTCGACGAACAGAACGAAGAGCTGGATGTCGTCGCTGCGCACCAGCTCGTCCAGGACGGGCTGCATGCGCGCGCGGCCGCTCGCGAGGACACCCTCACGTGAGCGGTCGGTGATCTGACCTTCGAGGCGCGGCACGTCGTCCGCGTATGCCGCGGTCGCCAGCGCGAGGGACGCGAGCGCGACGAAGAAGATGCGGAGCGCTCTCATCGTGAATCCCCCGGTCAGCCGGAATGGCCTGGCACGACCGTAGACGTCGCGCGTCCTCGGTCGATAGGGCCGCTTCGCTCCATCGCTGTAATCCGGACCGGGACTTCGTGTCGGGTATGTCCGTACGGGTCGGGGCGGGCGGCACTCTTATCGACGTTCTCTCGCGCGCGCGACGACAATGAAGCGGAGCACTGATTCGGAGGGCCCTGTCGCCAGTCACCGGCCGACCACACCCGCCGTCGTCATCTTCACCGCGAGCGCGCTCGCGGTCGCGCTGACCGCGGGATTCGGCCTCGGCCTCTGGCTTCTCCTCGCTCGCACCGCGGGCATCTCGACCTTTGGCGTGCCCTGGGCCGTCCTCGTGCAGGTGCACGGCACGATCCAGCTGTTCGGTTTCGCGGCGCTGTTCGTGATGGGCGTCGCGCTACACGTGCTGCCCCGCTTCCGCGGCGCGAGGCCGCCAGCGGGGATCGTGACCTGGGTCGCCTTCTGCGGGACTGTGGGCGCGATCGTTCTGCGCGCGGTGGCGCAGCCGACCGTGGATCTGCCTGGACGCGACGGGGTCCTGGCTCTGTCGTCGATCCTTCTCGTGGCCGCGACGAGCGCGTTCGCCGTTGGGGCGTTGCTCGCGCTCCGCGGCGGCACGAACCCACACCGTCCGGACGAGTTCGTGATGGCGGCGGGCGTCCTCGCCGCGCCCCTCGCGGCTGTGCTCGTCGCGATCGGGATGCCGCTCAGCGGCGCGCCGCTCCTCGTCGATCCGACCGCCGAGGACCGCGCGGTCTGGGCGATGCTGCTGGGCAGCCTGTCGACGATCATCTTCGGGGTGTGGGCGCGACTCGCGCCTGGGTTCGTCGCGTCCCCACCCGCACGTCCGACCCGCTTACTGCCGGCCGCGTCGCTATGGCTCGTTGCCGCTACGGGAGTCGTGATGGATGTCCCACTCTCCGCGCTGCCGCTCGTCGCCGGGCTATGCGCGGTGACGTGGGCTCTCGGCGTCTTCGGACCTACGATCGCGCGGCAGCGCCTGCCGGCGCACGCGCGCGCCACCGTGCTTGCGGTGCGCTCCGCATTCGTCTGGGCGCTGGTCGGCGCCGCGGCGCTCGCGTTGTACCAGCTTCGCGCTGCGGTGACCGGTGCGGGTGCGTCTTACCTCGAGATATCCGCCGCGCGCCACTCTTTTGCGCTCGGGTTCGTGACGATCATGATCTACGGGGTGGCAGCGCGAGCGCTGCCGTCATTCACCGATCGCCGGCTCTGGAGTCTGCGGCTGCAGGTGGTCACTATCGCGCTCGCGAATACGGGCGTTGCGCTGCGCGTTGCGCCGCAGGCCGTCGGCGAGAGCGGCACCATCGCCAGTGTCGTGGTGGGTCTTTCGGGCGTCATCGCCTACCTCGCCCTCGTCACCTTCGCGGTCAACATGCTGGGGACGGCGCGCGGTCGTTCGACGAGTCCGCCAGCGCGCGGGGAGGCGGTTCCGATGGTGATCCGCCTCCCGTAGCGACCGGTTAGTGGCCGGCTCCTCCCACAGGCCCGCTGTAGATACGCGTGTCGTGATCGCCGGTCACGTTGAGCACGCCCGCGGTGCCTTTGGCGAGGGCGCGTCCCAGCGCGTGGTCCACCAGCGTGTACGAGCCAGGGACCTCGAGCTTGAACTCGACGATCGTCGCGCCGCCTGCTGGCACGAGCGTGGTCTGCACGTTCGTGTCGACAGCGCTGCCCATCGCACCTTCCGTGTAGACGCGATCGAAGATCTCGCCGATGAGGTGAAGCGATGAGGGCAGGAAGCCGCCGACCCCGAAGTACACGCGGATCCTCTCACCGACCTTGGCGGTCATCGCGCCGTCGCCGACGAGCGCTCCGAGCTTTCCGTTGAAGACCACGTAGTCCGGCTCCTCGTTGCCCATCTTGATCATGTCGACGTCGTGGTGCCCCTGTACCCCGAGGACGCCGTTCGTATAGAGCTCGCCCTGCATGACGTAGAACTCGCGGTCGACCGGCGGCAGGCCGCCTTCGGGCTCGACCAGGATCAGACCGTACATGCCATTGGCGATGTGCATCGGGATGGGCGCCGTTGCGCAGTGGTACACGTAGAGTCCGGGATTGAGTGCCTTGAAGGTCACGACCGTCTCCTTGCCCGCAGCGGTCTGCGTCGCGGTCGCTCCGCCTCCCGGCCCGGTCACCGCGTGGAGGTCGATCGAATGGGTCGCCACGCTGCTCGTGCCGTTCTTCAGGTGAAGCTCCACGGTGTCGCCGACGCGGACCCGGATCATCGGCCCCGGCACGCTGCCATTGAACGTCCAGTAGGTGTAGGTCTCGCCCTTCGTGATCTCGGCCACGACCTCCTGGGTCTCGAGGTCGACGCGCACGTTCGCCGGCGCGGTGCGGTTCAGCGGGGCCGCGACCGCGGTGGCCGGGCGGGCGATGTTCTTGGCCGAGACCGGCTTCGCGGGCGCGAGAGGCTTCGTCGCCTGGATCCCGATCGGTGCGGCCTGGCCGGCACTCGCCGGCGCGGCCTCGGCCACTGGCGCGGAGACGGTGACCGACCGAATGTTCCCGGTGGCGCCAACGACGCCGACGACCAGCGCCGCCGCCATCGCGATCCCGAGCGCGCCCAGGACCGCGCCGAGCGTCGTCACGGCGACGACCTCCGTCCTCTGCCTATCCGCAAATGAGCTCACAACAACCTCCACGGCCGGGACTGCGCCGGCGCTCTGTCAGGAAGGTGCCCTACAGCGTGTCGGGCAACCAGGTGCCGAATGTCCTCACTTTGCGGGACAAACGGCCCACAGCGCATGACGGTCAGGTCATGCCGCCCTCCTGAACAGATCCAGGTCGCGTACGGACTAGGCGACCGCCTGGCGGAACATCGGGTACAGCGAGAGGTAGAACCGGCGCAGCTCGCGAGCGAGGCGCGCTGGCGAGAGCTTGCGTTTGGTCGGGTCGGCGTGCTGGAACATCGCGTACTCGGTGTACTCGGCGCGACCGGCGAGAGCCGACGCGAGCCGCCGCGACTCGCCGACGGGGATGACCAGGTCGTCGCGGTCGTGGCCGATCAGTATCAGCGCCGCCTTGATGTCGTCGACGTGGCGCAGCGGCGACATCGCATCGAGGCGATCGCGCATCGCCGCAGGTAGTCGCTGGAGAGCCACCTCGGCGGTGTTCCTGTCCGGTGCGCGGAGCAGCGCGTGGACCGCGTCGCCGTCCGCGCTGAGACCCGCGAGCCGGATCGCCGCGCCGGTCGTGCAGGCGTCGCGCAGACGGTCCGCCTCGGCTGGCTCGAGCGTGTCGGTCACGGACCGTACGAACACGTCGCGCGTGAGTGGGTCGACCGCCCACGGCTCGATGGATCCGTCGTTCGAGCTGGTGCGGCTCGCGATGTCGCGGGCGAGCGTCCACATCGAGGAATACGGCGCGAACGCGCCGACGAACGCGACGCGGTCGCTGATCGCTGGCTGCGCCGCGGCGAGCAGAGCGAACGATCCGCCCACGCACGTCCCGTATAGCCCGCTTCTCGTCGGATCCACGTCGGGCCGCCGCACCAGGTAGTCATAGGCGAGGGCGATGTTCTCGCGGTCTTCCGGCACGAGCCGGCGATCGCGCATCGCGTCCGACCAGTGGATCAGCGCGGCGAAGCCCGAGCGCGCGAGCGCTGACTTCAGGCGCGGGACCTGGGGGTGGTCAACGCCGAAGGGAACGACGCCGAGGCAGAGCACGACCGCGGGATGCGGTCCGGCGCCTGGCGGGCGGTACAGCTCGGCCGTTACCGGACCGCTCGTGGTCTCGTAGCTCACGCTCTCGATCACGGGCGCTCTGGTCAGCCAGTCGATCGGCTTGGACGGGAGGTTCGGAAGGACCTCACACACGAAGCCGATCGTGCGGGCGTGTGCGCGGATCTCGCGCGGGATCAGACCGTGCTCTCCTCTTCGCGGCCGAGGCGGAACAGCGTTCGTGCGATGAGCGCGATCCAGAGGACCATCGGTGCCAGGGACAGGAGGGAAACGATCATGCCGGCCGCGCCGGCGGTCGGCGGGACCACCTGCAGCACGGCGTACGCGATGCCGATGTATGCGGTGACCGTGCCGAAGACGCCGCTCCGGAGCATCGCGCCCGCCATGAGCAGTGCCGCGACGCCGCTGAGCAGATAGCTCACGTTGAACGCCGTCCCCGTATACAGGGCGAGCATGGCCTGACCCGCTGCCAGGAGCAGCGTCCGATCCGCATCCGTCGTGGCGGCCCCGTACTGCTGGCTGAGGGTGAGCATCGAGAACGCGGTATTCGATGCGAAGTACATCGCAAGCGCGACAAGCTCGGCGATCAGGGCCACGGTCACGACCGCCTCGCGCGTTCGACGTAGCGCCGCGTACAGCGCGACGAACATGAGCGCGGACAGGATCCAGCTTGCCATCAGCAGCAGATCGAGCGCGAGCAATCCCACGATCGCGTTCTGCGCGAACAGCGAGAAGAATCCGCTGACCGTCGTGGGCGGCGGCCACACGATGAACACCGCAGCTTGCACCGGCACGAGCGCGAGCACGGCGACGGCCGCGATCGCACCGATGCGATAGATGGACCGCCAGCCGGAGGTGGTCGTGTCGCGCATCGCCGCTTGCGGCCTATGCGCGGCGTGATCCTTGGTCGTGACGAGCGTGGTCATGAGCACTCTCCTTTGTGTTATCGGGCGAGACGGACGATGGCGGTCGGAGGGTCGTCGCCATAGAGCCGGACGGACACCTTGGGTCTGCCATTTGGCGTCAGGTAGCCTCTGCTCGTTGGGTGAGGACAGGAGGCGCTGGACCGCTGGTCGCCCGGGATGCGGCTGTGCGTCAGGTTGCGGGAGCTTTCTGTTCGTATTCGTTCTCGGAGGGGCGCTGAGCCTGTTCAACGCGGTCTTCGGACTCGGCGTGTCGATCGGGATCCCCTTCACCCAGAGCAACGTCACCGTGGCGGGATCGATCGGTACGAAAGACAAGGTCGTCGAGGCCCTACCGAACTACACGCAGGGCAGGCTCGCCGGAAACCAGAACTTCATCAATCAGTCGGGGACGCTGACGATCGGGCCGGCCGAAGGCGCCGGGCTCTTCGTGATCGGCAAGCAAGAGGGCGCGCCCGCGATCGACCTCTATCTGGTGCTTCGCTGACGATGTCTGCCTGAGGCCGCGGTCGGTTAACGGACCAGGGCGACGGCCACGGCCACGGCCGCGGCGATGGCGGCCACGATGAGGCCGATCCTCCGGAGCTCTGGAAAGAGGATCAGGCCGATGACGAAGAGGGTTGCCGCGAGAATGAGCGACAGCGAGCCCTCGACGCCCGACGTCAGCAGCAGGAGCGCGACCGCGAGGCCGGTGAACACCTGATAGCGGAAGCGAGTGGCTGCGGTCATGCGTCCTCTAGGTGCCGTTCACTCGGTCCGATGTAGAGCTGCCGTGGCCGAGCGATCTTCTGGTCCGTGTCCAGAAGGCCCTCTTCCCATTGCGCGAGCCAACCGGGCATCCGCCCGATGGCGAACAGCACCGGGAACATGTCCACCGGGAAACCCATGGCCTGATAGATGAGACCCGAGTAGAAGTCGACATTCGGGTACAGCTTGTGGCTGATGAAGTACTCGTCCTCGAGCGCGATCTTCTCGAGCTCGAGCGCGATGTCGAGCAGGCGATTGCGGCCCGTGACCGCGAACACCTCGTCCGCGACGCGCTTGATGAGACGGGCGCGCGGGTCGTAGCTCTTGTACACGCGGTGGCCGAAGCCCATGAGCCGCAGCTCGCCGCTGCGCACGCGCGCGATGTGCTCCGGCACACGGTCGACGGAACCGATGTCTTCGAGCATCCGCAGGACCTGTTCGTTCGCGCCGCCGTGCAGTGGCCCGTAGAGCGCGCCGACGCCGGCCGCCACCGCCGAGTACGGGTCGACGCGGGAGCTCCCGACGACGCGTACCGTGCTCGTCGAGCAGTTCTGCTCGTGGTCGGCGTGGAGGATGAACAGCACCTCCAGCGCGCGCTCCAGCACCGGATCCGGCGTGTACTTGAGCTCCGTCGTCTTCCACATCATGTTCAGGAAGTTGCCCGTGTAGCTGAGATCGTTGTCCGGGTACGAGTAGGGAAGTCCGACCGCGTGTCGGTATGCGAACGCCGCGATGGTCGGCAGCTTGGCGATCAGGCGCACGATCTGCTTGCTGCGAGCCTCGGCATCGGTGATGCGCTTCGCCTCGGGGTAGAAGGTGGACAGTGCGGCGACGGTGCTCATGAGGACGCCCATCGGGTGGGCGTCGTGGCGGAAACCGTCGATGAACTTCTTGATGTTCTCGTGGATGAAGGTGTGGTGGGTGATGTCGTCCTGCCACAGCGCGAGCTCCTGGACGCTGGGTAGGTCTCCCTCGAGCAGCAGGTGCGCCACCTCGAGGAAGCCGCAGCTGGCCGCCAGCTCTTCGATGGGGTACCCGCGATACCGCAGGATGCCGGCATCGCCGTCGATGTACGTGATCGCGCTCCTCACCGCGGCCGTGGCCATGAAGCCAGGGTCATAGGTGAGAAGACCATCGCCGTCGGATGCCTTGATCTTCTGAAGATCGGTCGCGCGGATCGCGCCGTTCTCGATCGGCAGGACGTACGTCTTGCCCGTCCGGTCGTCCCGGATCGTCAGCTGCTCGGCCTTCATCGGCGCCGTCGCACCGTCAGCCCTCGGATCGATCGCGACCGGAATGGTCTTCATGTCGTCAGAGGATCCGGCCGGCGGCTTGCCTTCAGCCACCACTTCAGTATGGGCCGTCCGCCGCTCTCGTCGTCCCCTCGCGAAGCCGTGGTGCAGACGATGAAGGGAGATGGGCCATGTTCGTTCGCCGCCAGTACGTGCGGGCACTCCAGGCAGGTGTCGAACGTGACCGTGCGAGCCTGCCTCGGGCAGAACGCGCGCCCTTCGACGACCTCACCGCGCCGGAACGGCGCCTGGCTCATTGGCATGCATCGCATGCTGGTCGCGTCCTGCGGTGATGCGAAGAGCCGAAGGTCACGATCGGAGAGGAGGAACGCCCTAGCCGTGCGCGCGATCCGGCGCGAGCACGACCAGGAGGTACACGGCGCTCGCGACGGCAAGCAGCGTCACCGCGGTCCAAAGACCGGCAGCGGCGAGCTCGACGCTCATTCCGGGCCATCCTGCGGCGAGGCCGCCCGCGCGCAAGGGCCGAAGGTCCCACCGCAATGAGCCGGAGCGGCC
>Ga0209382_10006617_pt1 | contig 14882 bp, 12 predicted proteins | sample SoiMetdeltSBSDD5_FD_187599 | JGI IMG/M metagenome (GOLD analysis project Ga0209382, IMG submission 187599) | Bulk soil microbial communities from a Populus tree surrounding site in Tennessee, USA - Soil MetaG P. deltoides SBSDD5 (SPAdes) (version 2) | ecosystem: Environmental > Terrestrial >... | reverse complement strand
GCCGCATCGTCAGCGTTGAACATCGCCTTCGGTGTGCGATGCCCGGCCGCCTTCCACGCCGCGACACCGCGATCGTAAACCTTCCGGAACTCTTCCTGCCAATTGTTCGCACTCATGTTGGCTAAAGGATAGCGCACTCTGCTGCCGAGGCAAATGACCCAAGGCGGATGGCATGATCGAGAAAACAGGGCTGTGACGGACTGCGCAGATTTGTCGTTCTCGTTCTCGTCCTCGAATTCCTGATCCGGGCGCGGGGAATTCGTTCCACGTCAGCGAACGGGCCGAAGAGGACGGCCGATTTATCGCCCAAACGCGTAGAGCTTCGTTTGCGTGCGGAGATAAAGACTGTTTCCCGCGAGCGCCGGAGTGGCTGCGATACGTTCGCCGAAATCGGCTTCATGCAGGATCTCCGGCTTGTCACCGCCGACCTTCACCACCGTCGCCTTGCCATTCAGCGAAAACAGATAGATGCGTCCATCCGCCGCGACCGGCGACGCGTAGTAGCTTCCCTGCGCACTCAACCGCTCCTGCGTGTAAACCGGTTTCCCCGCCGCCGCGTCGAAGGACGACATCATCCCGCCGTCCTTCACGAGGTAAACGCGGCCCCGGTAATGGAGGGGCGACGGCACGTAAGGCAGTCCGCGCTCAAACTTCCAAGCGACGTGCGTCTCCGTCACATCGCCGCGCCCGCCGGGCTTCACCGCGAGAAGCACATTCTCGCCGCGCTTCATCAGGCCCGCAATGGCGTCCCAATCTTCGCGCTCCAGCTTTCCGTCACCGTCGATGTCCTGCGACTTGAACCACATCGCGCCGTCGGAGAACTCGTCCGGTGTGATGACTCCGTCGCCGTTCTTGTCCTGCTTCTCGGCTACGGCTTCCCAGCGCGGCCAGGGCGCGTCGGACTTGCCGGGCGACCACCCGGCAAAGAAGATCAATCCGTCACCGAGCACGGGTGTCGTGCAGGTGTAGGAGGGCAATCCGAGCACCGTCCAGCGCTCCGCGCCGGTTTTGAGGTCGTATCCTTTGAGCGTGATCGATCCCGCCATCACGACTTCCTCCACGCCGTTGTGTTTCGAGATGACAGGCGTTCCGTAGCTGCTCGGCGAATCCGGCCGCGGCGCTTCCCACGCCTTTTTTCCGTCGTTCAACCCGATGGCCAGCAGCGTCGAATGGCGTGCCTGATCGCGGTTCACGATCACCAGATCGCCCGCGATGAGCGGTGAACTCCCCGAGCCAAATCCGCCGCCCATGACCGCCGCCGGCAGCGGATGACGCCACAGTTCCTTTCCGTCGAAGTCGTAACACACCAGCCCGGACGAGCCGAAGTAACTGACCACCCGACGGCCATCCGTCGCCGGCGTCGAGGCGGCCGGGCTGCCTTCCGACTGATGAAAGTCCTCGATCTTTTCCGCGGGCGCGACGCGCGCCCACAACAGCCGGCCATCACGGCAGTCGTAACTCCGCGTCTCCAGCTTCCCATCGTTGAACGTGCTGAGGAAAAGGCGGCCGGCCCACACGCAAGGCGACGACGGGGACCACGGCACGTCGATTCTCCAAAGCGCGTTTTCGTCCGGCCCGATCTTCACTGGCGGTTTCGCCGATTCCGAAACACCCGAAGAATTGGGCCCGCGAAACGCCGGCCAGTTCGCATCATCGTTGGCCAATGCGGCGGCAAGGCCGACACTCAAAGAAAAGAGGAGAGAGATAATCGCCTTCATATTGAAACGGCCAGGAGCGTGCTGGTTCAGAGCGCCAAATGCAAGCGTTCCGCTTCCGGGATGTCGGCGCGGGGGCGCGACTGAAACTTGAAATCGGCGACTTGGAAGATGCGTGACACATATTGACTCTTCTGCAGCGCTCTGATTATGCGCGCAACGAAAAGCGGTGGAAGGCCACCGCAGTCCAGGACGCTGGCGCGTTTGCCCGATGACTCCCGAACTGCGCGAAGCGTCCTGGAGTGCGCCAGCCCTCTGGCGCTTTGGGAGCAGCGCGGGGAAAACGGGAGATGGTTGGAAAAGGTTGAACGCAACGCCAAACGGGAAACCGCTGCCTGAACTCACTCGTTCGCCGGAGCGCGACCGAGTTCACCGGTTGCCCGTGCGTGACGCCCGTAAACCCATTCGAACACCGGCGACGCCATCAAAGTTGTCACGATCGCCATCAGGACCATCACCGAGAAGAGCCCCGTCTCGATCACGCCCTTCTGCAAACCGATGTTCAGGATGATCAGCTCCATCAATCCGCGCGCGTTCATGAGCGTTCCCACCGCCAGCGCGGTGCGATTCTCCTCGCCGTTCAGCCGGGCGGCGGCCCAGCAGGCGACGCCCTTGCCCAGGCATGCCGCGATCAGGACCAGCAAGGCAACCAGGAACATCTGCGGGTTGTTCACCATGTCGAGCCGCGTGTTCAGTCCGGAGAACGTGAAGAACATCGGCAAAAGGAACACCACCGTGAACGGCTCGAGCTGGCGCTGCAATTCGCGCGTCAGCAATCCGCGCGGCATGGCGACCCCGAGCAGGAAGCCGCCGAAAACCGCGTGAATGCCGATGGCATCCGTCGTCCACGCCGCCAGCATGAAAAGCATCAGCACAACGGCGAGCAGTGTGGGCGTAAGTTTCCCCGCGCGATCAGCTGCGGCGCCCAGACGTTTCAACAATATCCGTCCGACTGTGAGAACAACGACTCCGTAGCCGATTCCGCCTGCGATGGCCTTGATCGCCACCGGGGCGCCACCGCCAAAGCTGGCGAGCACGATGGCAAGGATACACCACGCCGCCGCGTCGTCGATGGCACCGGCGGCCAACGCCAGCGTGCCGAGCGAGGTGCCGGTCAGACCGCGTTCATAGATGATGCGCGCCAGCATCGGAAACGCGGTAATCGCCATCGCGGCGCCGAGGAACAGAATGGCTTCGAACGTCGTCGCCTTTTCTGAGAACAAACCCGGCAGGCGCACGAACCACACGGCCAGTCCGGCACCGAGCGCGAAAGGGACCAGCATTCCGGAAACGGAAACCGCCGCTGCGCTGCGAACGCGACTTCGAAACAAATCCGTCTTGAACTCGACGCCCACCAAAAACATGTAGAGCCCCACGCCCAGTTGAGCGCCCACGTAAAGAGTCTTCAGCGATTCCTTGGGAAAGAGGTGAGCTTGCTGTTCAGGAAAGAGCAGACCGAACAGGGATGGTCCGAGGAGCACACCGGCGATCATTTCGCCGACCACCTGTGGCTGACCGATGCGCCGAGCTCCGAGGCCGACGACGCGGGAAACGGCGAGGATGACGAACATCTGGAGAAAGAACGCGACCGAAAGCTGGGCGGCGGTCATAAATTGCGCAGTGCATTACGCGCTTGAACTCCACTCGTCAATCTTCCGTAAATTCTGCCATTCTGGAAGTCTTGGGTGGCATGAACGAAAAAGAAGTTTTGTGGAATGCGGCCCGGTCGGTGGATTACTCGGGAAGTATCACCGCGACCGCCCATGAAGGGATCACGACACATACTTTTGGAAGCGCAGGCTGTAAATGCGGAATGAAAGCGGTGGAGGGCCACCGTAGTCCAGGACGCTGGCGCGTTGCTGGACGACTCCGGAACTGCGCAAAGCGTCTTGGAGTGCGCCAGCCCTCTGGCGCTTTGGACGCAGCGCGGGAAACGGGAGAAAGTTGCTCGCCACCTGTGAAATGGGTGCGCCAGCATTCGCGGACCTGCAAAAGTGTGTCCAGCGCTCGCCCTCATCCCGGCCTTCTCCCTCGGGAGAAGGGTGAATCCTTCGCCGCATTTACAGCCTGCGCCGGGGATTGGTCGAGCGGCCATCGAGCGATCAAAAGAACGCAGTCGCCCGATCTCAATCACTTCACGCCGGCAGACGGCAGCGGTCGCACGCTGACTTCCTTGAACCACACGACATCACCAGGATCATGGTTCTGCATGCCAAAGTAGCCCGCCTCGGGACGCTTCGGTTCCCGTTTCGGTTCGTGCCATTGTTTTTGGGGCGGCAGGTCCGGACTTGCGGGATCGAAGCTCGTTATGCGTTGCCCATCGAGGTCAACGAAGATTCGATTGCCGGCGAGTGTGATGATCAGGGTCTGCCATTCGCCGGCCTTCTTCGAAACGGCGGACGTCGGCGCGAGCGAGTAGATGGAGCCTGTCCCGTGAAACTGATCTCCTCCACCCGCGATCTGTACTTCGTAGCCGCGATGAACCGCGAACCACGGCCCTTCCTCGCGCCCGGCCGAGGCCTGCATCTTCTCCATCGACTCCTTCGAAATCTTGCCGGCCGCGTCGCGATCAAACGCGGCGCCCGGCTTGCCGACCTGTTCCAGAATTCCATCCGCCATCCGCACGTAGATCCCGGAATTTGACTTCGAGTCCTTCGTCTTGAAGACGACGCGAACCTGGCAATTGCCCAGGCGCTCCTTCTTATAAACCAGCAATCCGAGCCCCTTCGGATCGCACTCTGTTCGCAGCGCGCCATCGTCCACAACGAATCCGCCCCAACCCACCTGGATCCAATTCGGGTCCACCTTTCCGTCGGTGATCAATGGCAACGGCCGCCACGCCGGCCCCGATGTAGATTCCGCGCCTCGCAGGACCGGCAAGATGCACGCGAAGGCGGCGATAAGAACGATCGTTGGGAGAATCGCGCGATTCGATATTCTGTTGAAAGAGAAGACTCGGTTTGGTTCGGGATTCATGGCGTTGAGGCTGGAACAGCGACCCGTCTGTCGTCAAATCCTAATGCTGATGTCCGCAGCGCGGGTGAACCGGGCAAATGAAAAGCGGCGGAGGGCCACCGCAGTCCAAGACGCTGGCGCGTTGCCCGTTGACTCCCGAACCGCGCGAAGCGTCCTGGAGTGCGCCAGCCCTCTGGCGCTTTGGGAGCAGCGCGGGAAAAACGGGAGACACTTGGAAAGATTGAACGCGGCCGGTGAGTGCCGGTCCTGTGCGTAAGCACCGGCGGCAGGCAACTCCAACGGAGTTGCGTCATTCAGCTCGTGGTTGCCGATGCAATCGGGCTACGTGGGTGACGAGTGTTAATGGAAAACAACGCCCGTTGTGGCGGCGTGGGGCGGATCGGATTTCGGCTCGCAACGGCGTGCGCCAGGCCGAATCAGAAGCGGTGGAGGGCCACCGCAGTCCAGGACGCTGGCGCGTTACCCGACGACTTCCGAACTGCGCGAAGCGTCCTGGAATGCGCCAGCCCTCTGGCGCTTTGGGCGCAGCGCGGGGAGACGGGAGTCGGTTGAAACGGTCGGGTGGGGATGGCGTGTTGCGTGCGGCTAAGACCCAACTCCAACGGAGTTGGGTCATTCGGCCCAGCGTTGGCGCGGAGTGGCTACGCCGGTGGTGCGGAGAAATAAAAAACTCTGAAGGAGTTGAGTCCGGGGCGGTCCCGATCGGGTGGTGCCGCCGCGCTTGCGCCGATCGCTCCGGCCTGCAAAATTCAAATTGATCCATGAAACCTCCCACCCCTTCCAATCCTATTACGCGCCGGGATTTCGTGCGGACGACTTCCGCTCTGGCGGCAGCCGCGCTGGCCCGCCCATTTTCCAGCACGACACGGGCAGCGGACGCTCCTGCACCGTCTTCCTCCAGGACCGCCGTGCCTGTCCCGCATCCCCTTCTCACACCCGCCGACAAATTCAGGGACGTGTCGCGCGGCGATCCCAAGCCCTACACGCTCACGGGCGACGCGCTCGTTCAGGCAAGGCTCACACCGGAGGCCTGGCGTCTGGAAATCACCGCCGACGGGACACCGAACCCCGCAATCAAAGAGTCGGCCGGACTCAGCAAACCGCTCACACTCGCGGACAGCACCGCGCTGGGCCTGGCCGCGTTGTTGGAACTCGGCCGGAAGCACGAGGTGAAGTTCCTCAAGGCCATGCAGTGCCTCAACATTCCCACGCCGCTCGGCCAGGGCCTGTGGGAAGGCGTGCCGTTGCGCGAGGTGCTGCGGCTCTGCGGCACGATGCGCAACGTGCGCCGCATCTACTACTGGGGCTTTCACAACAACGATCCGAAGCAGCTTTTCCAGTCTTCGCTCAGCTACACGCAGGCGATGGAAACGCCGCCAGGTGAACTGCCCGCCTTCCTCGCCTACCGGCTCAACGGCGAACCCATCCCGCTGATCCGCGGCGGTCCCGTGCGCATGATCATCCCGTGGGCGCACGGATTCAAATCCATCAAGTGGCTCCAGCGCATCGTCGTCACGAACGACTACAAGGCCAACGACACTTACGCCGAACAGAACAACGACCCCGAGTCACACCTGAAGACAGCGGCATATCTCGACGATCTCCCGCCGAAAATTCCCGCCCGCCAAGCGGTGCTGATCAACGGCCTCGTCATCTCCGGTTTGTCCGGGTTGAAACGCGTCGAGTATTCGCTGAGCCGTGAAAGCTCGAAACCCGGCGCGGCCGCTGAAGGCGATGCCAGCCAATGGATCGAGTGCCATCTCGAAGATCCACCGGCCGATTGGAGCACGGTGCTTCCGGCCGGGGTGTCTTCGAGGCAAGTCCTCGGCTTTGATCCCAGGACTGGCCGGCCGGCGACCTGGCCGTTGCGCTACAGCATGATTTCGTGGTCCGCCGCGCTCAGCGGACTCGCTACTGGCAGGTATTCCGTGCGTGCCCGCGCCGTGGACCTGAACGGCTTCGCCCAACCGGAGCCAAGGCCGAATCAAAAAGCCGGCCTGAATGCCCTTGAACTGCGCGAGTTTGAGGTCGTGTAGTCAGGCCACGCCGGTCGAAAGCGGTGGAGGACCACCGCAGTCCAGGACGCTGGCGCGTTATCTGATGACTCCCAGATTGCGCGAAGCGTCTTGGAGTGCGCCAGTCCTCTGGCGCTTTGGGCAGCGGGGGGAACGAGAGACGACGGAAAGGCTGAGCACGGCCTGCGAGTGTGGGTGGCGGGGCGCGCCAGTATCTGCGACAACTCCAACCGGAGTTGCGTCATTCAGCCCAGCGTTGGCCGATGAAATCGGACTACACTGCACCGGATCACGGTGCCGCGCCGGCCGAATGAAAAGCGGTGGAGGGCCACCGCAGTCCAGGACGCTGGCGCGTTGGCAAAGGCTCCCGAATTGCGCGAAGCGTCCTGGAGTGCGCCAGCCCTCTGGCGCTTTGGGAGCACCACGTAGAAAACGGGATGCTTTGGAAAGGTTGAGGCCGGATGCTTTTCCCGGTTTGTTCCTGCCTGATTCTCTGCTACCGTCCGCGCTCTGATGAGAATGATTTTGCCTCCGGTTGCGGCTTGAACAGGCATGCCCACCATCATCACGGCCACTGAAATTACCGTTCGCTACGGCGAACGCGCGGTGCTTGACGCCGCCACGCTCGGCATTGACGAAGGCGACCGCATCGGACTGGTCGGACGCAATGGCTGCGGCAAGACGACGTTCCTCCGCATCCTCGCCGGTTTGCAATCACCGGACAGCGGCGAAGTCTCGCGGCGGCGCAACCTTGTCGCGACTTATCTGCCGCAGGACTTCATGCTCGATGCGACTCGGTCGGTGGCGGAGAACATCCGTGAGGGCGCGAAGCCGGTGCTCGATTTGATCAAGGAATTTGAATCGCTGCCGCACGACTCGAAGCGGCACGAAAATCTGGAACATCGCATCGGCGCGCTCGAAGGATGGACCCTGGATCAACGCATCGAGACGGCAATGTCGCATTTGAATTGTCCCGCGGCTGACCGGCGCATTGAAACGCTTTCCGGCGGCGAGAAACGCCGCGTGGCGATGTGCCGCGCCCTTGTCTCATTGCCCGACCTCCTGATCCTCGACGAGCCGACGAACCATCTCGATCCGGAATCCATCGATTGGGTTGCGGATTTTCTCGATGAGTTCCACGCCACATTCCTCGTCGTTACGCACGACCGCTATTTTCTCGATCGTGTGACGAAGCGCATGGTCGAATTGTCGGACGGCCGCTTCTTCTCGCACGACGGCAACTACACCGATTACCTGCTGGCCCGGGCGGAGCGCCAGGCCGCCGACGCGGTTATCGAGCACAAGCGCCAGATGTTTCTGAAGAAGGAACTGGCCTGGGTGCGGCAAGGCCCGCGCGCGCAACGCAGCAAACAGAAGGATCGTTTCGAGCGTTACTACGAAACTGCCGCGCAAGCCGGGCCGGTGATCGAGGAAGACGTGGAGCTTTGCATTCCGCCTCCGCCGCAACTCGGCAATCGCACCGTGGAGTTAAGCAATCTCGGCATGGAAATCGGCGGAAAGAAATTGTTCAGCGGGTTCAGTTACACATTCGAGAACGGTCAGCGCGTCGGTGTTTGTGGACGGAATGGCCTCGGCAAAACCACGTTGCTCAAGGCCATCATGGGCCAGCTCAAACCCACCGAAGGCTCGGTGAAAACCGGCCAGCTCACAAAGTTCAATTACGTGGATCAAGGCCGCCTCCAGTTGAACGAGGAACGCACCGTGTTCGACGAGGTTGCTGACGGCACGGAGTTCGTGCAATGGGGCGACGCGAAACTCTCCGTGCGCTCCTACCTCAAGCGATTCCTGTTTGCCGACGATCGCATCACGACTCTGGTCAGGAAACTCTCCGGCGGCGAACGCAGCCGGCTGTTGCTCGCGCGGATCCTGAAAAGTGGCGGCAACTTCCTCATCCTCGACGAACCGACGAACGACCTCGACCTGCCGACGTTGCGCGTGCTGGAGGAGGCGCTGATCGCGTTCCCCGGTGTCGTCTGCGTCGTCAGTCACGACCGGTATTTCCTGAACCGCGTCTGCACGGATATTCTTGCGTTCGAGGGCGACGGCAAAATCCATCACAACGTCGGTGACTACGACTATTACCTGGAGAAGAAGCAGCGAGCGAAAGCATCCACGACTCGGAAGAGCGCCGCGATTGTTGCGTTGAAACGCCCAGCCGCGCTGCCCTCCCGCCATGGCGGGAGGGCAGCGAAAACCACGACGCCGGCGAAGCCGCGCAAACTTTCATTCAAAGAAGCGCGTGAACTGGAAGGCATGGAGTCACAAATCCACGCCGTGGACGAGGAGATCGCCCACATCGAAAGCCTGTTCGCGTCGCCGGAGTTTCACCGCACGCACGCAACGCAAACCAGGCAACTCATTGTCGATCTCGCCGCCGCGAAGGAAAGGCTTACACGGCTTTACGCCCGCTGGGAGGAGTTGGAGGCCATCAAGGCAGCGGCGGAGGGTGTGTGATCAGGAGCGCGGCCTTCAGGTCGCTTCAGCGCTCGAAGGTGGTAAGTCGTTGGAGAATCGGAGATCGTTGGTAGTCGCGAGCTGAGGTGGCGTGAACGCTGCGCGCCGGGATAAAAAGCGGTGGAGAGCCACCGCAGTCCAAGACGCTGCCGCGTTGTCTGATGACTCCCAAATTGCGCGAAGCGTCCTGGAGTGCGCCAGCCCTCTGGCGCTTTGGGCGCAGCGAGGGGAAAACAGGTGTCGGTGGGAAAGGTTGAGCACGGACTTCGAGTGCTGTGGCCGGGCACAATCGCTGCGCCGTTGCTTTGACGGGCCGGGCTTGTGTAGCCTCCCACTGAGATGAAGACGAAGTTGCCTGAAGAATTAACCAGCGAGGTCCCTCAGACCAAATGGGGCAAAACCCTCCTCGCCACGCCCGTGGTGATGACGGTCATTGCGACTTTGCTCGCCGGGCTGGCGTCCAGCGAGATGACGCGCGCCCAATACGACCGCGCCCTCGGCGCACAACTCCAGTCCAAGGCCGGCGACCAATGGAGTTATTTTCAGGCCAAGAAACTCCGGGGCGTCATGCAACGAAACTCATTTGAGATTCTGACCGCCACCGCCGACATACGGCCCATCGAGAATCCCGTGCTGGAAAAAGTTCCCGTCCCCGCCGCTCCCGGCATGGATTCAAAAGTCGAAGCTGCGTTGCAAGCCATCGAAAAGCAGGATCCCGAAACCAGGATTGCCGACCTGTTGAAAAATGTGGACGACAAATCCCTTGCCGCCGCGTTGCAAGCTGCCAAAGACAACGCCCTCGCTTTTGAGACGGCCACCGCTCCGGCCAATCAAGTCCTCGATCAGTTGGAAAAAGCGCTTCCGGCAGGGGACAAAGCCGCCGCCCGCGACCTGACCGCCGCCCGGATGCGCTACAACTCCGCGCGTTACGACGTGGAGGCGAGGTTGAACCAATCCATCGCCAACCTCTACGAATTGCAGGTGCGCAAGGCCAACATCTCGGCGGAACGCCATCACAAACGCAGCGGAAAATTTTTCTTCGGCATGCTGGCCGCGCAGGCTGCGGTCATTGTTTCCACTTTCGCAATCGCCGCGCAAAAGCGGAACTTCCTTTGGTCCCTGGCTGCAGTGGCTGGCCTCGCCGCCATCATCTTCGCCATTTACGTTTATCTGCGGGTGTAATGCCACAGCGCGGGGAAAACAGGAAAAAGTGGGAATGGTTGAGCGCGGTCTGCGAAGGAGCGTGACTGTGTCCACAGGACCAGTCGCAGCGCGTGAATGGCGGTGAAGTGGAGAATGATTTTGAGGCGGCAACAAGGTGTTTAGCTAGTTGGCCGTGCGCAAGCACCTGCGGCTGGGCTTTGCCACAGGCGCGCTCCTGGCGGTGGTAGGGCGCGTCACTCCGTGCGCGCCGTCGTGGCAAATCCGAGCGTGTCGGTTGGCAATAGCGGCGGGCAGAGGACTCCGCCCTACCACCAATCTTCAGCGTTGATGAGTTTGGGAACGGTTCTCCGTGCGTGCAAAAGCGGTGTCGCTCCCGCGACTGCGGAATTGCCACCGCAGTCCAGGACGCCAACCGCAACGCGGTTGCAGCCTTCAGCCCGGCGTTGGCCGACGCAGTCGGCTACGCCGGGTTACGATTCAACAATGAAAACAACTCTGAAGGAGTTTTGGCGGGGTGGGGCGGATTGGATGCAACTCCTTCAGAGTTGATGAATGGGTGGGGACGGTTTCCCAGGGTAGGCGCGTTGCGCCAACCCTGGGCTGATGGATTTGATCCCGTTCGGATTCGTTGACGGAGGGTCTGCGCTTCGCAACGGCTGCGCCGTTTTAGGAGCGAGCGGATTTTTCGAGGACGGAACGATGTGACCGTGCGCAAGCACCGGCTCACAGTGGCCCGCCGGGCTGAATGAAAAGCGGTGGAGGGCCACCGCAGTCCAGGACGCTGGCGCGTTTCCCGATGACTCCCGAATTGCGCGAAGCGTCTTGGAGTGCGCCAGCCCTCTGGCGCTTTGCGCAGCGGGAGATGTCGCGGTCGGCCGTCGCCCCCAGACCGCTGCTGGCCGATCTCCAGAGAGCGCCTGTCCGGCTTGCCAGAGCAAGCCGGGTTGGGTTGAGCCGACATCGTGGCGGAATTCATTTTTTTATCATCTGCTGAAAGATTCTTCCGGGTGCTCCGTATTGTCTTTGAAAAGACAGTCTCGAAACAAGCACCGGCGTCCAAGTGGGCCTCGAATCCGCATGGACGGGCACGGTGTCGTTCTGGATGATGCCGGGCAGTTATCGGGATTCCAAGTACCACATCAAACCAAAGGATGAACGCCATGAAATTCAAAAGAAACAGATCCCAGGATCCTTTCGCACACGCCAAAGGACCAGTGGCAAAGGGCGCCAAAACGGTCGTCAGCGGTTCGAACGACTTCTACGGCGCAAACAGTCTCGAAACCTTTTCCAGTGCGAGCGGCCTTACCTACACGCACGAGGATGCTGACGGGTTTCTCGACTATCCGTCGTCTTTTTCAGGCAAAGCGGCCAACTACTGGCGCAAGGACACGGGAGTGAAAGTCTGGGCTTACGAAGAAACATACGACAATTGGCAGGACACCTACGGCATGGATGCCGTGATGGTGTTTTACCATTCCGGCCATGGCAACATGGACGGCAGCGGCGTTTTCCAGGCGCCGCTCGGGGGCAAGTGGGACAATCGTGACTGGGCGTTCTCCGACCGGATGGCCTTCGCCAACGAGGAGTTGCGCTATCTCTTCTGGTCAACGTGTTTTTCGTTGCGAGTCTCCGGCCCGGACAATCCGGTGAGAACGTGGTGGAATCCGAACAAGGGCGGCCTGCGCATGATGTTCGGCTATGACCAAGGCGAAAAACACGTATGCCAAGACATGTCCCTAAGTCGATCAGCCTGCTTTAATGCGTTTTGGCATTCACTTTAGTCTCTCGCTCCGGCCAGTTCTTCCTCAAAATCCACGATCTCTTTGATCTGCACCAGAAACCAGCGGTCAATTTTCGTGAGGTTGAAAATCTCCTCGATGGTGAAGCCGGCGCGGAGGGCGTGGCGGATGAAGAAGATGCGTTCGGCATTCGGCACGCTCAATTTTCGGCTGATGACGTCGCGCGGAAGAATATCGCGGTCGCCATAGACCTCCGTGCCGATGCGCCACGGTTTGTCGGGATCGCCGCCCAGGTCGCTACGGCTGGTCGCCCACGGTCACCGTGTCTCCAGCGAGCGCAGGCATTTTTGCAGGCTTTCCTTGAACGTGCGGCCAATGGCCATGGCTTCGCCCACGCTTTTCATCTGCGTGGTGAGCGCGGGGTCTGACGTGGTATCCGTCCTCATTCAATCCGTTCTATCCGAATTACACGCACCGCCCAATCAGATTCTTTCTCGCAACTAAATCGGAAGCGGCTAAGTGTTGTAAGGGGTCTTACCGCGTATTGCATTATCATTTCTTTGCTTCCGCGTGCTTTGATTGCTGACTTGCCTTTCGGATCGAACTCAACCGGAATTGCTTCGGCCCCAGTTGGGCGAAGGCATTTGAGAATAACTGGTCGGGAAGCCTCAGCTATTTCAAGCGTGTTGGTTCCAACAAGTATCGATAGCGTGGGACGACCATTGACCAGCGCGTCATTTGCGCCAGGCTGAATCTGTGCCGCCACTAATCCGTTTGTGCCGACACTCCCAGATCGCTGTAATGCCGCTACGTCCATCACCCCGGCCTCAATCACGAGTCTCCCTTCCACAACGGTTTCTTTTGCGCAGCTTGTCAGGACCACTATTGCAAATGCAGAGACGAGTATGTTTGTCGGTGTTTCCATTTCTCTTTTGTTACTGTTCTGCGCTGGCCAACTCTTCTTCAAAATCCACGATCTCTTTGATCTGCACCAGAAACCATCTGTCGATCTTCGTCAGGTTGAAAATCTCCTCGATGGTGAAGCCGGCGCGGAGGGCGTGGCGGATGAAGAAGATGCGTTCGGCGTTGGGCACGCTCAATTTTCGGCTGATGACGTCGCGCGGGAGGAGGTCGCGGTCGCCATAAACTTCCGTGCCAATGCGCCACGGCTTGCCGTCGCCGCCCAGGCCGCTGCGGCCAATCTCCAGCGAGCGCAGGCATTTTTGCAGGCTTTCCTTGAACGTGCGGCCAATCGCCATCGCTTCGCCAACGCTTTTCATCTGCGTGGTGAGCGTGGGGTCGGCTTGCGGGAATTTCTCGAAGGCAAAACGCGGAATCTTCGTGACGACGTAATCAATGGTCGGCTCGAAGCTCGCGGGCGTTTCGCGCGTGATGTCGTTTTTGATTTCGTCGAGCAGGTAGCCGACAGCGAGCTTCGCGGCGATTTTCGCGATGGGAAAGCCCGTGGCCTTGGACGCCAGCGCGGAGCTGCGGCTGACGCGTGGGTTCATTTCGATGATGACCATGCGGCCGTTGTCCGGGTTGACGCCGAACTGAATGTTCGAGCCGCCGGTCTCCACACCGACGGCGCGGATCACGGCGAAGCTCTGGTCGCGCATGATCTGAAACTCCTTGTCGGTCAGCGTCTGGATCGGCGCGACGGTGATCGAGTCGCCGGTGTGAACGCCCATCGGATCGAAATTCTCGATGGAGCAGATGATGACGCAGTTGTCGGCCTTGTCGCGCATGACTTCCATCTCGTATTCCTTCCAGCCGAGCAACGATTCCTCGATGAGAATTTCCGAGACGGGCGAAAGTTCCATGCCGCGTTTGGCAAGTTCTTCAAACTCGTCGCGATTGTAGCCGATGCCGCCGCCGGTGCCGCCGAGCGTGAAGGCGGGCCGGATGATCAGCGGGAAGCGACCGATCCTTTCGGCGACGGCGCGGGCTTCGTCCATGTTGTGCGCGGTGCCCGAGATCGGAACGTCGAGGCCGATCGAGAGCATCAGGTCTTTGAAGATCTGGCGATCCTCACCTTTCTCGATCGCTTCGGCTTTCGCGCCGATCATTTCCACGCCGTGCCTGGCGAGAACGCCGGAGCGATGCAGTGACATAGCGGTGTTCAGCGCGGTCTGGCCGCCGAGCGTGGGGAGAAGGACCAGTTTGTGGGGAGTGGATGGTTGAGAGTTGATGGTTGAGGGACCGGCAGCCACTCCCATTCTTTTCATCTCGTCCAATTCGCGGATGATGATCTTTTCGACACATTCCGCCGTGATCGGCTCGATGTAGGTGCGGTCGGCGAACTCGGGATCGGTCATGATCGTGGCCGGGTTGGAGTTCACGAGCACGACGCGGTAGCCCTCTTCCTTGAGCGCCTTGCAGGCCTGCGTGCCGGAGTAGTCGAATTCGCACGCCTGGCCGATGATGATCGGTCCGGCACCGATGATGAGCACGCTGTGGATGTCAGTGCGACGAGGCATGGTGGGAGAGTTGGAGGAAGGGAGTGCGGGAGCGCTGGAGTAGAGGACCGCGCAATTCTCCATTCCTCCACCACTCCAGTTGCTTTGCGTTTGCTCGCGGCTTCATCACGATTGAAAAATCCGGGAGAGTGAAAGGCATTTCGGACAGGTTGTCATGAGTTTTGTTGCTGGCGAGCCCCTTGCCGATCGAGCTTGTTCATCGAACGGCGCTGGAACAACGCGAGTCGCTCCTTGACAAAAGCGTCGAAACGTCAGTCCATCCCGGTGAACCCACCAGCCGATGTCGCCATGAACAGCCTGCGATTCCCCGAACCGGAG
>Ga0209382_10006616_pt1 | contig 14883 bp, 9 predicted proteins | sample SoiMetdeltSBSDD5_FD_187599 | JGI IMG/M metagenome (GOLD analysis project Ga0209382, IMG submission 187599) | Bulk soil microbial communities from a Populus tree surrounding site in Tennessee, USA - Soil MetaG P. deltoides SBSDD5 (SPAdes) (version 2) | ecosystem: Environmental > Terrestrial >... | reverse complement strand
GCGGTCTTTTGATCGGTCGATGTGCACGGGCGCCAGGCCCTCGGGGAAGACGTAGTCACCCGACTCGGGGAATTCGATCCCGGTCCAGGTTTCCCATTCGGGTACCGTCCCGGTGATCTGCAGAGACTTGGGAATGGGGGTTGCCACTCGCGCGCCAAGGCGTTCGTGGATACGCATCCAGGGATCGAATAGCTGTCCGTCGGATCGGCGCCACCGAACGTAGCGCTCGATGGCCGTCAGTGGGTACCGCTCCTTGAGCGACGGACGCACCGGGGCGACCATGTGTGTTAGGCCCTGACGCTCGCCGATCTCGCGCATCGCGTTGAGTAGTTGCTCGGCCAGGCCGCGTCGGCGACCCTCGCGTGGACTCTCGGCGGCCAGCGCGCAGAGGGTGTTCTTGGGCTGGCCGGCTCGGATCCGGGCGAAGATCTGCTCTATCGCTTCGTCGATGCCGTCTGGCAACTCGGCATCCGATCCGTTCCACCAAAGAGGCCCCGTGTGGCCCTCAGCGACCACCTCGTCGCGGGTCTCGTCGTACAGCACGAACTGAAACTCAGGTAGGTCCTCGTCCAAGTGCGGCCACCAGCGGTTCAGGACGTCCCCATGCATGTTGTACTCCGGCCATACCGAGGCGGATGGAATGCCGCGCTCCCAAAGGTCGGGCCGCTCGGAAGCGGTGTGCACGGTGAAGGTCATGAACCGATGATGCCCTCCTTCCTCGATGCGGCGTTCCACCGTCACCGGCACACGCGCTCGATCGGCGGTATGAGCGGACGCTTTCGGTTAGCTTCCGGAGCCCCAAACCTCGTAGCGTCCCATTGGCGCCGAGGTGGATGCGTTGGGATTCGTGCGGCCCACTGAGACCACGTGCCGCGGTCAGCCTGAGTCGGGTGTGATCGGGGCTTGACCAGTTCTGAGTGCGAGCGCGGATACTTCGCGACGCGAGGTGGTTCCGGTCTTGCGCAGCAGGTTCGAGACGTGAACACTGACGGTCTTCTCGCTGATGAACAGCGCCTCGGCGATCTCGGCGTAGGTACGCCCGGCGACCAGGTACGAGAGGACCTCGTATTCTCGTTTGGTGAGAGTGTTGAATGGCACCGCCCCAATTTCAGGTTTGGACGGTTGCACTGGTTCGTCGAGGGGGATCCGGCAGCTGGCGGCCAGCGCTTCGATGTCGCGTTGTAACAGCGCGGCCTCGGCTTCAGTGGCGAAGCGGTAGGCGGATCGGAGTGGTGCCGCGATTGTCGACTGGCTGGCGTCCTCGGCGAGTAACGCTTGAGCCCACCGCCAGGACGCGATCGCCTGTTCCCACCGCATCCCGGCAACCTCACACCGCTGGGTGGCAGTGCGCCAGGCGTCGCTTGTCGGCGCCTGAGCCGCGCATCGCTGCGTCTCCGCCTCGAACAAGGCTTGCAGCGCTGGTTGCACCTTGTCCTCGGGAACCAGCGGTTCGAACGGCTGATGCGGGAGCTTCGCACGCAAGGTTACGAGTTCGTCAAGCGCTGCGCGGGCAGTTCCAAGCGCCGCAGTGTCGTGGCGGTCGCGCGCCATTTCGGCGAGGTCGGCCGCAGCGCGGGCACCCCAGATCAAGACCTCGCCTGAGAAGAAAGGATCGACGGTCTGGTCGGTGAAGGTACGCGACAGTAGGTCGAAGGCCGCTTGCGGCTCCCGTCTGGCGAGCAGGTATTCCACCATGATCGGCGGGGCCGCCAGCCAGCGACGGTGCTCGAGGTTGGGGATGAGCTCTTGGGCTCGCTCCAGATGCATCTGGGCCACGTCCAGGTCGCCGATCCGAACAGACAGCAGGGCGGCGCTCAGCCGGACGTGCGCGCCGGCGTTGGGCAGGCCTGTGTGTGAGAGGCCCTCTCGGACCACGAGGCGGCTGTCCGCGACGCGGCCCAGCGCCAGCAAGTCTCGGGTCAGGAAGGCGGCCTGGAGGGCGGCGAACGACAATGCCCCCGCGTCGATCGCGAACCGAACCGCCTCCGCCTCGTTTTCGACGACCTCCTCTAGGCGGCCGCGATCGGCAAGACAGTTCCCTCTCGTGATGAAGGCGATTTCTGTCGTCGTGACGTCATCGCTCATCCGGGCGTAGCGCACGGCTTCCTTGGTGGCATGGTCGGATCGCTCCTCGCGCGCGAAGAATGCAGCAGCTTGTGCTGCGTACGCCATGCCCAGCGCTTTGTTACTGCCAGACCGTCGAGCGGCCTTCAGGGCTTGCTCGGCGTGCTCTTGTGCCGCCGGGACGTCGTTTGCCCAGTACTCAGCCGTGCTGAGTTCGGCCAACGCTTCGGCGTATTCCGTGCTGTCGGGATGGGGTCGGGCGAGCTCGACGGCCCGCCTGACGTCAGCCACCGTCCCGCCTTCGATGGCGTCGGTCATCGATCTCGCCCCAGACCAGTCGATCAGGAGGCGGCTGGCGCGAAGTGGCTCGGTGTTGGCGTCGACGAGGTCGAGGGCCCGGCTCAGCGCGGCCAGGCTCGCATCGCTGTCGCCCACCAGAAAGCTGGCTCGCGCCACCCGTTGCAGAAGGAGAAGGTCGGCCTCGGCGAGCGGTTCGTTCGCGGAGGGCCACAATCGCCTGGCCCGGTTCAGATGAGTCGCTTCCTCGCGTAGGGCCTTGGCGTGTTGTGCGAGGTCGGCTGCGCGAAGTGATGCGTCGAAGGACGCCGCAAGCTGGTGGGAGCCCTCGTAGTGTCGGGCCAGGTCTGCCTGTCGTCGGAGCTCGTCGATGCCGCTGCGGGAGCCGGCCTCGAGGACCTTTGCCCATGCGGCGTGGATCGATGCTGCCTCACCGGGAGCCAGCGTGCCGTACAGGACGTCGGCTAGCAGCGGATGCCGCAGCCAGCACACGTCCGCGCCTTGGGCCACGACAATCCCACGGTCGGACGCCTCGGCCAGCGCGGACGGCACGTCGTCGGCGCCGATGCCGTGGTCTGCCGCCATCTTTGCGAGGTCATCGGCCCGGGATGGCCGGCCGGCCACGGCGAGTAGTCGCACGATCTCGCGCGTCGCTGGGTTGAGTCCGTGCCAGGCCGCCAGCAGCGCCTGCTGCAGGGCGGTGGGCAGATCGTCGGGCAGGCGGTCGTCGTCTGGTGTGAGACCGGTGACGAGCAGTTCGGTGAAGTACGCGTTTCCTCCGGTCAGACCCTGCACGGCGTCCACCAGGTGAGGGTGTGGCGCGCCGCCGACCAGCAGCGCGATCTGCCGTTCGGTCTCGTCGCGAGTCAGCCGGTCCAGTCGCACCTCGTGCACCGACGGCAGCCGCTGCAGATCCGCCAGCCAGCCATGCGTCGGATCACCGATAGGTAGCTGTTCGTCTCGCAGCGTCGCCAACACGATCAGCCGCTGGCTTCGGAACCCGGCGATCAGGTAGGCCAGCGCATCTCGTGACGCCGGGTCGGCCCACTGCAGATCGTCCACCACAAAAACCGTCGGCCCACGCGATGCGATCGCGTGGACCAACCCGTCGAGAACCGACAACAGACGTACGGGTCTGACCGGCGCCGGCAGTTCGAGCGACGGCAGGAGTTCAGCCACGCCGTCGACGGCAGCCAGCACCTGGTCCCGCTCGACGGGCTCGGCCGTCTCGATCCAGCCCTCCAGCGCGTTGACCAGCGGGAGATACGGCGATTCCACCGCACCGAAATGGACACACCGCCCCCACAGCACGGTGCAGCCGTTCCTGGCAGCTTGCTCGCACATTGTCTTAACCAGGTGGGTCTTGCCCGAACCCGCCTCACCGCGGACGAAGAACGCAGCCGGCACTCCCTCGGCCGCTGTCTCGATCGCCGCACTCAGCAGTCGCTGTTCTTCGATCCGCCCGGCGATCTGCCGGACGGGTTTTGCTCCACCCACGACTCCCAGTCTGCGCCGCCGACAGCGCGCCTGTCTGCACGCCACTCCCCGCAAAGAGCCAGGGCTAGCAGCCCGCGACGCACCTGCCAGCGCGGATCTGAGGGTTACGGAGGCGTTTCTGAGGGGCTGATCCCGATGTCCTGAGCTGCCGCGCGCCGCAGAGTCAGTAGCACCAAATTGCAGCAACGGACGTGCGGCACTAACACGGCGCGCGTCCTCTAACCAGAGGAATCGTCATGAAGCACTCAGCCAAATCCACCACCGCGGTCGTCGCCAGCGTGGTCGGCGTCCTGGCCGGCGTCGGCGCGACCCTGGTCGCCGCTCAGCTGGCCACCGATCCCGACGGCGATCCCGCACCCGCGACCACGAGAGTCACCGGGCCGCCACCACCGGGTCCTGGGCACCCCTACAGCCCTAACAGCGGCCCGTTCATGCCGGACAACGCCGACCCATCGACCACTGGCCCCGCCGATGTCGGGGGACACGTGGTCTCGCCATAGACACCACGGAGGCGACGCCTTCAACGGCGGATCGTCTCGCCTCAGAGTGCGCTTCCCGCCGAGTGCCGTAGGTATCAGGGGCCCCGTTCCTTGTGCGGTTCATGGCGCGAAACGACGTGAACAAATGATGCTGGACGCTGCTGAAGGGGGCCGACACCGAAGTCCTGGCGCCTGGAGGTAAGGAGTCAACGACTCCCATCCTCCTTGTAATGCGTCGGTCGGTCGCTCGATGCCGGTGGACAGGCCCTAGTCCCATGGGGCCTCGAATCGTGCTTCGTCTGACGTGACGTTTGCCCCTGGCGGCGGTCGACGGGTGCGTGTTATTCGTCGACCATGTTGGTTGCAGTGGCCGCTTCCGCCGTTCTACTCGGTTCGGGTCTTGCGCCGGGTCCCATGGCCGTAGCCGCTCCCGCGGTGAAGTGTCAGGGGCATTCGGCGACGCTCGTCGGCACTCCCGGCGGGGACAGGTTGGTCGGCACTCCCGCCGGAGATGTCATCGTCGGCCGCGGGGGCGCTGACACGATCAAGGGACGCGGCGGCCAGGATTTCATTTGCGCGGGCAAGCGGGCGGATCGGGTGTATGCCGGGGCTGGAGACGATCGAATCTGGGGCGGCGCCGGCGATGATGTGATCGTCGGCGGTCAGGGCGGCGACGGGGCGCGCGGTAACGGGGGCGACGACCGGATGCGTCTTGGCGCCGGATCGGACCACACGGTCCGTAGCCACATCAACGTCTTGACGGCGAGTGCGGCCGGTGGTGCGGGCGACGACGTCATCAAGGGCCAGGCCGGCGGCGACCGGCTCGGCGGCGGCCGCGGCGCGGACACCGTGTATGGGGGCGGAGGGCGCGACAACCTTGGCGGCTCGTATGGCGACGACCGGCTGTACGGGGGCCGGCGCGGCGACTGGATTCAAGACCGCGAATACGACGGCGGCAGTGCCGGGGCCTTGGTGTATCTCCCGGGGCGGGACACCGTCGTCGGTGGCCGGGGTCACGACATTCTGGGTGCGACTCGCGGCCCGTCTCGGCTGTTCGGGAGCCGTGGCGATGACACCTTCTGTGGTGGTCCGAGTTCGGACCTGATCAACGGCGGGCGCGCCCACGACATCGCGGCGAAAGACCAGACCGGCGACCGCTACCTCAACATCGAGCGCATCACCCGCCAGTTCCTTATCTGCAACTAGCAGCGACATAGAGAACGAAACCCTCGGCTGCCACAGCAAGTGGCCAGACCTCACCTTCGACGAGCTGGAGCCGCGGGCGTACGGCGGCTATGACCACCAGCTCGCCGCCTGCCGCTGGAGCGAGGACTGTCGCGGATGACGCGGTGCCGATCGCATGCGGGACCTTCATAGGCATGGCGTTGGGTTGTCCGGCGGTGAGCTAAACGTGGAAGGCTGAGCGCGCGCGGCCTGTCGAGGAAGGCGTGCGCGCCGCGCGTGGCATGGGTCGTGGCATGAAATCGCGGCAAGCGGAGGTGCTGGACGCTGCAGGAGGGACTTGCAACCGAGTTCCTGACGCCTGGAGATAACCAGAGTCAACGGTGACGATCCTCCTTGTAATCGGAAGGTTCCCGGTTCGATCCCGGGCGTCGGCTCTCTGACCTGCGGAGATGCCGATTGCCGGCGACCACGCTCCGTGGTCGTGGCGCGAGATGACTGACGCTACTCATTCACTTCGACGCTCGGACCACCACCACTGGACATCATGGTGCCGGGCTTCGCCCAGCCGAGGTACTGCTTCAGCTTGTCGATGTCGCCTCCGCTGAGCCTGAGGGCGCTCGACGGCTGGCGAGGCATCTATCAGCGCCATGAGCGGGCGTCTGTTCAGGGATGATCGGACCGTGACGACCTTGGCTCGCGTGCGGACATGCTTCTGGCATGACCGGCGTGGGCAGGTCAGGTTAAGCCGCTGATGCCCATGGCGACGAGGATCGCGCCGATCCCGGTGAGCAGCACTGTCAGCACTGGGGCGGTGTGGGCTGTCAGCCACTCCTTGAGATCGATAAGTGTTCGCTCGGCTCGAGTCCCGAGGAGTTGGTAGATGACAACGGGAAGTAGCACGCCGCTGGACGAAACAGCGACGAAGATCCCGCCGGTCACGAGCGTGTTGGCAGTGCCGAGCTGGGCCGCGCCCAGGGCTACACCGGCGGCGATGAGCAACGCGAGGTTCTTCGGGATGACGGTGGAGAGTACGAGACCCAGCCTGATCGTTCTGTTCGTGTTCATGTGATCGACGGCAGATAGCCAGTCCGACACTCGTAGATCCTGACCAATCTCCGGTCGTTGCCGCCAGGAGTGAAGCGCGAGCATCAGAACCAGGACGCCCAAGGCTAGCGTGATCAGGGCAGCGGCGGTCGATAGTCCTTCGACGTCTGCCATCGGCTCGGCGACGAAGGTGACCAGTGTGGTCATTGCGGCCATTCCCGCGACCCAGCCGATGAGGAAGCCGATGCTGACGGTTCTGGCGCGCGGCGTGAGTAGTAGCAGGATGGTCACGATGATGGGAATTGGGCTCAGTGCCACACCGACTGCCAAGGGAAGCAGGTCTCCGATCACCTCGGCCATCTGCCGCTCCCGGGGCTGCTGCCTCCTATCCGAAGCGATGAGGATGCACGCGGGCGTGGCGCATTGGGCCGCGACGGATCGGACACGAGCATCTCCTTATCGGCGCGACGCGCCAGTCGATGCTTGCCGCTGAACATTCGGCAACAACGCTGCGCACCTCAACTAACGAGCGACAGGGGCAGTCGTCATCTATGAGATGGGCCATTTGACCCCGCGATGACGGCGTATCCCCCACCCAACCTCCCGGACTTTGCCGGCTTCGGCGGGCGAGTGGTACCAGCCATATCAACTGATGTACCGAGTAATCAGGAGTCGAGTGCTTTGAGTGCACTTTCGGCCCGCCAGCGGCGGCTCGCTCCAGCTGACTCTGTTGGGTGAGGATCCGTTGAGACTGCTCGGCCGGCCCCGCCTCGCGGTGGTTGGCTTTGAAGGTTTGGGTTGCTGGTGCACTGACTGGAGCGAAACAATGTAGTCGTGGCGGGTCGCGCACGTTCTAAGCCGCGCAGTGTCCTCGTCGTCGCGTTCGACGGGGTCCGGTTTTTGGATGTCGTCGGTCCCCTCGAGGTTTTCACTGTCGCAAATGAGCAGGGCGACTTCTACACCGCGCAGGTTGCGACTCTCGGGGGGAAAGACGTCATCACCACGACTGGAAATCGCCTTGGTGCGGACGTCGCCCTCGAGGACGTGCGTTCGGACGCCTTCGACACTGTTGTGGCTGCCGGCTCTCCCAACTGGAGCCTCCTCCTCGAGCCGACGCTGGTGCGTGAGGTCGGATGCGTGGCAGGCAACGCCCGTCGGGTGGTCTCGGTCTGCACGGGGACCTTCGCTCTGGCTGCAGCAGGTCTGCTGGATGGGAAGCGCGCGGCGACTCACTGGCGGCATGCGGCAGCTCTCCACCAGCAGTTCCCTGCAGTCAAGGTTCACCCGGAAGCCTTGTTCGTCCGAGACGGCAACATCTTCACGTCGGCAGGCATCGCCGCCGGCATCGATCTCGCCCTTGCGCTTGTGGAAGATGACCTCGGCGCGGATGTCGCGCGCGCGGCGGCGAAGGTTCTCGTGGTCTTCCTGCAGCGACCTGGAGGCCAATCACAGTTCAGCGCATGGACTAGTACGCCCGCGGTGCGGCATGAGCCGCTGCGCCGTGTGCTCGACGAGATCGCGCTGAACCCGAGTGGTGACCACAGCGTTGCTGCGATGGCAACGCGGGCGAACTTCAGCGAACGACACTTGTCCCGGCTGTTCACTGAACACCTCGGCAGCCGACCGGGTGCCTACGTCGAGCAGGTACGGCTCGAGATCGCGCGGGCCATGCTCGAAGCCGGCGACGAGAGCCTCGCGCTGGTCGCCAAGCAATCCGGCCTCGGCTCCGAGGAGACGCTGCGCCGTGCTTTCATCAAACGGTTCGGCGTCAGTCCGGGCGCTTATCGCAGCCGCTTCCGCACGACTGGGATCGCGAGCCTTCCCGCGTTCGACTCGATCGACGACGATGGTGCCTCCGCCGATGATGCGCCGTTCTATCGAGTTCCGGTGAGCGAGCCCGCGACGGACTGACCGTACTCCCGCGCGGGGCTCGTCCGGTGTCCGAATCTGAGGGTTCTGCGTCAGACGGATGACCGGATCCGTGGCGCGCACGTCATTGCCGAATGCACGCTTCGCAGCGAGTCTGTAAAGCAGCCGTCACCGAAGCATTCAAGGCGGCGCCAAACACATAACAGCCACAGGTGGGGTTTCCACCTCTATGTCGTCATGCCTGCTTACGGAGAAAGGCCGACTGCGATGAGTACAGAATCGATCAGCGTCCTGAGATCACGACGCGGCATCGCCGACCTCGCCAGCCAGCTCCGCGTCGACTCGATCAGGATGAGCACCCAAGCGGGATCCGGGCATCCGACCTCGAGCTTGTCGGCAGCCGATCTCATGGCTGTACTGCTCGCCAGCCACCTGCGGATGGACTGGGACGATCCCCTGGAGCGTGGCAATGATCATCTGATTTTCTCCAAGGGCCACGCCTCACCCTTGCTGTACGCGATGTTCAAGGCCGCCGGCGTGGTGACCGACGAGGAGTTGATGGCGCAGTACCGCCGGATCAATTCGCCGTGGATGGGCCACCCCACTCCTGCCTTGCCGTGGGTCGACGTGGCCACTGGATCACTCGGACAGGGGCTGCCGATTGGTGTCGGGATCGCCCTCGCCGGGCGGTTCCTCGAACGGGCCGATTACCACACGTGGGTGCTTTGTGGCGACAGCGAGATGGCCGAAGGCTCGATGTGGGAAGCGCTCGATAAAGCTGGCCACTTCGGCCTGAGCAACCTCACGGCAATCGTCGATGTCAACCAGCTCGGCATGCGGGGTCCGACTGCGCTGGGTTGGGATGTTTGCCAATACGCCGCGCGCGTCCGCGCGTTCGGGTGCCGGCCCTTCGTCGTCGATGGACACGACCTCGACTCGATCGACTGCGTACTACGCAACGCTCGCGATGACGACTTACCGACGGTCGTCCTGGCCCGCACGATCAAGGGTCGCGGTGTCGCCGAGCTCGAGGACCTCGATGGCTGGCACGGGAAGCCGCTACCACCCGACCTCGCCGGCCGAGCCGTCGAAGCTCTCGGCGGAGTTGGCGACTTGCGCATCGACCCGAACCCACCGCGTCATATGCCGACTCCGATTCTGCCCGCGACGCATCTGGTGCTTCCGACGTACGCGGAGGGTGAGCCGATAGCGACTCGCACCGCCTACGGCCAGGCGCTGGTTGCACTGGGCTCTGATCCGCGCGTCGTCGTGGTTGACGCCGAGGTAGGCAACTCCACCCAGGCGGAGCTGTTTCAGAAAACCCAGCCCGACCGGTACTTCGACGTCTTCACCGCCGAGCAGCAGATGATCGCGGCCGCGGTCGGCCTCAGTGTGCGCGGCTACGTGCCGTTCGCCGCAACCTTCGCCGCCTTCCTTACGAGGGCCCACGACTTCATCAGGATGGCCGCCATCTCAGAGGTCGACATCCGACTGGCCGGATCCCATGCCGGCGTCGAGGTCGGCCCCGACGGCTCCTCCCAGATGGCACTGGAAGACCTCGCGATGATGCGCAGCGTGCACGGCTCGACCGTGCTCTATCCGAGCGACGCCACGAGCACCGCCAGCCTCACCCGTACGATGCGCAGGCTCTCCGGGATCAGCTATCTGCGCACCACCCGCGGCGCCTATCCCGTTCTCTACCCCTCGACCGAGCGTTTTCCGGTTCCCGGGTCGAAGGTGATCCGAGCCAGCGTGAGCGACGACATCACCCTCATCGGCGCCGGCGTGACGGTGCACAACTGTCTCGATGCCGCACGGCTGCTGGCTCGCGACGGCCTACGAGCACGAGTGATAGACGCGTACTCGATCAAGCCGCTCGACACCCAGGGGATCGCGAAAGCGGTCACCGCCACCGCCGGCGATGTCGTTGTCGTCGAGGACCACCACCCCCAAGGTGGTCTTGGCGAGGCCGTCCTGGCCGCCCTCGCCGACGCCCGCGTCATGGTCCAGAGCCGGCATCTGGCGGTCCGAAACCTGCCCGGCTCCGGGACACCCGACGAGCTCATGCGTGAGGCGGGAATCACCGCCGTCGACATCGCGGCCGCCGCCACGGCCGTGCACGCCGCCCCAACTCAGTCCACGTAACGACCCAAGGAGAACCCATGCACCCGTTCGATCCCACCCCCATCCACACCGAGCTCGCGGCATGAGCTCGATCAGCAAGGGAGACCATCATGTTCCGCTCGATCGGCCAAGGTGTCGGCCGCCATCCAGTTCTCGTCATCCTCGCGTGGGCAACCGCGATCATCGGCGTAGCTGTCATCGCAGCCTTCGTCGTCGGCAAAGACTCCTCGACATCACAACAGCAGACAGACTTCCTGCCAGAGAAGTACGAATCGGTACAGGCCGCAAAGCTTTCAGCCCGTCACTTCCCGCAGCCCAGCGGCGCGCAAGCAACGCTCGTCGTGACCCGGACAGACCACGCCGCACTGACGAACGCCGACATGCGCCAAGCCGGCGGGCTCATCGCACAACTGAACCGCGAGACGGACCTGCCGAAGCTCGCAGGCATCGACCCGGACACTCTTGTGCGCGCACCGGATCGCACCGTGGCGATCGCGACGGCCCAGTTCACCGACACCAGCGGCCAAGCCGACGTGACCAGCTCGATGAAGGAGCTGCGATCACAAACACGTGAGCTGTTCAGCGGCTCAGGGCTATCCGCCGAATACACCGGTGAGGTCGCGCAGACGGCCGATGCGGGTGTCGTACAGACGCTGATCGTCTTCGGCACCGTCCTCGCGATCTTCGTCCTCCTCTTGCTGCTGTTCCGCAGCGTCGTGGTTGCCGTCGGCGCAGTCGCACTGATGTACATCGTCGCCGCTGTCGTCCACATGCTGCTCGCGATCGCTGCGCATATGTGGGACTTCAAGATCGACGAGACCACACAGAACCTGCTGCCGATCGTCCTGTTCGGCGTGGGAACCGACTACGTCGTGTTCTTCATGTTCCGGTACCGCGAACAGCTGCGCCTCGGTGCAGAACACCGCACCGCCGTTTCGGAAGCGATCGGACACGTTGGTACCGCGATCAGCTCGTCCGCATTCGCGGTCATCGTTTCCTTCGCCGCGCTCAGCCTGTCCCAGCTGAAGTCGTTGCAGCTGCTCGGCCCGGCCCTTGGGCTGGCCGTTCTCGTGATGCTCGCCAGCTCGCTGACGCTCATCCCCGCCGTCCTGGCTCTCACCGGCAAACGGCTCAGCCGACGACCCTCATGGCATCGCCCCCCGAAGGCGCGAACAGTCACCCGAGTCGCCGACTTCGTGACACGCAGGCCGTCGCTGGCACTCGTCACCACACTGGCCGCGTTCGTCGCCATCGGTGCGGCTGCCTTCGGCATGCACTCCGACTACCGCGCACCGGACCCGCCGAGCGACACCGAGTCCGGCCGCGCATGGGCAGACGTCCAGCATGCCTTCCCGAAGGGAGTCCTCTATCCGACCGAGGTGTACGTCCACGCAACGAACGGACAGCAACTGAGCAACGACCAGCTCAACTCAACCGCCCGCTATCTGACGGCCGTACCCGGGGTCGGCGCAGTCGCCGCGCCGACAGTCAACGACATCGGCGACACGGCACGCTTCACCGTGCAACTAGCAGACGACCCGTCGTCACCCGCTGCAGTGACGGTCATGCGCGACCAGCTCGTCCCGCTAGCCGACCGGCTGTCGGAAAACGGTCAAGTCGTTGAAGTCGGCGGTCCCACCATGGCCCAGTCCGACTTCCAGACCGCACTCGCACGCGACATGCGCGTCATCTTCCCCATCGCCGCACTGCTGATCGGTTTCATTCTGATCGTGATGCTGCGCGGGTTGTTCGCTCCGGCCCTCCTGATGCTGAGCGTCGCGCTCGGCTTCGCCGCCACCCTGGGAGCCAGCGTCATCGCGTTCCAAGGTTTGGCCGGGCACGTCGGCCTGGTCGGAACACTGCCGATGATCGTCTATCTTTTCGTCGCATCCATCGGCACGGACTACAACATATTGATGATCGCCCGAATCAAGGAAGAGATCGCGCACGGCAAGCCGATGCGTGAGGCCGTGCGCCAGGCCATCCGACACGCCGGACCATCTGTGGCCGCGGCCGGCATCATCCTGGCCGCAAGCTTCGCCGTTCTCATGTTGTCGCCCTACGTAGCTCAGATCGGATTCGCCGTCGCCGCAGGTGTGCTCATCTCGACATTCCTGTCCAGCTGGCTATACGTGCCGGCCCTGTCGACGTTGCTCGGGCAACGCATCTGGTGGCCCGCCAAGCCAGCGTCACAAGTGGATCACGCTCCCGCGGCCCACCAGACCGAGGAGCTTCAACCGGTCGGCCGCTGACACCGATCGTCGGCCGCGGCGGCACACCACTGTCGCCGCGGCCGACGTCAACGGTCAGCACAGCCACGCAGCCTACGACGCAATGGATGTCATGTAGACGTCGGCACGATGCCAGCGACTCGGCCCCTCGGAGTCGCTTGCGGGCGTCGTGGGTTCTCGGTTCGAATCCGAGCGTCGGCTCTCTGACCTGCGGAACGCCGGTCGCGGGCGATCACACCGTGGTCGTGGCATGAACTGACTGACGCAGCTGGGTATGACGTTTGTTTCACAGCTCGTCGACAAGCAGCCAGAGCATCGGTTCGTCAGTAGTTCGCGCCACGCGTTCGACTCTCGACTCGAGTACCCAAGCGGCCATCGGCCCGACCGAGCGGAGCGGACGGCTATGAGCGGACGTTGTCGATGTGTCGTCTCAGCCTCCGGCCGACCAGGACACGATTCGGTCCGGGACGACGGTCACGATGGTGCGCAGGTCCGTCCACTCCGCCACGTAGTCCTCGACGTCCTCGGGGGCGATGTAGCGCCGGGTGATCGCTTTGGCCTCCTCGACCGTGGCGTTGTCGTCGGCGGTTGCGATGGTGGCGTGCCCTCGGATCATGACGGCGGGATAGGGCGCTTCGATGGTCTGGACGGAGAACGCCACTCTGGGGTCACGCATGAGGTTCCGCACCCAGGCGCGGTTTCGGTCGTCCACAGCGTTATGGCGCCTCCGTTCCACCGGAACCACACGGGGACGACGTGGGGCGACCCGTCTCGCCGCAAGGTAGCGATCACACCAAGCGGGGTCGGGAAGGTCTGCGCGAGGAAGGTCTCGAACTCGGTCTCGCTCATGCTCATGATCGGCTCCTCGTGTGACCTTGACACCTGCACGGCCCAGTGTGGCCCTGTCGCGACAACAGCACACGCTCATCGGTACGAGCGTGCACTTCAGCCCATGTTGCATTGGAGGGCGTCAGTGCGTAGGTATCAGCGCTCCCTGCCGCTGGCCACCGGGGGTGCAGGCTAGGGCGGTGGGCTTCGGCATCGGCCGGGTGTGGGCGGCGAATGCCGGGTCGGCCGTGATCGGGCCCTTCCCAAAGGGCCGGCCGACCGCGGTTGCGGTCGGCCGGCGCCTGTCGTGAGTGAACTGGTGTGGTGTCAGTTGGTGAACCGGAGGTAGGTCCACTCGCCGTGACCCGCGATGTTCATGTCGTCGGCGGCTGACTCGAATCGCATCCGGAACTTGGCTCCGACCAGTGGGTTGCCGATCAGCGTGTAGCTGGCGGCCGAGTCGATGTTGAGCACTCGACATGCCCTCTTCACGGTGGTGTAGGTGCCGTTGATGTTCTTTTGGACGACGGCTGTCACGCAGCGACCGGGCCGTGCGGGTAGCACCTTCGCCGTCAGTTGCGGGTCCCGAGTCTTGCGTACCAGGTAGGTGTCACCCGACTGGCCGTAGGCGCCCTTCAGTGTCTGGGTGATCCGCGGAGCGACCCGGATGGTGAAGGTGCGGGTGCCCGCCTTCCACCTGTCGGTGGCCTCGGTGCTGATTGTCAGGCGGTCTTGAGCTCACCGGTGATCTGGAGGTCGTCGCCGACCGAAACAGTGGCCGGGTCGGCGGCGGTCATCGTGGTGGCGGTGCCGTGGATCTGGCTGACACACGTCGCTGTGCGGCGGCGAAGTCTTTGTCACCCGCGAAGGACACCTGGTAGGTGTTCTTGCCTCGGTTCGCCGGCGTGTTCGAGATCGGACCGAACATGCCCTGGGAGGTCGTACGCTTGGCGCCGACATCCACCGGTAGGGCGCCGAACTCGTCGGTGCGGGTGATGGTGACGTCCTGTCGGCCAATCGGCTTGTCCGCGCTGCCCGACAAGACGTCGGCAACCGAACCGGCTCGCCCAGCGCAAGATCCTTCGGACAGTCGAGTGTGAGGCCGGGGGTCGGCGGATCCGCGACGAACAGCGGCGTGGCGCCTGAGGCCACGGTGATACCTAACCCACCCAATGTGACAACTGAGGTAGAAATAGCAGCAGCGGTACGCACCCGCCTCGGCGGACCCTCCCAATGAGTCGAAGACCGACCGTCCCTGGGTCAGC
>Ga0209382_10006615_pt1 | contig 14884 bp, 16 predicted proteins | sample SoiMetdeltSBSDD5_FD_187599 | JGI IMG/M metagenome (GOLD analysis project Ga0209382, IMG submission 187599) | Bulk soil microbial communities from a Populus tree surrounding site in Tennessee, USA - Soil MetaG P. deltoides SBSDD5 (SPAdes) (version 2) | ecosystem: Environmental > Terrestrial >... | reverse complement strand
TTCATGCTCAAGATCTACGGTCATCCCGGCTCGCGCGCGGCACGTCCCCTGTGGGTGTGTCGCGAGCTCGGCCTGCAGTTCGAGCACGTTCCGACGCACTTCGCCGACGGCGGCACGAAGTCGGCAGAATTCCTGGCGATCAATCCCGCCGGCCGCATTCCCGCGATCGACGACGATGGCTTCCGCCTCGCCGAGTCGATGGCAATCAACATCTACCTCGCGAAGAAGCACGGCGGCGAGCTCGCGCCGAAGTCCCTCGAAGAAGAAGCGCGCATGCTGCAGTGGTCGTTCTGGGCGATGACCGAGGTCGAGAAGTCGCTGCTCACCGTGTTCATGCAGCGAGCGGAGCTGCCGCCCGGCAGCGCAGCCGAGAAATACTTCCGCGAGCGCAGCCCGAAGGACCCGGCGGCGGAGCAAGCGGCGATCAAGGCACTGGAGCACCCGCTGTCGGTGCTGAACGGCCACCTCGCGAGCCGCCAGTACCTGCTCGGCGATAGCTTCACGCTCGCGGACCTCAACGTCGCCTCGGTGCTGTCGATGGGCCTCGCGGCGAAGTTCGACTTCAGCGCGTACCCGAACGTGCAGCAATGGCTGACCCGCTGCGTGTCGCGTCCCGCCGCACGGCCGCCCAAGAAGTCATGAGCGGCGGCAACGTCAACCCGGACGCACTGCTCTCGCGCGAGCTGGGCGTTCGTCAGTTCGCCGCCAACATCTTCAACTACACCGTCGGCAGCGGCATCTTCTCGCTGCCGGCCTTCGCCGTGATCGGCCTGGGCAGCGCGGCGCCGCTCGCCTATGTGGCATGCGCGATCGTCATCGGTCTCGTCGTACTCTGCTTCGCGGAATCCGGCAGCCGCGTGTCTTCGACGGGCGGTGCGTATGCGTACGTCGAGACTGCGCTCGGTCCGATGGCCGGCTTCGTCGCGGGCTGCCTGGTGTTCACGACTGGCTGGTTTGCAGCGGCGGCGGTTATCACCGCGGTCGTTCGCTCGCTGCTCGCGCTGACGAGCGGCGCACCGGGCTGGCTGACGCAGGTCTTGATGGTGCTCGTCGTGACGATTCTGGTGACGCTCAACATGCGCGGCGTGCGCACCGGGGCGCGCTTGCTCGAGACGATCACCGTCGTGAAGCTGGTGCCGCTGCTGGTGTTCGTCGGCATCGGCGTGTTTTTCATCGATCCGTCCAACCTCGCGTGGACGAGCGTGCCCGCTGCGAGCACCGTGCTGAGCACTGCGGGCATCATCATCTTCGCGTTCTCCGGTATCGAAGGCGCAACGGTGCCGAGCGGCGAAGTGAAGAACCCGGCACGCACTGTGCCGCGTGCGATTCTGCTGGCGCTCGGCGCGTCGACGGTGCTGTATCTCGCGATCCAGTTCGTGGCGCTCGGCATCATGGGTCCGGCACTCGCGAACACCGGCAACACGCCGCTCGCCGAAGCGGCCGGCGTAGCGCTCGGACCGGTGGCGCGCACGATCATGATCTTCGCCGCTGTCATTTCGATGTTCGGCTATCTCAGCGCCAACGTACTGTCGGAGCCGCGCGGCTTGTTCGCGATGAGTCGCGACGGGTTCCTGCCTCGTCAGCTGACCGCGGTTCATCCGAAGTTCCGCACACCGAATTTCGCGATCGGCATTTACGGCGTGATGGTTGCAGTGGTCGCGCTGCTCGGCAACTTCGAGTGGTTGACGGTCTTTGCGAATCTCGCCGCGCTGTCGCTCTACTTCATGTGCGCGATCGCGACGCTGGTGCTGCGCAAGCGCGACGTGCAAATGGACGGTCAACCCTTCGTGATCCCCGGCGGTCCGCTGGTGCCGATCGCTGCGTGCCTGGCAGTGGCGTGGCTGTTCTTCGAAACAGCGCGCGATGGTCAGCAGTTCAAGGGAATGGTCATCGCCCTGGTGGTCATCTTCGCGCTGTACGGCCTGCGAGCGCTGCGTCTCAAGCTCCGCACTGCGCCGGCACCTGCGAAATAACATGCTGCGGCGGCATCCGTTGCTGCTCGCCGAGTGGCTTGCCGCCCGCAACCTGCTGCGACGAGCAAAGGCTCACTCCGCGGTCGTACTCGTTGCAAGCTTCGGTGTCCTCGGCGCGCTCGCTGTCCTTCTGCTGACCTTCGCGCCGCGCTTCGACGCATTGTTCAACGGTCTGCTCGACTATCGCGTGCTGACGATCGCGGCGGTCGCAATCTATGCGGCGTTCGCGGTGGGCGGCCGGCGGCAGCGCGCTGAGATCCACTACACGCAGTTCTGGCTCGCTGCCGCACCGGTTCGCCAATACAGCCGCACGCTCGCGATCCTCGTCGTGACACTGCTGCCGCTCGCAGTCCAGTTGCTCGGCGTGTGCGTGCTGTTCGCGGCGATGGGCATCGTGGGTAACGTCGACGCGATGGTTGTCGGCGAAACGCTGCTCTGGGTCGCCGCCGCGACGGCGATAGGAGCAGCGGTCGGCTGGTGGTCTGCGCGTCGTTCGCGTGCAGACGTCCTGGAAGGCTCGCGTTATGTCGGTGGGGTCAAGGCGCGCAGCGAGACCATTCCTTCTACGGCCGCACTGTCAGGATGGCCTCTCGCGCAAGTCCGTGCCTGGGGTCGGCCCGAGAATCTGCGCATCCTGGTGCTGATCCCAGCGCTGTTTGCGGTGCAAGCCGGATCGTCCGCGCTGCACGGCCTGAGCGTCATCGCGATCTGGATACTCGGCGGGTATCTGGGCGGTTTGCTGACTGCGGTGTCGCAGACGGCCCGGTCGGCGTCGGACTGGTTGCGATCGACGCCGCTTCCCTTCGCTCAGTTCGCGTGGGCGCTGACGCGCAAGGCTCTGCTGTATCAGGTCGTCTGGACCGCCATCGCCGCGGCGCTGATGGTCAGCCTCGGCGCACCGTTGCAGAGCGCGTTGTACGTGGGCGCGCTGTGGCTGACCATCGTCGTGCTCTCGTGCAGCATCGCCGTCGCAGACAGCTATCGCTCGCGCACACCCCACGTCAGGATGATCCTGTCATTCGCGACGCTGGTAGTGGTCGAAGTGCGCGCTCATGGCTGGTCGATTCCCATTGCCGCGCTGCTCGCTGCATGGCAGTTGCGAGCAGGAGCAAAGACATGACTTCGATCGCGCTGGAAATTCGCGACGTGCACGCCCGCTACGGCAAGCTCGAAGTGCTGCGCGGAGTCAGCCTGCAGCTACGCACCGGGCAGTGGTTCTGCCTGCTCGGACCGAATGGCGTCGGCAAGAGCACGCTGCTTCATTGCGTGGCTGGACGGATCGTTCCGAGCGCCGGTGACATCCTGGTGTGCGGCCATTCGGTGCGTACGCAGCCCGTCGATGCGAAGCGCAAGCTTGGTTTCGGCTGCGCGCCGGAGCAGCTCCCCGCGCTGCTCACCGGACGGCAGTGCCTGGAGGTCTACGCAAACGCGAAAGGACTCGAGCACATCGATCCTGAAGTCGTCGAGCTCGGCGAGGCGCTCAAGTTCAGTGGCTATCTCGACCGGTTCGTCGACACGTACTCGCTCGGCACGCGGCAGAAGCTCTGCGTTTTGCTCGCGCTGCTCGGCGAGCCGGCGCTGATCGTGCTCGACGAGGCGTTCAACGGACTCGATCCCGGCAGTGCGCTGATCGTGAAACGACACCTGCAGCAGCGCCTCGCAGCGAATCGCTGCGGCGTGCTGCTCGCGACGCACTCGCTCGACATCGTCGAGCACTACGCGGACAAAGCTGCGCTGCTGCTCGACGGGCGCATCGTGAAGGAGTGGAACGACAGCGAGATTTGCGCAATCCGGGAACAGGGATCCGACACGTTCGAGGAAGCGCTCGCCGGCACGGCCGCGGAATTCGTGTCGAGGAGCTAGGCCTTACGTCGCGCACTGACGATGTTCGGCAGTCCCTGCATCCGTCCAAGCACGCGCGACAGCTCCTCGAGGTCGCGCACGGTGACGCGCAGGACGATCTCTGCCATGCCTTCGCGCTCGTCGGTTACGACGTTCATTGCCTGGATGTTGATCTTGGAATCGGCGAGCACGGCGCTGATGTCGCGCACCAGTCCGCGGCGGTCGAACGCACGCACAGTTACGTCGACGGGGAATGCACGCTCGCCTTGCTTGCCCCATTCGACGGCGATCACGCGCTCGGGATGCTTTGCAGTCAGCCGGTGGAAGCTCGCGCAGTCTTCGCGATGGATGCTGACCCCGCGGCCCATGGTGATGTAACCGACGATGCGCTCCGGCGGCACCGGGCCGCAGCAGCGCGCGAAGCTGGATAGCAGATCGCCGACGCCTTCGATCGTGATGCCGGACGTCTCTTTCGGACTCGCCGCCGGCCGACGGAGCACGGGGGAGGGCAGCTCCTGCGGCTTGGCGCGTCGCTGGATCGCACCGCTGATCTGCGCGACGTTGATCTCGCCTTCGCCGATCGCGAGATAGAGCTGGTCGGCGGTCGTGAAATTGAACTCGCCGATCAGCTCCGGCAGCGTCACGCTGTGGATCGCGAGCCGCTGCAGCTCGCGCTCCAGGATCTGCTTGCCCTGCTGCCGGTTCTGTTCTTCGTCGAGCTTGCGGAACCAGGCGCGCACCTTGCTGCGATTCCGCGGCGAGGCGAGGTAGCCGAGCGAGGGGACCAGCCAGTCGCGGCTCGGGTTCGGCTGCTTGCCCGTGACGATCTCCACCTGGTCGCCGTTCGCGAGGACGGTGGTCAGCGGCACCATCCGGCCGTTGACCTTGGCGCCGCGGCAGCGGTGACCCAGATCCGTGTGCACGTGATAGGCGAAGTCGAGCGGCGTCGAGCCCTTCTGCAGCTCGATCACTTCGCCGCGCGGCGACAGCGCATACACGCGATCCTCGAACACTTCCGAGCGGACGCGTTCGAGGAAATCGCCGTCGCTCTCCTGCCGCTCGCCGGGCTCCAGGAGCTGGCGCAGCCACACGATCTTCTGCTCGTACGCCGGGTTGGCGCGTCCGCCTTCCTTGTAGCGCCAGTGCGCGGCGACACCCAGCTCCGCATGCTCGTGCATGTCGCGCGTACGGATCTGAATTTCGAGCGGCAGCTTGCCGGGCCCGATCACGGCCGTGTGGAGCGACCGATAGGCGTTGTCCTTCGGCGTCGCGATGTAGTCGTCGAACTCGCCCGGGATGTACGGCCACAGCCCGTGCACGACGCCGAGCGCGGCATAGCAGTCCGCGATCGACGCGACGAGCACGCGCACCGCACGCACGTCGTAGAGCTGGTCGAACGACAGGCCCTTGCGCTGGCTCTTGCGCCAGATGCTGTAGATGTGTTTCGGGCGGCCCGCGATGTCGGCGTCGATCTGCGCCTTTCTGAGCTCGTCGCGCAGGATCGCGATGACCTCGTCGATGTGGCGCTCGCGGTCGCCCCGCTTGGCTGCGAGCCAGGTCGCGACCCGCTTGTAGTTGTCGGGCTCGAGGTAGCGAAAGCTCCAGTCTTCGAGCTGCCACTTGATCTGCCACACGCCGAGGCGATTCGCGAGCGGCGCATACACCTGCCGTGTCTCGTAGGCCAACCGCTGCCGCTCTGCATCCGGCGCATCCTTGCTTTCGCGGAGCTTGTGGAGCTGGGAAGCGAGCTTGATCAGCACCAGTCGCGGATCGGTGACGATCGCGAGCAGCATCTTGCGCAAGCCTTCCGACTGGTTGCCGGTCGCGACGACGTTCAGCGAGCCGAGCCGCAGCAATTCGGTGCCGATACGCGCGGCCGCAGGTCCCGCTACGGCCGCGGCGCGCTCGACGGGGAGCGAGTGCGATTCCAGCAGCGCGAACAGCATCGCGCCCGTCAGGATGTCCTCGTCGTTCGTGAGCTCCGCGACGATGTCGACGATCGCGCGGGCGCTCGCGACGGCGCGCTCGTCGGTCGCGAGTTGAGCAATGGTTTCAAGGGATGACATTGGCGTGTCGGTCGGGCGGTGCTACGGCTATGATACGAGGCTGTAGGCTGTAGCCCAGAGGGAGTGATAGTGCGTCGACTCAGGCGCCCGCAGAGTCTCGCCGAGCTGGCGTTGCCGCAGCGCGCGGGGGCACTGCCGGCCCACGTCCGGATCCTCGGCCTCGACCCCGGCTCGCAGCGCACCGGCTACGCAATCGTCGAGACGCAGGCGGGGCGCATCGCCTACATCGTCAGCGGCGCGATCCGCGCCCGCGGCGAGTCGCTGGCCGAGCGCCTGCAGGAGATCTTCGTCGGCGTCGACTCGCTGACCAGCGAGTTCCGTCCGGACGAGGTCGCCATCGAGCGGGTGTTCATGCATCGGAATGCCGACAGCGCGCTGAAGCTCGGGCAGGCGCGCGGCGCGGCGCTGAGCGCGACGTTCGCCGTCCGCCCGCGGGTATTCGAGTACGCGCCACGCGAGGTGAAGCTCGCGGTGGTCGGTACCGGCGGGGCGCAGAAGGAACAGGTCCAGGTCATGGTCAAACGTCTGCTCAACATCGCCGGCCCGCTGGCCGAGGACGCCGCCGACGCCCTGGCGATCGCCCTGTGCCACGCGCATTCCCGGCGGCTGCACGGGCTCGTGTCGCTGGCGGTGGGCACCGTTCGATGATCGGTTTCCTGCGCGGCCGCCTGACCGCGAAAGCGCCGCCGCAACTCGTGATCGACGTCGGCGGAGTGGGCTACGAAGTGGAGGCGCCGCTGCCCGTGTTCTACGACCTGCCGCCGACCGGCAGCGAGATCACGCTGTTCACGCAACTGATCGTGCGCGAGGACGCGCACATCCTGTTCGGCTTTCGCACCGAGCGCGAGCGGCGCATGTTCCGCGAGCTGCTCAAGGTGTCGAACGTCGGGCCGAAACTGGCGCTCGCGCTGTTGTCGGGCATGAGCGTCGACAACTTCATCATGTGCATCGAAGCGGAGGACGTCGACACGCTGGTGCGGATTCCGGGCGTCGGGCGCAAGACTGCCGAGCGCCTGGTCGTGGAGATGCGCGACCGGGTCAAGGGATTCGGCGATCTCACTGCGGCAATCGCCGCCGGCAGCGGAACCCAGCAGCCCGTCGTCGGTCCACAGGCGGAGGCGTTCAGCGCGCTGGTCGCGCTCGGCTACAAGCCGGCCGAAGTGACCCGCCTGCTGAAAGGTGTCGATGCCTCTGTACAGACGACTGAAGAACTCATCCGCAAGGCGTTGCAGGCAGCGGCAGCGAAATGATCGAGCAGGACCGCATCGTATCGGCAGGCACGCAGGGCGACGAGGCAGCGTTCGATCGCGCCGTGCGCCCGAAGAAGCTGGCGGACTATGTCGGCCAGACGGCCGTCAAGACGCAGATGGAGATCTTCATCCAGGCCGCGCGCAACCGGCGCGAGGCTCTGGATCACGTCCTCATCTTCGGACCGCCCGGGCTGGGCAAGACGACGTTAGCGCACATCGTCGCGAACGAGCTGGGCGTGAACCTGCGGCAGACCTCCGGCCCTGTGATCGAGCGGCCGGGCGACCTGGCGGCGCTGCTGACGAACCTGCAGCCGAACGACGTGCTGTTCGTCGACGAGATCCATCGCTTGAGCCCGGTCGTCGAGGAGATCCTGTATCCGGCCATGGAGGACTTCCAGCTCGACATCATGATCGGCGAAGGTCCGGCCGCGCGCTCGATCAAGCTCGATCTGCAACCGTTCACGCTGGTCGGCGCCACAACGCGCGCCGGGCTGTTGACGTCGCCATTGCGCGACCGCTTCGGCATCGTGCAGCGACTGGAGTTCTACGACCATGCCGAGCTCCAGCGCATCGTCACGCGCTCGGCGGCAATCCTCGGCGTCCCAACCGATACCGGGGGCGCGGCCCGCATAGCGCAACGCTCGCGGGGAACCCCGCGCGTCGCCAATCGGTTGTTACGGCGCGTGCGGGACTATGCAGAAGTGAAGGCCGGCGGGCGCATCACCGATGACGTGGCGCAGGCGGCGCTCGATTTGCTCGACGTCGATCCGCTCGGCTTCGACGTCATGGACCGCAAGCTCCTGTTGACCATCATTGAGAAGTTCGACGGCGGGCCGGTCGGCGTCGAAAGTCTCGCGGCGGCGCTCGGCGAGGAGCGCGGCACGATCGAGGACGTGATCGAGCCGTACCTGATCCAACAGGGCTTCGTTATGCGCACGGCCCGCGGCCGCGTCGCGACGCGCACCGCTTACCAGCATTTCGGGCTGAAAGTGCCGGACCGCGCCAGCGCGAGCCTGGACCTGTTCAAGTCCGAATGAAGGGGCAGTGATGGCGGCGGACGCAGCTCCCTTCGTGTGGCCGGTTCGCGTGTACTGGGAAGACACGGATGCCGGCGGCATCGTGTACTACGCGAACTACATGAAGTTCATGGAGCGCGCGCGAACCGAATGGCTGCGCGCGCTCGGTATCGACCAGGTGCGGCTCATGGAAGAGCACGGCCGGATGTTCGTGGTCGTCGACGTCGAGGCGCACTATCGCAAGCCGGCGCGCTACGGCGACGAGCTGCACGTGACGTGCCGGGTGCGCGAGACCTCGCGGGCCAGCCTGACGTTAGACCAGGAGGTCTATCGTGCGGCCGTCGGCGGCGAATTGCTGCTCGACGGGCGGGTACGCGCCGCCTGCCTCGACGCGCAGACCTATCGCCCGCGGCCGCTGCCGCCGGAGCTGTGGAAGCAGATCAATGCAGGAGATCGCTGAATGTTGAATCAGGGCCTGAATCCGCTGGAGCTGGTGCTCAATGCCAGCATCATCGTGCAGATCGTCATGGCGCTGCTGCTGCTGGCATCGATCGTGTCGTGGTCGATCATGCTGCGCAAACGCGCGGAGCTGCGGCGCGCCCGATCCGACGCTGACAAGTTCGAGGAAGTGTTCTGGTCGGGCGGCGACCTGACGGCCATGTTCCGCGCCATCGACCAGGGCCGGCGCGTCACCAAGGGCATGGAGGCGATCTTCGAGTCGGGCTTCCGCGAGTTCTCGCGCATGCGGCAGCAAGGCGGGTTCCCGTCGGCGCAGCTCATCGAAGGTGCCCGCCGCGGCATGCGCGTCGCGCTGCTGAAGGAGAGCGACCGCCTGGAGCACAGCCTGTCGATGCTCGCGACGGTCGGCTCGACCAGCCCCTACGTCGGCCTGTTCGGCACGGTGTGGGGCATCATGAATGCGTTCCACGGCCTCGGTAACGTGCAACAGGCGACGCTCGCTATGGTGGCGCCGGGCATCGCCGAGGCGCTGATCGCGACCGCGATGGGCCTGTTCGCCGCCATCCCGGCCGTCATCGCTTACAACCGGTATGCGGACCAGGTCAGCCGCATCGAGCTGCGCTACGACACGTTCGTCGAGGAGCTGTCGACGATCCTGCAGCGGCATGCGACCGCGCCGCGCGCCGGCCACGCTTCCGCCGCCGAGGCCCACGCATGATGCAGTCATCGAACCGGCGCGGCCGCCGGCTCATGGCCGAGATCAACGTCGTGCCGTACATCGACGTGATGCTGGTGCTGCTCATCATTTTCATGATCACGGCGCCGTTGCTCACCCAGGGCATCAAGGTCGATCTGCCGAAGGCCGGCGCCGAGCCGATCCCATCCGAGGATACGCAGCCGCTGATTCTGAGCGTCGACGTCCGGGGCAATTTCTACCTGAACATCGGCAAGGACGAGGACAAGCCGGTGACCGAGGACGTCGTCCTCGAGCGCGTCGGCGCGGTCCTGCGGCGCGAGCCGAAGACGCCGGTGCTCGTGAAGGCCGACCAGGCCGTGCCGTACGGTCGCGTGGTGTCCGGCATGGTGTTGCTGCAGCAGGCGGGGGCCGAGAAGGTCGGCTTCATCACCGACCCGGCGGAAATGAAACGGCGGCCGCAACGCTGACCGGCGATGGCGGAGTTTCTACGCAAAAACTGGGCTTATCTGATCGGGGCGGTGCTCCTGCACGGCGTGTTCGCGGCCGTCTTCGGGCTCACACTCGTCAACATCTGGAGCAAGCCGCTCAAGCCGACGCTGGCGATCCAGGCGGTCGTCGTCGACCGTTCGGTCATCGACCGCGCGGCGCGCCAGCAGCAGCGCGAGCGGGTGCAGGAGCGCGAACGCCAGCAAGCCGAGCAACGTCGGCAGCAGGAACGTCGCGAAGCGGAACAACGTGCAGAGCGGGAACGTCAGCAGGAGCTGAAGCAGCGCGAACAAGAGCAGCAGCGCCGCGTGGCCGAAGAGCAGCAACAGCGCGAGCGGCAGGAAGCCGAGCGCAAGGCCAAGGCCGAGGCGGACCGCCAACAGAAGGCCGAGGCGGAACGCAAGCGCGTCGCCGATATCGAACGTAAGCAGAAGGAAGAAGCGGAGCGTCGCAAGGCCGCAGACGATGCACGCTCGCAGAAGCAGCGCGAAGACGAGTTGCGCAGCCAGATCGAGGAGGAGGAGGGCCGTGCGCAGGCCGAGAACGCCGGGCTGTTGAACCAGTACATTGCGATGATCGAGCAGCGCATCGTCCGCAACTGGAATCGCCCGCCGTCGGCTCGCCCCGGGCTCGAATGCCGTGTGCGCGTGTCGCAGACGCCCAGTGGTACGGTGTTGTCGGCGCAGATCGACCAGTGCAACGGCGATGCAGCCGTGAAGCAGTCGATCGAGGCAGCAGTGATGCGATCATCGCCGCTGCCGCCACCGCCGGATCCGCGCTTGTTCGAGCGGAACCTGGTGCTGGTGTTCAAGCCTCTTGAAGACTGAGCGGAGGAAGAGAATGCGAAAGGTCGTTTGGTTGTTCGTAGTCGTCGCGAGCGCGCTGGCCATGCCAGCAGCGAACGCGCAACTCGTCATCGAGATCACGCGCGGCCAGGAAAATGCCGTCCCGATCGCCGTCGTGCCGTTTGGGTGGGAGTCCGCGAATGCGGCACCGTTTGACGTCGCGCAGGTCGTTGCCGCCGACCTCCAGCGCAGCGGCCGGTTCGCGCCGCTCGATCGCAAGGACATGATCGACCGCCCGACCGCCGGCGATCAGATCCGCTTCCAGGATTGGCGCTATCTCAAGAGCGACTTCATCGTCGTCGGCAAGCTCACGCCGGACGGCGGCGATCGCTACTCGGCACAGTTCGAGCTGTACAACGTGCTCAACGGCCAGCGCCTGACCGGGCAGCGGCTGACCGCGACCACCGGCTCGATGCGTGCGATGTCGCACCGGATCGCCGACATCATCTTCGAGCAGCTCACCGGGATTCGCGGCGCATTCTCCACCCGCATCGCGTTCGTCAGCGCCGAGGGAACGCCGCCGAAGCAGCAGTACACGCTGATCGTGGCCGACGCCGATGGCGAGAATCAGCAGAAGATCGCGAACTCGAGCGAGCCGATCATGTCGCCGGCCTGGTCCCCGGACGGCCAGAGCCTTGCGTACGTGTCGTTCGAGAGCAAGGCCTCCGCGATCTACGTGCAGACCCTGCGCACCGGGGAACGCAGCCGTGTTTCGGCTCGCGCCGGCATCAATGGCGCGCCGTCGTGGTCACCGGACGGGAGCACTCTGGCGCTGACGCTGTCGCGCAAGGACGGCGACGTCGACATCTACACGCTGAAGCTGCAGAGCCAGTCGCTGACGCGCATGACGTTCGACCCCGGCATCGACACCGAGCCGACGTGGTCCAACGACGGCCGCAAGCTGTACTTCATGTCCGATCGCGCCGGCGGCCCGCAGATCTACGAGGTCGACGTCGATCAGCCGAACCGTGCGACCCGGGTGACGTTCGAGGGGACTTACAACGCCCGCCCGCGCCTGTCGCCCGATGGCAAGCAGCTCGCGGTGGTGCACCTGGACCGCGGCAATTTCCGGATTGCCATCGTCGACCTGCAGTCGAAAGGCGTGCAGGTGCTGTCGCCCGGCCGGCAGGACGAGAGCCCGAGCTTTGCGCCGAATGGCGCCACGCTCATTTACGCGACGCAGGACCGCGGTCGTGGCGTGCTGGCGACGGTCTCGGTCGACGGACGGGTTCAGCAGCGACTCGCGGCCAGCACCGGCGATGTGCGCGAGCCGGTGTGGTCGCCGTTCCCGTCGGGCAGATAAACCGGCTTTGTGGCAGAATTTCGCGCGATTTTTTGGGTCTTATCTTTGGTTTTTCAGCCCTTCGTTTCGGACCGTTCGTAGGAGAGGTGAATGCGTGCAGCGCAACTGATGCTGATCGTGATGAGTGGCTTGGCCCTGGCCTCCTGTAAGTCAAAGCCCCCCACACTGCCGGATGCCAGCAACCAGCCCGAGGAGACGAGTGCCGACACCGGTCGCACCACCGACACCGACGTCAGCGGACGCGTGGATCCGAACGAGCAGCTCAAGCAGACTGCGATCCAGGCCGGCGTGATCATCTACTTCGATTACGACCGCGCCGAGATCAAGCCCGAGTTCGTGCCGATCGTCACCGCGCATGCCAAGTACCTCAACACCAACAGCGCCAACAAGATTCGTCTCGAAGGCCACTCGGACGAGCGTGGCTCGCGCGAGTACAACATCGGTCTCGGCGAGCGCCGCGCGCAGGCTGTCCGGCGCGCACTGATGCTGCAGGGTGTGACCGAGGCGCAGATCACGACCGTCAGCTACGGCGAAGAGCGTCCGGCAGTGTGTGACCGAGGCGCAGATCACGACGGTCAGCTACGGCGAAGAGCGTCCGGCAGTGCAGGGGAGTGACGAGTCCGCGTACGCGAAGAATCGTCGCGTCGAGCTCGTCTACGGTCGCTAACTCGCAAGATAGACAAGACACATCATGACCACACTTCGATTCGTCATCGCTGCCACAGCCTGCGCCTGGCTCGCAGGCTGTGCATCGACGCCGCCGGAAGAAGACCCGGTGGTTCAGAAGCTCACGGAGCTGGACAGCCGGCTGCTGCGCATCGAGCGCGTGCTGGCCAACCAGAGCCTGCTCGACCTGTCGCAGCGACTCGAAGCGGTGCAGACCGAAGCGCGCATGCTCCGCGGCGTGCTGGATGAGGTGCAGCACCAGGTCCAGCAGCAGCAGGGCCAGCAACGCGACATGTACGGCGACGTCGATCGTCGACTCGCGGCGCTCGAAGGCGGCGGTGCTCGTGCAGCGGTAAGCAGCTCCAGCGGCTCCGACCTGCCAGTGCCGCAAGGCGACGATCGTGCGAACTACCAGGCCGCGTTCGACCTGCTGAAGGACGGCAAGTACCCGGAGGCCATCAGCGGTTTCAAGCAGTTCCTGACGACGTTTCCGACCAGCGCGCTGGCGGACAACGCGCAGTACTGGCTCGGTGAGGCGCACTACGTCACGAAGCAGTACCCCGACGCGTTGCGCGACTTCCGCACCGTGCTCGAGAAGTATCCGGACTCGCGCAAGACGCCGGATGCGCTGCTCAAGATCGGCTTCTGCAACTATGAGCTGAAGAACTGGCCGGAAGCGCGCTCGGCGCTGAACCAGGTCGTGCAGCGCTTTGGCGATACGACTGCTGCCCGTCTCGCGAGCCAGCGGCTCGCGAAGATGGATGGGGAAGGAAGGTGAGCAGTGGGTGCTGCGCCGTCATCCGCGGCGCCGCCTGCTGAGCAGGCAGCGCCTGCTCGGGTCAAGATCACCGAGATCTTCCTGTCGATCCAGGGCGAGGCGGACAGCGTCGGCTGGCCCACCGTTTTCGTCCGTCTCACCGGCTGTCCACTGCGTTGCCAGTACTGCGATACGCAGTACGCGTTCTACGGCGGCGAGTGGTTCACGCTCGACGATGTCCTCGGCAAGGTCGCAGCGTTTCAGACGCAGCACGTCTGCGTGACCGGGGGCGAGCCCTTGGCGCAGAAGGGCTGCTTCGATCTGCTGCGCCGGCTGTGTGACGCCGGGCACCGCGTATCGCTCGAAACCAGCGGTGCGATCGACGTGAGCAAGGTCGATCCGCGCGTCATCCGCGTCGTCGACGTCAAGACGCCGGGCAGCGCCGAGGAAGCGCGCAATCGGCTGGAGAATCTCGATTTGCTGCGGGCCGACGAGCAGATCAAGTTCGTCATTTGCAGCCGCGCGGACTTCGAGTGGTCGCGAGACCTGGTGCGCACACGGCGGCTCACCGAGCGTTGCACCGTGCTGTTCAGCCCGAGCTATGGACAGCTCGAGGCGCGCGACCTGGCGCAATGGATCCTGGACGAGCGTTTGCCGGTGCGGCTGCAGATTCAGCTCCACAAGGTTCTATGGGGCGACACCCCGGGCAGATGATGGAGCGCGCAGTCGTCCTGCTTTCCGGCGGCCTCGATTCCGCCACGACTCTCGCCATCGCGCGCGAGCAGGGGTTCGAGTGCTACGCACTGAGCGTCGACTACGGGCAACGCCATCGCGCCGAACTCGATGCAGCAGGTCGCATAGCCCACGCGCTCGGCGCCGTTGAGCACCGCACGCTGCGGATCGATCTCGGCGGTATCGGGGGGTCGGCGCTGACCGATGCGTCGATCGCAGTTCCAGAGTCACCGCAGATCGGCATCCCCGTCACCTACGTTCCGGCGCGTAACACCGTGATGCTGTCGTGTGCGCTCGGCTGGGCCGAGGTGCTGAACGCGCCACGCATCTTCATCGGCGTGAATGCCGTGGACTACTCGGGCTATCCGGACTGTCGGCCGGTGTTCGTCGCGGCGTTCGAGCGCGTGGCGAATCTTGCGACGAAGGCAGCGGTGGAGGGCACGCTGAAGTTCGAAATCGCGACACCGCTCATCGATCTGACGAAGGCGCAGATCATCCGCCGCGGTATCGAGCTCGGCGTGGATTTTTCGCTGACCGTGTCCTGCTACCAGGCGGACGCGCAGGGCCGCGCGTGCGGTCGTTGCGACGCCTGCCGGCTGAGGCGCGACGGCTTCAAGGCCGCCGGCGTGCCGGATCCGACCCGCTACATGCAGTGAACTGACGAGGGCGTTTGGGTATCATGCGCGCCCCGCCGGGACGCCTCTTTATCTCTTCGTGGGTCGGTAGCTCAGTCGGTAGAGCACTGGACTTTTAATCCATTGGTCGTGGGTTCGATTCCCACCCGACCCACCA
>Ga0209382_10006614_pt1 | contig 14884 bp, 11 predicted proteins | sample SoiMetdeltSBSDD5_FD_187599 | JGI IMG/M metagenome (GOLD analysis project Ga0209382, IMG submission 187599) | Bulk soil microbial communities from a Populus tree surrounding site in Tennessee, USA - Soil MetaG P. deltoides SBSDD5 (SPAdes) (version 2) | ecosystem: Environmental > Terrestrial >... | reverse complement strand
GATAAGATCGGCGCCTAAGGAGCGCGGCGGGTTCGCCGTCCCAGCTCCGTCGTGTCACGTTCGTCGCTGGCCATCGCCGCCGGCGCCGCGAAACCTGACGCCCAGTGGAGCAGCACGGTGATCGGCGCAAGCGTTGCGTCGCTACGCGCGTCTATCAGGAATGAGCGCCCATCGGGCATTGCGGCGTACGAGTCGCGAGCGCCGGAAGGATCGTCAGCGATCGACGTCTGGAACAATCGTCGTGGCACGCCCAATGGCGATGCGTCAGCGTCGGTGAGTGACACAGCCATCAGCGCTCGATCCGGAGCGAGGAAGAACAGTTCGCGCTGATCGCCCCGCCATTGCGGCTGCGCACCACCGTCAGTCGACACGCGACGAGGCGCATCCAGTTCCGGGTAACGGCGGAGATACACCTCCTGTGTGCCTGACGTATCAGAGACGTACGCGATCCAGCGGCCGTCGGGTGAGATGCGCGCCTGCGCCTCGTTGAAAGGCGTGTTAAGCAGAGGTTGCGCGGCACCATCCGAGAGCGGTACGTGCCACAGATCAAGCTTCGTCGCGGGTTCGTGCTGCGTGTAGATAATCGCGTTCCCGCTCGACGACCAGTCGTTGAGCACTTTCACGGACTGGTTGCTCGCAACACGCTCGGCGTGTCCGATGCCGCCGCTCGATCGCACGTGAAGGTCGAGGCCGGCGCGTGAGGTGAACGCGACGCGGGTGCCGTCAGGAGACCACACGGCCGCGATGCCATCGGCGGCTAGTTGCGTCGATCGCTGCTGCGCGAGATCGACGAGCCATACGCCGGTGGAGTCGGTGAGCGAACTCGCCGCGAGCACGGAGCGGCCATCAGGAGAGAGCCGGAAGTTGAACATCGAAGTGGGGACCTGCAGTGTGCTTTGCGGCCGCCCCGAGCGATCCACCCATGTCAACTGCTGCTCCATGGCACCCCAGCGAAACGCCAGCATGTCGCGCGAGGCGGAAAGACCGATCCCATCGGCGAGTGATGGCGCGGTCACGCCGGTCGCCAGGCGCACCGCGTGGCCACCGAACCGCAATTGCGCAACGTCGAACGGTTCGGCCATCAGCATGTCGCGCTGCAGGTACACGAGGAAGCCGGGAGCAACGTAGGTCGCCGCAGTAGCGGAGTCGAGCAGTCGCGTGCTGCCTGACGCATCGACGTTTGCGATATACACTCCCGCTCTTGTGCTATCGGGGCTGATCACCTGATAGAGGAAGCGACGCCCGTCCGGCAGGAACTGTGGCCATGCGTGCGCGACATCGAGCGCGGTGTGATCGAGCCGCGTCAGACGCGACACCGGTCCACCCCGCGCCGGAACGGCGTACAAGCCTGTCATCCACTCGGCAAACACGATGACGTCATTGGCACCCCAGCTTCCTCCGGCGAGCGCCCCCTGCACCGATGCGATCGTGCGCGTGTGCGCGCCCGTCACATCGGTGGCCAGGAGCCGGCCATTAGCAAAAAACGCGATCGTCTTGCCATCGGCTGAGAAGAACGGCTGCGAAGCGCCGTCGGTGCCGGGAACTCGCTGCGGTTCGATCGCACTCACGGCGCGAATCCACAGCGATGTCCGTCCTGTTTGCTGCTCTCTCGCGATGAATGCGAAGTGGCGACCCTGCGGGGAGACGACCCCGCCCGAGACCATGGTTGTTCCTGGCGGGGCTGCCTGCTGGATGAGCGTGGAATTCTCACTGCTCGCATCGCTCACCAGCCATCTCTTGTAAGCGACCGTCGCCGCAGAAGCGACAACCAGCAAAGCGACGGCAACCGCCAGGCGCCTGGACCACGGCGACGCACGGTCCGACGTCTTCTCCGACACGGCTGCGGCATCTGGCAGCGTCACTGGCTCCGCCTGGACGGCGTCTTCGACCGGCTCCACATGGCCGATGAATCGATAGCCGCGCCGCGGAATGGTCTCGATGAACGATGCCTGGGTGGGGTTGTCGCCAAGCGCCCGGCGGATCACAGAAATGGCATGAATCAGGCTGTCGTCGGTAACGGCGACGTCATGCCAGGCGGCGCTGATGATCTCTTCTCTGTCCACCGCCCGGTCGCGGTGAGCGATCAGATAGGCCAACGATTCGAGCGCGCGTGAGGGGAGCGGGACCAAAACACCGTCTCGCCAGAGCTTCTTCCGGTCTCCGTCGAGCACGAACGGACCGAATCGAACGGGCGAATGTTCGCTGTCGGGCCTCGGGCCGGCCGACCGGTCGCGGTTTTCCGAGTTTTTCACCGCTTTCCTCAGGACTTTCGCCGGAGTCTACACCGACAACTAAGCACCGGCAACCGCGTGGCCGACTGTCAGGGTGCCACGTGCCGGCGTCAGATTCGAGGCACAGATTCATGCACCAGCGAATGGCTGTTCTGCTTGCTGTGGCCGTCGCGATGGCATCGACGACGATGTGGGTGGCGGCGCAGCAGCCGCAGCGCGGCGCGACCAGCCAGATCGCGATCGACGCAGACGACATCGCGGGTGTCGTCACGACCGCTCGCGGACCGGAAGCGGGTGTTTGGGTGATCGCCGAAACGTCCGACACCCCGACCAGGCTCCGCAAGATCGTGGTGACCGATGACCGGGGGCGTTACCTGATACCCGATCTCCCGGCGAAAGCGACCTTCAACGTTTGGGTTCGAGGGTATGGCCTCGTTGACTCGGCGCCAGTTCGATCGACGCCCGGACGGACACTCGCTCTGACCGTCCGTACTGCGCCGGACGCTCGCACGTCGGCACGCGTCTATCCCGCGAGCTACTGGTACTCGCTGATCGACATCCCGGCTGAAAACGAATTCCCTGGCACGGGACCCTCGGGTAACGGCATCGCGCCGGAGATGCGGACGCAGCATCACTGGATCAATCAGATCAAAGCGAACTGCAACGTCTGTCACCAGATGGGCAACCAGGCGACACGCGAGATCCCGAAAGCGCTTGGAACGTTTGCTTCAACTGCAGCCGCGTGGGACGCTCGCGTCCAGGCCGGACAGGACGGGCAAAGCATGACCGGCATGGTGACTGGATTGGGCCGTCAGCGCGGGCTCGACATGTTCGCGCGCTGGACGGATCGGATCGCGGCAGGCAATGTCCCCGCCCTCGTGCCACCGCGCCCGCAGGGACGTGAACGCAACGTTGTGCTCACGATGTGGGACTGGGGTGGGCCGGCGACGTTCGCTCACGACGAGCTCACGACGGATAAGCGCAATCCCACCGCGAATGCATTCGGTCCGATCTACGGCGTCGACTGGGGCAACGACGGCTTCCTCATCGTCGATCCGCTCGAGCACACGGCGGAGGAGATTCGGATTCCGGTGCTCGATCCGAAAGTGCCGCCCGGAAAGCCACAGAAGATGCCGGTTCCGTCGCCGTACTGGGGCGACAAGTTGTATTGGTACGACCCGGCGATCACCAATCACGCCGCCATGGACGGCAAGGGGCGCGTGTGGATGTCTTCGCGATTCCGTGTCCCCGAGAACCAACCGGCGTTCTGCGCCACGCATCCATCGGCCGCACTCGCCCCGCAGGCCAGCAGCCTCCGCCAGGTGCAGTACTTCGATCCCAGGACGCGGCAGTTCAAGCAGGTCAACATCTGCTTCGATACGCACCACGTGCAGTTCGACAAGTACGAGGTGCTCTACGGCAACGGCGTCTTCAGTGGCGCGATCGGTTGGATCGACACGCGCAAACTCGACGAGACGGGTGACGAAGCCGCCGCACAAGGCTGGTGTCGCGGCTATCACGACATCAACCAGGACGGGAAGATCGATCCCGCCGTGGATCGTCCGATCGCCGTCAGCGTGATCTACAGCGTCATCCCGCATCCCACGGACGGCAGTGTGTGGGGTGCGGCCCCCGGTCCGATGCCAGGCAAGATTCTCCGCATCGATCCGAAGACCTGCGTTGGCGAAGCGTACGAGCCGCCTTTCGATCCGGCAGCCGGCGTGGTGGGCTACACGCCGCGTGGCATCGACGTCGATTCGAACGGCGTCATCTGGACGGCGCTTGCGAGCAGTGGTCACCTGGCAAGCTTCGACCGACGCAAGTGCAAAGGGCCGCTGCAGGGGCCGACGTCGACCGACGGCCAACACTGCCGCGAAGGCTGGACGCTATACCCGGTGCCGGGTCCGCGCTTCAGAGGTGTGCGCGGCGAGGTCGCGGTCGACTTCCAGTACTACAACTTCGTTGACCGTCACAACGTGTTTGGCCTGGGCGCCGACGTTCCGTTCGCTAACGGTACGAACTCCGACTCGCTGCTCGCCTTGCAGCCCGACGGCAGCTGGCTGGTGATGCGCGTGCCGTATCCACTCGGATTCTTCTCGCGTGGCATGGATGGCCGGATCGACGACCCGAACGGTGGATGGAAGGGGCGCGGTCTCTACGCCGACTACGGGCCGAACGCGACATGGCACATCGAGGGTGGTCTCGGCACGCGCAGCTCCGTCGTCAAGTTCCAGCTGCGCCCGGACCCGCTGGCGAAGTAGTCGACATGCGCGCACCTGGGCTTCACACCATCGGGCTCGCACTGGCGGCCGTCACTGCCATCGGCACCACTGCTTTGGCCCACGTCGATCTGTCTGGTGCGTGGGGACAGCGATTTCACGAGGACCTGCCCGAGCGCGGCGCCGGGCCCGAGATCGGTGACTATCTCGGGCTGCCGATCAATGCCGCTGCGCGACTGCGCGCCGATTCATGGGATGCGGGAAAGTGGACGATGCTGGAGCGGCAGTGTGAGCCGCACCCGGCCGACTACGCACCGCGTGGCCCTGCGAGCCTTCGCATCTCGAGCACCGTCGATCCCGTTTCTCAGGATGTGATCACGTGGGAGACCACGATGATGTGGATGCTGCCGCACCGGGCGATCTACATGGACGGTCGCGCCCGTCCGTCTGCCTACGCGCAGCACTCGTGGCAAGGCTTCTCGACGGGCGAGTGGGACGGCGACATGCTCAAGGTGACAACCACTCACCTCAAGGAAGGATGGCTTCGACGCAACGGTGTGCCGCGCAGCGAGAAGGCCACGCTCATCGAGTACTTCATCAGGCATGGGGAGTACCTCACGCTCGTCACCATCGTGAAGGATCCGGTGTACCTCACCGAGCCGTTCGTCCGCACGTCGAATTGGGTGGCCGATGCGGGATTTCAATTGAGCCCCTTCTCGTGCATCCCGACACTCGAAATCGAGCGCGCACGGGACGAAGTGCCGCATCATTTGCCCGGCGAGAACCCCTACCTCACTGAGTTTGCGCAGCGGCACGGTCTCCCGTCAGAGGCCGCGCGTGGTGGCGCCGAGACTATGTACCCGGACTATCTGACCCAGCTACACGAAGCAGGTGTGCGGTGATACGACGCGTCGCATGCGGGATCGCCGCCGCGACTGCCGCGGTGTGCGCTGTCGCAGGACCGATGGCCGCCGACGATCCTGGTTCACTCGAGGTGCTGCCTGCACAAGGCAATGTTCACGTGCTCGCCGCTGCCGGCGGCAACACGACCGTGCAGGTCGGATCGGAAGGTCCGCTGGTCGTCGATACGCAGCCCGCGGCTCTGAGCGAGAAGGTGATCGAAGCGGTTCGGAAACTCAGCCCGCGTCCGATCCGGCACATCGTGTTGACCAGTGGCGGCGATCAGCAGGCTGGTGGCGCGGCGAAGCTGTCGAAGGCCGGCCGCTATATTCGCGTGATCGACACGATCGATCCGCGCGGCATCGACATTCGTGCCTCGATCATCGCGCATCTCAACGTGCTGAACCGGATGAATGCCGACAACGTGCCCTCGGACTCGTGGCCGACCGACACGTACTTCACGCAGGAGTGGTCGATTTTCTCCAACGGCGAGGCCGTACAACTCGTCCACGTCGAGTCGGCGCACAGCGACGGCGACACGGTCGTCTTCTTCAGACGATCCGACGTCATCAGCACTGGCGCAATTTTCGACGCGAGCGGATATCCGCGTTTCGATCCGGCACGTGGCGGGAGTATCGCCGGTGTCATCGAAGGATTGAATCGCGTGCTCGATATCGCCGTGCCGGGAGAGAACCAGGAGGGCGGCACGGTCATCGTCCCGGGCCGAGGTCGTCTGAGCGATGAAACCGATGTCGCCAACTATCGCGACATGGTGACGATCATCCGCGACCGCGTGCGTGCGATGGTCGCCAAAGGGATGTCGCTCGAGCAGGTGCAACAGGCGAAACCGACGTCGGACTACGACGGCCTGTTCGAGCCTCGCAGCGACTGGACGCGCGAGATGTTCGTCGATGCCATCTACCGCGATTTGACGAAGTCCGGAGAGCGCGATTCAGCTGGTGGACCCAAACAATGAGTTATCGAGCCTGTCTTGCGTTCGCCGCCGCCATCGTATTGGCCAGCATGGCTGGCCCGGACGCCGTGTGGGGGCAAGGCAGCGGCGCTCCGCCGACCACGCCACGTCAAGGTGCCTTGATCGATCTCACGGGCCAATGGGTGTCGGTGATTACGGAGGACTGGCGATGGCGGATGGTGACGCCGCCGAAGGGCGACACCGCCAGCGTGCCGCTCAATCCGGCCGGCCGGAAGATCGCCGACGCGTGGAACCTCGACGCCGATCGTAAGCGCGGAGAGTTGTGCAAGGCGTTCGGACCTCCAGCACTCATCCGACAGCCTGGGCGCATACGGATTCGATGGGACGGTGACGCTGCGTTGCTACTTGAATTCGATGCCGGCACGCAGACGCGTCGGCTGAACTTCGGGAGCGCACGCACTCAGGCCGGACCCACACGTCAGGGTCAGTCGGCGGCACGATGGTTCCGCCAGCCTCAGAATCGAGGCATTTTCGGTCGTGGAAATGCAGCGACTGGCGGGTCGCTCGAAGTCGTGACGACCAATCTCTCGCCAGGCTACCTGCGTCCGAACGGTGTGCCCTACAGCGGCCGCACCGTCGTCGTGGTTGATCGTGACGACTGTGATCGCCGATCCCGATTACCTCACGCAGGAGTTCGTGCTCAGCTCGCAGTTCAAAAAGGAGACGGACCTGTCGAAATGGAATCCGCGTCCCTGCGACATTCCCGCGCCGGTCGTCCCGGCGCGGGCACCCGCGTGATGAGTCGTTGATCAGTCCTTCGCAGCGACGTCACGTGTCTTGATCAGCCACTTACCGTTGACGCGCTCCATCTCATCGAAGCTTTGCCCGGCGGCGACGAGTCGCGGCGGCGTCTCGCGTCCCAACGCGCCTGCGACGGTCAGGTAGTAGGCATGATAGCGAGCATGGTCCTTGTCCACGAACTCGATCCAGTGGTTCAGTTCCATGTGGTACAGCGGCGCACGGGGCGGCTCGCCGGCGGCCGGCTGCCGCACAACCAGCTTCGACAGCGCCTCGCGCCCCTTGGTCGCGTTCGTTCCGTTCCCGAACTGCCCGTCCACGGTGTAGGTGGATGCGTAGGTGGCGCCATCACCCTTGTCGAGCGCGCGCGTGTATTTCCACATCAACGCCTCGATTTCGTGTCGGTCGCGCGTTTCGCGCGCAGTGTTGTCTTGGCCGAACAGCGCGATCGACGCGCCCAGGGACAGCGTTGTCGTCACGACAGCGGTCAGCACACAAGCTCTCAGCACGTTCATCGGACAGCTCCTTTCATTCCGGCTTCTTTTCGCGATCGCGAACCGTAGCATGACGTCGCGACGAATGCTCGACAAAAACTTGACTAATTCCATTGCCGAAAAAGTAGGCTGAGGATCCACGTTGATGCGATACACCGTCCCGTTTGTCTCTGCCTGGCTTGTGGTCGCCCTGTTCGACGTGAGCATCAGCAGCCAGGGGTCGAATGCGACGCCTCCGGGAGCTGAGGCGTGCGCGGCGCTCGCCTCCGGAAAGGTCTCGGGGCTCTCGACGCTGAGCGCGACCTACGATTCCGGCTCGAACACGCAGCCGGCGCATTGCGTCGTGCGCGGAGCGGCCGCGCCACGCACTGGCGCGGATGGCAAGCCGTACGAGACCCGTTTCGAACTGCGACTGCCGACCGCGTGGAGTGGCCGGTTCCTGTACCAAGGCGGTGGTGGCAACGATGGCGTCGTCGCCCCGGCTGTCGGGCGCAACACGGGATCGTTTCCAGAGACTGGCTTGCAGCGCGGCTTCGCCGTCGTGACAACGGACGCGGGCCATCAAGGCCCCACTCCCGAGTTCGGTCTGGATCCCATCGCGCGGGTCGATCATGCCTACGCCGCGCACGAACGGACAGCGACGATCGCGTTCGCGCTCATCGCGCGCTATTACGGCCGCGCACCCGATCGCAAGTACTTCATCGGCTGCTCGGGTGGCGGGCGGCAGGGCATGATGTTCGCGCAAAGGTATCCTGCCTACTTCGATGGCATCGTGATCTGCGCGCCCGCGATGAGCGTCTCGAGCGGCGCGACAATCGCTGCGGCGTGGGACACACAGACCTATCTCTCGATTGCTCCCGCGAACGCGGAAGGGCAGCGCATCCTCAGTCAGGCACTTAGCGATTCCGATCTGTCGCTCGTTGCACGCAGCATCACAATGGCGTGCGATGCCGCCGACGGCGCGACCGACGGAATGGTGCTGCGACCCGAGGCGTGTCGTTTCGATCCAAAGCGTCTGCAGTGCGCCGCGGCGAAGGACGCGGGATGCCTGACGGCCGCGCAGGTGGCCGCGCTCGAGCGGACGTTTGCCGGCCCGCGCGATTCGTCGGGACGGACCCTTTACGTTGGACAAGCGTGGGATCCCGGAATCGCCGCGCCGGGATGGCGGCAGTGGAAGCTGGGCTCCTCGCAGACTGGCAGCCCGAACGCAGCGAACACGACGCTGATGTCCGGCGCGCTCGCATATGAATTTTTCACGCCGCCCGATCCGGCGTTTGCGATCACGCAGTTCAACTTCGATCGCGACCCGGCTCGAATGGACGCCTTCTCATCGGTCTACGACACCCACCGCGACGCGACGCTGGCCGAGTTCCGCAAACGTGGCGGCAAGCTGCTGATTTTTCATGGGACGGCCGATCCGATCTTCTCGGCGCTCGAGTCGATCGATTACTACCAACGCCTGACGCGCAACAACGGAGGCGCAGAGGCGACCAGCACATGGGCACGGTTGTTCCTTGTGCCGGGCATGAACCACTGCGCGGGCGGGCCGGCGACTGACAGCTTCGACGGGCTGGGTGCGATCGTCGACTGGGTGGAGAAAGGCGCCGCTCCGGCGCGCATCGAGGCATCGGCGCGTCCGGGCACGACGTACTTCCCGGGACGGACGCGTCCGCTCTGTGCGTATCCCTCCTACGCCCGTTACGCCGGTTCAGGCGGTCTGGAAGACGGCGCGAACTTCGTTTGCGCGACCAGCGCGGACGCACGATGACGACGACGCGTCCAGCCGAATCATCTCGAGCGCAAAGCGTTGATCGCCTTGCGCTCCTCGCCGTGCGGATCGTCGACCAGTGCGACTCGAGGACCGAAAACCATCGTGGGCCACGCTGTCGGGTTGAAGGCGGGCCACGCCGGGATGCCGGCGTGGCCCGGGTTGCCCATCCGGGCAAACGACACCCACGCCTCGCTCATCGCGGCCGCCAGCGCGTATCGGTCGGCACCGGAGCCGGTCATGAACGAAATCGCGTCGGGGTGATCGAAGACGAATGGAAGCTCCATGCCGTGCATCGCACGCAGTTTGCCGCTGCGCACGGGTGATCGCCACGTGAAGGAGTAGAGGAAGACCTGCGCCTTGCCCTGCGCGAACTTCCGCTGGGCGATGACGTGCGCCGCGGAGCGGAGTGCCGACGCATCTCCGGCGATCACGGCGGCGATGTCGGCGAGCGATTCCATCGGGCGATGCGAGCGGTAGAGCGCGATCAGCGCGTCGGCTTCTGCATCGTTCGCCGCTACGACGCGCTTCACCTGCGCGCGAAGCTCGGGGATGTCGGCTGGCTCTTTCGTCCAGTACGGGTCGTCGGGGTTGCCGTACGGGACGGCCTCGCACTCGTTCGAGCCGACCATAAGAGGAACCGTTGCCGAGACCTCCGATGCGGCCGGCTCGAAGGGGTGAGCCGGAAGCGTGTGGCCGTCGACGACCGGAACGAACCGCAGCGAGATGTCGGTCTGCCCGCTCGCGGCGCTGCCGGTCAGCGCCGACACGATGCGCTCGGCGGGCAGTGTCATCAGCGTGTCCGCGTCGGAGGCCTTCAGCCCGAGGCGTCCCAACAGCAGTTCGGCGGCTTCGACGGCACGAGACTGCTCGAGCCCCGTGATCGCGGTGTCGCCGAGCGTGCTCATGATGATCGCGCGATGGAAGAGTCCCTTCGCGGAGGGCAACGCCGTGAGCATCGCCACCTTCCCGCCGCCGCCCGACTGACCGAAGATCGTCACGTTGCCGGGGTTGCCGCCGAACTGCCCGATGTTGTCGCGCACCCACTCGAGCGCGAGCACAAGATCCGCGAGCGGCAGGTTCACCGTCTGCGAGAAGCGCTGGCTTGTGCCACGTACCCCCGCGAGCCACAGATAGCCGAGCGCGTTGAGCCGATGCGTGAGCGTCACCACGACCACGTCGTGCTTCCGTGCCAGCTCAGTGCCGTCGTAGAAGGCCGAGTTGCCGGATCCGGTTCGCTGTCCGCCGCCGTGGAACCACACCATCACCGGCCGCCTGCCGCGATCGGCGGCGGGTGTCCACACGTTGAGCCGCAGGCAGTCTTCATCCATCGGCCCGCTGCCGGTCAGGGCGTCGCCGATTTCCGGAATCATCGGCCGGAACGGCTGCCACGCGCGCGGGCCGTACTCGAAGGCCGTGGCGATGCCGGTCCAGGGCTGGGGCTTCTGTGGAGGCTGAAAGCGATTGGCTCCCGCGGTCGATGCGCCGTAACGGATCCCCTTGAACGACACGACGCTGCTCGCGGCGAGACCGCGAAGACGCCCGGCGGCCGTCTCGACGACCGGTCCAGGGGCGGCGCTTTGCGCCTCCGCGGGGAGGTCGCGGAGAAGAGTGGAGAGCAGCAGCGAACTGCCACCCAGTCCGAGAAAGTCGCGCCGGCGCATGAAGCGGATTGTAGCCGGACAGCCTATCGTGACGACTGAAACGCTCTATGGCGTCAGGTCAGACCCTGATCGGCGCCGCGTCAGCGGATCGGCAGCAGCGGCTTTCGATCGGGCGGTAGCTGCTGATCGACAGCCGTCAGCATGAAGCCGGCCATCACGTAATCGCCCATTGTCGCGACGATCTCGACGGCGCCCTGACGTCCAAAGAACTCGACCGTCTTCGCCCAGAGTTCGGGGCCCACCTTGTGATCGCGGAACAGCGCGCGCCCGAGGCGAATCACGGTTGCGTCCTTCTCCGGCAGCCCGGCGACGTCTCTGTTGAACTTGACGGCGTCGATCACCGCCTGATCGAGTCCGGCGCGCACCGCTGCCGGTTCGTGGCCCGACCACTCGTACTGCTGGTCGAACTCGCGCGCCGCGAGCAACGCGGATAGCTCGAAGTAGCGGCTGCCAGCGACAGTCTTGCGCAGGTTCTGATTCAGGACGTGAATCGGTTCCGCGGTGCTGGGGCTGTACATAGAGATCGGCGCAGGTCCGGTCTTCGGTATTCCTCGGCCGCCACCGACGAGATCCCAAACGCGCTTGCCTTCGGCATCGAGGCTATCGCGCTGCAGCGGTGGGAGACGAGAAAGCGACTCCGGGTGTATGTCCGGCGCCAGCCGTGATTGCCCACCGAGGACGGCAACCGACACGACAATCACAACGAGCCCGAGCAACCTGCGCATGATGTCCTCCTCGAATTGACGAGCAACTTCCGCCTATCGCCGCCGTACGGTAACGACAACGCGGCGCGACAGATAGTCGTCCACGCCGGTCGCCTTGGCGGGTTCGTCCATCCACCTCACCTTGTAGGACGGTTCCTTCAGATTCGCGCCCTGCAGCAGCATGGATACTTGCTCTGCACGCTGCTTTCCGATGGTCGGCTCTTCCACCATCGTCCGACCGTTCGATAGCAAAACGGCGCCTCGGTGGCCGACGATCTCGATTTCCCGCGCGTTCACGTCGCGCGCAAAGTTCAGAATTTGCGACAGCGGACCGGCATGCCTAAAGCCCACGAGCCCGTCGAAGTCGTAAGCAATCACGAACTCCTTCGACGCGGGCGTCGTGGCAGCGGGCGGTGCGGCAGGTGGCGTGTTGTCGAACGCAAGGCGTCCCTTGCTGGGCCCCGGAGGCCGCGGTGGCTCGAACGTGAGGTTGTAGCGATCCTCGGCCGGCAGAATCGTACTGCACGAGGCATCTCGCTCGGGAAGTACGGAGAGATGAACCGGCTTCAACACGACGCCGCCGCAGATGCGCGGCTCCGATGACACGACCCCTTCGACGAGCACCTGATGACCGAGCCAGGGCGGTGTCACCGGTGCGCTCACGTCGGTCTGCAACGTCAGGAAATACATCTCGCCCTCGTACTCGGCTAGCCAGCATGGCACCGAGGCGGTGTCGCGGACGATCGGGCAAGCCACGAAGTTCTTGCGCTGCTCGTCGGCACGAGTAGATGCGGCGCCGCCGGATGCGAGCCAACCCGCAAGCAACAGAACGCCGACGCAGGTCAGACGATGCGCGTTCATCAGAGCGCTCCCAGGAAGTTGACGAGGTCCTGCTTCTCCTGCTCGGAGTAGCCGATCGTGTAACGCCGGTCGTAGAAGTCCACCAGTTCACGAAGCGTTGCGGCCGAGCCGTTCGAGAAATACGGCGCACGTGCGGCCAGCCCGCGGAACTGCTGCATGACGATCGTGCCGACGTCGTTGCACTGACCGGAGATGAGCGCGCGCCCCGGGTCCTGCGTGTAGATGACGCGGCCGAGGAACGGATGCTCCTTCACCCCTGGTTTACAGCTGACGCGGAAGAGCGGCATCTGCGGTTTTGCCTCGTTCCATGGATTGAGCGGGACCTCCGACGCCCACGGCAGGTTGGTCGTTCCGATGTCCATCCAGCCATTCGCCGTGTCCATGCCAGTCATGTGCATCCCGTGGCACGTGGCGCACGTTCGCTTCGTGGGATTGCCCAGGCCCACCGAGTTGAGGTGCATCGAGTCCTTGATCCAGAAGGTGCGGAACATGAAGACGTCGTGGCCGCGCGCGATCGACTCGCGTGCAGCGTTGCGCGCGTTTTCTGTCTCGCTGCTGGTGCGGGGCAGCGTTGCCCACTTGCCGCCCAGCGGAAAAACGTAGCGCGTCGTGTTGTTGCCGAGCACTCCGGCGTCGCCCGCCGCAAGATTGCGCGGTCCCAACGCCGGCGGCCCATCGGGCTCGACCAGGTTGCCCGCGCCGGTGCTTGCCACCTGCGCGACGTACACCTGGCGTTCGAACTCGACGATGCGCGCGATCTGAGCGGCGCTGAGCGAGCCTGCCACCTGCAGGTGATTCTTCGCGGCGTCGTCTGCCTGGACGGCCAATGTCGGGACACGCGCATCGGACATCAGGTTCATGCTTGTGGGCTTGCCAGTGAGCGGATCGGTCGCGGCCGGCATGCCGTTCTTGCCGATGAAGGGACTGACGCCAAAGTTCTGGTGCGTCGTGTACTTCGTGTTCGCCACCGGGCGAGGACGGCGGAACACGGAAATCGACGGGTTCGCGCTCTGAAGGCCGTAGACCGGATCGGTGTTGCAGCCGGTGGGATCGCGGACGACTTCGATCGAGAACTCCGGATCGATGCGCGTCCCATCGGGACGCCTGGGTGGCCAGGGAAGCGCCACCCTGATCAGTCCGCGCTCGAGCAGCAGTGAGTGCGAGCGCGGATCATCTCTTGGCAGAGTAGGGCAGTTCATCCCGTCGACGGCCGCAAACAGCGGATCCTTTCCTCCCGTGGCTGCCCAGCGTTCGCGAATGCTGCGCACCGACAGGGACATGGCGTCGGCGGGCTGATGACAAGTGACGCACGCGCGCCCGTTCGTACCGATCGGCTCGAAGAACGGATGTCCCTTGGTATCGAGCTGGCCGGACGCATTCAGCACGCCCACCTGCCCGCGATCGTTCTCGTACGTCGAGAGCGCCGGCAGGCTCGTCCCTTGGCCGGGTGCCCACCATTGCTTCGGTGAACCGGACTGCGCTGCAACAGTGGCCAGCGCCACTGAAATACAGCCGAACAGGACCAGGCTTCTCGTCGTCATGCTCATGGGTGCACGTCGCCGCCCGCTACTTGGTAGAGCGAGTGCCCGGGAACTGCTTGCGTTCAAACGACCACTGCGCGTCCTTGCATAGTCCGCAGTCCTCGCCGACGAACCGCTTGCCACTCTGAACGTCGTCACGAAGCTGCCAATCGAGCCAGCTCACGGCAACCGATGCGGCCGCACCGCCATTGGGTTCGTTGAACGTACCACCATGCCCGACCGGGAGATTCGCAACGGCCACTGGCACATGGGCGATTCGTTTGAAGTCGTCCATGCCGTTGTCAAACGCGATGTCCTTGGGACCGCCGAGGATGTAGATCGCAGGCGTATGCAGCGTCGACAGCACGTCCTTGCGCACGTCCATACCCGGTATCGCGCTGCGGCCTTCGTTGAACACGCCGGTATTGTGGAGCACCAGCGTCTTCACGCGCGGGTCCTTCGCAACCTGGAGGGCCTGCAGTCCGCCGCAGCTCCAGCCTGAATATGCGACGAGCGCCGGATCGATGCGGCCGAAATACGGGCTGCCGGACCGCTGATTCTCGGCGAGCGCCCAATCGACGGCTTCGGTCAGATCGGACGGCTGCGTGCGCGGCGGCTGGATCTGTCCGGGCTGCGCAGCTGGACGCGGCTCGCGCGGCGGCGCACCGGGACCACTCAGGATGCGGCCGCTCGCGATCACCAGATACCCGTGCGACGCGATCTCGAGCAGATGGAACCGGCTGCTCGCGCCGTCCTCAGAGCACCCGCCGTTGCCCCATGCCACGACCCCC
>Ga0209382_10006611_pt1 | contig 14888 bp, 15 predicted proteins | sample SoiMetdeltSBSDD5_FD_187599 | JGI IMG/M metagenome (GOLD analysis project Ga0209382, IMG submission 187599) | Bulk soil microbial communities from a Populus tree surrounding site in Tennessee, USA - Soil MetaG P. deltoides SBSDD5 (SPAdes) (version 2) | ecosystem: Environmental > Terrestrial >... | reverse complement strand
ATCCAGGGTGAGCCCGACGCCTCCTCGTTCCCCACCGGCGGCGTGCGCGCGACCTTCGAGGCGCGCGGCTACACCGCCTGGGACCCCACCAGCCCCGCGTTCATCCTCGAGAACCCGAACGGCGCGCTGCTCTGCATCCCCACGGCGTTCGCTTCCTGGACCGGCGAGGCGCTCGACGCCAAGATCCCGCTGCTGCGCTCGATGGACGCGCTCTCGCGCGCGGCGATCCGCGCCCTGCGCCTGCTGGGCGACGACGAGGCCTCGCGCGTGTTCACCACGGTCGGGCCCGAGCAGGAGTACTTCCTGATCGACGAGCAGTACTACTTCGAGCGCCCCGACCTGATCAACACGGGCCGCACGCTCTTCGGCGCCAAGCCGCCGAAGGGCCACGAGCTCGACGACCACTACTTCGGCTCGATCCCCGAGCGCGTGCTGGCGTGCATGATGGCCACCGAGCTCGAGCTGGCCAAGCTGGGCGTGCCCGTAAAGACGCGTCACAACGAGGTTGCGCCCGGGCAGTACGAGATCGCGCCGGTGTTCGAGAACTCGAACGTGGGCTCGGACCACCAGCAGCTCACGATGCAGCAGCTCCAGTCGGTGGCGCGCAAGTACGGGCTCGTCTGCCTGCTGCACGAGAAGCCGTTCGCGGGCGTGAACGGGTCGGGCAAGCACAACAACTGGTCGATGGGCACCGACACCGGGCACAACCTGATGGACCCGGGCGAAACTCCGGCGGAGAACATCAGCTTCCTGTTCTTCTGCTCCGCCGTGATCAAGGCGGTGGACCGCCACCAGGGGCTGCTCCGCGCGTCGGTGGCGAACATCGGCCAGGACCACCGGCTGGGTGCGAATGAGGCGCCGCCCGCGATCATCTCGATCTTCCTGGGCGCCGAGCTCGAGAAGGTGTTCGCGGCCATCGCGTCGGGCGAGGGCGACCCGCACACTCCCGCGGCCGTGCTCGGGCTGGGCACGCCGGTGCTGCCGCCGCTGCCGATGCATGGCGGTGACCGCAACCGCACCTCGCCGTTCGCCTTCACGGGCAACAAGTTCGAGTTCCGCGCGCTCGGGTCGAGCATGTCGCTCGCCTTCCCGAACACGGTGCTGAACACGATCGTGGCCGAGGCGATCGACGAGCTCTCCGACCAGCTCGAGTCGAAGCTGTCGAACGGCGCGGGCGATCTCGACGAGGCCGTGAACGCGGTGGTGAAGGACGCCTACTCGGACAGCCAGCGCGTGATCTTCGGCGGCGACAACTACGCCGAGGAGTGGCACGCCGAGGCGCAGCGGCGCGGGCTCAAGAACCTGCGCACCACCCCGGACGCGCTGCCCGAGGTGCTCTCGGACGCGTCGGTCGGAGCCTTCGAGAAGTACGAGGTGCTCTCCAAGCGCGAGCTGGAGTCGCGCTTCGAGGTGTGGGCCGAGCAGTACACCACGCGCGCGAACATCGAGACCGAGACGGCGGCCTCGATCGCACGCACGATGCTCCTGCCCGCGGCCCTGCGCCACGTGGCACTCGTGGAGGCGGCCGGCATGGACTCGCTCGCCGCCGAAGCGCGCAGGCTCGTGGGCGAGTTCGCCGACGCGATCGGCGCCCTCGAGGAGGCGAATCGCTACCCCGACGGGATCGAGGGCCTCGAGCTCGCCGAGTACGCCCGCGACCACCAGCTCACCGCGCTCGAGACCGTGCGCGAGCTGGGCGACCGGCTGGAAAAGGTCGTGGCGGACGACCTCTGGCCGCTCCCGAAGTACTCAGAGATCCTGTTCATCAAGTAGGGCGGTGCCGAGCGGGCCCGGCCCGCTCGGCATTACCCTCGAATGCATGGGCCTCCGGACGGCGCGGATCAGGATCGCGGTCTCCGCGGCCGTGCTCGGCGCCGTCGTCCTGACCCTGTTCGCGACCGGCTCGCTGCCGAGCGCCGCCGAGGTGCGCGACTTCGGCGAGCGCCTCGGCGCCTGGGCGTACCTGGCCTACCTGCCGCTGTTCGTGCTGGCGAGCTTCCTGATCACCTGGCCGATACTCGCGGGGGCGGGCGGGCTCCTGTTCGGTACCGCCGCCGCCACGCCGCTGACGCTGGTGGCGCTCACCGCCGCCGCGCTCGCCCAGATGGCGGTCGCCCGGCGGCTCGCCGCGGGTCACCAGGGCGTCCTCCTTCCTGAGCGGACCCGCTCGCTCGAGGGCTTCCTCGTGAGCAACGGCACGCTTGCCGTGATGGAGTCGAGGATCGTGCCGGCCCTGCCGTTCGCGCTCGTGAACTACACCGCCGGCCTCACGCGGCTGCCCTTCCGCGACATGGCGGTCGGCACCGCCGTCGGCGCCTTTCCGAAGGTGTTCGCCTACACGGCGCTCGGCGGCAGCCTCGGGAAGCTCACCTCACCCGAGGCGATCGTTGCGCTGACGCTGCTCGTGGTGCTCGCGCTGGCCGGCGTCCTGCTGGTGCGGCGCCAGCTCACCGCCCAGCGCGGGATGGCTTCGTAAGTTGTCCTACTTCCAGGCGGTGCGCCTCTACTCGCTCGCCGAGGTCTGCGTGTTCACGGCGCTGCTCGTGGTGGCGATCGGGGGCCTGGGGGAGAGCGCCGAGCGCGTGCTCGGCTGGACGCACGGCGTGGGCTGGATCGTGCTCTGCCTGCTGGTGGCGAACGGCTGCCGGCGGCGCGTCTTCCCGTGGCCGCTGCTCGCCGCCACCGTGTCCCCGCTCGGGCCGCTGGGCTGCACGGCCGGTATCGAGTACCTCGCGCGACGCCGGGTGGCCTGAGCGGCGGGCTAGCGCTGCGGGCGGCTCGCGGCGCCCGAGCCCACCATCCGCTCGACCAGCTCCTCGCGGCTTGTCCCGCGCAGGTAGAGCGCCCGGTCGAACAGCTTGCCGTACACGTCAAGCACGGCGAACATCAGGTCCGGCGTGCCCACGGTCTCGGCCTCGCGCGCGCTCGCGAAATCGCTCGCGCGGCGCGTGACCTCGTCGAGCACGTCAGGCCCCAGGGTGGGCGTGCCCTGGCCGTCGGCGTGGTCGTGGCCGCTGCCGGTCATGAGCGGTGACTCGCCCACGCCGAGCGCCTGGAGCGCCGCGCCCACCTGGCCATGGAGCCGCATGGCGCGCAGCCAGCGCTCGGCCTCGTCCTCCGCCGAGTGGGCGAAGGGCATCGCCGTTCCCGCCAGCGCGACCACGAGGGCCGCGTCCTGCGACAACGGAATATGACGGCTGTGGGTCACGTCGCCTCCATGCGTTGTACCGCTTCCATCGGCGGAACCCCTGGAGGACTTGACCCGCAGCTTCAGGCGCCAGACGGCTGCGAGTCGGCGTCGAGCCACTCGCGCATCGACGTGTGCCGGCCCGCGGGCTCGCGGCCTCCGAGCTCGGCGGTCAGCTCGCCCAGCAGGCCGTGCCGCTCGGCCACGACGTTGTGCTTGTGGATCGTCTCGAGGTTCTCCTGGCGCGCGGAGAGGAACGCGCTCTCGCCAAGACCGGCGAAGCGCACGCTGGCCATCCGGATCATCTCGCGCACGCAGTCCTCGACGAAGCGCGGGCGCTGGTGCGCCTTCTCCACGACCTCGACCTCGTCCGAGCGCTTCATCAGCTCGTAGATCTCGGAGCTCATGGCCGCCTCCACGATGCCGAGCAGCGACTCGGCGTCGATCGCATCGCTGCAGCCCTCCGGGCAGCCCACGTGGAGCGTGCCGATCCCGCGCTGGTTGTGCGTGGCCACCGGCACCGCGTCGAACACGCGGGCGATCTCGTCGTCGGTGAAGCCGGCGTCGCGCAGGCGTTCGCGCGAGCGATCCGTCACGAGCTCCTGCGCGCAGGGGCAGGCCGTCATGCCCTGCGCCTGCACGCCCACGAGGCGGCGCGTACCGTGCGCGGAGGCCACCGCGGCGCCGAACATCGTGTAGATCTCCTGGGTGAGCGAGCCCGACACGGGCGCCGGCTTGTTCTCGGGATAGCGCGCGGCGATCGTGACCTCGGCGCGGCGGGCGTCCTGGCGGTCGCGCACCAAGCCGGCGATGTGGGCGGCGAGCGTCTCGGCCTTGAAGGCCTCGCGCAGGATCACCTCGTCGATCGCCTCGTTCACGACCTCCTCGAAGCGCGACATGTGGGCGCCCTTCTGCTTCGGCCCGAGGTCCACGAAGCATTCGAGCTCCGCGTAGAAGAGCTGCTCCGCTCCGTTGGCTGAAATTCGGATGATCTTCTCTACGCCCGTCACGCCCACGCGCGAGAGGCTCAGGTGGGTGACGGGCCGGCGGGCCTGCACATCGCTGCCGTGGACCGCGGTGAGATCGCTCATGGCCACAGGGTCACGATACCGAGGCCACGTTTGATCCAAATCCGGAGAGTCGTTGTATGCTGGCCAACAGCTCGACGCTCAGGGAACTCTGGCCCTCTGACTCAGCCCCTCGCGGCCCCCGCGAACGCACAACCTGAAAATGACGAGCCCGCCCTGGCGCGGGCGTCCCAGCGTCTTCGAAGGAGCGAGGGTTGACGGACAAGCACGATGGCGTCGCGCTTTTGGTCGAGGAAGAGACCCGGTCACCGGATCCCGAGGTGGAGGAGCTCCGCGGTCTCGCAGCCGAAGGTCGCGAGCGCGGCTACCTCACCTTCGAGGAGATCGCGGCCTGCCTGGAGGAGGTCGAGGTCACGAAGGAGCAGGTCAGCGACTTCCGCGCGCATCTCCTCGATAGCGGCGTAGAGATCGTGGCCGGCGAGGGCAGGCCGCCCGCCGGCCTCGCGGCGCTGCCCGCCGACGGTGACGGCGCCCAGCCGGCGGCCGGCCAGAAGAAGCCGGAGATCGATCTCACCGTTGAGCCGAGCCTGGACTCGCTGCGGCTCTACCTGCGCTCGATCGGCCGCGTGGACCTGCTCACGGCCGCGCAGGAGGTGGCGCTCGCGCGTCGCATCGAGCGTGGCGACATGTCCGCCAAGCAGCAGATGATCGAGGCCAACCTGCGGCTCGTGGTCTCGATCGCCAAGGGCTACCTTGGGCGCGGGCTGTCCTTCCTCGACCTGATCCAGGAGGGCTCGCTCGGCCTGATCCGTGCCGTCGAGAAGTTCGACTACCGCCGCGGCTACAAGTTCTCGACCTACGCGACGTGGTGGATCCGCCAGGCGGTCACCCGGGCCATCGCCGACAAGGCGCGCACGATCCGGATCCCGGTGCACATGGTCGAGAAGCTCAACAAGGTCGTGCACGTGGAGCGCCAGCTCGTGCAGGAGTTCGGGCGCGAGCCGACCCCGGAGGAGATCGCCCACGAGCTCCAGTGGACGACCCGCGAGGTCAAGGACATCCAGCGCATCGCCCAGCTGCCGGTCTCGCTCGAGAAGCCCATCGGCGAAGAGGAGGACTCCGAGCTCGGCGACTTCGTCGAGGACGACACCGCCGAGTCCCCCTTCGAGCTCGCCTCCGAGAACCTGCGCCGCGAGAACGTGCGCCGCGCCCTCGATGCGCTGCCGCCCCGCGAGCGCGAGGTGATCGAGATGCGCTACGGCCTGAAGGGCCACAAGGCGCGCACGCTCGAGGAGGTGGGCCGCGCGTTCGGCGTGACCCGCGAGCGCATCCGCCAGATCGAGAACAACACGCTGAAGAAGCTGGAGGGCTTGCCGGAGGCCCAGCGGCTGAGAGACGCGTCGTAGGCGCCTCTACAATCGACGCTCCTGCCACTCGGGGGGATGTCCGAGCGGCCAAAGGAGACGCGCTGTAAACGCGTTGGCTACGCCTACGCAGGTTCGAATCCTGCTCCCCCCACTTCCCACCCGTTAGGGGCAGCAAGGGCCAGACGGTGCCAGGACGGACCACGATTCCGGCGTCCGGCTGTCACGATGCGGCCGCTGGTCCGTCTTCCACAGGTTGCGGCGCGCCTCGTCGTCCCCGCTTTCGGCTTCCTTCACAGGCTGGTAGGAAACCTCCGGGACTGCCGTTCGTGGGGCGCGCGAGGTCGCTTGGGGCGCGATGACGCCGCCCGACGTAGCCTCCTGGGCCCTGGCCGCTGCCGCTCGTCACGCGCTCGCTGCCCTCGTGCCTACGGAGCGCCGCCCGAGATCGGGAGAAGCCACGGCGGGACCAGACCCAAGATCAACGGACGACGCTTCCAGTTCCACCTGAACGCTGAGCATCCGCGCTGGGTGGTGTGTGCGCACCGTACACCTCTCGGCAGGCACGGTGCACCCCGAAAAGCCGCAACTACCGAAAGTGGGTGTCGACAAGGGCACTCGCTGCGCCGGGTCTTGCCCTCCGTTCCTGCTCCCCCATACCCATGGTCGACGCGGAGTAGGAGCGTCGGAGCGTGCGTCGATCGGCGCTACGCTTGGCGCTTCACGCCGACGTAGCTCAGCCGGTAGAGCACCTCCATGGTAAGGAGGGGGTCCGGGGTTCGAGTCCCCGCGTCGGCTTTAGTCCGGTCGACTCAGCGCAGATGCGTCGCGCGCCACGGGAATGGCGTTGGCTGTACAAGATCTTCAGGGTTCGCTAGGGCGAGCTCGAGCCCTCTCGTCGGCTTCCCCCGCCGTTGGTCGCCAGACCGTTTGCGCGCATTGCGCGGCGGTAGTTGACCGCCACCGTGTCGAACTTCAGGTGCATCTCGGCGGCGAGGTCGAACGGGACCCGCTCGGGGCGCTGTGACTCGACCACCCGCTGGTCCTGGTTGAAGATCGTGTCCTCGAAGTCCTGGAGCACCTTCGCCGGCTGGTCCCTGTCGTAGTTGCGGGCGATCGTGAGGTAGCCGATGCAGCGCTCCTCGTCGACGGGCTGCGAGCTGAAGAAGTACACCATCCCGCTCTCGCCGCCCCAGCCCAGCCGCAGCACGATCGTGTACGGCAGGTGAAGCGCGTAGCGGCTGCGCCGCTCCGGTGCTTCCCGGGTCGGGTTGTCGAAGACCGGGAAGTCGTCGGTGTTGGGTGCCTCGGGCCGGACGATCTGGTAGCGCAGCACGTGTCCATCGACCTCGACCTCGTGCTCGGGAACGACCGGTCGCTCCGGGTCTCCGAGCAGTCCAGGGTGAACCCAGGGGAAGTGGCCGAAGTCGGTGAAGTTCTCGAGCTGCCGGGAGGAATCGGCGCTCCACGCATAGGGGCCGCACTCCACGACGACCCAGTCCGGGCTCTCGAGCTCGGGGACCTCCGGCAGCTCCCAGCGCGCGTCATCCATCGCCACCCACATCAGGCCAAAGCGCTCCTGGCAGCCGAACGCGTCGACGCGCGCCTTGCCGGGGACCCGTGTCGGGTCGGCTAGCTGCGGTATTGCCGTGCACCTGCCGCCGGCTCCGTAGCGCCAGCCGTGGTACGGACACATCAGCTCGTCCCCCACGACACGCCCGAGCGACAGGGCCGTGCCGCGATGGATGCAGAGGTCGCGGAGCACGCGCGCGGTGCCCGTGGAGTCGCGCCACACAACAAGGTCGTTGCCGAGCAGGCGCACGCGACGCGGCTCGGCGGCGAAGCTGCTCGCGTAGCCGACCGGATGCCAGCAGGCGCGCAGCGCGCCGAAGTCGGGGACGGCGGCGGGGGCCTCGGCGGCCATCGCTCCGCCTATGGCTCCAGTCCCACCGCCCGGAACGCATCGGTCGGATCCGTGTAGACCACGTTGCGGAGCATCTTTGCGCCCCGCCAGGTCCACACCTGGCCGACGCGCACGTCCATCGGGATGCCGCTCGCCTTGGCGATGCCGGTCAGGCGAACGACGGCCACCGCGCGCTCGTCCTCCACGTCGTGGAACTCGGACAGCTCGATCGTCAGGCCATCCCAGGTGGCGTCGACGTCCGCGGCCCACCGGCGGAAGCCCTCGACGCCGCGGTAGGTGCCGCCCTCGGCGACCGCGAACGCCGAGCGGAACTCCGCCTCGTCGTCAAAGGGGAGCTCATCCAGGGCCTCGAAGTCGCGCGCGTTCAGCGCGTCGATCACGGCCTCCGCCTGATGCCGCTTGTCGGGCAGCGCGGTCCTTGGGGCGCTCCGCGGCTCCCAGGAGATCGCGTCGATGCGGTCGCCGCGGAAGTGGTGGACCCAGCGCACCTGGGTCTCGGCGAACGATCCGTCCGCCCTGGTCACGCGGATCCCGCCGGTCACGACCACGGAGTCGCCCTCGACCGCGAACGAGCGCGGCCGGGCCTGGACGCTCGTGCCGGCCTCGCGACTCTCCTGGAAGAAGCGGCGCGCCGCCTCGCGGCCGCGCAGGACCCGTCCCCCGCCGAAGTAGGGGCGCAGTTCGACGTCGTCGTGGCAGAGGTCCAGCAGCTGGTCGAGCGACGCCCCGACACCGCCGGTGGCGAGCGTCTCCCAGGCCGCCTCGACCGCCGCCAGGTTCGGGCTGGCGCCGGGCCGCGACGTGGTGTGCTCGCCGAGCGAGTTCATGCGGCGAGTCTCGCACCTGGCGGGCGGAGCGCCAACTCCGCCGGTCAGCGGGTCGCCACGAAGGCGTACGCCTGGCGAACGCGTTCCTCCACGACGCGAGTATCGCGCGAGAGGGCTTCGCTCTGCGCGCTAGACTGGCTCGCTGACCTCGCGTCCGGCGGGGTTCGAGTGCGTTCTCAAACGCTACGCCGCCGGCCGCACCCCGCCTACCCTTCCAAGGAATCATGGCTCGCGGAGACGTCCGAATCGCCGTGACCCTCGCATGCGAGGACTGCAAGCGGCGCAACTATCAAACCGAGAAGTCGAAGCGGAACAACCCGGACCGGGTTGAGTTCCGCAAGTACTGCCGCTGGTGCGGCAAGCACACGCCCCACAAGGAGACCCGTTGACGACGGTTCGTCTCCACGCGCGCGCGTAAGACGGGAGCAGCCGAGTGGCCAGAGACCGTCAGCGCGCCAAGCAGCGCCAGGCCGAGCGCCGGGCCCGGCGGCTCGCCCAGCAGGGCGAGGGCTCCACGCTGCCCGGGGACGGCGCAGCCGCCCCGCCCGAGGCGGCTCCGTCCGACGACGACGCCTCGGCGCGGCAGGCGCCGCCGCCCGAGACCACGCGCGGCGACATCCCGGGCGTCACCGGTCCCACCTTCGAGCCCGAGCAGGTGCCGGACGACCGGCCGCTCACGGAGGACGAGGCCCCGCTCAGCGAGGACGAGGCACTCCAGGAGATCGAGGACTGGGAGGTCGAGGACGAGACCGGCGCAGTACCCCCGGGCAAGGGCGAGGAGGGCTATGAGGTGCGCGGCCGTCGCGGCCGCGACGCCGCCGACGCGCACAAGCACCGCCCGCGTGTCGTACAGTTCCTGATCGCAGTCTGGGCCGAGCTCCAGAGGGTGCAGTGGCCGAACCGCCAGGCCCTCATCACGCTCACAGGCGTCGTGCTCGGCTTTGTCCTCATCGCCGGCGGCTACCTGGGCCTGCTGGACGCCGTCTTCTCCGAACTGATCAAGGCAATTCTCTGATGTTCCGCTGGTACGCCGTCAACACATATTCCGGTCACGAGAACAAGGTCAAGCAGAACCTGGAGCACCGACGCATCTCGCTCGGCCAGGAGAACAACATCCGTCAGATCGTGATCCCCACCGAGCAGGTGCAGGAGATGAAGGACGGGCAGAAGCTCACGAAGGAGCAGCGCACCATGCCCGGGTACCTGCTCGTGAACATGAACCTGACCGACGACTCCTGGCAGCTCGTGAAGAACACGCCGGGTGTCACCGGCTTCGTGGGCGCGTCGAACAATCCGGTGCCGCTCAACCAGGGCGAGGTCGACCGTCTGCTCCACCGCGAGACCGCCGAGCGGCCGCGCACGCGGGCGCAGTTCTCGATCGGCGAGTCCGTGAAGGTCGTGTCCGGGCCGCTGTCCGACTTCTCCGGCGAGATCTCGGAGATCAACGAGGACGCGGCTAAGCTCAAGGTCCTCGTCTCGATCTTCGGCCGGGAGACGCCGGTCGAGGTCGGGTTCGACCAGGTCAAGAAGATCTAGATCCAGCCATGGCGAAGAAGGTCCTCACACTCATCAAGCTCCAGGTGCCCGGCGGCCAGGCCAACCCGGCTCCGCCGGTCGGCCCCGCGCTCGGCCAGCACGGCGTGAACATCATGGAGTTCTGCAAGGCCTTTAACGCGCAGACCCAGCAGGACTCCGGCACGATCATCCCGGTCGAGATCACGGTCTTCGAGGACCGCTCGTTCACGTTCATCACGAAGACCCCGCCGGCGGCCGTGCTGATCAAGCAGGCGATCGGACTCGACAAGGGCTCGGGCGAGCCGAACCGCAACAAGGTCGGCACGATCACGAAGGCGCAGGTGCGCCAGATCGCCGAGCAGAAGATGCCCGACCTGAACGCGCACGACGTGGACCAGGCGGCCAAGATCATCGAGGGCACCGCGCGCTCGATGGGCGTGGAGGTGGCGTAGCGATGCCGAAGCACGGGAAGCGCTACCGCCAGAGCCTCGAGCCCGTGGACCGCGAGAACCAGTACTCGCCGGCCGACGCGGTGGCGCTCGTGAAGAACTTCGGCCCGGCCAAGTTCGACGAGACCGTGGAGGTGCACATCCGCACCGGCCTGAACGTCCGCCACGCCGACCAGCAGCTGCGCGGCACGATCTCACTGCCGCACGGGCTCGGCAAGGAGATGACCGTCGCGGTGTTCGCCAAGGGCGACAAGGCGCGCGAGGCCGAGGAGGCCGGCGCCGACCATGTGGGCGCCGAGGACCTGGCCGAGAAGGTCGAGGACGGATTCACCGACTTCGACGTCGCGATCGCGACACCGGACATGATGCCGGTGGTGGGCAAGCTGGGCCGCATCCTCGGGCCGCAGGGCAAGATGCCGAACCCGAAGGTCGGCACGGTCACGATGGACATCGGCAAGGCCGTGTCCGAGTCGAAGGCCGGGAAGATCGAGTACCGCACCGACCGCCACGCGATCGTGCACCTGCCGATCGGCAAGCTGAGCTTCGAGGAGCGGGTGCTGCTCGAGAACTACGCCGCGCTGATCGACGAGATCGTGCGCGCCAAGCCGGCCGCGGCCAAGGGCCGCTACCTGCAGACCGTCACGCTCACGACCACCATGGGTCCCGGCGTGAAAGTGGACCCGTCCCGCACCCGAGGCATCGTGGAGGAGCCCGCCCCGGTAGCCTGAGCCCCGAAAGCGTTCCTGCCCAAGACCCCCGGCGGCGCTCAGCGCGGAAGCCCGGGGCAGGTGGAGCCCGCGAAGCCCGCGGTCGATCCGGTCGGCCGCTCCGTGAGCCCGCCTGCGTGCGGGCTCGTTTGATTCAAAGGACCAGATGAACAGAGAACAGAAAGAAGCCGTCGTCGAGGAAGTGGCGACGCAGATCAAGGAGGCGGAGGCGGTCTTCGCGGTCGACTACCGCGGGATCTCCGTGCCCCAGGCGGCCGCCCTTCGCACCCAGCTGAACGACGCGGGCGCGCGCTTTCGCGTGGTCAAGAACAGCCTGACCGAGCTCGCCGCCGGGAAGGCCGGCGCGGATTCGCTCAAGGAGCTGCTCGAGGGCCCCACCGCGTTCACTTTCGTCGCGCCCGACGGCGGCGACGTGGCGCTCGCCGCCAAGGCGCTCGCCCAGTTCCGCCGCCAGTACGACGTGCTCGAGTTCAAGGGCGGGATCATGAACGGCGATCCCCTCAGTGCGGACGAGATCACGGCGATTTCCCGCTTGCCCGCGCTCGACGTGCTCCACGCCCAGCTGGTTGGCGTGATCGCGTCGCCGATCACGGGCCTCGTTCGCGGCCTGAACGCGCTGATCGCCGGCCTGGCGATCCAGCTCCAGCAGATCGTGGACGACGGCCTCGTGGGAGGGGCCGAGCAGCAGGAAGAGATTGAGACCGAGACTGAGACGCCCTCCGAGGGCGAGGAAGAGAAGGAGGGCTAAATGGCCACCGCAACAGAGCTGATCGAAGAGATCAAGAAGATGTCCGTCCTCGAGCTGTCCGAGCTGATCAAGGCGCTCGAGGAGGAGTTCGGCGTGTCCGCCACCGCGGTCGCCGCGGCGGCCCCGGCCGCCGGTGCCGGCGCGGGCGCTGACGGCGCCGAGGCCGAGGAAGCGTCGACGACCGTCGACGTGGTGCTCACCGGCCCCGGTGAGAAGAAGATCCAGGTGATCAAGGTCGTGCGCGCCGCCACCGGCCTCGGCCTCAAGGAGGCCAAGGCGCTCGTGGACGAGGCGCCGAAGCCCGTGAAGGAGGGCATCGACCGCGAGGAGGGCGAGAAGCTCAAGGCCGAGATCGAGGAGGCCGGCGGGAGCGTCGAGCTGAAGTAGTCCGACTAGAGGTGAGCCCGGGCCCTGGCCCGGGTACACGACCCGCATGCGGACTCTGCGGGTCGTGCCTCTCGTCCTCGTCGTCGCCTTCCTCGCCAGCGCCCCGGCGGCGCTCGCGCAGCAGAAGCAGGCCACAGCCGTCGGGTCCGGCGGTGCTGCCGCGACCGTCGACTTTCTCGGCACTCGCGCCGCCACCCAGACGCTGAAGGCCGGCGGCAACGCCGTCGACGCCGCCGTGGCCGCGGCGGCCGTGCTCGGCGTGACCGAGCCCTACTCGTGCGGCATCGGCGGCGGCGGCTTCATGGTCATCCGCACGCCCGAGGGCAAGGTCACCACGATCGACTCGCGCGAGGAGTCGCCGGCCGCGATGCAGCCGGATTCGTTCCTCCAGAACGGGGCTCCGCTGCCGTTCAACGACGCGCGCTACAGCGGCCTATCCGCCGGCGTGCCGGGCACCGTGGCCGGCTGGGACCGCGCGCTGCGCGAGTACGGCACCCAGTCGCTCTCCAAGACGCTCCAGCAGGGGATCGACACAGCCCGCAAAGGCTTCACGGTCGACCAGACCTTCGTCGACCAGACCAACCCGAACGTCGACTTCTTCGACGACCTCCCGGCCACGGCCGAGATCTACCTCGACCCGGACGGGACCGCGCGCAACGTGGGGACCACGCTGCGGAACCCCGACCTCGCGAGGACCTACGAGCGGATCGCCAAGCTCGGCACGAAGGGCTTCTATCGGGGAGCCGTGGCCGACGCGATGGTCGAGGCCGCGCAGAACCCGCCCATCGCGGGGGACGCCAACCACACCTGGCGCCCGGGCCTCATGACGATGCGCGACCTGCACCGCTACGCGGCCATCGAGCGCGAGCCCACGAAGGTCAACTACCGCGGCCTCGACGTGTGGGGCATGGGCCCGCCCTCGAGCGGCGGATCGACGGTCGGCGAGGCGCTCAACATCCTCGAGGGCTACGACCTCGGCCAGCTCGACCGGGTGCGGGCGCTTCACCTCTTCCTCGAGTCGTCGCGCTTCTCGTTCGCGGACCGCAACCGCTACCTCGCCGACCCCGCCTTCTTTGCCGTCCCGCTCGCGGGGCTGCTTTCGGACGAGTACGCGGCCGAGCGTCGGGCTCTGATCACCGGCCAGGCGGCCACCAGCCCGGTGGCGCCCGGCGAGCCGCCCGGCTCGTCGACGACCCACCTCGTGGTGTCCGACGACGAGGGAACCGTCGTCTCCTACACGTTCACCATCGAGTCCACCGGCGGCAACGGCATCGTCGTGCCGGAGTGGGGCTTCCTGCTGAACAATGAGCTCACTGACTTCAACTTCGACTCGCTGACGCACCCGAACCGGGCCGACGGCGACAAGCGCCCGCGCAGCTCGATGAGCCCGACAATCGTGACCGACGCCGGCGAGCCGTTCCTGGCGGTCGGCTCCCCGGGCGGCTCGATGATCATCACGACGACGCTGCAGGTGCTGCTCGAGCGGCTCGACCTCGGCAGGACCCTGCCGGAGGCGATCGCGACGCCGCGAGCCAGCCAGCGCAACACCCCCGCGACCGCGGCCGAGCCGGCGTTCATCTCCTCGCCCGAGGGGCAGGCGCTCGCCTCTGAGTACGGCCACACCTTCGCCCCGTCGGCCGAGATCGGCGCGGTGACCGGGATCGAGTTCCTGGGCGGCGGCCGGGTGCTGGCGGCGGCCGAACCGGTGCGGCGCGGCGGCGGCCACGCTGAGACGACGAGAACGCCCTAGTCGGGGTCGTCGGAGGTCCGGATCTCGGGGTTGTCGAGTTCGCGCAGGCGCTCGAGCAGGCGCGGCCACTGCTCGGGCTTCAGCACCGAGTGCGGCCGGCCCGACTCGCCCCCGGCGGGCTGGAAGCCCACGTGGATGTGATCGGCGTGGTCCGGCATCGACAGCGTGCTGCCGCCGAGGTCGAACAGGGAGATGATCTGGGCAGGCGCGAGCGCTCCCTGGAGCTGCGCCAGCCTGCGCACCGCCTGGTCGGTGATGCCGCCGGGCTCCTGATGGCCCGCGACCGGGATGCCGTTGATCTGCGCGATGTCGACGGCGTTGCCGGAGCTGTGGTGCGAGACGTTGCCCGACTTCGTGTAGTAGCCGTGGCCGCAGCGCAGTGAGGTGACCGTGGGCTCGAGCCCGGACTCGGCCAGGTAGGCGAGCGCGGCGAGCACGCGCCGGTCGATCAGCCCGGCGGAGATGTCCTCGCGGCCGCAGTCGTAGATGTCGATTCGGTCGTCGGCGAGCACGCGCTTCTCGAGCAGCGGCTTCGAGAGCAGCAGCACCTGGCCGAGCGTGGCGCCGCCGCGCAGCACGTTCTCGCCGTTCGCGCGGTAGATCGCCGTGGCCTCCAGCAGCTTCCAGCCGTCGAGGATCGGCTTCGGGTCGATCGTGGGCGCCCCGACGCCCGCGGGCCGGATCGAGAGCCCGAGATGCGGCGCCATCCCGTCGGCCTCGAGTCCCACACGCCCGATCACCCGGCCCGCGATCACGCGCGAGCCGCGCTCGAGCCCCGCGCGGGTGGACGCGAGATGCGAGTAGCCGAAGCGGTTGCCGTACACGTCCTCCAGCACGAGCCTGTCTCGGTCGGCCGCGCGGATCACCCCGTCGTTGATCGCCACGACCGGCGCGCCGCGCTCGGCGAAGATGTCGATCGAGCGGTCCGAGCCGCCCGACTCCTCGAGGTCGTCGGCGTAGCTGGCGCGGGCATCGACGGGG
>Ga0209382_10006610_pt1 | contig 14889 bp, 15 predicted proteins | sample SoiMetdeltSBSDD5_FD_187599 | JGI IMG/M metagenome (GOLD analysis project Ga0209382, IMG submission 187599) | Bulk soil microbial communities from a Populus tree surrounding site in Tennessee, USA - Soil MetaG P. deltoides SBSDD5 (SPAdes) (version 2) | ecosystem: Environmental > Terrestrial >... | reverse complement strand
GTTGTGGTGGGCCCGTAGCTCGCCGTCCCCGTCGACCACGATCACCAGCGGCCAGCCGGCGATGTCGCAGGCGAGGTAGTCACCGGGTGCCGACAGCGTCTGGCGGTGACCGGCGAAGAGCCACTCCCGCCCGAAGACCGTGCGGCGCTCCTGACCGAGGACCGTGGGATCGACGTACCACGACGCGGGCAGGGTGAGCTGGGCCATCCCGTCACGGTAGGCGCCGCCGGGCGCCTTCAGCGGGGTCGAGGGGGGCGGGGCGCCCTCAGCTCCCCACCTCGGCGGGGTGGGCGACGTCCACGTAGACGTGGGTGTAGCCGTCCCGTTCGTAGGAGCCGACCCGGAACGACAGCTCGGCGGGGAGGCCCACGGCGATGGTGGTCGTTCCCTCGAACGAGCCCGCGAACGCGATCTGCTGGAAGGTGCTCCAGCCGCGCAGCTCAGCGACAGGGACGAGGTCGTCGCCGATGCGGGCGGCCGGCCGCCAGGGCTGATGACCCGACGTCCCCCAGATGGGGGCCCGGACCACGATCTGCAGGGCGGAGCGGCCCGCGGTCGGAACAGGCTCACCGGACGCGTCGGCGGTGACCTCGCCGTCGACGTAGGCGACGGCGTAGCCGGCGACGTCCGCTCCTGGGACCACGCTGTTGAGGTCGAAGACGACCCGGTCGTAGCACTCGTGCCGGCCCACCCGGACCAGGTAGAGGTCCTCGGCGAGCATCGGCGCCGCTGTCCGGGGGCCGGTGGTCCAGCCCAGAGCCTCGCTGCAGCTGCCGCCCGTCTGCGGGGTGGGGCCGGGTGTCGGGGGTCGCTGGTCGCCGGCCGGCGCGGTGGTGGGCGCCGTCGCCGGCACCGGCGCAGTGGTGGCCGTCGTCTCGGCGCCGGCCGAGGGTTCGGTCACCGTCGTGTCGGCGCCGGCCGAGGGTTCGGTCGACGGTCCGCCGGCCGCCTCCGACGGGGCTCGATCGGTGTGGCTGCACGCGCCGAGGAGGCTGGTCGCGATCAGCGCTGGTAGAGCTGATCGCAGGACAGGGATGAGGAGCTTTCGCATGGCAACGCCTTCCGCCGTTGGTGTCATCGTCCGTACTGACGCCCGACGGGGAGTGGTGGATGACACCGCCGTGTGCCGTCACCGGCCCGCCGGGCTCAGCCGACGCGGATGGCCATGACCAGCGAACCGAGCGCACCGATGCAGGACAGGGTCCGCACATGGTTCCCGAGCGTCCACTCCCGGACGTAGGTGGCCCAGTAGCGGGCGGCCTCCGCGGTGGTCGGATCGAACCCGTCCAGCTTGTCGTTCCGGGGGATGTGGAAACCCCCGGTCAGCAGGAAGCAGCCGACCAGGTACAGCAGGCAGCCGACGATCAGCCACACCCGGGCCGGTCCGTCCACCGCGAACGCGGCGACGCCGCCGAGGACGGCACAGGCCACGGTCGTCCCCACGAAGACCAGCAGGAACAGCGGTGTCACGATGGTGGTGTTGATGGACTGCATGGCGGCGATCCCCTGGCTCGGGGGCAGCCGGTCGAGGGACCGCATCATGAACACCGAGAAGGTGAAGAAGAGGCCTGCCATCAGCCCGGAGCCCAGCGCCGTCGCGTAGGTCAACCCGAAGACCAGCTTGTTGTCCATGTCGTCGTCCCCTCGTCACCCGATGGTCCAGACGCCGCTGGCCGCGGCGGTGCGGACGTAGTCACGGAAGTCACGGGGCTCCCGCCCCAGTGCTCGTTGCACGCCGTCGGCAAGGTGGGCGTTGCGGCCGTCCAGGACCTCGCTGAACAGTGCGGCCAGGCCCTCGACCTCCTCCGGCGGCACGCCGTGCTCCACGGCCAGGCGGGCGTACTCCTCCGGTGAGACCGGCACGTAGCGGACGTCGCGCCCCGTGGCCGCGCCGATCTCGGCCGCCGCCTCGGCGAAGGTCAGGAGGCGGGGCCCCGTGAGCTCGTAGGTCTGGCCGGCGTGGCCATCCTCGGTGAGCGCCGCCACCGCGACGTCCGCGATGTCCTCGACGTCGACGAAGGGCTCGGCCACGTCGCCCGCCGGCAGCGCGATGACGCCACTGAGCACCGGCTCGAGCAGGAAGTGCTCGCTGAAGTCCTGGCTGAACCAGGTCGAGCGGAGGATGGTCCAGTCGGCGTCGGCCTCCCGCACGCCCTTCTCGCTGAGGACGGCGCCCTGCTCGCCCCGGCCGGAGAGCAGCACGAGCCGCCGGGCACCGCCCTTCACGGCGAGGTCGGCGAAGGCCCGGATCCTCTCGGCTGCTCCCGGGAACGTGAGGTCGGGGTAGTAGGTGATGTACACGGCGTGGACGTCCCGGAGGACGGGCGCCCAGGTCGCCTCGTCGTCCCAGTCGAACGGCGGCTGGGCGGAGCGGGAGCCGATGCGCACGGGCCGGCCTCGTGCGAGCAGGCGCTCGGCCACCCGCCGACCCGTCTTACCGGTCCCGCCGATGACCAGGGTCGTCCCGGAGGGCGTCGTGGGCACGGTGGTGGTGTCGTTCATGGTCGCCAGTGAAACGGGGGGAACTGAGACAGCCAATCGTTGATCCGCTCAAAACCATGTCTGATCGTCTACGATCCGGCCATGGATGCCCTCGCCGGGTTGCTGGACGGGCCTCGGGCCCGCGGGGCGTTCCTGCTCCGCTCGATCCTCGAGCCGCCGTGGTGCCTGCGGATCCAGGACGAGGCCCCGCTGACGTTGGTGGCGATGGTGACCGGCGACGCCTGGGTCATGTACGAGGGTGATCGACCCACCCGGCTCCGTCCCGGCGACGTGGCCATCATGCGCGGCCCGGACCCCTACACCGTCGCCGACGACCCGGCGACCCCACCGCAGGTCGTCATCCACCCCGGGCAGCACTGCACGACGCCGGACGGCGAGAGCGTGTCCCAGGCCATGGATCTCGGCGTCCGCACCTGGGGCACCAGCGCGACCGGCTCGGCGACGCTGCTCACCGGCACCTACCAGGAGCTGGGCGAGATCGGCCACCGCCTGCTGGACGCGCTGCCGCGGCTGCTGGTCCTGCCGCCCGATGCCTTGGACAGCCCGCTGATCCCGCTGCTCACCGACGAGATCGTCAAGGCCGAACCGGGACAGGAGGCGGTCCTGGACCGCCTCCTCGACCTGCTGCTGATCGCCGTGCTCCGGGCCTGGTTCTCCCGCCCGGAGGCCGAGGCGCCGGCGTGGTACCGGGCCCAGGGCGATCCGGTGGTGGGGCGGGCGCTGCGCATGCTCCACAACAACCCGGCCCATCCGTGGACGGTGGGGTCGCTGGCCAGCGAGGTGGGCGTGTCCCGGGCCGCCCTGGCCCGCCGGTTCACCGAGCTGGTGGGCGAGCCGCCCATGGCCTTCCTCACCAGCTGGCGGCTGGCCCTGGCTGCCGACCTGCTGCGCCAACCGGGCGCCACCGTCGGCGCCGTGGCCCGCGAGGTCGGCTACGGCACCCCCTTCGCCCTCAGCACGGCGTTCAAACGGGTGCGCGGCGTCAGCCCCCGCGAGCACCGCATGATGGGCTGATGACGACGAGCGCTCGCCGGAGGACAGCCCGATGAGAGGACCGTGGTGACGGCCCGCTGGATCCCGGCCGAGACCGGCGCCCGCGTGATCGGACTGCGCTGGGGCTACAGCCCGGAGAAGTACGAGTTCAGCGACTTCGACTCGCCGCAGGCCGCGGCCGACTACGCCGGCGGCGACTCCTTCGTCGAGATCGTGACGGTGCGCAACCCCCGCGGTGGCGTCTTCACCTTCGAGGGGCGGTTCCTGCCAACACCGTCGGCCGCGATGCAGGTGGGGACGGTCGTGGAGGGCGTCTGGTACACCGTGCCCCAGGAGGACCAGGTCTACGAGGACTTCCCTTCCGCGCGGGCCCGCCTGGCCGAGCGGCCCGATCCGCCGACGTGGCTCCAGGAGCACCTGCGGCTCCGCGGGCCCGACGGCCGGGTCATCGAGCAGGAGGCCCGGATCCTGAACCTCGATCCCCGCTGGTCCCCGGTCAGCCGGCGCTACGCCAACGCCTACTGAGGACCTGAACCCGGGCTGATGCCCGGCGCTCCGGTCGAGGACGGGGGTCAGCGCTCAGGTGGCAGCGGGCGACCAGGCGGGGTCCCGGCCGGCCAGCCCGAGAAGGCGGTCGAGGAGGGGCGCCTCCTCCGGCACCGGGACCACCGGGCCGAACAGGCCCTCGCGGGCTGCCTCCTGGTCGGGCGGCGCGAACTTGGCGACGAAGTCGAGCACCGCCTCGAGCAGCGCCGGTTCGTAGTCGAAGGGCTGGCCGGTCGTCCGGGCGAGGTCCCAACCGTGGAGGATCAGCTCGTCCAGCACCACGAGCCCGGCGACCTCGCCGGGCAGGTCGATGCCGCCGGCCCGGGTCATGCCGGTCCACGCTTCCGGGTCGCGCCACGCCTCCACCAGGGTGGTCAGGTCCCGAGGGATGCGGCCGCGCCAGTCGCTGTCCAGGTTGGCGGCATCGGGCACCGGCCGGCCGGAGCCGGACGGTGCGAGGTTGGTCTTGGTGGCGGCCACCGTGAAGGCCCGCGTGAGCGTGCCGATGTGGTCGAGGAGGTCGCCGAGGGTGTAGGCGGGGCACGGCGTGGGCCCGTCTAGCGGGCCGTCGGGGACGCCGCGGATCAGGTCGGTCATCTGCTGCGCCGCCGGTTCCAGGTCGAGCATGGCCCCATTGATAGACGAAATGGATCACCGAACCCGCCTGCCGCATTGGCTCAGACGTCGTTAGCGTCCAGGGTTGCATGGCCATCGACGCTCACCGTGACACCGACCGCAAGCCGATCCTCCTCACCGTCGACGACGATCCCGGCGTCTCACGGGCCGTCGCCCGGGACCTCCGCCGCCAGTACGGCGAGGACTACCGCATCGTGCGGACCGAATCCGGGCCCCAGGCGCTGGAGACCCTGCGCGAGCTGAAGCTCCGTGGCGACCTGGTGGCCGTCCTGCTCGCCGACCACCGCATGCCCGAGATGAGCGGCCTCGAGTTCCTCGAGGAGGCGATGGACCTGTTCCCGCACGCCCGGCGTGCCCTGCTCACGGCCTACGCCGACACGGACGCCGCGATCCAGGCCATCAACGTCGTCGATCTCGACCACTACCTGCTCAAGCCGTGGGACCCGCCGGAGGAGAAGCTCTACCCGGTGGTCGACTCGCTCATCGAGATGTGGCAGGCCACCGACGAGCATCCGGTCACCGAGACCAAGGTGGTGGGGCACCGCTGGTCGGCCCGCTCGTTCGAGGTACGGGACTTCCTGGCCCGCAACTCCGTCCCCTACCGCTGGTTGGCCAGCGACGAGGCCGAGGGCCAGCGCATGCTGGCCGCGGCGGAGCTCGACGGCACCCAGATCCCCCTGGTCGTGACCCCGGACGGCGACCACCTCGTGAATCCCGGGATCGGCGAGGTCGCGGCCAAGGTCGGGCTGTCGACCGTCCCGGCCACGGACTTCTACGACGTGGTCATCGTGGGCGGCGGCCCCGCGGGCCTGGGCGCCGCGGTCTACGCCGCGTCGGAGGGGTTGCGCACGGTCCTCGTCGAGCGGCAGGCCACCGGGGGGCAGGCCGGCCAGAGCTCCCGCATCGAGAACTACCTCGGCTTCCCCGACGGCGTGACCGGCGGCCAGCTCACCGACCGGGCCCGCCGGCAGGCCCACAAGTTCGGGGCCGAGATCCTCACCACGCGTGACGTCGCCGGGCTCGACATCCGGGCGTCGTCCCGGGTGGTCCGGTTCGCCGACGGTGGCGAGGTGGTCGCCCATGCAGTGCTGCTGGCCACCGGCATCTCCTACCGCCGGCTCGACGTCCCCGGCGTCGACACCCTGACCGGCCGGGGCGTGTTCTACGGCTCGGCGATCACCGAGGCCTCGGCCTGTGCCGGCGATGACGTCTTCGTCGTCGGCGGCGCGAACTCGGCGGGCCAGGCCGCGGTCTACCTGTCGCGCCACGCGCGGCGGGTCACGCTGCTCGTGCGGGCCGACAACCTCGAGCGGTCGATGTCGTACTACCTGATCCGCCAGATCGCCGAGATCCCCAACATCGACGTCCGCCTGTCGACCGAGGCGATCGCCATGCACGGCGAGGACCACCTGGAGGGGATCACGGTCTGCGACACCACGGTCGGCCGGCAGGAGACCCGGTCGGCCAGCTACCTGTTCGTGTTCATCGGAGCCGCGCCCCGGACGGAGTGGCTCCACGGTGTGGTCGCCCGGGACGAGCGGGGCTTCGTCCTCACCGGCCCGGACCTGATGGTGGACGGACGGCGTCCGGCCGGCTGGCGCCTCGACCGCGATCCCTACTATCTGGAGGCCAGCTCGCCGGGGGTCTTCGCCGCCGGCGACGTGCGGGCCAACTCGGTCAAGCGGGTGGCGTCGGCCGTCGGGGAGGGCGCCATGGCGATCCAACTGATCCACAGCTTCCTGGAGCACCAATGAGCGAACCCGAGCGCCTGCCGCCCGACGAGCTGCGGACGCTGTTCCTGTTCGAGGACCTGGAGGACGATCACCTGACCTGGCTGGCCGAGCGGGGCCAGGTCGTCGAGTACCCCGCCGGAGCCACCATCCACGCCGAGGGGTCACCGGCCTCGTGCTTCCTGGTCCTCCTGGACGGCACGATGTCGATGTGCAGCCGCGTCCAGGGGGGTGAGCTGGAGCTGTTCCGCACCGACTACCGCGGCGCCTACACCGGTGCCTTCAACGCCTGGATCATCGAGCGGGGCGTCACCCAGCTCTACCCGAGCACCGCTCGGTCCGTGACCGACTGCCGGCTGTTCGAGCTGCCGGCGGTGGAGTTCGGGCGGGCTGTGAAGGAGTGGTTCCCCATGGCCGCCCACCTCCTGGAGGGCGCCGCCACCCAGGGTCGCGCGGCCAGCGAGACCGTCGAGCGGCACGAGCGGCTCGTCGCGCTGGGCGCCGTGACCGCCGGTCTCACCCACGAGCTGAACAACCCGGTGACCGCGGTGCTGCGAGCCAGCGGCCGGCTGCGCGAGATGATCGGCGACATGCGGGACAAGATCGGCATGATGGTCCAGAGCCAGCGTCCCGCGGATCAGCTGGAAGCCATCGCGAACCTGGCCAACCGGGCGCTCGCGCACCGCAAGGACGCGCCCCGCCTGTCGCCGCTGGAGACCGCGGACCGGGAGGAGGAGCTGGCCACCTGGCTGGAGGACCACCAGGTCGACAACGCCTGGGAGGTCGCTCCCACGCTCGTCGCGGCCGACGTCGGCATCGACTGGCTGGAGGACTTCGCCAAGGTGCTGCCGCCGCCCTTCACGGGTGTCGGCCTGTCGTACCCGGTCCGCGCGCTCGAGTCCGACAGCCTGCTCGACGAGATCACCGAGGCGGCCGGCCGGGTCTCGGCGCTGCTGACCGCGGCGAAGCAGTACACCCAGATGGACCGGGCGCCGCTGCAGTCCTTCGACGTGCACGAGGGCCTGGACGCCACGCTCACGATGATGGGCCACAAGCTGGGCGACGAGATCGAGGTGGTCCGGGACTACGACCACTCGCTACCGAAGATCGCCGCCTACCCCGGCGAGCTCAACCAGGTGTGGACCAACCTCATCGACAACGCCATCGACGCCATGGAGGGACGCGGGACGCTGACCGTCCGGACCCGGCCGGACGGCGACGACCGCCTCATGGTCGAGATCGGCGACACCGGTCCGGGGATCCCCGACGCAGCCCGCAGCCGGGTCTTCGAGCCCTTCTTCACCACCAAGCCGGTGGGCAAGGGGACCGGGCTCGGCCTCGACATCGCCTGGCGGATCATCGTCGGTCGGCACCGCGGTGACATCCATGTGGACTCCGATCCGGGCGACACCCGGTTCCAGGTCGTGCTTCCGTTCCGCGAGCCGGAGCCGCAGCCGGGCTGATCCCCCGTACCATCAGGGGTCCAGGTGACGAGGGGGCAAATCAGGCATGAACGGGGTCAGAAGTTGTCGACCATGAAGGAAGGCCGAACCGACGGGACCGCAGCGACCGGGGCCACGGAGCGGCCCTTCGTCGTCGACCTGCGTGACGAGGTGGCAGCCGAGCCGGAGCTCACCGGTGGCAAGTCCGCAGCGCTCGCCCGTGGCGCGGGCGCCGGTCTGGCCACGCTGCCCGGCGTCGTCCTGACCACGGCGTTCTGCGACGCCGTCGACGCCGGCGAAGACCTCGCCGGCCACCCGGCGGTACGCGAGGCGTTCGAGCGCGCGGGCGGCGACCGGCAGTCGCTGGTGGCCCGGAGCTCGTCGGTCGTCGAGGACACGGCGACGTCGTCGATGGCCGGCCAGTTCGAGTCGATCATCGGGATCGACGGCGTCGAGGAGTTCGTCACCGCGGTGAAGGCGGTGCTGGACTCCCGGGAGCGGGCCGACGCCACCGACCACCCCATCGCGGTCCTGGTCCAGCCACTGATCGACCCGGAGTTCGGCGGCGTGATGTTCGGCTGCGACCCGGTCACCGGGCGGAGCGACCGGCGGGTCGTCTCCGCGGTGCGCGGCGGCCCGGAACCGCTGGTCAGCGGCGAGGTCGACGGCTCCCGCTACGCGCTCGACGCGGCGACCGCGAAGGTGCTGGAGTTCCAGGCCAACGACGGTCCGGCCCTCCCCGCCGGCCACCTGGGGCGGCTGGTCCAGCTGTCGAAGGACGTCGCCGAGGTCTTCGGCGGCGCGCAGGACGTCGAGTGGGCCATCGCGACCGACGGGAAGCTGTGGCTGCTCCAGTCCCGACCGGTCACGACCGAGATCCGCGGCATCCCCAGTGGCCCGATCTTCGGTCCCGGGCCCGTCGCCGAGACCTTCCCCGGCCCGCTCACCGAGCTCGAGCGCGACCTGTGGGTGCCCCCGCTGCGCGAGGCCGTGCGCGAGGCGGTGGTCCTGGCCGGCGGCGCCACGCAGGCTCAGGTCGACGCCAGCCAGGTGGTGGTCTGCGTCGACGGCCATGTGGCCATCGACCTGCGCCTGGCGGGTGAGATCAAGCCGAAGCACTCCCTGCTCTACAAGCTCAACCCGGTCCCGGCGGTCCGCAGCTTGCGGGGCGCCTGGCGGGTCGGACGGCTGCGCTCGGCGCTGCCCCGGCTGGCCGAGCACCTCCTCGACCGGACCGACTCCGACCTGGAGGCCGTGCCCGCGCTGTCCGCCCTGACCAGCCGGCAGCTGATCGCGCTGCTGCACCGCAGTCGGGCCATCCTGCGGGCGCTGCACGCCCACGAGATCCTCATGGGGATGCTGACCGACACCGGCGGCAACCGGCTGACCGGTGCGTCGGTCGCTCTCCGGGTGCTCGCCGAGGCCCGCCAGGACGGCCTCAGCGACAAGGAGATCCTGGCCCGGAGCCCTGCCGTGCTGGCCCTCACCGGTCCCCAGGTCGCACCGGAGCCGGTCCTACCGGACGAGGCGGCCTCGGTCTACGTGCCTCCCAACTGCCAGAGCTGCGGCGACAACGGCATCCTCCGGGAGGCGCTCCGGCTGCGGGTCCGCTGGGTGCAGGAGATCTCGGGCCGGGCCGCGTGGGAGCTCGGCGAACGGCTGGCGGCCGCGGGCGACCTCACCGAGCCCGAGCTGATCCGCCATATGACCCTGGACCACGTCGAAGCCGTGGCCACCAAGCGGGCGGTGGTCATCCCCGCGCTGGTAGCGGACCACACCCACGACTTCGGTGCGCCGCTCCCGGCCTGGTTCCAGCTATCCGACCTCGGCAAGCCGATCCGCGCCCAGTGCTCGAGCGAGGTGGGCGGCGGCACCGGTGCCGGCGGCGGCAAGGCGAGCGGAACGGTCACCTACGACACCGACGACCCGCCCACCGGATCGGTGCTGGTCACGACCACCCTGTCCCCCGGACTCGGCCCGCTGCTGCCGCGCTTCAAGGGGATCGTGGCCGAGACCGGCTCGGTCCTGTCCCACCTGGCGATCCTGGCCCGTGAAGCCGGGATCGCGACGGTCGTGGGCTACTCCGGAGCGACCCATGATCTGCCGGAGGGCGCCGTGGTGCAGGTCGACGGCGAGACCGGACAGGTCACCATCGAAGACAAGGAGCCCGTGTCGTGAAGGTCATAGCCTGGCTCGCCGGCCTCGGCACCCTGCTGGCCGGCGCGATCTACATGGTCGTGTCGCTCAACCGGTGGGAGTGGAACCGGGCCCTGTTCTTCGGGTTGATCGTGCTCATCGCCGAGGTCGGCCTGGCCACCGGGCTCGTACTGCGGCGCGTCGCCAAGCTGGAGTACAGCCTCAAGCTCAGCGCCGAGGAGCGCGCCATCCGCGGCATCCTCCGTGAGACACGGCCGCCGTCGCCCGACCGCTTCGCCTGGCTGCAGGAATCCGCTCGGGGCCTGAACGTGTTCATCACCTTCCTCGTCGGTGGCGGTGTGCTCATCTCCGGGGTGGCCTGGATCGTGGACCGGGTCGCGTCGCGGACCTCGTCACCGGCCGGTGAGGAGCGCCTGTCCCGCCAGCTCGGCTCCATCAGCTACCCGTCGGGCGGGCTGTTGCTGGACGACATCACGGTGCTGGCCCAGGAGGTCCCGGGAGCGAACGACGACCAGATCCGGCAGCTGCTGCGACGGGGTGGTCGCCGTTGAAGAAGCTCTCGCCGGGCCGGATCGTGCTCGGCTCGATCGGGTTCGCCATCGGCATCATCGGTGTCCTCTCCCTGCGTGAGGCCACGCTGTCCACCCACCAGGCGGTCGCGAGCCGCGGCACCGAGATCGTCGTCTCCGCGCGGACGCACGGCGGCGAGCGCGGTCAGACGCTGGGCGAGATGGTCGAGGCGCAGCTGCTGACCTGCCGTCTCGAGGTCACGTCGGACTTCGGCGGGTCGATCGAGCCCGAGCAGGTCGGCGAGGGCAGGTTCCGGGCGCGGCTGGTGCCCGGGCTGGACGAGACCAACCGCCGGCAGTTCCGGGGCTGCGTGGAGGACTTCATGATCGACCACCTGCAGATCGACGTGGTCGAGATGACCCAGATCACCTGACCGCCGGGCCCGTCCCTGGGCTGGCTGGTCCGAGCAGCTCGGCGTGGAGGAGTTGGGTGAGCCAGGTCTGGTGCTGCTGGGGGGTCCACGTCAGCTCGATGGTGAGCAGGTGGTAGAGCTCCGGGCTGGTTAGGGCGCAGTACCGTTCGCCCGCCTCGTTGACCGACAGTCCGGGCCTGAGGTGTTCGGCCAGGTAGCGGCGGATGCGCTCGGTCTGATTGGTGAGGCGTTCCTGGAGGAGGCGCCGGCCCAGGTCCGCGGCGAATGGTTCCTTGTCCGCGGCGCCACGGATGATGGCGTGGATCGGTCGGGTGCGGCTCAGGATCCGGCAGCTGTACTCGACCATCTTGTCGAGTCGCTGGGAGGCGCTTGGGAGTCGAGCGACCGTGTCCCACCACATCTCGTCGTCGGCGAGGGTGTCGTGGGGTCCGGTGATCTCCATGACCCCTTCGAGCAGGCCGCGCTTGCCGCCAACGGAGAGGTAGATCGTGTCGGGAGACACGCCGGCGTCGTCGGCGACGGCCGCGACCGTGGTGCCGTTGTAGCCGCGTTCCATGAACAGTCGACGAGCGGACTCGAGAACCTTGCGGCGGGTCTGTTGGGCCTGGTCGGCTCGTAGGGGCGAGTGGTAGGCGCGCCGCGGGGGCTTGACTCGGTCGGCCATTTCACTAAAGTACCAGCTAATTCATAAGAGTCTCTATAGAGCGGATTCAGGAGGCGGACATGGATCGCTTGAGCTTCGATGACGTGGAGTTGACCTGGCAGGTGCGCGGACGCGGTCAGCGGGTCGTACTCGTGCACGCCAGTGCGTTCGTCTCGTGGTACCGGCCGCTGGTCGAACGTCTGGAAGGGCTGTCGACGTTGTCGTACCGACGCCACCTCCGGAAGCCACCAGACGGTGGCCCGTACCGGCCGCTCACGGTCGCCGAGGACGCCGCCATCTGTGCTCGGCTGATGGATCATGTCGGCTGGCCAACGGCCCACATCGTGGGTCACTCCTACGGTGCTCTGGTCGCGTTGCGGCTGGCCATGGATCGAACCGACAGGGTCGACTCGGTAGCACTCCTCGAACCCGCCGCCCGAGGCATCTCGAGCTCGGCACAGATCGCGGCAGCCCTGCAGCCCGTCATCGCCGCCTACAGGGCCGGCGACACCCCAGGCGCGGTCGACGGGTTCCTACGCCACGTGTGCGGCGACGGCTACCGAGCCGTGCTCGACCGGGTGGTCCCAGGCGCCTTCGGTGAGGCGCTTGAGGAGGCCGACCTCTTCTTCCAGGCCGAGATGCCCGCCGTACAGCAATGGACCTTCGGACCCGGAGACGCCGAACGCATCGCTCAGCCCGTCCTCAACGTGCTCGGAGCCCGCAGCGCGGGGCGGTTCGTGGAAGGAAGCGAGCTCCTGCAGTCCTGGTTCCCCCGCGCTGAGCGCTTATCGGTCCCCGGGGCCGGGCATCTCCTCATGGTGCAGAACCCAACCGCGCTGGCGCTGGGTCTGACCGACTTCCTCTCGCGCCACCCGACCGCGGCGGTCGGACAGCCCGATCCGGCTGTCCCCTAGCCCACCCGTTGTCGGCTACTTGGCGGCGGAGGAGGCGAACTTGCGGGCGGCCAGCAAGGCGAACACCACGGTGATGCCGACGGCCCAGGCGATCGCCACCCACAGGTCGGATCCGGGAGGTCGGCCGTTGTACAGGGCGCGGGTGGCGTTGGTGACGATGGTGAAGGGGTTGTTGCGGGCGATCGGCTGGAGCCACTCGGGCATCGTGCTCGGGTCGACGAAGGCCGAGGACACGAAGGTCAGGGGGAACATCCACATGAACCCGGCCGAGTTGGCGGCTTCGACCGACCCGACCGAGAGGCCCATCCAGGCCTGGATCCAGCTGAAGGCGTAGCTGAAGAAGAACAGCAGCCAGGTCGCCAGGATCGCCTCGCCGATCGTGCCCTCGATGCGGAACCCGACAGCGAAGGCCACCAGCAGCATGACGGTGAAGGTGATGACGTTGCGGACGATGTCGGACATCGTCCGGCCGATCAGCACCGCCGACTGGTACATCGGCAACGACCGCAGCCGGTCGATGATGCCCTTGCTGAGGTCCTCGGCGACGCCGACGCCGGTGAAGGACGAGTTGAACAGCACGGTCTGGGCGAAGATGCCCGGGAGCAGGAACTGCTTGTAGTCCGAGTAGCCGGGCACCTCGATCGCGCCGCCGAAGACGTAGACGAACAGCAGCACGAACATCACCGGCTGGATGGTGGCGAACATCAGCAGCTCGGGGTTGCGGGGCAGGGCCCGCAGGTGGCGCAGGGCTTCGGTCCAGCTGTCGCGGAGCAACCAGACCGGACCGGACGGCGTCTCGTCCCGTTCGGCCGGCGCCACCAGCTGATCGACGGTGGTGGTCATCCGAGTTGCGCCTCCTCTTCCACTCGCTGGGTATCCGCGCTTGCGCCGCCCTCGCCGTCGCTGGCTTCGCCGTTCTCGCCGTTCTCGGCGGCGTGGCCGGTGAGGGCGAAGAAGACGTCGTCCAAGGTCGAGCGCCGCACGCCGACGTCGCGCACGACGATCTTGGCCTCGTCGAGGTCGCGCACCACCTTGGGGACCATGCCGTCGAGGCTGGTCACCGGCATGACCACCGTCCGGCCGTCGCCGCCGTCGAGGTGCGACTCGCCGCAGGTGTGGCAGGCGACGAGCTCGATGACCCGGCTCGCGTCGGCCGGATCCTCCAGGATCACCTCGACCTGGTCGCCACCGATCTGGCGCTTGAGCTCGTCCGCCGTCCCCCGAGCGATGACCATGCCGCGGTCGATCACCACGATCTCGTCGGCCAGCCGGTCGGCCTCCTCCAGGTACTGGGTCGTCAGGAGGGTGGTCGTGCCGCCGCAGACCAGCTCCTCGATCAGCTCCCACACGTCCTGGCGGCTCCGGGGGTCGAGCCCGGTCGTCGGCTCGTCGAGGAACAGCACCGAGGGCCGCGCGATGAGGCTCATCGCGATGTCGAGGCGACGGCGCATACCGCCGGAGTAGCCGTTGACCACCCGGTGGCCGGCGTCGACCAGCCCGAAGCGCTCGATCAGCTCGCGGGCCCGATCCTTGGCGACAGCGGTACCGAGGTGGAACAGCCGGCCCACGTGCTCCAGGTTCTCGAGGCCGCTGAGCCGTTCGTCGACCGCCGCGTACTGGCCGGTGAGGCCGATGCGGGCTCGAGCTCGTTGCGGCTCCGCCACGACGTCGATGCCGTCGAGGATGGCTCGGCCGGCATCGGGCTTCAGCAGCGTGGTCAGGATGCGAACGGTGGTCGTCTTCCCGGCGCCGTTGGGGCCGAGCACGCCGAGCACCTTGGCTCGCTCGATCTCGAGGTCCACGCCTCGTAGCGCTTCGGTCTCACCGAACCGCTTGACGAGGCCTTCGGCAAGGACGGCAGGCATCTGTCGGACGCTAGTCGTGTCGATGCGTCTCTCCACCGCGCCTCTGGCACTACAGAGCGCGAGCGGTGTTACCCGGCGCCAGGTCGCTGGTCGGTCACGGCAGGGTCGTCATCCGCCGTCGCAGGGCGACCGGGCCCGAGTCGTCGAAGCCCAGCGAGCGGTAGAGCGCATCGGCCTGGGCGGTCGCGTGCAGCTCGACGGTCGGGACGCCGTGGGCTTCGTACCAGCTCATCAACGCGGCCATGACCCGGCGGGCCAGGCCGCGGCCCCGGAAGGCGGGTTCGGTGCACACCCATTGGACGTATCCGGCGAGGGCGCGGGGGTTCACTGGGCTCGGTAGGCGCCGGGCGACGGTGCCGGCCGCTGACGCCACCAACCGTCCTGGCGCCAGCGGGTGGTCCACGACGAACACCGCCAGGTCCTGGCCCAGTCGTTCGTGGACGTGGCGCCGACCCTCCTCGTGCCAGGCGGGATCGGAGGTGTCCATGCCCATGGACTCGAACATCATGGCGGCCAGG
>Ga0209382_10006609_pt1 | contig 14889 bp, 11 predicted proteins | sample SoiMetdeltSBSDD5_FD_187599 | JGI IMG/M metagenome (GOLD analysis project Ga0209382, IMG submission 187599) | Bulk soil microbial communities from a Populus tree surrounding site in Tennessee, USA - Soil MetaG P. deltoides SBSDD5 (SPAdes) (version 2) | ecosystem: Environmental > Terrestrial >... | reverse complement strand
GTTGCGCGAAGTTGGCAAGAAGGACGGCGAAGCGTTGCGCCGGTTTCTGGCCTCGCGGTATCGGGCCATGCCGCGCACCGCATTGCGCTCCGCGATCGAACGCTTTCCGGAAAGGGAGCGCAAGAGCTACTTGTCCGGTCAGGTCCGAGCGTCCACGGAGGCGAGGGCGGCTGCAATCGCGGCGGGCTCGTCGACGAAGAGCTCCGTACCGTCGAACTCGGCGCCGTCGAAGCGGTAGCCGAAGCCGTACCGGGCCAGACAGATGCCGGTTCCGGCCTGGCGGGCGGTCTCGAGATCGACCGGAGAATCGCCGACCAGAACCGTTTCGGCGGGCGTGACGCCGGCGTTGGACATGATCGCCTGCAAGCCCGCCGGATTGGGTTTGCGCCCGAGTGCCGTGTCGCCGCCAACCACCTCGGCAAAGAAGTCGCGCATGCCGAGTCCGTCGAGAATGCGCAGGCTCGGCTGCTGCGGCTTGTTGGTCAGCACGGCGAGCACCCGGTCATCGCCGAGGGTTCGCAAGGCTTCAATCATTCCTGGATACGGCGCGGTGGTCGCGAGCAGTCGCGCGTCGTAGTGGATCAGGAACCGTTCCAGGGCTTCGCGAAGGTCGACTTTCAGGCCGGCTCTGTCCATCGCGCGCCGAATCAACACTGCCGCTCCCTCGCCGACCAGGCTGGTGATCGCCGACATCTCCAGCGGGCGTCCGCCGAGGTCGGCGATCGCCGCGTTGGTCGCGTCGGCGATGTCCCGATGCGAATCTACGAGAGTGCCATCGAGATCGAAGGCGACCAGTCGAATCACTTACTCCCATCTTAGCGCGACCATCGGATCGACACGGGTCGCGCGGCGAGCCGGCAGGTAGCAGGCCGCGAGCGCGACGCCAAGCAGCGCCGCCGTCGCGCCGGCGAACGACAGGAAATCGCGCGGGCCGACGCTGAACAGCAAGCCGGCCATGAACCGCGTGGCGAAGAACGCCGCCGGCACGCCGATCGCCAGGCCGCACAGCGCGAGCGTCATGCCCTGCCGGATGACCATGCGGAGGACGTCCGTTCGCTGCGCGCCGAGCGCAAGACGAACGCCGATCTCCTGCGTCCGCCGCGACACGACCGTCGACAGGACGCCGCCAATGCCGACGGCCGCCAGAATCACGGCGACGCCCGCGAAGCCCCCGAGGAGCAGGGTATTGAACCGCTGCGGATCGAGCGACGCCTCCACGACCGCGGTCATCGTCTTGACCTGAGCGACGGGCAGCGAAGCATCGATCGCCCGCACCTGGCTGCCTAACGCGCTGGCGACCGACATGGGATCCTGCTGGGTGCGCACGACGATCTTCAGCGATCGGAAGATGCCGATGACGTTCTCGGCCATATACCCGTCGGAGATCTGGAGCCAGGGCGTGTAGGTTTGCGCCACCGCGGGCGTGCCGAGCGGCCCCTGTTTGACGTCGGCGACGATGCCGACGATGCGCATCCAGCGCGAGTTGGGACGGGCCGGGCCGAAGGTGATGCGCTTGCCGACCGGATCCTCCCCGGGCCAGAAGCGTTTGGCCATCGTGTCGTTGACGACGATGACCGGCTCCGACGGCGCCGTGTCCTCGTCGCCGATGAACCGTCCGCGCAAGACGCTGAGCCCCAGCGCTTCCGCGTAGCGTCCCAGCACCCAGTCGTGCGCGATCACGCGCGGCACAGTGGCCGACGCTGCGGGGACCGACTCGAAGTCGAACGCGCGACGCTCGCGGACCGAGAGCGGCAGATCCGTCGACGCGCCAGCGGCCACCAGGCCCGGCAGCGTGTTGACGCGCTCGAACAGCCGCTGATAGAAGCTGCGTATCGACGCGCCATCGGGGTACGCGCTGGCCGGAAGACTCGTCGGCAGCGTCAGCACGTGCTCGGCGCGGAAGCCGGGATCGACGGCGGCGAGCTTCGCGAAGCTGCGCACGAGCAGGCCGCCGGCGACGAGCAGCACGATCGCCAGCGCGAACTGGAACGCGACCAGCGTGCCGAACATTCGCCGCTGGCGCGTGCCGGACGTCGCCCGGGCTCCTCCTTCTTTCAAAGCATCGCCAGTCTGGCGGCGCGTCAGCTCCAGCGCCGGCAGCAGGCCGCAGGCGATCGCGGTCAGCAGCGACATGCCGGCGACGAAGACGACCACGCGCCAGTCGATCGCGACCTCGTGCAATCGCGGGATGGTCGGCGGCGCGAGCCGGACGATCGCGAGCGACGTCCAGTAGGCGACCGCCAGACCGAGCCCGCCGCCCGCGACCGCAAGTACGGCGGCCTCGACGAGCACCTGCCGCGCGAGCTGCGCCCGGCCGGCGCCGAGCGCGGAACGCACGGCAATCTCGCGGTTTCTCGCCAGCGCGCGCGTCAGCATCAGGCTCGCAACGTCGGCGCAGGCGATCAGCGCGACCACCACGACCGAGGCGAAGAGAATCTGCAGCAGCCGCTCGACGCGGCCGACGGTCTCGGTTCGCAGCGGGACGCTCGAGGCCGCGACCTTGAATCCCGCGAACTCGGCGGGATAGACATCGCGCACGAGGTTGTCGGCGACGCTGCGGATCTCGGCGTCGGCCTGGCCGGGCGTGACGCCCGCGGCGAGCCGCGCGATGACGCTGTTGTTGTACATGGAAGCGAAGCCGTTGAGCTCGCGAGCGGTGAAGCTGATGGGGATGTAGAGGTCGGCCGGCTGGTTGTTGGCCGGCTGATTGCCCACGAGAGGCCCGCGGTTCGGGAACACGAACGTCCGCGGCATCACGCCCAGCACCGTATACGGCCGGCGATCGAGCAGCACTGCCCGCCCGACAATCGACGGATCGGCGCCGAACTTGCGCCGCCACAGGCCGTCGCCGAGCACGACCATCGGCACGCGCCCCTCGTCCTCATCCCGCGTGAACGTCCGTCCGAGCGCCGGCGGCACGCCGAGCACCTGGAAGAGCGCGGCCGATGCGCGCAGCGCGACAATGCGCTCGGGCTGATCGACGCCCGACAGCTCGAACGGGCGGATGTTGTACGCGGCCATGGATTCGACGCTGCGAACGCGTTGTTCGAATCCTCGGAAATCCGGCGCGGAGAAGCCAATCGGACCAGACTGCGCGCCAGGAATCGCCTCGAAGACGAGGATCAGCCGATCGGGATCGGCGAAGGGCAGCGATTTCAGCAGCACGGCGTTGACCACGGTGAAGACGCTCGTGCTCGCGCCGATCGCGAGCGCGAGCACCAGGATCACCGAGGCGCTGAAGACCGGCGCGCGGCGGAGAACACGCAGCGAATAGCGAAGATCCTCGATGAGTCTGGACATGATCGACTCTCCAGGTGTGACCGGCGGGCCAAACGCACTCATGCGCCCTTGTCCGCCGGAGCCTTGGCGAAGACGGCCGGTGTCGCGGCGCAGGAGCAGCGACGTCAGCACGATGTCGGCCGCGAACCGTGCCCAAGCATAGGGAACACCCAACGGGCCGAGCCGCGCGCGCTCGCGGCGCAGGCAATACTCGAACTGCTCGTCGAGCTCGACGATGTGAGCCGCAACGCCCCGCGGGAGCAGGGAGAGCAGGAGGCGGCGCATGTCCTATGCCTTCAACAGACTTCGTTCATGATGCCCAGCCCGTGGAGATCCTGGTCGGCGAGCGCGAGCAGAATCTGGAACCAGGGCGGTTCGAGGGCCGGCGGGCCGGGTCGGCGGCGAAAGACCATGGTTTATCTCTTTAGATATAAACAGGGACGAAAAGGTTTACGCGATGAGCCGCCTTTCCGTCCGGCTGCGCACTCCTGAGTACATGTCGCTCTGGCAGCAGGCCGGAATCGTCTTCTTTGGCTACCTTTTGCTGGTGATCGGCGCTCGCTGGCTGCTGAGACGGCATCCCGCCACCCGCGCGACACGCCTCCGGCTCGCCGTGGGCGGTTCGGTCCTCGGCATCGCCGCGGTGCTCTTCGTCGAGCGAACGACCCAGCCGGCAATACTGATGGAGTGGTTATGGCCACCGGCGATTCTGCTGCTGGCGTACTGGACGAGCGGGCTGCTGTTCGTGCGCCCCGTCGGGTGGCAGGAGCGGATGCTCGTGTGGCTGGATGACCGCCTGCACATCCGGGCCGCGGCCCGCAGTATTCCCCGCATCGGCGCCGAGTTCCTCGAGGCGGCATACGTCGGCGTCTATCCGCTCGTCCTCGTTGGTTTCCTGACCCACGTGATGTGTGCACCCCGTCCCGACCCGGCTCGCTTCTGGGCGGTCGTGCTCGTGACCGACTTCATCTGTTTCGGCTTCCTGCCATGGGTTCAGACGCGGCCGCCGCGTGCGCTCGAATCCAGCGAGCCGTGGAGCGCGACCACGCGGACGCTCAACCTGCGGCTCCTCGGCGCCACCAGTATCAACGTCAATACCTTTCCCAGCGGCCACGCCGCTGAAGCGCTCGTCGTCGCGTTGCTGACCATCGGCGCGCCGGTCCCGGTGGTGCTGCTGATGTTCGCGGGTGCGTTCGCGGTGTCGGCCGGAGCCGTGCTCGGCCGCTACCATTACCTCGCTGACGCGCTCGCGGGATGGGTCGTTGCCGGTCTCGTGTGGATGTGGATCGGGTGAAACGGTCTGGCCGCGATCGAGCTGAGACCTACCGAAGTTGCCGGGATTCTTTCGTCGCCGCCGCCAGGCTCTCGCTCAACTTGAACCCGGCGAAGATCGCTTCGGGATCTTCTTCCTCGAACCGGAAGCCCTCGAGCATGCGAAGCGTGGCGCGCCGGCGGACGATCAGCACCACGGTGATGCCGGTGATGATCGCGAGGAAGGCGGCGAATATGCGGACATTGAACCGCTTCAGCAGCGTCCACTCGAACGCCGCGGCCGTCAGCGTATAGGTGCCGAACGCGACCATGTACAACGGCCACAACGTGCCGACCTTCGAGGTACCCGGAAAATAAGTGCAGGTGAAGGGCAGCTTCGGGAAGCGCAAGAGGAGCAGTTCGGTGAGCAGCCACCCCATCACTGCCGCGAACACCGCATGGATCGCGGCGACGATGAAGCCCCACCACACGAGCGCGCTGCCGATGGCCACGATCACGCTGGGTGCGACGCCAATCACGAGCATCGCCCTGCGCACGCCGGCGATTGCCGCCGCCCGGTTCCGCGGCTCGGACAGCTGGACGACCCAGTTCGCGCGTGGCTCGACCGGTATGGCCATCGCCACACGTATCCCGACCAGCGAGAAGAAGGACAGGAAGAACGGCGCCGAGAGCAGCTCGATCGTCGGTTCGCGCACGGCCCCGATCCCGCCTCTGAGCACGATCGGGATCACCGCCGAGGCGACGAATGCCAGCGCCGTGCCGACGTACATCGCCAACAGCAGGCGATGACTCCGCGCTCGAGCCAGCGTTCGGACCGTGAAGTCGAATGCCGCCTTGCCGACGCCCTGCCCGGCCAGCCAACGCATCACGGCGCCGATCGTTCGAGTGACCATCTCGAACCGTCCTTCGATCGGAGGCGTCTCGAGCGCACGCTTCGCCAGCCGCGCGTGGGTGCCAACGAACATCCCGATCGCGAGCGTCGTCGAGGTTGTGCATGCGGCCAGCGCGATCACCGCCAGGCTGTGCGTGCCAGCCGCGGGCCTGCCACCGAGGACGTCATAGAGCCCGAGAAACCACACCGAAGGCAACGCCCGGATCCAGCCATGATCGAGCCCGCGAACCAGTACGGGCCCGATCCGGGGCAGGAAGAAGATCATCTGCAACAGCACCAGGATGAAACCAAGTTGCAGCGCCAGCGACAGCCGATCGGCGGCGCCGCGGCCGCCGAGGTTCAGGACCAGGCCCTGCAGGGCGACCAAGGTCGTGAACACGAACAGGCCGGCGAGCGTTGCCGCGACCAAATGAGCGAGCAACCCGCGCAGCGCGCCGGTCGCACCGCCGAAGGCGCCGAACGCCGAGCCGTAGATCACGGTCGGCGCGGTGTTGACGCCGACGAGGAAGATGCCGCACAGGGCGGCCAGCGCCAGCAGCCGCGACGACACCAGTACCCGATGCGGCACCGGCAGCGACGTCAGGATGCGTGCGTCGCGCCGGTCTGGGAAGACGCCGTCCCAGATCACCAGCGCCACGAGCCCGATCGCCGTCATCGTCATGGTGATGAACAACGTTCGGTGCAGCAGCATCGGCACCAGTAGCGACTCGTGGCGCGCGTTGGCCGCGCTGTAATGCAGCGCGAACGATACCGGGAAGAACAGATTGGGTGCGGCGAGGAAGGCGACGCTCCAGATCACCAGCTGCACCTGTGGCAGGCCGGCGGGCATCAGATCACTCTCGAAGAACCGGGCGAAGAAGGTGCGCGCCAGGAGCAGCGTGCGATTGGTTGGCGCGGTCACAGCTTCATGACCGCCACCAGATCACGCGCCATGCGGTCGATGTCGGTTTCGATGACGAGTTGGCGGAATACCTGCTCGAGCGAGGGCAGCTCGAGGAGCTCGCGGAGCCGCGAGACCGAATCATGCGCGACCACCTTGCCGTCGTTGAGAATGATGACGTCGCTGGCGATCCGTTCGACGCTTTCGAGTACGTGCGAGCTGTAGACGATCATTCGCCCTTCGGCGGCGAGCGTTTGCACCAGGCTGCGCAGCACCAGCGTGGTGGTGACGTCGAGGCCGGAGTTGGGCTCGTCGAGGATCACGATCTCCGGATCGTGGAGCAGCGCGGCCGAGATCAGGATCTTCTGCCGCATGCCCTTCGAGTACGCCGACAACGGCGATCGCACGTCGTCGCGCAAGTTGAACAGCGAGATGAACGCGTCGATGCGCGCGTCGATGCGTCGCGTCGGCAGGCCGCGCAGGTGTCCGATCAGCGACAAGTACTCGGGGCCGGTGAGGTAGGTATAGAGCACGGCCTCTTCCGGCACGTAGCCGATCCGCGCCTTGTAGGCGAGCAGATCGTCGCGGACGTTGACGCCGTCGAGGTGCACGGTGCCGCCGGATGGATCGAGCAGCCCGGCGAGAATCGAGACGGTGGTGGACTTACCGGAGCCGTTGGGACCGAGCAGACCGAGCACCCCACCCCGGCGCAACGCGAACGACACGCCGCGGACGGCCGGAATGGCCGAGTAGTACTTGGTCAGCCCGCGCGCCTCCAGCATGGCCTATCGGACACCGCGCTTGGCCAGAAGTTCCGTCGCGATCATAGAATGACTGCGCATGTACACGACCGTCATCCTCCTGCACTCGATCGTCCGTTGGGCAGTGCTCGCAACCGGCGTGTTTGCCGCCGTTCGCGGGATCTCCGGTTGGCGCTCGGGCCGGCCGTGGACGCTCGCCGACGATCGCGCGGCGGGCTGGTTTACGAGCGCGCTGGACTTGCAGATGCTCCTCGGCCTGCTGCTGTACTTCTGGCTGAGCCCCATCACTACTGCCGCGCTGCATGACTTCGGCGGTGCGATGGCCAACAGCGGCCTGCGATTCTGGGCGGTCGAACATCCCTTCGGCATGATTATCGGCATCGCGCTCGCTCACATCGGACGCGGCCGTCTCAAGCGCATCACCAATGACGTCAAGCGGCACCGGACGACGGCGATCTTCTTCACCCTGGCGCTGCTGATCATCGTGGCGTCGATCCCCTGGCCGGGCAGTCCGAACGGACGGCCTTTGCTGCGCTGGTAGCGCGGATAACCCTAATCCAAAGAGAAGCACGAGACGTGGGCGGCGTGCAGAGGACGTGGATGAGATCGGCGGCTGGGCGTGCGGTCGTGTTGTGGACGGTCATGGCCTCGGCTGTCCTGATCGCGCAATCGCGCGGCGTGCCGTTGCCCGAAGCCACGTTCGGGTTCAAGCCGGGCGCGGACTTCAAGCTCGCGAACTACGACCGCTCGATCGAGTACTTTCGCGCGCTCGCCGCCTCGAGCAAATACATCCGTCTCGTCGAAGCAGGCCGGACGACCCAGGGGCGGCCGATGATCTTCGCCCTGATTTCCCATCCCAGGAATCTCGACCGCATCGATCGGTACCGCCAGATCGCACAGCGGCTCGCGCACCCGCAGGGTTTGACCGACGACGCCGCGCGGCAGCTGGCGCGCGACGGCAAGCCCATCGTCCACATCGATGGCGGTTTGCACGCGACCGAAGTGGCTGGTCCGCAGCACACGCCGCTCCTCGCCTACGAGCTGATCGCCCGGCGGGACGAGCCCTTCTATCGCGCCATTCTCGACAACATCATTCTGATGCTGTGGCCGACCATCAATCCTGACGGTCAGCAGATCGTGGCCGACTGGTACATGTCGAATGTCGGCACGCCCTATGAGTTGTCGGCGCCGCCGCAGCTCTATCAAGAGTACGTCGGGCACGACAACAACCGCGACGCCTACATGCTCAACATGATTGAGTCGCGCGTGATCGAACAGGCATGGCGCGCGTGGGAGCCCTCAATCGTCTACGTACACCATCAATCGTCGCCGTTTCCCACGCGCATCTGGCTGCCGCCGTTCTCGGAGCCGATTGGCAGCGATGCGCCGTTCCTGATGTCGCGTGAAGTCAACATGATCGGCATGGCGATCGCCAAAGGGCTCGAGGAGCGCGGGCAGGTGGGCGCGACCCACATGGGACTGGCGTTCGACGCGTGGTACCCGGGCTACATCGACTACGCGCCGAACTTCAAGAACGTGCCGGCGTTCTGGACCGAGACGGCGCTGTTTCAGTACGCGACGCCGCGCGAGTATACGCTCGCCGATTTTCCAGAGAATTACCGCGACCTTCGTCCGCAGAGCCTGTATTCGAGCCCATGGCGTCCGGGATGGTGGCGGCTGGGCGATGCCGTGGCCTACATGCAGACGGCCTCGCTCGCGGTGCTCGATTATGCGGCGAAGTATCGCGAGTCGTTGCTCTACAACCGCTACGCCGCCGGCCGCGATCAGATCGCGCGCGGAAAGGTCGATCCCCCCTATGCCTACGTCGTTCCGCAACAGCAGCGCGATCCGGTGGCGGCGGTCGAGCTCCTCCGCCGGCTGGCATTCAGCGGCGTCAGGGTGGCGCAGCTGTCGGCGACGGTTGCAATCGGCGGCGAGCAATTTCCCGCGGGCACGTGGATCGTTCCGACCGATCAGGAATTTGCCGCGTTCGCTCGTCAGCTCTTGAACGTGCAGAAGTACCCCGACCTGCGGCAATACCCCGGCGGTCCACCCTTGCGTCCCTATGACGCCGCTGGATGGACGCTGGCACTACAGATGGGCGTTCGCGTCGTGCCGGTGACGACGCCGTTGACCAGTGAGGCCCGAGCCAGGATGACAACGCTCGGGCCGGCGATCGATCCAAGCGCGAAGCCGCATCCCTACGACTCGAGCATCGGAAATGACGTCGCGGCGTTCGACAGCGTCCCGGGGATCGGTTTCGACGCCAATCCTTCCGCGGCCGCGATCGTCCCGCCGCCGGGAAGGATCACCGGCCGCGGATCCGATCTCGTGATCGATCCGGCGCAGAACAATGCGTTCCGTGCGATCAATCGCGCCTGGGTCGCGGGCGCGCGCGTCGAGCGGATCACCGACCCGTCCACCGCAGCGCAAGGCGCGAAGGCGGACAACGGCGCGCTGCGCTACGCCATTCGCGGCCTGCCGGAATCGGCGCAGAACGACCTCGTCACCGCGCTGGCGCTGACCGCCGAGCGCCGCAACGTCGACGGCGTTCCCGTGATGCGCCCGCGGATTGGGCTGGTCCGGCCGTGGGGCTCGAGCATGGACGAGGGATGGACGCGATGGATGCTGGAACGTTACGGCTTCGAGCCCACCGTACTCCGCCCCGAGGATTTCCACGCGCCGCTCTCGAACAAGGTCGACGTGGTCATCCTTGCAGACGATGTGCGGTTGCCGACGGAAGGCACCACGGGCCGCGGCCGGGGCGGCGGGCGTGCCGTGCGTCCCGAGTACGCGGACGTCGTCACGGCCGCGGATCTCGAGCGCTTCGAGCAGTTCATCCGCGACGGCGGCACGCTCGTGTGCCTTGGCGGCGCGAGCACGTTTGCGATCGGTCAGTTCAAGCTGCCGGTGCGCAACGTCGCGGCGGGACTACGGCCGGAGGAATTCTTTCTGCGGGGATCGATCGTCGAGGTGACCGCCGATGTCGGGCACCCCGTCATGGCCGGGATGCCCGAACGGGCGGCGCTGTTCGTCGATGGCGGTCCGGTGTTCGAGCCCCAGGAAGGCTTCGTGGGTCGCGTGCTCGCCAAGTACGCGGATAGCGGCTCGCCACTGCTGTCCGGGTTCCTGATCGGCGAGTCATACCTCCACGGCAAGGCGGCGGCGCTCGACGTGCAACTCGGCAACGGTCACGTCGTGCTGTTCGGTTTCCGGCCGCAATGGCGCGGGCAATCGTTCGGCACCGTCCGCGCGCTGTTCAACGCTGCGCTGTTCACCGAGCCGACGAGGCATTGAGGATTTCGCCGATCCTCAATCCTGTTTCTGCGAGACCTTCACGCCGCCGTTGTGCGTCCGCACGCGGATTGGCGCGCCGCCGGAACCGAGCGTCGCGTTGATCTCCCGATCGATGCGCCCTTGGACCGTCAGAGGAAAGTCGATGTTGAAGCCGCCGTTGACCGTGCCGGTCTCGAGCTGCGCCGAATAGTGCGACGGAATGCGCAGGTGGACGCCACCGTTGCTGGTTTCGACGTTCAGTCCGGCCCCACGCCAGCCTGGGCCCTCGAGCTCGACATCCACGCCGCCGTTGCTGGTGCGCCCTTTCACGTCGCCGGCCATGTTCGCGAGCTTGACGCCGCCGTTCACGGTGCGGAAGTCGACCTCGCCGTCGACGTCTCGGATCGCAATGCCGCCGTTGGTGGTTTTGAGCGAGAGCGCGGACACCGTCGGCACCGTCAGACGGTAGCTGACGTGCCAGCCTTCGCGCCGGGCGAGCCCTGAGGGGCCGTCGGCCGAGACATTGCTCGCCGTCGCGGTGACGGTCACCGCCTGCGCGATCTGGCGCGCCCGATCCATCGTCTCCGCGTCACCCTGCACTCTGGCGAGCACCTGGACGTCCCCGCGCGAACCGCCCTGCACGTCGATGCCGCCGTTGGGTTCCGCGTCCACGGTCAGCAGGGCTGACGCCGGCACGGTGAACTCGCGGACCTCGCAGAACGTTGGCCGGCGATTTTCGCTTCGGCACCAGTCGTCGTTGGTCTGTGCCCGCTGGGCGAGACCCGGCAGCTGGGCAGCGGCGAGCGCGGCGGCAAGAACGAAGGGTGCGCGTCTGGTCATGGTCGATAACTCCTCGGCCACCTTGGACGGAAGAATCCCAAACCGCGTTTACCGAGCCACCCCAATGTAAGATTTCCCGCCCGTTTCGCACAATCTGCGCACTCGAGTGGGGTCAGACCCCACTCGGTCCGTTGCAGAATCCGCGTAGGGGTCTGACCCCCACCTGAACTCAGCTGTGATGCGGGCCGTATACATTGAAATGATTTGGCAGGACATCAAGTACAGTGCTCGGACGCTGCTGAGCAGCCCGGGATTCACCGCGACCGCGATGCTCTGCCTGTCGATGGGGATCGGGCTCAACGGGGCGATCTTCAGCGTCGTTGACGGCATCCTCCTGCAACCCTTTCCCTTCCGCGACCCGGATCGCATCGTCGCCATCGACGGCGTCCAGAAGCGAAACACCGGGTACTCGCTGTCGTGGCTCGACGTCCGCGACTACCGCGAGCAGAACCGGACGCTCGAAGCCATCGAAGCTTTCTCCGGGCGCACGCTGACGATTGCCGACGGCGCGTCGGAGCCGGAGCGCTACCTGGGCGCGCCGGTGTCGTCAGGTCTGTTCCAGTTGCTCGGCACGCCGCCCGCGCTGGGCCGCGACTTCGGGCCGGACGATGACCGCGCCAACGCGGAACCGGTGGTGATCCTGAGCGATGACGTGTGGCGGCTGCGCTATCACTCCGACCGCGGGATTATCGGCCGCGGGATTTCGATCAACGGCGTCCCGCACACGGTGATCGGGGTCATGCCTCCCGGCTTCATGTTTCCGCAGGTCCATCGGCTGTGGGTGCCGCTGGCGAAGTACTACGAGACGACACCGCGCGATACGCGCTCGCTCGACGTCTTCGCGCGTTTGAAGCCGGGTGTGACGCGCGAGCAGGCGGCGGCGGACTTGAGCGCCATCGCGGACCGTTTGGCGGCGGCGTATCCGCGTGAGAACGAAAGCTGGTCCGCGGATGCGCGGCCGCTCAAGGAATGGATGATCCCCAACGACGTCGAGCTCGCGCTCTTCTCGATGATGGGCGCGGTGACGCTGGTGCTGCTGATCGCGTGCTCGAACGTCGCCAACCTGCTGCTCGCGCGCGCGTCGATTCGCCACCGCGAGATCTCGATCCGGGCCGCTCTCGGCGCCGGACGTCTCCGCATCATCCGTCAGCTGCTGGTGGAATCGTCGATCATCGGTCTGCTCAGCGCACCGCTGGGGATTGCGATCGCCTACGGTTTCCTGCGGCTGCTCGACCGCAGCATTCCGCCCGACTCCATCCCCTACTTCATTCGCTGGGCGCTCGACGGCCGCTCCCTCGCTTACACGATGGCGGTGTCGCTGGCGACCGGCGTGGTGTTCGGGCTCGTGCCGGCGCTGCAGGCGGCGCGCGCCAACCTGCAGGACAGTCTCAAAGAAGGCGCGCGAGGCGCGACCGGCGGGCGGCGCGCGTGGCTGCGCAATGGTCTGGTGGTTGCCGAGATTGCGATGTCGCTGGTGCTGCTGGTCGGCGCATCGCTGTTCATCCGGAGCTTTCTCAATCTGCAGAACGCCAACGTCGGCTTCGACACGCACCCGCTGATGACGATGCGGTTCTTCATGCCCGGCTCGAGCTACGAGGCGCCGACGGCGAGACGGCAACGCGTCGAAGACATCCTGCGCCGCGTTCAGGGTGTGCCGTCGGTGCAGGCGGCGTTCGCCTCCAACTTCGTGCCGCTCGGATCCGGCGGCGGTGGCGGCAGCATCGTCGTCGAGGGCAAGGCGATGCCGCGAGGCGAGGAGCCGAACATCAGCTTCATCGGCGTGACGCCGCTGTTCCGTCAGACGTTGAATGTCGCGCTGGTTCGCGGACGCGATCTGACCGAGCCCGAAGAAGCCACGCGAACACCGGTCGCGCTGATCAACCAGACGATGGCGCGGCAGTTGTGGCCGAACCAGGACGCCCTTGGCGGCCGCTTCAAGCTGGTGGGCGGCGACTTCCAGGACTGGTTCACGGTCGTCGGCGTGATCGCGGATTTCCGTCACGGCCAGGGCGCGAGCACCAGGCCGATTTTCCCGTCGGCCTACGTACCGTACGGTTTCGTGCCGTCGCTGAACACGGGCCTCACCGTGCGCGTGAGCGGCGACGCTGGCCCGGTGGTCGCGGCCGTGCGCGAGCAGATCCGTCAATCCGATCCGGGGTTGCCGATCTTCGAGGTCTGGCGCATGGAGGAGCTGCGGCAGCGGAGCTTCTGGCGCTACCGCGTGTTCGGCTGGATGTTCACGTCGTTCGGCGCCGCGGCGCTGCTGCTGGCATCGATCGGCGTCTACGGGGTGCTGTCGTACTCGGTGTCGCAGCGAACGCAGGAGATCGGCGTGCGCGTCGCGCTCGGTGCTGGCCGCCGCGATGTGCTGCGCATGATCGTCGGCCAGGGACTGCGGCTGGCGGCGATCGGGATCGTGATCGGTCTGATCGGCGCGCTCGGTGCCGCGCAGTTGATCGCGTCGCTGCTCTACAACGTCAGGCCGTCCGATCCGGCGACCTTCACCATCGTCGCGATGTTCTTGGCGTCGGTCGCGGCGGCGGCGAGCTACATCCCGGCGCGGCGCGCGACGGCCGTCGATCCGATCGTCGCGCTTCGCAACGAATAGGGCGCGCGATCGAAGGGAAGTTCGCCGATCACCCGGCGCGAAATTCAGCTACCATCTTCTGGCAGTGCAATTGGATCTGCCGTTCCTCCGGGCACCTGAACGATCGTCGCACGAGCCGGGGCCGCCGCCGCAACCTCATCCCGTGATCGAATTCGTGCGCGTCCCGCGCGCGCGCCGCTACATCCTTCGCGTCCGTCCCGATGGCACGCTGCGCGTGACCGTGCCGCGCGGCGGCTCTAGACGTCAAGCCGAACAGTTCGTGCGCAAGCATCAGCGATGGATCTGCCGCGAGCGCGATCGCGTGCGCAGCGAGCACGCACCCACTGAATGGACCGACGGCAGCGAGATTCTGCTGCGCGGATCGTCCGTTCGAATCGCCGTCGAGCCGCGAAACGGCGCCCTGCTGGTGCGCTACGGCGATCGGCACGTCACGGCCATGCCCGCCGCCAACGTCCGACCGGCGGTGGAGGACGATCTGAAGCTGATCGCGAGAACTGAGCTGGTACCGCGACTCTCGGAACTCGCGGCCGCGCATGGTCTCGCGCCGGGCGCGATTTCCATCCGCGACCAGCGGTCGCGCTGGGGCTCGTGCGCGCGCAACGGCAACATCGCCCTCAATTTCCGTCTCGTCCAGATGCCGGCCGACGTGCGCGACTACGTGCTGCTGCACGAGCTGATGCACATTCGACACCAGAACCACTCGCGCCGCTTCTGGAGGCTGGTCGAATCGGTCTGTCCCGACTTCCGCGACGCGGAACGGTGGCTGCGGACCACCGGAAAGACGCTGTTCTGAGTGATATTGCAGGGATCGCTGTGCAGCCTGCGGCCGTGGGCGATGCGAGACGCCGACGCGCTGGTGCGGCACGCCAACGACGCCGAGGTCGCCAAGCAGCTCCGCGATCGCTTTCCCCATCCCTATCGCCGTGAAGACGCGCGCGCCTTTCTGAGCGTGGTGTCCGCGGCCGCTCCGCCGACCAATTTCGCCATCGTGACGCTGGACAGCGGCGACGCGTGCGGAGGCCTGGGGTTCGTGCGCGGATCCGACATCGAACGCTTCTCGGCCGAAGTCGGGTACTGGCTG
>Ga0209382_10006607_pt1 | contig 14893 bp, 13 predicted proteins | sample SoiMetdeltSBSDD5_FD_187599 | JGI IMG/M metagenome (GOLD analysis project Ga0209382, IMG submission 187599) | Bulk soil microbial communities from a Populus tree surrounding site in Tennessee, USA - Soil MetaG P. deltoides SBSDD5 (SPAdes) (version 2) | ecosystem: Environmental > Terrestrial >... | reverse complement strand
GTCGAGGAACCCGGCCCGGCGCTGCACCCGCGCATAGTCGTGCAGCCGCTCGACGGGATCGACCGAGCGATTGGGACCGAGCCGCAACCTCACCAGCCGCGTCCTGCGTAGCGCTCGCCCTCGGCCAGGTCGTCCAGGTTGATGCCGACCATCGGCTCGCCGAGGCCGCGCGACACCTTGGCGATCATGGCGGGGTCGTCGTGGAAGGTGGTCGCCTTGACGATCGCCTCGGCCCGCTTGGCCGGGTCGCCCGACTTGAAGATGCCGGAGCCGACGAAGACGCCCTCGGCACCCAGCTGCATCATCATCGCGGCATCGGCCGGGGTGGCGAGACCGCCGGCGGTGAAGAGTACGACCGGGAGCTTGCCCGCCTCGGCAACCTCCTTGACGAGCTCGACCGGCGCCCGCAGCTCCTTCGCCGCGGCAAACAGCTCGGTCTCGTCGAGCGTGCCGAGCCGGCGGATCTCGGCGCGGATCTGACGCATGTGGCGGGTCGCCTCCACGACGTTGCCGGTGCCGGCCTCGCCCTTGGAGCGGATCATCGCCGCGCCCTCGGACAACCGCCGCAGCGCCTCGCCGAGGTTGGTCGCGCCGCACACGAACGGCACGGTGAACGCCCACTTGTCGATGTGGTGCGACTCGTCGGCCGGCGTCAGCACCTCGGACTCGTCGATGTAGTCGACGCCGAGCGCCTGCAGGACCTGGGCCTCGGCGAAGTGGCCGATCCGGGCCTTGGCCATCACCGGGATGGACACGGCCTCGATGATCTTGTCGATCAGGTCGGGATCGCTCATCCGGGCCACGCCGCCCTGGGCGCGGATATCGGCGGGCACCCGCTCGAGCGCCATCACGGACACCGCACCGGCGTCCTCGGCGATCTTGGCCTGCTCGGGCGTGACGACGTCCATGATGACGCCACCCTTGAGCATCTCGGCCATGCCTCGCTTGACCCGGGCTGTCCCGGTGTGCGGGGCCGAGTCGGTGGCTCGGGGCGCGCTGGTGGAGTCAGGCTGGGTCACGGTTTACCTCGGTGAAAGGGGCGACGGAGTACGGCTCCATCCTACGTGTCGGCGCACCCGCGCTCACCGACGCGTACACCTGTTGGATCCGCTTCGAGACGGTGCCCCAGTCGTAGCGCCAGACCTCCTGGGCTCCGGCGGCGACCCGCTCGCTCGCGTCCGGGTCGTCGAGTACGCCGAGGACGACTCCCGCGAGGTCGTCGGAGTCCCCGGTGCGGAACTGCCAGCCGAACCGGCCGTCGTCGAGCACCGCGCGGAACGCCGGAATGTCGCTGGCCACCACCGCCGTACCGGCGGCCATCGCCTCGATCAGCACGATGCCGAAGCTCTCACCGCCGAGGTTGGGCGCCACGAAGACATCCGCACTGGCCAGCAGCTCGGCCCGGGTCTCGTCCGGCACCGCACCGAGGAACTCGACGCGATCCCGGGTGGACCGGGACAGCCGGCGCCGCGCGTCAGAAACCGTGCCGCGGCCGGCGATGAGCAGCCTGGCGTCGGGGCGCTTCTCACTCACCCGCTCGAACGCCTTGAGCAGCACCGGCAGGCCCTTGCGGGGCTCGTCGAACCGGCCGAGGAAGGCCAGCGTGCCGCCGGCCGAACCGTAGGCCGGGTCCGGGGCCCGGCCGGCGAACCGCTCGACGAACAGTCCATTGGGCACGACCACCGCCGTCCCGCCGAGATGCTGCACCAGGGTGTGCCGGGCCAACTCGGACACGGCGATCCGGACCGCGATCTTGTCGAGCGTCGGACCGAGCAGGCCGGCCGCCGCGGCGAGTGCGCGGGACCGCTCAGTGGCCGTGTGGAAGGTCGCCACCACCGGCACCTCGCTCGCCGACAGCGCTAGCATCGACAGGCTCGGCGTCGTCGGCTCGTGGACGTGGACCACGTCGAAGTCGCCTGCACGCAGCCAGCGCCGGGTCCGCGACATGGACAGCGGCCCGAAGGTGAGCCGCGCGACCGAGCCGTTGTAGCGCACCGGAACAGCCCGACCGGCTCGCACGACGTACTCCGGGAGTCCGTCCTGCGGTCCGGCCGGCGCGAGGACCGACACGGCGTGGCCGCACCGCTGCAGGCTGGAGGCGAGGTCGTGAACGTGGTTCTGGACCCCGCCGGGAACGTCGAGCGAATACGGACAGACCAGCCCCACCCTCATCGGCCCGGCCTCATCGCGCCGGCTCCAGATCCGACTCGAACACCCGCTGCAGCATGTGCCAGTCGGCCGGGTCCTCTCGGATCGCGGTCGTGAAGACGTCAGCTACTGCCACGGTCGCCTTCTCTATGTCGCCGTCGCCGGTGCCGACGTCGATCGGTTCGTGTACCCGCAGATGCATACGACTTCCTTCGTACCCGGTCGTGACGGGAAGCAGCAGTGCGCCGGTGCGCTGAGCCAGCAGCGCCGGCCCGATCGGCAGCCGGGCCGGCTCGCCCAGCAATGGGGCCGACAGCGCATGGCGGGACATGTCGCGGTCGGCCAGCAGACAGACATAACGGCCTGCCCTCAGTCGTTCCTCAAGGATCGGCATCGGCGGGCTGCCGCCGGTCAGCGGCAGGACCTCCATGCCGAGACCCTCGCGATAGCGGACGAAGTCGTCATAGAGACTGTCCGGCCGGAGTCGCTCTGCGACCGTCGTCAGCGGCATGCCGTCGTTGCAGGCCCAGGCTCCGGCGAGGTCCCAGTTGCCCATGTGGGGCAGCGGCGAGACGACCCCACGGCCCGAGCGCAGCGTGTCCTTGACCCGCTCGGGATGGTGCGCGATCACCACGTCCCGAATCTCGGCCTCGGACCACCGTGGCAGCCGGAACACCTCGGTCCAGTAGCGCAGGTAGGACCGCATCGCCCGCCGGCTCAGCTCGCGAAGCGCCGGCTCCGGCATCGGCTCGACCCGCGAGAGGTTGGCCTCCAACTGACGTACGCCGCGGCCACGCCGGGCCCAGGCCGCGTCGGCGAGACCCTTCGTCGTGCCGTCGACCAGCCGCGCCGGCACGTGACAGACCACCGACCAGCCCAGGCGATAGGCCCACGCCGCGAGAGCGTGACGCGTCGATGGCGGCATCGGGCTAGGACGTGCCGGAGTTGGACGCCGACTCGTCCGGCCGGACCGCCTGGGCCCGGACGATCAGCATCCGCTGTACGACCGTGATCGTGCTCGCCGCGGCCAGCACCCATAGCGTGATCGTGACCAGGATCGGCAGGTCGAAGATGCCCGCGAACCCGGTCATGAGGAGGATCGCGACCAGCCGGTCGGCGCGTTCGGCGATGCCGCCCTTGGCCGTCATGCCGAGGCTTTCGGCGCGCGCCCTCGCGTACGACGTCACCGAACCCATCACGAGGCAGTAGAGCGCGACCGCGGCCATCAGCATGTTGTCTTCGTGGTCGGCGTAGAAGAAGACGAGACCGCCGAAGATCGCGGCGTCGCCGATCCGGTCGAGGGTCGAGTCCCAGAACGCTCCCCACCGGGTGGGCCGGCCCAGCTCGCGGGCCATGTAGCCGTCGATCAGGTCGGAGAAGACGAACACGGTGATCACCAGGACGCCGATCAGCAGCTTGCCCTGGGGGAAGAAGATCAGCGCGCCGGCGGATACACCGATGGTGCCGACGAGCGTGACAGCATCGGGACTCACGCCGAGCCGCAGCAGGCCGTGGGCGATCGGCGAGAGCACCCAGGTCCAGAACTGACGGAACCGTTCCAGCATGGCAGGCGGTCTCCCGTGGTCGTTCGCGAACAGCGCGCTCGTACGTGTCAGGCGCGGCTCGTCCCCCGGCCCGAGTGATGCCTGACAACTCCGTGGCTAAAGCGGCTCGATGGTATCGCCGTCGCCCGGCGGCAGGTCCCCGGCCCGCCGAACGGCGCCGTACCAGCACCAGGGGGTTGTGCGAGCGCCGTCACCGGTGTTGTGTTGGCGGAACCACAGTCACAGCCGACCAGTCGCCCATTGAGGTTGCTGAGGACGGAGGATCGTCATGGCCGACAGATCATCGGGCCCGGCTGGTGCGGATGGGCCCGCCCCCACCGTGGATCGCCCGGACCAGATACGCAATGTCGTGCTGGTCGGACCGTCGGGCGGCGGCAAGACGACGCTGGTCGAGCACGTCTTGCTGGCACACGGGGTGATCACCAGACCGGGTTCGGTAGAGGCCGGAAACACCGTCAGCGACCACGACGACGCCGAGCACAAGCAGCAGCGTTCGGTCGGCTTGTCGGTGATGCCCTATGTCACCGGCGACATCAAGGTCAATCTGATCGACACACCGGGCTACGCCGACTACGTCGGTGAGCTCCGCGCCGGCCTGCGGGCCGCCGACTGCGCCCTGTTCGTGGTCTCGGCGAGCGAGCCGCTGGACGGCGCCACCCAGATGCTCTGGCACGAGTGCGAAATGGTCGGAATGCCGCGCGCCGTCGCCGTGACCAAGCTCGACCACGACCGCGCAGACTGGGACGCGACGCTGGCCGCCGTGCAGTCCGCGTTCGGCACCAAGGCGATGCCGCTCTATCTGCCGGTGTCCGACGGCACCGCGCTCGCCGGGTTGCTCAGCCAGCAGGTCTTCGACCACTCCAGCGGCGAGCGCAAGCAACGCGACCCCGACGAAGCGGAGCAGGCACTCATCGAGTCCGCCCGTGGCGACCTGATCGAGGCCGTGATCGAGGAGTCCGAGGACGAGGACCTCATGGACCGCTACCTGTCCGGTGAGGAGATCCCCTTCGACACTCTGGTCGGCGACCTCGAGACCGCCGTCGCACGGGCCAGCTTCTTCCCCGTCATCCCGTTGGCCGCGCCGACCGGCCTCGGCATCGCCGAGCTCGACGAGATCGTCACCGGTGGCTTCCCCGGCCCCGCCGAGCACACCATGCCCGCCGTCTTCACCGTCGCCGGCGCGTCCGTGAGCGACGTGAAGTGCGACCCCGGCGGCCCGTTGCTCGCCGAGGTCGTCAAGACGATGACCGACCCCTATCTCGGCCGGGTGTCACTCGTACGCGTCTTCTCCGGCACCGTGCAGCCGGAGGCCGCCGTCCACGTGTCCGGCCATTCGTCGGCGTTCCGCGAGGGCGGTGGCAACGGGCACGACGACCACGACGAGGACGAGCGCGTCGGCGGCCTGTCCGGCCCACTGGGCAAGGCGATGCGGACGCTGGACAAGTCCATCGCCGGCGACATCTGCGCCATCGCCAAGCTGAGCAAGGCCGAGACCGGCGACACCATCTCCGACAAGAGCAAGCCGCTGGTGATGGAGACCTGGTCGATGCCCGAGCCGCTGCTGCCGATCGCGGTCGAGGCGCAGACCAAGTCCGACGAGGACAAGCTCTCCCAGGCGCTCAACCGGCTGGCCGCCGAGGACGCGTCACTCCGGGTCGAGAACAACGTCGAGACCCGGCAGCTCGTCCTGTGGACCATGGGCGAGTCGCACACCAACGTCCTGATCGACCGGCTGGCCGACCGCTACGGCGTCAAGGTCGACCGGATCGACGTCAAGGTGCCGCTGCGCGAGACGTTCTCCAAGGGCGCCAAGGGACGCGGCCGGCACGTCAAGCAGTCCGGCGGCCACGGGCAGTACGCCATCTGCGAGATCGAGGTGGAGCCGCTGCCGTCGGGATCCGGGTTCGAGTTCGTCGACAAGGTCGTCGGCGGGTCGGTGCCACGGCAGTTCATCCCGAGCGTCGAGAAGGGCATCGTCACGCAGATGCAGCGCGGTGTGGCCACTGGCAACCAGGTCGTGGACATCCGCGTCAGGCTCTTCGACGGCAAGGCACACAGCGTCGACTCCTCCGACATGGCCTTCCAGACCGCCGGTGGACTCGCGCTGAAGGACGCCGCCGAGAACGGCGACGTGTCGCTGCTGGAGCCGGTCGAAGACGTCAAGGTGCTGATCGCCGACGACTACGTGGGCGCCGTGATGGGCGACCTGTCGTCCCGGCGCGCTCGAGTGCTCGGCAGCGAGTCGGCTCCCGGCGGGCGCACCGTGATCCACGCGGAGGTGCCGGCGTTGGAGCTGGTCCGCTACGCGACCGAGCTGCGGTCGATGAGCCAGGGCACCGGGTCGTTCTCGCGTACCTTCGGCCGCTACGACGCCGTCCCCTCCCACGTCGCCTCCAAGCTCATCGCCGCCAACGACTGACGATCATCAGCCACTCGTGGCGCGGTCATCGGCCACTTGTGGTGCCGAGGAGCTCGCGGGTCGCGGGCACGACGTCACCGATCCAGCGCGCCAACTGCGTCTGATCGGCGGTCTCGGGCCAGAAGACGAACGTGTCGAAGCGCTGCTCCGTGGCCAGCTCCGCGAGGATCCGCGCCCACCCGCCGGCGCTCGTACGGATCGGAGTCTCACCCTCCAGGCGGGGCGGCTCCGTGGGTCCGTCGGTGACGACGCCGACGAGCTGCGCCATCCGGAGTACATCGGTGGGGTCCCGACCGGCATCGCGCGCCGCGGCGTCAATCCGATCCTGCGCCGCGGGCCACTTCTCGTACGCCAGATAGTGCGGAATCGGCGCCGCCCAGCCGTCGGCCAAGCGTCCGGTCAGCGCGTGTGCCCGTGGGCCGAGGCTTCCGACCCAGATCCCGATCGGGCGCGAGGGCGCTAGGCCGCCGCGTACGCCGCCGACGCTGTAGTACTCACCGGCCAGACGTCCCCGCTCGGCCGGCTCCCGCCACATCGCCCGCATGATCCCGATGCCCTCCTCGAGGGCATCCAGCGCCTGCCGATCGGTCCGGTCCGGACCGCCCATCGACCTGATCGCCGGCCATATGCCGCCGGCGCCGAGCCCTAGGTCGAACCGGCCGCCGCTGAGCCGATCGAGCGACGCGGCGGTCTTGGCGAGCATCGCCGGGCCACGCATCGGCAGGCTCGCGACGTCGGGGAAGACCGTCAGCCGCTCGGTCTCCGCGAGTACGGTCGCGATGAGGCTGAAGGCGTCGACGTGCGCGGGCGCGTACGGATGGTCCTGGATGCCGAGCAGGTCGAGTCCGTCCCGGTCGGCTCGTCGAGCGAGCTCGCGTACGATCTCGAGGTCGTCGGCGGTCGGAGCGAGTTGGATGCCGAATCGCAGGGCCATAGTCAGTCAAGCCCAGCGAAGCCGCGCGGTATTTCCGCCACCACAAGTGACCGATGATCGCACCACAAGGCTCATCACCGGACCACGAGTGGCTGATGATCGCGCCACGAGTGGCTGATGATCGTCACTGGGGCCAGGCAGAAGCGACCAGGTCACGGGTCTCGGACAGCAGCAGTGGGATGACCTTGGTCTGCGCGGTGATCGTGATGAAGTTCGCGTCGCCACTCCAACGCGGCACGACGTGCTGATGCAGATGCTCCGACAGCGAGCCGCCCGCGACGCCGCCCAGATTGAGCCCGATGTTGAACCCGTGCGGCGCCGACACCGACCGGATCGCGGCCACCGCGTCGCGGGTCAGCGTCGCGATCTCGAGCAACTCGGGCTCGGTCAGGTCGTCCAGCGCAGCGACATGCCGATAGGGCACCACCATCAGATGTCCGGGGTTGTACGGATGCAGGTTGAGCACCGCGTACGCCGTCGGCCCCCGATGCAGGATCAGCCCCTCGGCATCGTCCAGCTTCGGGATCCGGCAGAACGGGCACTCGTCACCGTGCCGCTCCCCCGCCTCGGCCTCTTCCTTGATGTAGGCCATCCGATGCGGCGTCCACAGCCGCGCCAGCCGATCGCGTACCCCGACCCCGTCCTGCGCCACCAACTCCGGCGATGCGACCTCGTCGGTCACACCTGGACCCGACGCTCGACGGCGTCGACGATGCGCGCCACGGCCTCGTCGACGTCCACACCGTTGTCCTGGTCGCCGCTGCGATAGCGGAACGACACGGCGCCCGCGTCGACGTCCTTGTCGCCGGCGATCAGCATGAACGGCACCTTCTGGGTCTGGGCGGTACGGATCTTCTTCTGCATCCGCTCGTCGGAGTCGTCGACCTCCACGCGGATCCCCTTGTCACGCAGCTTCGCGGCGACCCGGTTCAGATGCTCCAGATGCCGCCCCGCAACGGGAATCGCGACCACCTGCACCGGCGCCAGCCACGGCGGGAAGGCACCGGCGTAGTGCTCGACAAGGACCCCGAAGAACCGCTCGACCGAGCCGAACAGCGCCCGGTGGATCATGTACGGCCGCTGCCGGGTGCCGTCGGACGCCTGGTACTCCAGGTCGAACCGCTGCGGCTCCTGCAGGTCCACCTGGAGCGTCGACATCTGCCAGCGGCGGCCGATCGCATCGCGAATGTGGAGGTCGATCTTCGGCGCGTAGAAGGCGGCCTCTCCGGGCGCCTCGACGTAGGGAAGCCCGCTCTTGTCGAGCGCCGACCGCAACGCCGCCTCGGCCTCGGCCCACTCCTCGGCCTTGCCGACGAACTTGTCGCTGTCGTCGCGCAGCGCCAGCTCCGGCTCGAAGTCGGTGAGCCCGAAGTCGCGCAGCAGCCCGACGACGAAGTCGAGCAGCGACGCGAGCTCGTCGGCGAGTTGGTCCGGCGTGCAAAAGATGTGGGAGTCGTCCTGGGTGAATCCGCGGGCCCTGGTCAGGCCGTGGATGACGCCGGACTTCTCGTAGCGATAGACACCGCCGAACTCGAACAGCCGCAGCGGCAGCTCCCGGTACGACCGGCCCCGGGACCGGAAGATCAGGATGTGCATCGGGCAGTTCATCGGCTTCGGGTAGTAGCGCTGGCCCTCGTCGAGCTCCATCGGCGGGTACATCCCGTCGGCGTACCACTCCAGATGCCCGGAGGTCTCGAACAGCTGCTGCTTGGTCACGTGCGGGGTGTAGACGAACTCGTAGCCGGCCTCCTGGTGCCGCTGCCGCGAGTAGTCCTCCATCGTCTTGCGGACGATCCCGCCCTTGGGATGGAAGAGCACGAGACCCGGGCCGACCTCCTCCGGGAAGCTGAACAGGTCGAGCTCGGCGCCGAGTCGACGATGGTCGCGCTTGGCCGCCTCCTCGAGTCGGTGCAGGTGCTCGGCGAGCGCCTCCTTCGACTCCCAGGCAGTGCCATAGATCCGCTGCAGTTGCTGGTTGTTCTCGTCGCCCCGCCAGTAGGCCGCGGCGGTCCGCATCAGCTTGAACGCCGGGATCCGCTTTGTGGTCGGCAGATGCGGACCGCGACACAGGTCCTTCCACGCCACCGACCCGTCGCGACGGAGGTTGTCGTAGATGGTCAGCTCGGAGCCGCCGACCTCGACCTCGGCTCCCTCACCGCCGCTGCCCTTGAGATCGATGAGCTCGAGCTTGTACGGCTCGTCGGCGAGCTCGGCACGCGCTTCTTCCTCGGTCACGACGCGACGGGAGAACCGCTGGCCCTCCTTGATGATCTTGCGCATCCGGGTCTCGATGCGCTCGACGTCGTCGGGATGGAACGGCTCGGCGACGTCGAAGTCGTAGTAGAAGCCGTCGGTGATCGGCGGACCGATGCCGAGCTTCGCATCGGGATACAGCTCCTGCACAGCTTGGGCCATGACATGCGCGGTCGAATGCCGCAGGATCGCCCGGCCGTCGTCGGAGTCGAGCGGCACCGGCTCGACCCGGTCGCCGTCGGCCAGCTCGTACGCCAGATCGCGCAGTTCCCCGTCGACCCGGGCCGCGATCACTGTGGTGTCGTCGGAGAACAGCTCCCATGCCTTCGTACCCGTAGTGACCGTCCGCTCGGCAGCAGCATCTGTAGCACCACCTGACGACGCGACGATCACGCGGATATCGGACACGAGAAGCTCCTCACGGAACGCGATGACCTGACGTCGCGATGGTATCGACGCGACGCGGTGGACTCCCACCGGATATCACCTCGCGGCGAACGACGCCGGTGTCGTCGCGTCCGGATGTCCCGGCTCAGCAACTGTTGGCGCGAAACCGCAGGTTCGGACAAGTGTTGGTGCGAGATTGCACCAACTCTTGGGCGCAGCGGGTCAGACCGGGTCCGAGACCGCGCCGCAGACCTCGCAGCGACGAGAGGTGTTGCCGTGCTCGTCGATGTGCTCTATCAGCAGCCCGCCGGTCGGGATCTCCTCGAGGCAGCCGTCGTGTGGGGTTCGACCCGGCTCACGACATGGGCATTGGCAGGCCACCGCGACCTGCGCCCGTCGAAGGACGATCTCATGACGCACCGAACCACCAGCTCCCGTATCTCCGTGCAGTCCACGGTAGCCCGGCGGTCCGACGCTTCACGCAGACGGGGGTAAACCGGGCCGATCACACCGCGCGGTAGCGGCCGTCGTTGTGCTGGACGACGCGCTCAGGCAGACGCACGCTGCGTACGGCTCCGGTCGCGCTCGACCAGGTCGCGCAGTCGCATCAGGTCCTGGCGCAGCCGATGCCCTGCGTCAGCTCCGAAGAGCGCGGCGACGGCGTGCCCGATCTCGCCGGCGACCGGGTTGTAGTGCAGGTGGACCCGCACCTGGCTGCGTCCGTCGTCGCGGTGCAGCGTGATCTCGCCGGCGTGCGCGATCGTCTGGCCGGGCAGCGTCCTCCATCCGATCCGATGTCCGTCCTGTCGTACGGTCTCCTCGGCGTCGAAGGTGACGTCGGCGTTCGCCGGACCGCGTACGGTCCAGCGCGTGACCGGGCTGCCGGGCCACTGGCGCACGTCTCGTACGTTCGACATGAAGCTCGGGAAGCTCGGGTAGTTGCTGATCAGCGGCCAGACCTCCTCGGGAGGCGCGTCGATCGTGACCACCGCTTCGGCCTCGACCGCGTCCGGGCCGGCACCGATGCCGGTGAGCTGGCGCAGCGGCTTGTTCGCAGCGGCGCGAACGGTCATCGCGAGGCCGCCGGCCCGAATCACCAGGCCGGGCAGTCCGCCGATCTGACGGCCGGCGCCGAGCAGTCCGATGCCGGCGACACCGCCGACCAGCCGAGTGCTCGGCGACCACGGCTCGTGCTGCAGGCTCGACGACCGCCGATCGGTCCGCGACGGACCCTGCAATCCGGGTACGCCGTCAGCGCTCGCATGCATCCGCAGTTGGTCGTCGACCTTCTTCACACCGGGGATCCGCGAGGCGGCGCGTACGACCGCATGATGCTCCTCCGCCAGGACGTCACCGCTCAGGCGTACCTGTCCGGCAGCGGTCGAGACGTCGATCGCCCGCGGATGGCCGGCGACCAGCCCGAGCCGGGCTCGAACCCGCTCGGTCAGCACGGTGTCGTCGACCTTTCGCCCGGTGACGCGATAGCGCACCCCCGCGCCGACTCCGGTCACGCGGTTGCGCAGGTCGCGAGACAGGGTGTCGACCCCGTGCTCGACGTCGTGCTGCGCGTGGAGCAGCTGGTCACGAACCCGGGCCCGCCGGGCCGCGCCACGGTCCGGATCGAGGAAGTACATCGCGGCCACCCCGGCGGTCGCCGCGCCACCGACCTGCTTGACCCACTGGAAGAGGCTGGCCGGGTGCCGGTGGGTGTGGATCTCGACGAGCGGCACGGAGCGCGGCTGCTTCCGCGGCTTCACGTGTGCCTGCTCGTTGTCTGAGTCGTCGCGGGACAGGGTGCGATGCAGCTGGTCAGTCACCGCGTCGCTCATCGTCATCAGGGATTCCGTGACGTTGGTCGGCAACGTCGGCAGGGTCGGCTTCGAGGGGACTCCGCAGCTCCTCCGTCCAGCTCGTCTGACTCGACAGTGGCCCGATGTTGGTCGAGAACGTCTGTGGCCGGTTCTTCCAGACCGACCTCCAGCTCCGGTGTTGTGTCATGGCTCGGCTCCTCCGTCGGCTTGGACATGAAGGGTTCGTACCCCCTGCCGCTCGGCTCATGCGCCCATCACGAGGCTGCCGAAAGGTCGCCTGGACGGGTTCACCGACGCGGTCGTGGGTACGAGTCAGATGGCCTACCGATGGAGGGTGTGATGACCGAACGACGAGACAGCGAAGTCGACCGACTGCTCGCCGAGAACGACGCCGTCGTCGGCGAGCGGATGGACCCGGAGTTCGAGTCCGAGCCGGTCGATCCGGCTGAGGTCGATTCGCCCGAAACGGTCGATCCGGACCTCGACGCCGCACGAGCGGCCGCGCCCGAGCAGGACCCGTCGGCGCTGACCACCGAGGAACTCCGTCCCGAGTCCGAGTTGCTGGAGTACGCGCCGCCGGACGAGCCCACTCCCGAGACGGCGGCCGGTCACACCGCGGCCGATGAACAGGCCGGCGAGACCATCGACGACCGACTCGAGCAGGAGGAGCCGGACGAGCCGGTCTAGGTGCGTACGCCGAGCTCGTGGAGGTGATGCAGCATGGTCGCCGGGTCTTCGTACACCCGGAACGCCCCGGCCCGCTCGAGCTCCTCGCGTCCGTAGCCACCCGAGAGCAGCCCGACGCCGATCGAACCCGCCCGGCGGGCCGCCAGGATGTCCCAGAGGCTGTCCCCCACCACCATCGCCCCGGCCGGATCGACCCCTAGCCGCCGGGCGGCCGACAGGAACAGATCGGGATCCGGCTTGGCCCAGCGAACCTCATCGCGGGTGATCATCGGCGTGTCGTCGGGCAGGCCGAGCTTGGCCAGCATCGGCCGAGCGCCTGGTGACCGTCCGCTGGTCGCGATGATCCACGGCACCCCGGTCCGGGTCAGATGGGCCAGCAGCTCACTGGCGCCTGGCAAAGCGGCGATCGTCTTGATCTGCTCGGCGTAGAGCTCGGCATGCCGGGCCTGCAGCTTCTCGACCTCGTCCGGACTCAGGTCGACGCCGGTCTCACTGAGCAGCGCCTGGACGAGCAGACCGCCGCTCATGCCGATCCGGCGGTGGATGCGCCACACCGACAGGTCGATGCCGGACTCGCGCAACGCCTCGCGCCACGCGACCACATGTTGATAGACGCTGTCGACGAGGGTTCCGTCCAGGTCGAAGAGGAAGGCCGGCGACTTGCGGGGCTCGGTCATGTCCGATCACCTTCCGTACCTGCCGTCACCGCCCTACGGTCCCACGTTCGTACCGCGACCGAGCCGTCGATGACCGTCAGGTCTGGATCATGGCCTGGAACATCCAGGACTGCTTCTCCAGATCCAGCAGGGCCTCGTTCAGCAGATCCTGGCTGACCGGGTCGGCCTCCTCGACGGCGCGCATCGCCTCGCGGATGCGGCCGATGGACCGACTGAGGCGCTCGACGATCGCGGTCACCGCGTCGTCGTCCTTGAGGAATCCGGTCGGCATGGCGCCGGCGGCCCGCTCGGCGACCACAGACTCCGGGCTGCCGTCCGGGCTGCCGCCCAACGCGACGGCGCGCTCGGCGATCAGGTCGGAGTGCTCCCGGGCAGCGACGACCAGCTCGTCGAGTTGGAGGTGGACGCTGCGGAAGTGGTGTCCCACCACGTTCCAGTGGGCCTGCTTGCCGGCCAGCGACAGGTCGATCAACTCGATCAGCGTGGCCTGCAGTTCCTCGACGGTGGTCTTCTTCGCATCGGCGGACAGTGGGCTGCGAATGGTTGTCATGGCACTCCTTTCACGGCAGGGGCGGGAGTACCCCGTTCATCGACCGACATGCGGGGTACGGCCAAGGCATGGCAGCTCAGGATCAGTCGGCGAGCCGCATCACCGTGCTGCTCGCTTTGGCCATGAACGCCCTGATCGCGGTGACCAAGCTGGTGGTCGGTGCGGTGTCGGGTTCCAGCGCCATGCTCGCCGAGGGAGCGCATTCGGTCGCCGACACGGTCAACGAGGTGTTCCTGCTGACGTCGCTGCGTCGCAGCAGCCGGCCGCCGGACAGCAAGCACCCGTTCGGCTACGGCGCCGAGCGGTTCTTCTGGTCGCTGCTGGCGGCGATCGGGATCTTCCTGTCCGGCGCACTGTTCTCGGCGTACCAGGCGTTCCGTGCCTTCACCGAGCCCGGCAGCGGCGAGCACTCGTACCTGTGGTCCTATGTCGTACTCGGCCTCGCCTTCGTCGCCGAAGGAGTCTCCTGGATACGTTCGGTCAGCCAGCTGCGAGGCGAGGCCCTGGCTGCCGACCACGGCTTCTTCGACCACCTGCGCCGGTCCCGGGATCCGACGATCAAGACGGTCTTCTCCGAGGATGCCGCCGCGCTGCTCGGCATCGGCATCGCCACGACCGCGGTCGGCCTGCACCAAGCGACCGGGAACCGGCTCTGGGACGGCCTGGGCGCGGCCATGATCGCGGTGTTGCTGACCGTCGTCGCCTTCTATCTCGGCCGCCACAACATGGCGCTCCTCACCGGGCAGTCGGCCGATCCGACGCTTCGGCAGCAGCTCTGGAACGAGCTCATGGCGGTCCCCGAGGTCGACGCCGTCGTCGAGGTGCTGACGATGCATATCGGGGCCGACGAGATCCTGCTCGCCGCTCGGCTCGATCTGGCCGACGGGCTGACGTCGGACGACATCGAGGACGTCAGCTCACATATCGCCCATGCGATCTCGGCTCGGCATCCGGATGTGACGCAGGTCTTCCTGGACGCGACTCGGGCCTCGGAACATGAGCGTGAACGCGCCCATCGCCTTACTGCTCCGTATGGTGGGACATCTTCTTCCAGCATCTGAGACATCCCGCCTGACACCCCGCCCACCCCGTTGATCGCAAGGGGCCGCCGTTGCTAGACAGGAAGTCAGTGGTCGAGCCCCCCTGCCACTTGCCCTTCGCTTGCGAATGACGGTGGTAGCGATGACGACTACGCCACGAGATACGACAGGAAACACCAGAAAGAATTCCAATGCCCGCGGACGCGATCAGCGCCGTCGACAGGCAACTCACACCCAGCGACTGCTCACCAAGGCACGCCGTTACCAAGGAGAACGACGGAGTCGTCTCGAAAAAGAGGCCGCTCTTCTGAATATGGATATGGCGCGGTCGGTGGCGGCGCGGTATTGGGGTCGTGGGGAGTCGTCGGAGGATCTGTCGCAGGTGGCGTATGTGGGGTTGATGAAGGCGATCCACGGGTTCG
>Ga0209382_10006606_pt1 | contig 14893 bp, 14 predicted proteins | sample SoiMetdeltSBSDD5_FD_187599 | JGI IMG/M metagenome (GOLD analysis project Ga0209382, IMG submission 187599) | Bulk soil microbial communities from a Populus tree surrounding site in Tennessee, USA - Soil MetaG P. deltoides SBSDD5 (SPAdes) (version 2) | ecosystem: Environmental > Terrestrial >... | reverse complement strand
TGGTGTACTGCCTGCTGACCAGCGGCGAGGCCGGCATGGACGGCACCCCGCCGGAGCAGTCCGGCCCGCTCCGTGAATCCGAGCAGCGCGAGTCGGCCCGGAACGTCGGCGTCGACGAGGTCGAGCTCCTCGGCCTGCCGGGCGGCGTGCTCGAGTACGGCGTGCCGCTGCGCCGCGAAATCGCCCGGGTGGTTCGCCGGTACCAGCCGCAGGTCGTGCTGACCGATAACTTCAAGGACCGCTGGGCCGGGTCGGCGAACCTGAACCAGGCCGACCACGTCCCCTGCGGCCAGGCGACCCTGGATGCGGTCCGCGACGCCGGCAACCGCTGGGTCTTCGGTCAGCAGGTCGCCGACGAGGGCCTGGAGGAGTGGGGTGGCGTCCGGGAGGTGTGGGCATCCGGCTCACCCTGCGGGGCGCACGCGGTCGACATCACCGACACGTTCGAGGTCGGGGTGGAGTCGCCGCGCGCGCACAAGGCCGACATCGACGGACTGGGCTGGGAGGACTTCGATGCAGCCGAGTTCCCCGAGGGTATGTCCCGCCAGACCGGCACCCGGCCGGGCATACCGATGGCTGTCGGCTTCGACGCCTTCTACCTGGGCTGGGACTAGTCCCAGGACTCACATGGCCCGACTCGACGCGGCGAAGCGAGCCGACCTGCCGGACAGCGCATTCGCGTACGTGGACTCACGAGGCCGGCGGAGGCTGCCGATCCACGACGAGTCGCATGTCCGGAACGCGCTGTCTCGCTTCAACCAGGTCAGCTTCGAGGACGACCATGCCCGGGAACGTGCGCGGAAGCGGCTGCTGAACGCCGCCAAGAAATACCGGATCGTGCCGGTCGGGTTCATCGCCGGCCAACTGCGGTCGGAGCGGGAGTTCGGCGAGCTCGCGGGACGGGTACCGGTGCGGCTGCCGACCGGTTTCGTGACGATGCTGATGACCGACGTCGAGGACTCGACGGCGCTGGTCCATCGTCTGGGCGAGCGCTACGGGACACTGATCAACGACGTGCGGACGCTGCTGACCGACGCCGCGTCGCAAGCCGCCGGTGTCGTCGTCGACGCGCGAGCAGACGAGTTCTTCGCGGTGTTCGAGACGCCCGCCGCCGCCCTCGACACGGCAGTCGCGGTACAACGTGAGCTGCCTGTACGAACGTGGGCCGACGGTCTCCGGGTGCGGGTCCGGGCCGGGATCCACAGCGGCTACCCGACGCTCAACAAGGGCACCTACATCGGCCTGGCCGTCCATACCGTGGCACGCGTCTGTGCGATGGCGCACGGCGGCCAGATACTTGTCTCCGGCGACACCAGGCTCGCGGCGCGCGAGTCAGCGCCGGACGGAGTGCGCTTCCGCAGTCTCGGTGACCACCGTCTGCGCGGCCTGCCGGAAGCGGTTCCGTTGTACCAGGTCGTCGCGAAGGGACTCGTCGGACGTTTCCCGCCGCCGACCCGATGAGTGTCAGCCGCGTCGCACCACTTGGCAGGCCAGCTGATGGGCCGGCGACCTGCAGCGCCGTGGCGTCTTCCGCGGGCTGGTGGCCCTGCCGTGTTGCCGGAGGTTGTGTCTATGAGCCCGAAGTGGGATGGCTACCTTCACTGCACTGGTCAAGGGGTCGGCTCGTGTACCTCGCCTGTTGAGACCCCGGCGTCCGTGTCACGGATGACTGGAGCTCATCAGGTCAAGCTGCGGCCGCACGCTTCTTCTTGAGGCGTTCCTGGTCTGGCCATTTGACGTCGTACGCCCAGCCCAGCCGTTCGAATCGCTTGATGATCCAGGCGTTGACGTCGACCTGTCCCTTGAGTACACCGTGGCGTGCGCAAGTGGGGTCGGCGTGGTGGAGGTTGTGCCATGACTCGCCCTGGCTCAGGATGGCAAGCCACCAGACATTCCCTGACCGGTCGCGGGCGTCAAAGGGTTTCTCGCCGGTGACATGACAGATCGAGTTGATCGAGAACGTGACATGGTGCATCAGGGCGATGCGGACCAGCGTGCCCCAGAAGAATCCGGTAGCGGCACCGTGCCACGACCTGTCCCAAAGCCCACCGATGAGCGCAGGTGTTAGCAGAGAGACTGCCGCCAGTCCACGGAAGTGCCGCGAAATCGATACCATGTCGCGGTCGTTCAGGAGGTCTGGGGCGTAGTGCTTCGGGTCAGCGCGGTCTTCGCCCCAGAGCACCCATCCGACATGGGCAAAAACGAACCCCTTGGTCACCGCCCATGCGGTGGTTCCGTAGCGCCAGGGCGAGTGTGGGTCTCCATCTCGATCCGAAAACTTGTGGTGTTTGCGGTGGTCGGCTACCCAGCGGATGACGGGTCCTTCGAGAGCCATGCTGCCGGCGATTGCGAGGCCGATCTTGAGGACACGCTTGCTCTTGAAGGAGCCATGGGTGAGGCCTCGGTGGTAGCCGGCGCCGATGCCGGTGGCGGTGATCACGTAGAACACGACCAGGAGGACGATGTCGTGCCAGCCGATCCAGCTGCCCCAGACGAGGAAGATCCCCGGCAGTAGCGCGAGAGTAGGCACTACGATGAACACCCAGATGAGCCCACGCTCGAGCTTGCCACCAACGGGTTGGAATTCCCCCGGAGGCGAATTATCGGAACCTGCTGCTGAAGTCATGGTCCACTCCTAGAGGTTGATCTCCTTACGGACCGACACCTGAGAACGGGTGGGGCTTGATGAGCCGCCTCTTGGGCGGCCTGGACGTGTCGCTTCTGAAGACTGTGGTGCTCCCTGCGCACCGGTACGCAGGGCCCCTCGCCGTACTGCAGCTGCAGCCGGTCAGCCTGCTCCACCCGCCGTGCGTGACGCCTGCCGTCTGCAGGCCCTTCCCGGGGCGAACCAGACTGCGCGAACCCGGCGGCTCCCACTAGCTCTGCCCCTGGCGTACCGGACCCATCGCGGTAGCCGGCCACAGGCGGCTGCTGATCTGCAGTACGTGTGAGAACCATTGGCCCGACCCTCAGCAAGCAGTACTCCGTTGGAGTGCCACCGGGGTCTAGGGCAGCCGGAACACACCGCTCCGAATTCAGCGGTGCGTGACCCTTCGAACGATACGGCCATCCGCACGCACACACCACTGAAGTCCATAGGTGGGCAGCAGGTGGCGCGGACGTTTCCGCAGGCAGAGGCACATCACGCGCTGTAGCCCCCGTCGGACTCGCACCCACAACCCACGGATTAGAAGTCTGCTGCTAGACACCAGCCGGGCTGTCGACGGCGTCACAGACCCACCCACACGTTGTCGTGACTGTTATGTCCGGCATGTCCCAACTCCGCTTCATTGACACAGCCATTGACAGACTTGTTGCTACAGGCAACCGCCTTCCCCAGCTGGTCGCCTCTGCCAGATCCACATCGACCGTGCGGCCGTTCGGTAGCCTGCTGTGATACCCAATTGGATGCGCCGACCTAAGCGTGGCGGAGCCTCGGGCCGGTCGTGGCGCCGCGCGACGGTGGCCGCCATGGCCGGGGCGGCGGGTCTCGTGACCCGCCGACGGAGCCGCGAGCGGTGACCAGGCGGTCGACCCGCAGACCGGGCCGGTCGACCCCGGTACGGGCCGGATGACGGAGCGGGCGCTGGTCGTGAGGCGGAGACCCCGGACGGTCGCCCGGGCCAGGCCTGAACACCCGGCAGCAGTTCCACCTGGTCCGGGATGTGTCCGAGGCGGGTCCCGGAGTCACCGACGGAACGTGAGAGAGCAGACGCAACAGGGTCCCGCACCAAGGCCGGGTCGTGGCTTCCATTGATACGAGCCCCGTCTTACGATCGCGTCATGCCGCTGCGCCGTGATGCCAAGGTCGAGCTCCTGAAGAAGGTGGCGCTCTTCTCAGGGTGCTCGAAAAACGAGCTCCGCGAGCTCGCGAAGACCGCAGACGAGTTGGACGTACGCGAGGGAACCGTCCTCACCCGCGAGGGTAAGCCGGGACGGGAGTTCTTCGTCCTCATCGAGGGCACAGCGCGGGTGACGAGGAACGGGAAGAAGATCGCTGACCTCGGTCCCGGCGACTGGCTGGGCGAGATCGCGCTCATCACGAACAGCCCGCGGACGGCGACCGTCACGACGACATCGCCCGTCGACCTGCTCGTCATCACCGACCGCCGCTTCCACTCGGTCGTCGAGACCATGCCGTCGATCGCGCTCAAGGTGCTCTCCCGCGTCGGCGAACGACTCACCCGGGACGCGAGAAGCTGAGCCGACCGGCCCCGATCCGGAGCCCGTTGTGATGGGCTGCCCATGCGGATACCGATCCGGGCCTGGTGATCAGCCTGCTGGGGATGAGCCTAGCTCGCCGATCTCCGCGCCCGTCGCAGCTCTGGGGTAGCGAACCAACAGCTTCTCCCGCATCGTCAGCGAATCTTCGCGGCATCCGACCACAGGGCCAACTCGTCCAGGAATTGAAGAGCGTCTGCCGCACCCGCTCCTCGACGTTGACCCGCAGAAGCGATTCGGCATGTAGTTGTACTGCCAGTGCTCCTGCTGGTCGCTGGTCTGGACGCGACCCTCGCCTTCGCAAGGTGTTGCACGGCCGACGGCGCTACGTCACCACATCGTTCCCGTCGGCGACCTTGGCTGACGCGTTGCGCGACTCCCTGCGCGGATCGATTATGGGGCATTGGTTGGGGGGTAGGCGGCTCGGATCCGAGCCGGCCGCGCCTCCCTAGGGAAGGGGAGTCAGATGAGAAAGCTCGTGCTGCTCGTGGGAGCCGTGGTTGCGCTGACGTTGGGGTTGTTGACTCCAGCGACGGCGGTCACACCCGGCGCCCTGAGTCCGGCGACGGCCTCTGCAAACTGTGCGGCGTTCTTCGGCGTCGCAGCCGGACCTGAGCCGCTGTCCGCCTGTCAGTGGGACATGCGCGCGATCGGGGTCGGTGCGGCGTCGTACGCCAACGCCACCGGTGACGGTGTCGACGTGGGGGTGATCGACAGCGGGGCCGACCTGACCCACCCCGACCTCGTCGGCAACCTCGACGTCGCGCGGTCGTGCTCGTTCATCTTCTCGACCACGCCGACGGCCGATCCGCAGGAGGTCGCCAACGGTGACTGCAGCAACAAGGCAGCGGTGCAGGATCTGCAGGGCCACGGCACGCACGTGTCCAGCACGATCGGCGGTCTGGTCAACGGCGTCGGCATTGCCGGGGTGGCCCCCGAGGCCACGATCGTGGTCATCAAGGCCTGCACGATCGCGGGCTTCTGCTTCGCCGACTCGGTGGCTGCCGCGCTTCGGTACGCCGGTGACCAGCGCCTCGACGTCGTCAACCTGAGCCTGTTCGCCGACCCGTGGCTCTACTTCTGCAGCAATGACGCCGGCCAGCGGGCCATACTCAGGGAGCTGCAGAGTGCTGCTCGGTATGCACAGCAGCGCGGCGTCGTGATCGTGGCCGCAGCCGGCAACGAGGCGCACGACCTCGGGCATCCGACGATCGACGAAATCAGCCCGGACTGGCCGCCGGACACAGCCGTTACCCGCGAGGTGCGCAACAACTGCCGGGTCACGCCTGCTGAGATCCCCGGTGTGGTGACGGTGTCGGCTTCCGGCGTGACCACGCTCGCCAGCTACTCCAACACCGGCGGTCCGATCGTGGACGTGACGGCGCCGGGTGGCGACGCGGCCCAGACACCTGGTACGACGTTCGGCCGGATCCTTGCCGCCTGGTCGAGCACCGATGAGACCGGCCAGTGGGAGGCCCTGGCAGCCGCTGGGCGCGGGGTCGAGGACGCCAATGGCGCCCGCTGGGTCTGGATCAGCGGAACGTCCATGGCATCGCCTCACGTGGCCGGCGTGGCAGCGCTGATCCGTGAACTCCATCCCAACTGGAGCCCGGGTGCCGTGGCCGCGCAAGTGCGCCGCACTGCGACGCCGACGGCGTGCCCAGCCGTCTGGCCGGCCGACGACGTCCGCCAGTGCACAGGCGGGCCGTCGAGCACCACCTTCTTCGGCGCCGGCATGGTGAACGCCTTGGCAGCCACCTCCTGACACCGAACCGCGGAGTGGGGCGGGCGCCGGCCCGCCCCACTCTCGCTGTCTTGACTCGCAGTTTGCGCGAGGACATGCGGTGAGCGAAACGCGATGTTGACAGTGTCATCTGACAGTGTCAATATCGAGGGGTGTCGAGAAGTGATGCGGGTATCGGGCTGTGGACGCTCGACCAGCTGACCGGGCTGGTCGAGGCGGCGCTGGCCGTCGACTACCCGGGCCAGGTCAACGGCCGGGTCCGTGCGGTTCCGGACCGGCGGGCGATCCGCTGGTACGCCACTATCGGGCTGGTCGACCGCCCGGCCGAGATGCGCGGTCGCACCGCGGTGTACGGGCGCCGGCATCTCCTGCAGCTGGTCGCGATCAAGCGCCGTCAGGCCCAGGGCAGGACCCTGGCCGAGATCCAGGCCGAACTGTCCGGCGCAACCGACGACTCATTGGAGACGATCGCGTCGTTGCCAAGCGACCTGCGGGAGCTCGATGACAGGGAATCCGCGTCCGCTCGCGCGAGCATGTCGCCCGCCGGACCACCTGCGCCGGCCGTCGAAATGCCGCAGATGGACCGGCAGCGGTTCTGGTCCGAGCGACCTGCGGCCGGAGCCGAACCCACCCGGGACGACATCGGCCTGGTCACAGCGGTCCGGCTGGCCGACGGCGTCACGGTCATGCTCGACCAGACCGGCGTACCGCCTGCCTCGCCGGGGCCCGCGGAGCTTGCCGCGCTCCGCGCTGCCGCCGCGCCACTACTCGCAGAACTCGCGCGCCAGCGTCTGGCACCCGCCCAACCCCAGTCCGCCCACCGATCAGGAGACTCGACATGACCGCGATCACCACCCTGCACCCTGACGAGCTGCGGGACCGCACTGACGAAGGCGGGCTCGGTACCCTGCGCACGGAGCGCGGGAACCTTCCGCTCGAGCGGATCGACGCGCGCGCCACCATCACCGGCTTGGTCGCGCGGACCGTGCTGACCCAGGACTTCCGCAATCCGCACAATGTTGCGCTCGAGGCGACGTATGTCTTCCCGCTGCCGGACCGGGCCGCGGTCACCGGACTCCGGATGGAGGCCGACGGCCACACCGTCGAGGCCGACTTGCGCGAACGTGCCGAGGCACGGGCGACGTACGACGCGGCGCTGGCGGCCGGCCAACGGGCCTCGATCGCCGAGGAGGAGCGGCCGGACGTGTTCACCCTCCGGGTCGGCAACATCGTGCCGGGCGAACGTGTGACCGTGCGGCTGACGCTGGTCGGTCCGCTCCCGTACGAGGACGGCGAGGCGACGTACCGGCTCCCGCTGGTGGTCGCGCCCCGCTACATCCCGGGCGAGCCGCTGCCCGGCCGGAGTGTCGGCGTCGGTGTCGAACCGGACACCGACGCGGTGCCAGACGCGTCCCGGATCACGCCGCCGATCCTGCTGCCCGGGTTCCCGAATCCGGTCCGGCTGGGCATCCGGGCCGACGTGGATCCAGGCGGGCTGACTCTGCATGGCATCCGCTCCAGCCTGCACACGATCACCAGTTCGGTCGAGGGACGGGTGACCAGCGTGGCCATCGAGCCCCACGAGCGGGTGGATCGCGACTTCGTGCTCCGCCTGGCGTACGGCGAGAAGGAAGCAACGGCGACCGCGTTGACGGTCGAGCCCGACGACGATCAGGGGACCTTCGAGCTCACCGTGCTGCCGCCGCTGGATGCCGCGGTGCCGCGACCGCGCGACGTCGTACTGGTCCTCGACCGGTCCGGCAGCATGGGCGGCTGGAAGATGGTCGCGGCTCGACGCGCGGCGGCGCGAATCGTCGACACGCTGACCGACGCCGACCGGTTCGCCGTACTGACCTTCGACAGCGTGATGGAGCATCCAACGGACCTGCCGGCCGAACTGGTCGCCGGCACGGATCGCAACCGGTTCCGCGCGGTCGAGCACCTGGCCGGGGTGACCGCCAGGGGCGGCACCGAGATGCTCGCGCCGCTCCGCGAGGCCACCAGATGGCTGGCCGCCAAGCCGGTTGCCGAGTCGGTTGTCGAGTCGGTTGTCGAGCGCGAACGGGTGCTGGTGTTGGTGACCGACGGGCAGGTCGGCAACGAGGACCAGATCCTGTCGGAGCTCACCGCCGCGCTTGCCGGCGTACGCGTCCACACCGTCGGCATCGACCGGGCCGTCAACGCCGGCTTCCTCGGCCGGCTGGCCGCGGTCGGTGGCGGCCGCTGCGAGCTGGTGGAGAGCGAGGACCGGCTCGACGAGGCCCTCGACCGGATTCACCGCCGGATCGGCACTCCGGTGCTGACCAACCTGACACTGGCCGCCGATGGGGTCTCAGTGCTGGACGACACGATCACACCCGCACGGATGCCGGACGCCTTCGCCGGCGTCCCGCTGGTCGTCCGCGGCCGGTACCGCGGCTCGGCAGCCGGCGCCGGGGTGCGGCTGCAGGGCACGACCGCCGCCGGTGAGCCGTGGCAGGTCGAGGTGCCCGCGACGTCCGCCACCAGTGGAGTGCTGGCGCCGGTCTGGGCACGAGCGCACCTGCGCGACCTCGAGGACCGGTATGCGGCCAAGGCGGACAACCCTCGCGAGCTGGAGCGCCACATCGTCGCCGTGTCGCTGCGGCACAAGGTGATGTGCCGCTTCACCGCCCTGGTCGCGGTCGACTCGAGAGTCGTCGCGGAAGGCGGTCCGGCCCACCGCGTGATCCAGCCGGTCGAACTGCCCTCGGGCTGGGAGATCGACCAGTTCTCCGGTCTGGCGGCCGCTTCAATGGCTCCACCGATGCCCCACGCGATGGCGGTTGACGCCGCCATGCCGGCAGCTGCGATGCCTGCCGGGATGAATGTCAGTGCAGCCGCACGGTTCTCGGCAGGCGCCGTCCGCCCGGCGCGATCGAGCCGGGCGTTCGCCAAGGCACCGTCGCCGCACGGCCGTGACCTACTGGCCGAGGCCCGGGCACAGCTCGCCGACGAGGTCCGCCTCCTTCGGGCAGCGGGCACGCCGACCCGGCCGGAACGACTCGCGATCCTGGCCGATCTGGCCACCCGTCTGGACGCCCTGATCCACCACCTCGCACCCTCGGTCGACGACACCGTGCTCACACCACTGCGCGAACTCGTCACCTCCCTGGCAGCCTGCGAGGGCCCGACCCCACCACCCGACCGGGACCTGAACGCTCTCTGGCAACGCACCCTCGACGTCATGGACGCCTTCACCGGTACGTCGCCGGCCGACGCGCCAACCCGCCGCGCGTTCTGGAAACGACCAAGCTAAGCGCCTCCTACCTGATGGTTCCCGCCGTAACTAGCCTGGTGTCCGTGATGCTCGCACGTTGGCGCATGGGCATTCACAGATCGGAGGGACCCATGTCACTCGACGACTTCGACCGCTACCCGCTGCTGTTCGGCCCGTCACCCGTGCACCGGCTGGAGCGGCTGACCGCCCACCTCGGCGGGGCGGACGTCTGGGCCAAGCGCGAGGACTGCAACTCCGGCATCGCGTACGGCGGCAACAAGACCCGCAAGCTGGAGTACCTCGTCGCGGACGCGCTGGCGCGGGACTGCGACACGCTCGTGTCGATCGGAGGCGTGCAGTCGAACCACACGCGCCAGGTCGCGGCCGTCGCGGCCCGCGCCGGGCTGAAATGTGTGCTGATACAGGAAAGCTGGGTCGACTGGCCGGACTCGGTGTACGACAAGGTCGGCAACATCCTGCTGTCCCGGCTGGCCGGTGCCGACGTGCGGCTGGTGAAGTCCGGGTTCGGCATCGGCTTCAAGGAGAGCTGGCAGCAGGCGATCACGGAGATCGAAGCAGCCGGCGGCAAGCCGTACGCGATCCCGGCCGGCGCGTCGGACCACCGGCTGGGCGGGCTCGGCTTCGCCAGCTGGGCGTTCGAGGTCGCCGAGCAGGAACGCCAGCTGGGGGTCTTCTTCGACACGATCGTGGTCTGCTCGGTCACCGGCAGCACACAGGCGGGCATGGTCGCCGGGTTCGCCACGCTCGGCGGGCGGCCGAGGCGGATCCTCGGGATCGATGCCTCGGCCAAGCCGAAGGAGACCCGGGACCAGGTGGCGCGGATCGCCCGGGGCACGGCGTCACTCATCGGACTGGACCGCGAGCTGACCGACGAGGAGATCGTGCTGGACGAGCGATACCACGCCGGCACCTACGGCATTCCGGACGAGTCCACGATGGACGCGATGCGGCTGGCAGCCAGAACCGAGGGCATGATCACGGATCCGGTGTACGAGGGAAAGTCCATGGCAGGCCTCATCGACCTCGTCACCCGCGACGAGATCGCCAAGGACTCAACGGTCCTCTACGCCCACCTCGGCGGCCAGCCGGCGCTGAACGCCTACAGTGCGTTGGTCGAGTAGCCGAGTGCCCCCGGCAGAACGAGCAGCCTGGTCATTCCAGTCTCAAGACCTCTAGCGTTCGACCCGTCGGTGCGTCCAACTACCAGTGCCCCGGCCGAGCCCCACACTCGACCGGGGCTGTCAGGCTTTCCGGAGGGGGATTCGGATCACCTGGCGCAGCCCCTGTGCCCGCCGATCCCCCCAATCAATCACGTTGCCCTGCACGTTCAGCTCCCACGGAGAACGGCGGCGACCGTTGACTAATAGATAGCGGGTATATATTCTTGCTATCTATGCGACCTCTCTTCCTCGCTCTGCTGGCCGACGACAGCCGGTACGGCTACGAGCTGAAGCAGTCGTTGGAGCAGGAGTTCGACGAGATGCTGCCCGCGCTGAACGCCGGGCAGATCTACTCGACGCTCGCGCGGCTCGAGCGTGACGGCCTCGTGGTCGGACGCAGCGTCGAGGGCGACAACCGGCGGAAGCGCATGTATGAGCTGACCGAGGCGGGACAGGCCGAGTTGACGAGCTGGCTCGAAACGCCGGTGCCGGGAGCGCGGCTCAAGGACGAGTTCTTCATGAAGTTCGTGGTCGTCGTGTCGGCCGGACTGGCCGCACCGATGAGGCTGATCGAGCGACAGCGGCGCGAGTACCTGCAGTCGTTGCGGGATCTCGACGCAGTGCTGGCGGACGGGGCCAAGGGGCCGACCGCGGAGCTGATGGTGGAGGGCGCGGTCCTGCATCTGAAGGCGGACCTGGAATGGCTGGATCTTCTCGAGCAGCGACTGGCCGTACGGAAGGAGTCCACGTGAGACACGTGCTCGAGGCGCGAGGCCTGGCGAAGACGTACGACACCGGTGGCGCGAAGGTGTTCGCCCTGCGTGGCGTCGACCTGTCGATCGGGCCGGGTGAGTTCGTCGCGATCACCGGGCCGAGCGGTTGCGGCAAGTCGACGCTGCTGAATCTCCTGGCCGGTCTGGATCGGCCGACTTCGGGACAGGTCTGGCTCGACGGCGAGCGCATCGACGAGCTCAGCGAGACAGAGCTGGCCCGACTGCGGCGTCGCAAGGTCGGGTTCGTGTTCCAGTTCTTCAACCTGCTGCCGACGCTGTCCGCGGCCGAGAACGTCGAGCTGCCGCTGCTCCTGGTCGGGCGGGGACGGAAGGAGGCCCGACGCTCTGCGAGCGCCTTGATGGGCGACCTCGGGATCGGCGACAAGCAGGACACCGCCCCGACCCAGCTGTCGGGTGGAGAGCAACAGCGCGTCGCGCTGGCCCGTGCGCTGGCGAACAGTCCCGACATCGTGATGGGCGACGAGCCGACCGGGAATCTCGACTCCGCGGCCGCTCGCGAGGTGCTGGCCCTGCTGCGCGCAGCCCGGGATCGTGGACAGACACTGCTGCTGGTGACGCATGACGCGCGCGTCGCCGCGGCAGCGGACCGGGTGATCAATCTCCGCGACGGACTGGTGACCGATGAGACCGAGCTGCAGGCCGCACGTCCGGTCGCCCTTCCCTTCGAGCACGACGAGTTCGGATGACCGCCACTCTGCTCAAGCTCGCGTTCGCCGGCATCCGCTCGCGACTGCTCGCGAGCGTGCTGACCGTCCTGCTCTCGAGCGCCGCGGCGGCTACCATCGTGCTCGCCCTGGAGGTCGGGGCGACCGCACGCGATCCCTGGCAGCGAACCTTCACGGCGGCCAACGGCGCGCACGCGCTGGCGAATGTATCCACCGAAGCCGACGCTCAGGCCATCGCGGCACTCCCGGGCGTCGCGGAGGACGGTGAACCCATCCCGCTGGCGAACGTGGGCCTGGACGGCGAGACCGACCGGCTGCAGATCGCCGGGCTCCGGTCTCCCGCCCGCGTCAACGCACCGGTCCGGATCGAGGGTGCACAACCGCCCGCGAACGGGATCGTGCTCGAGCAGAGCTTCGCTCGCGCTCTCGGGCTCCAGGTCGGTGAGGCCCTGCGACTCGCCACGGCGCGCGGTCCGATCGAGCTGACCGTTACCGGCACAGCGGTCATCCCCAGTCAGCCGCGTTACCCGCGCCGGAACCCCGGCCTCGCCTGGACGACGCGGTCGACCCTGGAGCGGGTCGAGCCGGATCCTGGTCGTTGGCGCTGGACGCAGGCCGTCCGGCTCGCCGACCCCAGCGCCGCCCCCGCCTTCGCCGATCGGGTCGCGTCGTCGATGCCGCCCGACAGCGCGGCCGTCGAGACCTGGCAGGATCAGCGCGCGGCCGCACTGGGCGATGCGGCCCCGACTCGGATCATCCTGACGACCTACACGATCGTGCTGCTCGTCGTGGTCTTCGCCGTCGTCGCGATCCTCGTCGGTGCCCGCGCCAGCGCGCAGTATCGCGAGATCGGACTCCTGAAAGCCGTCGGTCTCACCCCGCGGCAGGTGACGGCCGTGTTCGCGCTCGAGGCCGCCGGGCTCGGTGTGATCGCGGTGGTCATCGGTTTCACGCTCGGGGCCTGGCTCGCACCCCGGCTGGCCGCAGCCAGCGCCGACACGATGCTCGGCTCGCCGACGATGGCAGTGAGCCCCTGGCATCTCCTCGCCGCCAGTTGCCCGGTGCTGCTCGTGCTTGTCAGCAGCGCCCGCTCGGCGACCCGACGCAGTACCCGCTTCAGCGTTCTGCAAGCCATCCAATCCGGAACGCCGATGCCCGCCCCGCGGTCTCGTCTCGCCCACGTCCTGGCGCGTACCTCCCTGCCCGTGCCGCTGACGTTGGGCATCAACGACCTCCTTGCCAGGCGGCACCGGGCCAGCCGGCTTGGTGGCGCGATCGCCGTCACCGCCGCAGCGGTCGTGTTCGCGCTCTGCATGCAGGCGTCACTCGATGCCCGGCCGGCCGGCGAAGCCAGCGACGTACCCGACGAGTTGCCGTTGCTCGTCTACACCCTCGACGCCGTGCTCCTCCTGATCGCCGCGACGACCATCGTCGCCGTCGCCCTTCTGGCCGTACGCGAGCGCGTCCGCGACTACGCCGTCCTCAAGACCATCGGCCTAACCCCCGGGCAGATCGCCTCGAGCCTCCTCGGCGCCCACGCAGCCATGGCACTGATCGCTGCGATCCTCTCGGTACCGCTGGGGATCGGACTGTACGTCGCCGTCTACGGCATCGCAGGCGGAAGCAGCGAGGACCGCGTCATCGCCCCCTGGTGGTGGCTTGCACTCGTCCCGCTCGGAGCCGTCATCCTCGTCACCCTCGCCACCAGCCTCCCCGCCCGCCTCGCCACCCGCATCCCCACCGCCGATGCCCTGCGCTACCAGTAGATCAGCACCACCACGAGAGTGATGCAATCGTTGCCGTCGGCACCATTCCGGCGGCCGAACCCGCGGTCGATCCGCCACGCCAGTGTCTCCGTCGCCGGCGGCACACTGCCCGAGCAGCAGACCCACCAGCAGTCCGAGGACGACCCAGTAGCAGGCGCGGCGCACCCCGCGATCGACCATCTGAGCCACGACCACGCCCCCTCCGGTGCAGAGTTGCCAGCCGTCACCGCCGGTTGACGCTACGCCGTCACCGGGTCACCGGTGCGCCGCACGCGACCGCGAAGTCATAGGTGGCCGATGTCGAACCCGGGGTGGACTGCTTGGTCGGTGGGTTGAACGTCCACCCGGACGGAAGCGCAGTACCGCACGCCGCATCAGCTTCGTCGACGACCAGACCCAGTGGGTCGACACCGAGATCCGGTTCGAGCTGGCCGACAGCGGCGGCGCGACCGAGGTCCGCTTCACCCACCAGGGCCTGGTGCCCGACTACGAGTGCTACGACGCCTGCTCGAACGCCTGGGGCCAGTACGTCGGCAGCAGCCTGCGCAACCTCATCACCACCGGTACGGGCCGGCCGATCTCGAGCCCCGACGATGAGCGCCACAGGGAGAAAGCACGCGTCGGCTAGCAGGGCCAGGCCTGCAGCAGGAAGAGAAGTCAGACCAGCCTGCGGTCTCGGGTCAACCGAGGGTCAACAGCGAGTCCGCCGCCACGGCTCATCCGTGGCGGGCGATGCCGCGACTGCTGGCGGGCGGTGAGACTGGCACCCGGTTGTACCGGTTCGGGAGGGTCGTCATGGCGAGGTGGCAGGGCAAGCGACCCGCAGCGAGATCCTGGCCGAGCAGAAGCGCATCGGCCTGCTCCCGGACGACGTGCGGCTGTCGCCGATCATCCCGCACGGCGATCCCGACGGCGCCACGGGGCCGTCGGGCCAGCCGCGGCCACGGCTGCTCCAGGCCTGGCTCACGCGCGACTGAGCCGTGGCCGCCAGCACGGTAGGAGCGACGATGCCGGCCGTTGATCCGAGACTGCTCGCGCAGTCGCGGGTGGTCCGGGTGCTGCTGGTGCGGTCCGCCGCTCTCGGCGTCGCCACCGCGGCGCTGGTCATCGCCCAGGCCTGGCTGCTGGCCCGGCTCATCTCTGCGTCATTCGAGGATGGCGCGGGACTTGCCGAGCTGCGCGACCCGCTGCTGGTCCTGCTCGGGGTTGTGTTGGCGCGGGCCGTACTCGCCTGGTGGGTCGAGGTGATGGCGCAGCGCGCCGGTACGCGGGTCAAGTCGGAGC
>Ga0209382_10006604_pt1 | contig 14893 bp, 16 predicted proteins | sample SoiMetdeltSBSDD5_FD_187599 | JGI IMG/M metagenome (GOLD analysis project Ga0209382, IMG submission 187599) | Bulk soil microbial communities from a Populus tree surrounding site in Tennessee, USA - Soil MetaG P. deltoides SBSDD5 (SPAdes) (version 2) | ecosystem: Environmental > Terrestrial >... | reverse complement strand
GCGCCGTCCAGTTGGTGTGCTCGTATAGCGCTTACTAACAGGAGTTACGCGGTCGCGGGGGATCCGGGCCCAGACATAGCGGCTGAACAGCAGAGACGCCACGAACGGGAACACTGCGGTTGCCAACACACCGTTCCCGGCGGAGGTGTCTCCTCGTGGCGTCTCGGCTGTACCGTACCACCCGCCCGCTGTACCTCCAGGTGTGCCGGTCCCTTGACCAGCTCGGCGCTGCCAGCCTCGGCAGCCCGACCACGCTGCTCTTGCTCGCGTTGTACGTGACCGGCCTGGTCCTGCTGGACGCGCGGCCCACGCAGACACGCGTGACGCGCCTGCTGCCCGGCCGCTGCCACGATGCGCTCAACCGGCTGCTGCGGACAACGCCGCTGTCGACGCGTTCGGTCATGGGGCTCCTGATCGCGTGGAGCATCCGCCAGGGAGCAGAAGGCTACCTGTGCCTGGACGACGTGGTGGTCGAAAAGGCATTCGCCAGACGGCTGCGGTGGGCTGGGTGGACCTACTCGTTTGCCAAGAAACGCAAGGTCTACGGCATGCACGTGGTGGTGGTGCTGTGGTGCAGCACCGACGGTCGCTGGCGCATCCCGGTCGCGTTTCGGCTGTGGCGACCCAAGCGCAGCTGCGCCCCGCACCACTACCAGACCAAGCTGCAGCTGGCCGCAGGCATGCTCACCGAGCTGGTCGCCGCCCGCCTGCCGTTTGCCTACCTGGTGATGGACACCCACTACACCGCGGGCTGGTTCACCCGCCTGGCCGGCCGGCTGGGCATCACCTGGGTCGGGACACTGCCGCCGCGGACCACCGTGGTGTGGCACGGCCGCCGCTTCCAGGTCGCCGAGCTGGCCGGGCGGCTGCGCCTGCGCTGGCGGACGCGGCTTGGCCTGCGCGCGGCCGCGGTTACGGTCTACGCGCCCAAGTACGGGATGCTGCGGTTGGTCGTGACCAGAAACCGTCACGGCAACCATGACTGGCTTGCCAGCAGCGATGTAGCGGCGGACCTGACCACCGTGGTTCTCCGCAAGCAAAGCAGGTGGAGTGTGGAGACGATCTTCCGCGACAGCAAGCAGTACGCCGGGCTGGGCGCCTGCCAGTGCTGGACGGATCAGGCAGTGGTTCGCCACGTGGCCTTGGTGCTGGTGACGTTCGTCGTCCTCCAGCACCTGCGCCTGGAGCCTGCCGAGAGCGTGGCCGCGGTCAAGGAGCGCTGGCAGCTGACCATCACCCGCCACCGCGAGCGGCCACCCACTCCGCTCAAAGCCTGCCCGGCTCACCTCCGCGCGACCGCGTAACTCCTGTCACTTTAGAGGGGCTCAACGGGGACCTCCCTTAGGGTGACGAGAATCGAAGGGGAATGCTAACGCTGCCTGCTCGCGGTAGGCCGCCGGACTCAGGGTCGGGTCGGAACCCGCTCATGGCGCCCTCCTTGACGGCGGGGAGACCCCTGACCCTGCCTGCTGCTGCGATGCGGGACGATCCCGTTTGGCTTCTGCCGTGGCGGTTGCTGGCGCCGCCGCACCACCCAGCCGGTCATGCCAAGTCCCAGCACCGTCAGCACCACGCCGACGGCACTCCACAGCGGCCTGCGAGCCATCGTCAGCAGTGCGCCGGTCAAGGCCCAGACCAGCGCGCTGTGCAGCAGCCAGGCCAGCTCGGGCTCAGCTGGTGGATGCGGGTCGGAGCGGGGCATGGCGCCTCCTGCGGTCACCGCGACACCGTGCAGGTGCGGCGCTGGCCGGCCAACGGGTTGGTTCGGAACTCCCAGCAAGCCACCGAGCGCCGTCTACGCGGAGCAACCGTGGCCAGGTACTGTTGCTGGTGGCGCCGCCGCGTCCCAGGGGACATGTAGCGACGACGCCGAGAAGAACGCGATTTCCCGCCGGGGCGTTGCAGCGTCACGCGCGCCCGCCAATGCACGGGTCGTCCTGCGTTACCCAGCCGGAGCGGCGATATCCGGCCGGGCCGGCAACGCCAGCACTCCGTTGTCGAGGGTGGATGCTGTGGCGTTGGGCTGTCCGACCGGCGTGGTCGGGTTTGGTAGGGTCCCGGCCATGGCCCCGGAGGTACTCGGCAACCGCTACGAGATCGGCCGGCCCATCGGCCGCGGCGCCATGACCAGGGTGCTGGAGGCCTGGGACCGACATGGGCATCGGCGCGTCGCCCTCAAGGTCCTGGTCGACCGCCTGGCTGCCGACGAGGCGTTCTTGGAGCGGCTCGAACGCGAGGCACGAACCGCGGCCAGCCTCAGCCATCGCAACATCGCCGCCGTCCACGCGGTCGGGGCGGACACCCGTACCAGGTTTGTGGTCAGCGAGCTGGTGGAAGGGCCCAGCCTGCCCGACATGCTTGCCGATCGGGGGCCGCTGCCTCCGGTCGGGCGGCCAGGGTCGCCGCCAGCGTGTGCGCCGCCCTGGCCGCGGCGCATGCGAGCGGCGTGGTCCATGGCCACCTCACCCCGGCCAACATCCTGCTGGCCGTCGACGGCCGAGTTAAGGTGACCGACTTTCGCCTCGCCCAGGCCGTCACACCCTCGGCCGCCGGCGGCGATCCTGCCACCGACCTGCAAGGAGTCGGCCGCTGCCTGGTAGCCATGCTGACCGGCCGGGAGCCACCCGCCGATGCGCCGATCCGCCTCGGCCCCGATGTGCCGGCCGAGCTGGCCGCGATCGTGCTCCGGGCCGCAGGCAACCACGATCGCGCCGACCGCTCGGCCGAACAGCTTCGCGACGACCTGGACTGGTTCCTGGCCAGCGCCCACCATGGCGCCGCCTCGACCGTCCGACCCGACCTCACGCCCGGGCACGACCGTGCGACCATGGCCGCCCTGGCTTGCGCCCCGGCAGTCCAGCTGGTGCCACGGCTGGCCGCCGGACCACCGGACCGCCAGGTCGCGTTCGCCGATCGGCCACCGCCGGCCGATCGGCGCCGCCACCCCTCAGCGCCCGGCTGCCCACAACCACCGGGCAGGTCGTCGGTCCCGGCCAACGCATCGTCCCCGACGTGGTGGGCCTGCACCGTCAGCGGGCAGCCGACGTGCTCGCCCGAGCGCAGCTCGGTATCCGGATGGTCCCGACGCAGGTCAGCGACTCCGACAAGGTCAAGCGGGTGGTCGCCCAGCAGCCCTCGGCAGGGCAGGTCCTACCCGCCGGGTCACAGGTGACCGTGCTGGTCGGCACCCGCCGGCCAACCGGCTAACAAGACCAGGAACCCGGCCAGCCGAGGATGGACCAAGCCTTGCCACAGGGTCGAGCCCAGGGACCGCCGCGTCGGGTCAGGGGTTCTGGTTCAGGCCCTGCGTCGCGGCCGGGGCCGGGAGGGTGGGGCTGGGGCGGCGTTTGCGGGGGGCGGCGGAGCGGGGTGGCTGGGCGCGCATGTGGTCGCGGACACGGGTCATGATGTCGCCGAGGTGGTGCAGGTCGTCGTCGGACAGGGGGTCGAACAGCAGGCGGCGGAGGACCTGGACGTGGCCGGGCAGGACGCGGCCGAAGAGGGCCAGGCCGTCGTCGGTGATGGCGACCAGGGTGGCGCGCTCGTCGTCGGGGCTGGGGCCACGGGTGATGAGGCCGGCCTTCTCCAGCAGGCCGGCCTGGTAGGTCAGGCCGCTGCGGCTGTAGACGACGCCGTCGGCCAGCTGCGTCATGGTCAGTTGGCCGTGGGCGTCGGCGAGGCGGGCCAGGAGCTGGAACTGCACGTAGCTGAGGTCGCCCTCGGTGCGTAGGTGCTGGTCGACGTGGTGCTGGAGCAGGCTGACGGCTTCCATGAGCGCGAAGTAGGCCCCCAGTTGCTGGGGATCGGGCGGCGGGACGCCGTTGGCGCCGGTGTCGGGGTGGGGGCCGGTCATCCGCCCACCGTACCTGCTTCGCATCCAAAGCACTGTGTCGATCGTCACGCACGCAAGGATGTGCTTTGAAGTCGAAGCAGGAGTAGGGTATGCTTCGACTTCGAAGCAAGTGCGTGAGGGGAGAGATCGTGAAGGCAGTGCGTTACCACTCCTACGGCGACAGCGACGTCCTGGTCTACGAGGAGGCGGACCGTCCGGTGGCGGGTCCGGGGCAGGTGGTGGTGCAGGTGGCCGGCACCTCGTTCAACCCGGTGGACGCCGCGATCCGCGCCGGCTTGCTGCAGCAGGTGTTCCCGGTGGTCTTGCCGCACGTCCCGAACTTCGACGTGGCCGGTGTCATCGCCGAGGTCGGCGAGGGCGTGAGCGGCTGGAGCGTCGGGGACGCGGTGGTGGCGTTCCTGCCGATGACCGCGCCCGGCGCGGCCGCCGAGTACGTCGCCGCGCCCGCCGAGGCGCTGGCCGCCGCCCCGCGCACGGGCGAGCTGGCCGACGCCGCGGCACTGCCCTCGGCCGGGCTGGCGGCCTGGCAGTCGCTGTTCGACCACGCCGGGCTGAAGACGGGGCAGAGGGTCCTGATCAACGGCGCGGGCGGCGCGGTGGGCGGGTACGCCGTCCAGCTCGCCGCGCAGGCCGGTGCCACCGTGACCGCGACCGCCAGTGCGCGCAGCCTCGACCGCATCCGCTCCTACCGGGCCGACCGGATCGTCGACCACACCGCTACCCCGGTCGTGCGGGCGGTGGCCGGGCAGCGGTTCGACGTGGTGCTGAACCTGGTGCTCACCAGCCCGGAGGAGGCCGCGCAGCTGGTGGGCCTGGTCGCCGACGGCGGGGCCTTCGTCAGCACCACCACTCCCGGCCCGGAGGATGCCGGGCGCGGGGTGCGGACGGTGCGGGTCTTCGCGCGCAGCGACGCCTCCCAGCTCGCCAAGCTGGTCGCCCGCGTCGACGCCGGCGTTCTGCAGATCGAGGTGGCCGAGCGGCGGCCGCTGACCGACCTGGCCGCCGTCCACGATCAGGCCGCCGCTGGACGGCTGGCCGGCAAGACCATCCTGACCCCCTGACCAGCGCAAAGGCTGGCTAGCATGGCGCACGGCCGTCGGTCTCTGATGCGGTGTCAGAACCCATCCCGTTGCTACCGAGCTCCTCTGGAGTGGGCAGGCCAGAGGCTTGAGCGCAGCGCAGCCGGTGGATAGGCGGCAACCTACCGCAGCTGCAGTGTGGCGATCTTGTTCGCGGCCATCATGGTGTACCAGGGGTCGCCGTTGGGGGCGACGGTGATCCCGAACGGTTCGCTGCCCTTGACCGCCTTGCCCTCGGTGATGACGCCGGCGTTGGTGATGCTGGCGGCGGCGCCTTTGGTCTCCTGGGTGAACCAGACGGTGCCGTCGGGTGAGGCGGCGATGCCCGAGGGGCCGGGGTTGCTCGGTGTGAGGAAGATGGTCACTACGCCGGTGGTCGGGTTGAGGCGCCCGACAGCCTGGGGCGTGAACCGGGCGGTGAACCAGACCTGCCCATCGGAGGCGACGGTGATGCTGCGCGGGGCCACCGTGGTGGAACCGTCGGTGGTCGGGGTCGTCGTGACGGACCCGCTGGCCGCGTCGATGCGGCCGATGTTGCTGGTGCCGGGCGCGTTGACATCACCGGGCTGGGTGAACCAGGCGTTGCCGGCCACGTCCACGGCGACGTCGGCCGGGTCGGAAACCGGGAACGACGCGAACTGCCCGTTCGAGAGCTGGTAGCGCCAGACCACGTCGTTGTTGAAGTCGGTGACCCACACATCAGTGGCGCTGACGGCCAGGTTGCCACCAAGCGCGCTGGTGTTGGGCATCGGCACCGGTGTCTCGAAGCTCTGGGTCGCCACGTTGAAGCGCATCAGGGTCGGGTCATTGGAGGTGATGTAGAGAATGCCGCCTGGGCCCTGGGCAATGTCGGTGATGATGCAGACGTTGCACCCGTCGGCCACGTCGGGGGCGAACTCGGTGATGGCGCCGGCCGGCGTGATGCGAGCGATCTTGGCCGGCGCGACCGTGAACTCGGTGCCCTCGGTGAACCAGCGGTTGCCGTCCGAGCCGTTGGTGATGGCCCGCGGCCGGCTGTTGGCCGTCGGCACCTTGAACTGCTTCAGCGCGCCCACCGGGGCGGCCAGTGCCGCGCTTCCCAGTGACAACACCAGACCCACGGCCAACGTCGCGGCCAGCACACGCCCAGTTCTTCGTGACATGCGTTCCACCCCTGAACCGGCCGCCCAGGAGGGGGAGCCCGAGGACCCGGCGGCCAGGAGGGGTCCGGGCTGGCACCTTCGCGGGCGGAAGCATCCCCGGGAAGGTGCCTAGATCTAGCTGACCGAGACGGCCAGGGGGAGAACCTCAGGCAGGACACGACGATTCCCCGGGGTGCCGGTGGCGGCCCCAAGCTTCTCGCACTGGCCGACAAGGAGCTGAGAAGCTCGGTTGATAGAGCGACCGGCCCTGCCGTGCCAAAGTCGACCTCGTTCGCGCCGGGCCGTTCCCTGCGCCAATTCGCAACCACGCTGCCTCGCTCATCTGCCGAGGCCGCGAGTGAAGAGCGGGGGGCAGTTCACCCCGTCCTTGTGGGACGTACGGAGCCGCACGACCAGCGCAAGGCTGGTCAGCACGGCGATCGGGGCCGGGCTCGTCAGGGTGCGGCCGTGCCGTCGAAGTAGCCGCTGGCCTTGGCCCAGGCGTTGGCGCCGACGCGGCGGCCCAGCCGGCGTCCGTCCAGGTCGCCGGCCTCGAAGTGGATACCGCCGTAGCGGCGGGACCGGCCGGCCTGTTCAGCCGCTTCGTCGAAGGTCGGGAAGGTCAGCGTCACGGGCCGGGACGGGACGACGCCGGGCTCGATCATGGAGCTGGCGGACGGGATCGTCACCGATAGGCCGAACCGCCTGCTGCCGGTGAACGAGGCGAGCACCTCGGCGGCGGCGGCGCTGAAGGTCGAGTGGCCGGAGAGGTACTCGGCGAACGGCGCGGTGACCACAGTCGCCGGCTGGTAGGGCAGCCAGTCCTCGCCGCGGATGGGCCTGGTGCCTCTGCCAGGGCCGCCCCAGGCGAGCACCGTGCGGCCCCGGTACAGCTCACGGATGGCGGTGATCGGGCGGACGCTGTCGTAGGCACGCTTGGCGTCCCAGGCGGCGATGCTCGCGTCCAGCGACGCCCCGGTGAGGGCGAAGACAGCTTGGCGTCCTGGTCGACCGAGTGGCGGTCGCGGCGCGACACGTACTGTGCCAGCAGGCACCAGTGGCCGGGCGGCAGCTCGGTGGACGGCCCGTCCCACCAGGAGGCAGCGATGCTCTTGGTGCGGTCGTCGAGTTGGCGGCTGTCGCGCAGCACGTCCCGGGCCTGGTGGACATAGGCCCGGTTGGGGCGGCCCCGCTCGTCGACGTGGGCGACCGGGCCGTCCGGCCGGAACTGGGCGGCCGAGCGCAGCGCGAACGGCGTCACCTGATACCAGTGGGGGTGGCCCAGGTCTGCACGACGCCGCTCGGCAGTCGCAGTGGTTGCCAGCGGTCGGGGTCGAGGACCTCGTCGGAGGTGTTCACCGGCCGGTAGGCGCTGGTGTCGGCGTAGCCACCGGCCTGGTTGGCACCGTCGCCGGCGCGGTAGGCGAGCACGGCGGCCGCCACGCGGTTGCCGACCCCTGCCGGGGCGGTGTCGGCTGCGTCCTCGGCCGGGTCGTAGGCGAGGGCGGCCATCAGGGCGTCGAACGACGCGGTCTGTCCGGGGAACAGGCTCACCAGGGCACGGTAGGCGGCGTGACTGATGGCCGCGTTCTTGTTGGCCAGGGTCCGCTCGGTGGGCGGGCGCCGCAGCGCGGCGCCGAGGCGGGTGCCGACCGCCCTGGCGTCGTAGGCCGCCCAGGCGTCATAGATGCTGGCGTGGACCACCGCCAGGGCCCGGGCGGTGACCGTCGGCGCCGGCCTGGTGGCGCGGATGGCCTGCAGGGTCGCCTCGTCCCAGACCAGGACGACGTTGTCACGGACCGCGGGAACTGGGGCGTCGGCGGAGGCGGCCACCGGCGCTCGGACGGCGACGAGGGTGGCAACCGAGAGCAGCGCCACCAGCCCGGCGGTGGCCACGCGTCCGGCGGGGAGGAGGTTGCGCATCGTGGGCTCCCTCGGTTGTCGTGGTCGACGTCACAGCAGATTCGGAGCCCGCGGACTGGCGGATTGGTCGGAGAAGCACAGGGGGGCTGGACACACACCGGCGCGGGTGCGCGGCGCTGGTCACCGGAAGATGCCGACATCCGCCGAGGGTTCCGTCGGGCACGACAGAGGCGCCGACGAACTCGAAGCCTTCGACGGGACGCCCATCGTCGACGTCAAGCCGGTGCTCGCCGGTGGCAGGTGAACAATGGAACTCGGCCCCAGGCGCCCACGTTGGGAGAGCGAGCCCTGATGCCAAGCGACCGGGACGACACCCTGCACGAGGTCACCGAGGTGGCGGTCATCCGCCACCCGGAACTCGGCGTCCTGCTGCTGCACTCCGCCGATCGACGATGGCACTTCCCCGACACCACCGTCCGCGTCGGTGAGCCCTGGGACGAGAGCCTGCGTCGGGCCGTGCGATCGGCGACAGGGATCACGGATCTGCGCATCGGTCGGGTCCTGCTGCTCCAGAACTTCGGGCCGGGCGAGGTCGATGCGCGTCCGCAGTTCGGCATCTTCCTGCTCTGCACCACCCGCACATCTGGCCTGTCTGGCACGCATCGATGGGTCAGGGATGCGGCCGAGCTGCAGGAGGCCGAGCTGTTCCATCCCCTGGTCGCCGACCTCGTCGGACAGGCCCTGGACGGCCGGGCCGGTGCCCGGTGACCTGGGACGACCTCGAGCGGGCCGATCCTGAGCTGGCGGCGGCCGGCGCCCGCCGCCTGCAGGGCCGCGTCGCCTACCTGGCGACCGTCTCCCCGGATGGCGCGCCGAGAGTCCATCCCGTCACGCCGATCGTGGGGGACGGGCGGCTGTTCGTGTTCATGGAACCGACCTCGCCCAAGGGCGCCGACCTCAGGCGGGGAAGTCGCTACGGGCTGCACTCGGCGGTCGGCGATCCAAGTGGCCGCGACGGCGAGTTCCTCACCCGGGGCTACGGCGTCTTCGTTGGCGACCCAGCGGTGCGGGCGGCAGCCGAGCACCACGCCAGCTACCAACCGGCAGCGCACTATGTCCTGTTCGAGCTTGCGGTGGAGGCCGCGATGCTGACCGAGTACGTCGACGGGCGACCGGTGCGCCGCCGCTACCCACGCTGACGGGCACGGTCGAGGACCGCCGGCCATGGGCCACAGCAGGAGCAGTGACCCCGGCGCGTCCACAGGTCACCCATCCGGTCGGCCATCACGTGCATCCGCGGGTGCGACGGGCCGCCCAACGTGCCACCCTGATGCCAGGAGCGGCTTACAGGCAGGACCAGGAGCAGAGGAGTTGGGATCGTGGACGGCGCGACGGTATCGGTGGCGGTCGTGGCCAGCCGCACCGAGGCGGAGCTGATCGTCGGCATGCTGCGCAGTCACGGAGTGAGCGCAACGGTGTCGGCAGATGATGCCGGAGGACAGTACCCGCAGATGCAGCTGGACGGGGTTCGCGTGCTGGTTGCCCCCTCCGATGAAGCGTCGGCCCGTCGGCTCCTCGCCGCCGCCGATGACACCCTCGAGTAGGCCGGTCAACGATCCTCCTCGGGAATGCGCTAGCTTGGTCCGGTATGGAGGCCCAGGCCAGTCCCATCCCGAGCAGGCCGATGCTGCTCACCGTGGACGACGACCCCTCGGTGTCCCGCGCGGTCGCTCGTGACCTGCGACGCCGTTACGGCCAGGACCACCAGGTCGTGCGCGCCGCCTCCGGCAGCGAGGCGCTGGACGCGCTGCGCGAGATCAAGCTCCGCGGCGGCCGCGTCGCGGTGATGCTCGCCGACTACCGAATGCCCGAGATGAGCGGGATCGAGTTCCTCGAGGCCGCCATGGACCTGTTCCCAAGGGCCCGGCGGGCGCTGCTGACGGCCTACGCCGACACCGACGCGGCGATCGCCGCCATCAACCTCGTCGATGTCGACTACTACCTGCTCAAGCCGTGGGAGCCTCCGGAGGAGAAGCTCTATCCGATCGTCGACGCGATGCTGGAGGCCTACACCGGCCAGCCCGACGTCGAGATGGGCGAGACGAGGCTCATCGGGCACCGCTGGTCGGTGCCGTCGTTCGCCGCGCGCGACTTCTTGGCCCGCAACGCGGTGCCGTACCGCTGGATCGCCGCCGACGAACCAGAGGGCGGCCGACTGCTGCAGGCGGCGGGCCTCAGCGCTCAGACGCTCCCGGTGGTGATCACCGCCGACGGCGGCACGCTGGTCGCGCCCTCGACCAGCGACCTGGCCAGCGCCGTGGGTCTCTCGACCACGCCGGCGACCGACTTCTACGACCTGGTCGTCGTCGGTGGTGGCCCAGCCGGCCTCGGCGCGGCCGTCTACGGCGCCTCCGAGGGCCTCCGGACCCTGCTGGTCGAGCGCCAGGCGACCGGCGGGCAGGCCGGGCAGTCCTCGCGGATCGAGAACTACCTGGGCTTCCCGGACGGCGTCTCCGGCGCGCAGCTCACCGACCGCGCCCGCCGCCAGGCGGTCAGGTTCGGCGCCGAGATCCTCACCACCCGCGACGTGACGGGACTGGAGGCCAGAGGGCCGGCGCGGGTGGTGTCCTTCAGCGACGGCACCGAGGTCGCCGCCCACGCGGTGATCATCGCCACCGGCGTCTCCTACCGGGACCTGGACGCGCCAGGCGTGGCCGAGCTGTCGGGGCGCGGTGTGTATTACGGCTCGGCCGCGACCGAGGCGGCTGCCTGCGCCGACGCGGACGTCTTCATCGTCGGCGGGGCCAACTCCGCCGGGCAGGCGGCCGTGTTCTTCTCCAGGTATGCGAAATCGGTCACCCTGGTCGTGCGGGGGGACTCGCTGGAGCGCGGCATGTCGCACTACCTGATCGAGCAGCTGCAGGCGCTGGACAACGTCTCGATGCGCCTGTGCACCGTGGTCGACCAGGCCCACGGCGACGAGCACCTGGAACGCCTGAGCCTGCGGCACCTGCCCTCCGGCACGACCGAGCAGGTCCAGGCCAGCCACGTGTTCGTCTTCATCGGCGCGCAGCCGCGCACCGACTGGCTCGCCGGTGTGCTCGAGCGCGACGAGCGGGGCTTCCTGCTGACCGGGCCGGACCTGCTGGTGGACGGCCAGCGCCCGCGCGGCTGGTTCGCCGACCGCGACCCGTGGCCGCTGGAGGCCAGCATCCCGGGCGTGTTCGTGGCGGGCGACGTACGGGCCGAGTCGGTCAAGCGCGTCGCGTCCGCCGTCGGCGAGGGCGCCATGGCCGTGACGCTCGCACATCGCTACCTGGGGTCGCCATGACCCTTGCCGAGGGCACCCAGCGGCTGCCGGCGCAGGCGCTGCGCAACCTGTTCCTGTTCGAGAAGCTCTCCGGCGAGCAGCTCCAGTGGCTCGCCGAGCACGGCTGGGTCATCGAGGTGCCGAGCGGCGCCACCTTCCTGGCGGAGGGCGCCCCGGCGGAGCTGTTCATCGTCCTGCTCAGCGGCAGCATCACGATGAGCCGCAGGGTCGGCGAGGACGACGTCGAGACGGTGCGCACCGACCAGGTCGGTGTCTACGCGGGCGCCATGCAGGCCTACGTCGCCGATCCGGCCAGGCAGACCTATACCGCGACCATCCGGGCGGTCAGCGACGCCCGCTTCTTCGTGCTTCGCGCCGAGGACTTCGCCTCGATGATGCACACCTGGTTCCCGATGGCGATCCACCTGCTGGAGGGCCTGTTCCTGGGCATGCGCTCCGCCCAGCACATCATCGGGCAGCGCCAGCAGCTGCTGGCGCTCGGGGCGCTGTCGGCCGGGCTCACCCACGAGCTGAACAACCCCGCCGCCGCCGCGGTGCGGGCCACCGCAGCGCTGCGTGACAGGGTCGCCGGGATGCGGCATAAGCTCGCCATGCTGGCGAAAGGGGACGTCGACCCCCGGTTGCTCGGGTTGCTGGTCGACGTGCAGGAGGAGGCGGTCCGGGCGGTGCCTGAGGCGCCCAAGATGACCGCGCTGGAGGAGTCCGCGCAGGAGGACGCGCTCAACGACTGGCTCGACGGACACGAGGTCCCGAACGGGTGGGAGCTGGCGCCCATCTTCGTGGGTGCCGGAACCACCCCCGCGTTCCTGGACAAGGTCGCCGACCAAGCATCCCCTTCTGTGATGGACGGCGCTGTGCGCTGGTTGGCCTACACGCTGGAGACCGAGCTGCTCATGAACGAGATCACCGACTCGGTCACGCGCATCTCGTCGCTGGTGGCCGCCGCCAAGCAGTACTCGAACATGGACCGCGCGCCGCACGAACGCGTCGACATCCACGCCGGGCTCAAGAGCACCCTGGTGATGCTGGCAAGCAAGCTCGAAGGCCTCGAGGTCGTGAAGGACTTCGACCCCTCGCTGCCGAAGGTCCCCGTCTACGCCGGCGAGCTGAACCAGGTATGGACCAACCTGATCGACAACGCCGTCCAGGCCATGAACGGTCACGGCACGCTCACGGTGCGCACCTCCATGGACGGCGACCATGTGCGAGTGGAGATCGGCGACACCGGCCCGGGCGTCCCCGAGAAGCTGCGCCAGCGCATCTTCGAACCGTTCTTCACCACCAAGCCGGTCGGCCAGGGCACCGGGCTCGGCCTGGACATCTCCTACCGGATCGTGGTCGGGCGGCATGGCGGCGATCTGACCGTCGAGTCGCGGCCCGGCGACACCCGCTTCATCGTCCGGCTGCCCCTGACCGAGCGCAGCCAGGACTGAGATCGCCGCCGACACCTTCGCGCCCTGGATGCCTGGGGTTAGGATCTGGTCCACGCGTGCTCGTAGCCGGGCCCGTTCGAGTGGAGGTGTGCCTTGAGATCCGTGATACGGCCGCTGGCCGAGCGCATCGAGGAGATCCAGCAGCTCGACGGCGCCGGGGAGGCGCTGAAGTCCCTGGTGGACCGCTACGTGCCCCCTCGCAGCGAGCTGAAGGACCTGCTCAGCGGGACCTGGCTGGGCCACCCGCTGCACCCGGTGCTGACCGACGTGGTGCTGGGCGCCTGGACCAGCTCGTTCCTGCTGGACCTGCTGCCCGGGCGCCGCACCCGCAAGGCCTCGGACCGGCTGGTCGACATCGGCATCCTGGCGGCGGCGCCGACCGCGCTGGCCGGCCTGTCCGACTGGGCCGATGTCTGGGGCCGCCCCCGCCGGGTGGGGCTGGTCCATGCGAGCGCCAACACGGTCGCGCTGTACCTGTACGTGCGCTCGTCGCTGGCCCGCAAGCGGGGGCGGCGGCTGCGCGGCTGGTGGCTGTCGATGACCGGCTTCGGGGTGATCACCACCTCGGCCTACCTCGGCGGCCACCTGTCGCTCGGCGAGGGCATCGGCGTGGACCAGACCGCCTTCGATGCGGGGCCGACCGATTGGCAGCCGGTCATCGCCGACGCGGACCTGCCGGAGGGGTCGCCGACCCCGGTGACCGTCGGCGCGGTGCCGCTGCTGCTGGTCAGGCGCGGCGCCACCATCTACGCGATCTCCAACCGGTGCAACCACCGCGGCTGTTCGCTGCATGAGGGCGATTTCTCCGGCGAGACCAGCGTGGTGTGCCCGTGCCATGGGAGCACCTTCAGCCTGGAGGACGGAGCGCTGCTGCACGGTCCGGCCACGGCGCCGCAGCCCGCCTACCTCACCCGGGTGCGCGACGACAAGGTGGAGGTCCGGCTGGCCCACGCCTGACCCCTGGTGGGCCCATCAGGCGCTGCTCGGTGCCCGCGGGCGCTCAGGGGAGGGCGACGTAGTCATCGAGGAAGTCCCTGGCCGCCGGGGTGTCCACCCGGTCGGTCTTGTCGCTGGCCCGGCACCAGGCGTCACCGGTGATGGTGATCGACGCGATCAGGTCGCTGTCCAGTCCACCCAGGAAATGGGGGCCGCCGGAGTCGCCGTAGCAGGTCCCGCCATTGCCGGTCGAGGGGTTCATCGACAGCGGCAGCCAGGCCTTGAGCTGGTCCAGCAGCCTTGCCGTGGGCAGCCGGGCCGGGGTGATCCCGGTCAGGGGCTGGGCGAACAGCACCACGGCGATGTCATGGGGGTCGGAGGCGCCGCCGGAGCCGAACAGGGGGTTGCCCACATAGCTGCTGGCCGCCACCAGCCCGGCCAGGGAGGTGGAGCGATCAGGGTGCCCGAGCAGAGGATGTCGGGGTCGGGGCTGTCGGAATCGTAGTCGTTGGGCAGTTGGGGACTCCTGGTGGTCCTTGGCGGCCTCTCTGGTGGCTTCCTCGTCCCGGAGGTACTGGACCAGGTCAAAGGTGACCGTCCCTCGACCCGGGTGGCAATCCCGCTCAATCTGGCTTGCAAGCAGGGGGACGCGGGTTCGAGTTGGCCGTCAGGGCACGATGTCGTGCCCGACGTGCACAATGCAGAACATGTCTCAGCCATCTGCGCACCGACACCATGCCATCGACTACGTGGAGCTCACGGTCACCGACCTCGAACAGGCCAAGCGCTTCTACACCGAAGCGTTCGGCTGGCGGTTCAACGACTACGGGCCTGAGTACGCCGGCATCCAGAGCCCCGAGGGTGCATCCGCCCCCGAGGTGGGCGGTCTCCTCACGGGCCAGGAGGTGCGGGCGGGAGGTCCGTTCGTGCTGCTCTATTCGACCGACCTGAACCGGTCCGTGGAGGCGGTGAAGAACGCCGGCGGCCAGGTGGTGAACGGGCCGTACGAGTTCCCCGGTGGACGCCGGTTCCACTTCACCGACCCGAGCGGGAACGAACTGGGCGTCTGGGCCGAGGCCTAGCACGTAGGGCGGCATCAGGGCTGGTACCGCAGAACACCAGCCCGAGGGCCTGGTCATCACCGGTAGCCGGGAGGTGCTGGTGGCCGTCGACCACGACGAGCCGCGCGAGAACTTGTTCCTGCTGCGAGGGCTGGACGTCCAGTTGGGCAGGTGGCCCGCCATGACGAGCGCTGCGGTGCGGCAGGTGGGACGGCT
>Ga0209382_10006602_pt1 | contig 14896 bp, 14 predicted proteins | sample SoiMetdeltSBSDD5_FD_187599 | JGI IMG/M metagenome (GOLD analysis project Ga0209382, IMG submission 187599) | Bulk soil microbial communities from a Populus tree surrounding site in Tennessee, USA - Soil MetaG P. deltoides SBSDD5 (SPAdes) (version 2) | ecosystem: Environmental > Terrestrial >... | reverse complement strand
CAGCGCCCGGTGGAGCAGGTGACGCTGGTGGGAAGCGGCGGCGCGCTCGTCGTGACGCCGTGCGGTGACATGGCGCTCGCGACCGCCATCGCCTCCACGCGCCGGCTCGCGCTCCTGGAAATCCTCGCGCGCCGCGCGGCCGCGCTCCGTACGGGGAGAGCGCCGGCAACGACGGCATCCGCCGCCGACGCGGATCGGCTGGCGGACCTCTCCCACCTGGCGCCGCCCGAGATCGGTCAGCTCGCGGAGCTCCTCACGGAGTTCCAGCCGCTCACGCCGTCAGTGTTCCGCGATGGCGCCGCCGGTCTCACGTTCTATCTGCTGCTGCCGCCGGACCTGCTGCCGGCGCCGATCGCCGGTCTCGCCGGCGACGTGTGCCAGGTCCTGGCGCGGGGCGCGCACGGCCTCGGGACGTTGAGGTCGTTCACGTTCCGTCTGGGCGGGCAGCGCCTGGTCGTTCGTCCTGTCGAATCGTCGCGGCGGTCGGTGGTGGTGGTCACGGCCGCGCCCGTCGCCAATCGCCCGGGGCTACTGCACCGCCGCCTGGAGCACGCCGCCGTGCTCCTGGGAGCGGCCTGAGGACGGTATGTCGGTCATCAACTACGCGGCGAAGGCCATCAACTTCAAGGTCGTGTACTACGGGCCCGGGGTGGCCGGGAAGACGGCGAATCTCCAGTACGTGCACAAGAGCCTGCCCGACGCGAACAAGGGCAACATGATCTCGCTCGCGACCGGGGACGACCGCACGCTGTTCTTCGACTTCCTGCCCGTGTCGGCGGTGACCGTGCGCGGGTTCGAGACGAAGTTCCAGCTCTATACGGTGCCGGGCCAGGTGTACTACAACATGACGCGCAAGCTCGTCTTGCGCGGCGTGGACGGCGTCGTGTTCGTGGCCGACTCCCAGTACGACCGCCTCAAAGAGAACGTCGAGAGCCTGCGCAACCTCGAAGAGAACCTCAAAGAGTACGAGTACGACATCGACAAGATGCCGTGGGTGCTGCAGTACAACAAGCGCGATCTGCCCAACGTGGCCCCGCGCGATTACATGGAATTTCTCCTCAACCGGCGCCCGCGCCGCGTGCCCTCCTTCGAAGCGGTGGCGCTGGAGGGTAAGGGCGTCTACGAGACGCTCAACACCGTGTCACGCATGATCCTCATGAGCGAATTCGGAGTGGAACAGGAGGTGCGAACGTGAGTGTGCACGACGTCGCCATCCACGAAGTCGATGCAGCGAAGATCGATGCGCTCCTCACGCGCTTTCTCGATGATTCGAGCGCGACGGCGGCGCTCCTCATCGACCGCAGCGGCCAGCCGCTGACGACGGTGGGGCCCTCGCGCAGTCTCGACACCGTCTCCATCGCCGCGCTCGCCGCGGGCGCCTTCAGCTCCACGGGCGCGCTCGCGCGGCTGCTCGGGGAGACGGAGTTCTCGGTGCTGTTCCACCAGGGGGCGAAGGAGAACATGCACGTGTCCACCGTGGACGAGCAGGCGATCATGCTCGTCATCTTCAACGATCAGACCACGGTGGGCATGGTGCGGCTCTTCGCCAAGGAGGCGAGCCGGGCCATCGGCGAGATCCTCGCCGAGGCCCGGAAACGGCCGCGCAAGACGGGAGGCCTGGCGGCGCCGATCTCGGCGGACGAGCTCGGACCTTCGTTCCCCAACAAGCGGGCGTAGTCGCCCGCCCGCGTGGCGGCCGGCCACGCGGAGCTTCCTGCCATGGCGACCATCTCCCAGCAAGAGCGTCGCGAGCTGGAGGAGATGGCGTCTGTCTTCGAGCGCATCCTCGAAGCCAACCCGCTCGACCTCGGGGCCCTCGAGGGACTCCGTGATCTCTACAGCCGCCTCGGCGACGCCGTCCGTCTCGCCCGCGCCTCCGAGCGGCTGACCGCTCTCACGCTCGGAGGCCCGGCTGCCGCCGGCTTCGTGACCCCGGAGCGCGCGCGCCCGGCGGCCACGCCGCCGCGCCGCCGGAGCTGGCGTCTGGGCGAGCTGCTGGTCGCGGAGAAAGTTCTCTCCGACCAGCAGCTGCAAGACTTGCTGCGGCAGCAGCGGGAACGCGGCGAGAAGCTCGGCGCGATCCTCCTCCGGAAGAAGATCCTCACCGAGGAGCAACTCAGCACGATCCTCTCCCGCCAGTTCGGGATTCCCGCCGTGGGCGCGGCCGAGCTGAGTCCCGACCCCGACGTGGTCGCGCTCGTCCCCGGGCACATCGCGCGGCTGCACGACGTCCTGCCTCTCCGCCGCACCGGCGACTCCCTCGCCCTCGCCATGGCCGATCCCACGAACGTCTTCGCGCTCGACGACGTGGCCGCAATCACGAACCTCCGCGTCACGCCGTTCGTGGCGCCGCAGGCGGCGCTGCGGGCGGCGGTGTCGCGCCTGTACGCGGTGCCGGAAGGAACGGTGACAGGGGCGGAGGCGCCGGCAAATCTCGAGGTCGTCGGCGACGAGGACGGGGCCGGCGGCGTCGATGTCCTCGAGCTGAAGGAATCCGCGGACCAGCCGCCCGTGGTGAAGCTGGTCAACAGCGTGCTCCTGGACGCCATCCAGAAGGGAACCTCGGATATCCACTTCGAGCCCTACGAGGCCGTGTTCCGCATTCGCTTCCGCATCGACGGCGTGCTGCAAGAAATCCTCTCGCCCCCGAAGAAGCTCGAGGCCGCGCTCATCTCCCGGCTCAAGATCATGTCGAACCTCGACATCGCGGAGCGGCGGCTGCCCCAGGACGGCCGCATCAAGCTCCGCTACAACCAGCGGGACATCGACTTTCGCGTCTCGATCCTGCCCACGATCTTCGGGGAGAAGGCCGTGCTCCGCATCCTGGACAAGGAGGCGCTGAAGCTCGACCTCTCCCAGCTCGGCTTCGATCCGTGGAGCCGCGAGCACTTCGGGAAGGCGATCACGCAGCCGTACGGCATGATTCTCATCACCGGTCCCACCGGCTCCGGCAAGACCACCACGCTCTACTCCGCCATTCACACCATCAACGCGCCGGACGTGAACATCATCACTGCCGAAGATCCCGTCGAGTACAACCTGAAGGGCGTCAACCAGGTCCAGATCGACGAGGGCGTCGGGCGGACGTTCGCGGCCGCCTTGCGGTCGTTCCTCCGCCAGGATCCGGACGTCATCCTCGTCGGCGAGACGCGCGATCTGGAGACGGCGCAGATCGCCATCCGGGCCGCGCTCACCGGTCACCTCGTCTTCACGACCCTCCACACCAACGACTGTCCCTCCACCGTGGCCCGACTGATCGACATGGGCGTGCCGAGCTTCCTGGTGGCGTCGTCGCTGCAGCTCATCCTCGCCCAGCGCCTCGCCCGCAAGCTCTGCCGCGAGTGCCGCGAGCCGTACGAGGTGGACGCGGCCACGCTGGCGCCGTACGGGTACGTCGCGCCGGCGCGCGGGCGTGTCACGCTCCACCGCGGCCGTGGCTGTGCGAGCTGCAACGGCAGCGGCATGAAGGGCCGCACCGCGATCTACGAGGTCATGCCGATCGGCGAGGCGCTGCGAAACCTGATCCTCCAGAACGCGTCCACGGCGGCGCTCCGCGGCGAGGCCCAGCAAGCCGGCATGAGGACGTTGCGGGAGGCGGGGCTGGCGAAGGCGCTGGCCGGCGAGACGACGATCGAGGAAGTGCTGCGGGTGACGCTAGGGTAGCGGCTAACCGACGCCGGCGGTGTCCGCTCCCCAGCCCTCGTGGATGGCGGCCACCGCCTTGCGCATGGCCGTGCGGGCGTTGGCGGGGTTCAGCTCGCGGTCGCCGATGATCACCAGGAAGCCGACGTGGGTGGCGCCGATGGCGAGCGTGCCGTCCTCCGCCGCGAACACCGCGGTCTGCACCTCGCCGCGTCCCAGGCGCGTCGCCCCCACTTCGAGCTCGCGTCCGAGGGTCGCCGTGAGCGCCGCCAGCGCCTCCACACCGGTCTCCTTGGGCAGCTCGGCGGTGATCACGAAGCCGTCGGCGGCGACGATGGCGCCCCCGCGCACGTGATCGGTGCGGATGAGACCGTGGAGGATGTCGCGAAACGCCTGGCCGCGCGGTGTCTGCGCGTGTTGAGCGGGGGCGTCGGAGGACGTCGTCACGTCGCGATCCCGAGTTCCTGCAGCGATGCTGCCCACAGCGTGTTCATCTCGAGGAGACCGGCGCGCGCATCCGCGCCGGGCGGGTGGCTGAAGGACAGGAGGAGCGTGTCGTTGGCGCGGATGAACGTGGTCTCCCCCGCACCATCGACGATGGCGCGCCGGAGCGTCCCGTAGCCGGAGCGCGCGAGCGTCGCCGACGCGAGCCGTACCACCCGCGTCAGATGGGCGGCCAGGTCGTCGCGCGCGGGCTGCTCCTCGTGCGCCCACAGGACGGTGCCGTCCGTCTGCAGCAGGAGGAGGTCTTTCGTGCCCGTGGGAGGACGAAGCCGATCGTGACGAAACGATTTGGCCTCGTGCTCGGACGTGGGCGTGGGCGTGAGCGCGTGCGCGGTCGTCGCTTCCAGCAGCGCCTTGGCTTCCGGAAAATCCGGGTAGCGTTCGAGGGCGCGACCGAGGAGCTCGGTGCAGCGGGCGGAGTCGCCCTCCTCGAAGGCGATGCGTGCCAGTCCAAGGAGCGCGCGCGGATGGTCGGACTCGCGGGCCAGCACGCGCTCGAACTCCGTCTTCGCCGCCGCCATTTTTCTGTTGGCGACGTAGAGATACGCAGCGAGCAGCCGTCCCACGAGGCTGTTGGGCTCGAGGGCGAGGCCCTGCTGGACGAACTCGGCGGCGCGCTCGACATGGCCGTCGCGGCGATTCTGATCGGCTTTGCGGAAGAGCTCGACGCTCGAGACCGACCGGTTCAGCCCGATGAGCTTGCCGAACAACGCCATGATCCTATCCTCGCTCACGGGCAGCGCGCTTCTGTAGCTATTTTTTCAGTGGATTCGCGGGAATTTGCGTGGTGGCGCGTGACTGACCAGCGCCTGATCGGGACGAACCGGCCTCGATCAGACCCGGCTTCCTGGCTTCACGGCGGGGCTGCCGGCGGCGCAGAGCGGGCACGCTTCGGGTCGGAAGGCGGCGGCGGTCACGGTGGCGAGCGCAGTCTGCTTCACGGTGAAGCCGGCGTCGCCGCCGCTGCGGTCGATCAGCGAGCCCACGCCGACCACCACCCCGCCGCATGCCTCCACGGCCGCGATCACCTCGCGCGTGGAGCCGCCGGTCGTGATGACGTCCTCCACGACCAGGCACCGCTCGCCCGGAGCCAGCGTGAACCCGCGGCGGAGGCGCATGGTGCCGTTCTCGCGCTCGGTGAAGAGCGCCCGCACCCCGAGCGCGCGCGCCACCTCGTGCGCCACCAGGATCCCGCCGATGGCGGGCGCGAGCACGGTCTGCATGGCGTCGTCGCGAAACCGCGCTGCCAGCGCCTCGCCGAGCCGCGCCGCGTGCTCCGGATACTGGAGCACGAGCGCCGACTGCAGATAGACATCCGAGTGGAGGCCGGAGGTGAGCCGGAAGTGTCCGCGCATGAGCGCGCCAGTCTTCTCGTAGAGCAGCAGCGTCTCGTGTTCCGTCATGGCTCCCTCACGCGGTTCCGTCACGGTCGCGTCACGCGCCGCCGCGCGTGTGCGCGGCTTCCAGCTCGGCCACGATGCCGAAGGCGGCCGCACCGGGATCGGCCGCGGCCGTGATGGGACGGCCCACCACCAGGTAGTCCGCGCCGGCCGCGATGGCGGCGGCGGGCGTGGCCGTGCGCGCCTGGTCGTCGGCGCCGGCACCGGCGGGACGGATCCCCGGCGTGACGATGACCCAGCCTCGCCCGAGGGCCCGGCGCAGGAGACCGATCTCGAGCGGGGAGGCCACGCAGCCATCGAGCCCCGCCGTGCGCGCGCCTTCCGCGAGCCGGAGCACGTGACCGGCCACGCTCGAGCTCACCCCGAGCTCGACGTCGAGCGCGCGACGATCGAGGCTCGTGAGCACGGTCACCCCGAGCACGATCGGCCGCGGCACGCCCGCATCCCCCGCCGCGCGCGCGGCCGCCTCCGCCGCCGCTCGCATCATCGCGATCCCGCCGCCGGCGTGGACGTTCAGCATGAAGACGCCGAGCCGCGTCGCCTCGCGCACGGCGCCCGCCACCGTGTTCGGAATGTCGTGGAACTTGAGGTCGAGAAATACCCGGAACCCGCGCTTGTGCGCCGCTTCCACCGCCGCCGGACCCGCTGCCGTGAAGAGCTGCGTGCCGATCTTGCAGCCGTCCACGATGCCGCGCAGGCGGTCGAGCCATCCTGTCGCCACCTCCAGTCGCTCGGTGTCGAGAGCGACGAGGAGCCGTTCCGATGACCGGAGATCAGCGCTCAGCGTTGTACTCCTGCAGCGTCTTCACGCGCGGCTCACCCTTGAGGAGCGCCTCGATGGCGCCAAGCGCAGCATGGGCACCATCGACGGTGAGGTAGTAGGGGATCTGCTGCGTGACCGCGGTGCGGCGAATCATGTAGGAGTCCTTGCGCGCGCGCCCGTCCTCGGGGGTGTTGAAGACGAGCACGATCTCGCCGCGCTTCATGAGATCGAGCACGTTGGGACGATAGCCGTCACCGACCTTCGAGATGACCTCGACGGTCATGCCGTGGCGTTCGAGCACGCGACCCGTCCCGCTCGTGGCGACGAGCGTGAACCCCATCTCGGTGAGGCGCTTGGCGAGCGTGGCGGCGGCGCGCTTGTCGCGGTTCTTCACGGAGACGAACACCTTGCCCGACGTCGGCAGCGCGGAGCCGGCCGCGATCTGCGATTTGAGATACGCCTTCCGGAAGTCGTGATCGATGCCCATGACCTCGCCCGTGGACTTCATCTCGGGGCCGAGGACCATATCGACGCCGGGGAACTTGATGAACGGGAACACCGCCTCCTTCACCGCGATGTGCCCGAGCTCGCGCTCCTCGATGTCGGCGATCGCGCTCACGGGATGGCCGAGCATCGCGCGCGTGGCGACCTTCGCGAGCGGCACGCCCACCGCTTTCGACACGAAGGGCACCGTGCGCGAGGCGCGCGGGTTGACCTCGAGCACGTACACGGTCTCGTTCCGGATCGCGAACTGGACGTTGATGAGTCCCACCACGCCGAGCGCGGTCGCGAGCGCCTTCGTCTGCGCGCGCAGCGCCCGCACCTGGTCCTCACCGAGCGAGTAGGGCGGGAGCGCGCAGGCGGCGTCACCCGAGTGGATCCCGGCCTTCTCGATGTGCTCCATCACCCCGCCGATCACGACCTGCTTGCCGTCCGCGACCGCATCGACGTCGATCTCGAGCGAGTCCTCGAGGAACTTGTCGATGAGGATCGGATGCTCCGGCGACACGCGCACCGCCTCCGTCATGTACTGCCGGAGGTCCTCGTCGTCGTACACAATCCGCATCGCGCGGCCGCCGAGCACGTACGACGGGCGCACGAGGACCGGGAAGCCGATGCTGCGGGCGATCGCGCGCGCCTCCGGGAGCGAGCGTGCGGTGGCTCCCGCGGCCTGGTTGAGGCCGAGCTCGTTCAGCAGCGAGCTGAACCGCTGGCGGTCCTCGGCGCGATCGATGGCATCCGGGGACGTGCCGAGGATCGGCACCCCCGCGTCGCGGAGGGCGACCGCGAGCTTGAGCGGCGTCTGGCCGCCGAACTGCACGATCACCCCCGTCGGCCGCTCCTTGGTCACCACGTTCAGCACGTCCTCCAGCGTGAGCGGCTCGAAGTAGAGCCGATCCGACGTGTCGTAGTCCGTGGAGACGGTTTCGGGGTTGCAGTTGATCATGATCGCCTCCACCCCGAGCTCGCGGAGGGCGAAGGCGGCGTGGACGCAGCAGTAATCGAACTCGATACCCTGACCGATGCGGTTCGGGCCAGAGCCGAGGATCACCACTTTCGGCCGGTCGGAGGGCGGCGCCTCGTCCTCCTCTTCGTAGGTCGAGTAGAGGTAGGGCGTGTGCGCGACGAACTCGGCCGCGCACGTGTCCACCGTCTTGAACGTGGCCGTGATGCCGTGGCGGGTGCGCTGCTCGCGGACGTCAGTCTCGGTGGCGCCGGTGAGCTGGGCGATGCGCCGATCGGCGAAGCCGAGCTGCTTGGCGCGGCGGAGCACGTGCGGGTCGGTGAGGGCGGCGCGCGTGATCATGGGCTCGAAGGCGACGATCTCGCGGATGTTCTCGAGGAACCACGGATCGATGCGGGTGAGGCCGTGGATCTCCGCACTCGACATCCCGGCCCGGTACGCATCGCCGATGGCGAACATACGATCCGGGGTGGGGACGCTGAGCAGCCGGCGAAGATCGTCCTCGCTCACCGGGCGATCGAGGGTGAGGCCCCACCGATCCTGTTCCAGTGACCGGATCGACTTCTGGAGCGCCTCCTTGAACGTGCGCCCGATCGCCATCGCCTCGCCCACCGACTTCATCTGGGTGGTGAGGGTGGGGTCGGCCTCCGGAAACTTCTCGAACGCCCACCGCGGGAACTTGACCACGCAGTAGTCGAGCACGGGCTCGAACGAGGCGGGCGTCTCGCGCGTGATGTCGTTGCGGACCTCGTCGAGCGTGTAGCCGACGGCGAGCTTGGCCGCGATCTTCGCGATCGGGAACCCGGTCGCCTTCGACGCGAGCGCGGAGGAACGGGACACGCGCGGGTTCATCTCGATGACGACCATGCGGCCGTCGGCCGGGTTCACCGCGAACTGGATGTTGGAGCCGCCCGTCTCCACGCCGATCTCGCGGATGATCGCGACGGCGGCGTCGCGCATCACCTGGTACTCCTTGTCGCTGAGCGTCTGCGCGGGCGCCACCGTGATCGAGTCACCGGTGTGCACGCCCATCGGATCGACGTTCTCGATCGAGCAGATGATGACCACGTTGTCGGCGAGGTCGCGCATGACCTCGAGCTCGAACTCTTTCCAGCCGAGCACCGACTCCTCCACGAGCACGGTGCCCACCGGCGACGCCTGCAGCCCCCACCGCACGGCGTCTTCCAGCTCCTCGGGGTTGTAGGCGATGGAGCCGCCGCTGCCGCCGAGCGTGAACGAGGGACGGATGATGGCGGGATATCGCGTGCGCGTGACGATGCGGCGCGCGTCCTCCAGGCTCTTGGCCTGGCCCGAGCGCGGAAGCGCGAGGCCGATCCGCTCCATCGCCTTCTTGAAGAGCTCGCGGTCCTCCGCCATCTTGATCGCGGGCAGCTTGGCGCCGATCAGCTCGACGCCGAAGCGCTCCAGCGTGCCGTCCTCGGCGAGCGCGACGGCGAGATTGAGCCCGGTCTGGCCCCCCAGCGTCGGCAGCAGCGCCTGCGGACGCTCGCGCTCGATCACGCGCGTCACGAAATCGACCGTGAGCGGCTCCACGTAGGTGCGCTGGGCCAGCTCGGGATCGGTCATGATCGTGGCGGGATTCGAGTTCACGAGCACGACCTCGAAGCCTTCCTCGCGCAGCGCCTTGCAGGCTTGCGTGCCGGAGTAATCGAACTCGCACGCCTGGCCGATGACGATCGGCCCCGAGCCGATGAGCAGGATCTTCCGGATGTCAGTGCGCTTCGGCATTCTGCCCGCGCCGCTCAGTCTTCCACGAGGCCATAGACGATCGACGTCTCGGGTGCCGCTTCTTCACGCTTGTAGAGCACGTCGTCGAGCCGGCCGGCGCCGACCCACACCACCTCGCCGCTGCCCCACAGCTGTTCGCCGAGCACGCTCATCCGCTTGTCCACTCGTTCCCGGATGGCGTGCGCCTCCAGCGAGTTCTCGGCCTGCGTGGTGAAGGACGCCCAGTCCGGCTTCTGGCCCGCTCCCTCGATCTTGCGGTAGGAGATCAGGTATTTGGGCATACCCTTGATCAGCCTCCCTTCTGCTTCATCAGCGCCTTGAAACGGTCGAACAGGTAACTCGCGTCGTGCGGCCCCGGCGACGCCTCCGGGTGGTACTGCACCGAGAAGACGGGCAGCTCGCGGTGCCGGAGCCCCTCGCACGTCCCGTCGTTCAGATTCACGTGCGTCGGTTCCCACCCCGCGCGCGCCACCGACTCCGGATCCACGGCGAAGCCGTGATTCTGGGACGTGATCTCGACCTTGCCGGTCGCGAGGTCCTTCACGGGGTGGTTCGCCCCATGATGTCCGAAGGGCAGCTTGTACGTGCGGCCGCCGGCGGCGAGGCCGAGGATCTGATGACCGAGACAGATGCCGAACACCGGCACACGCCCGATCAGCTTCCGCACGGACTCGACGAGATAGGGCGCGGTCTCGGGATCGCCGGGGCCGTTCGAGAGGAACACGCCGTCCGGGTTCCGTTCGAGCACCGCCTCCGCCGGCGTGTGGGCGGGAACGACGGTGACGTCGCAACCCGTGCTCCGCAGCTGGCGCAGGATGTTCAGCTTGATGCCCGCGTCGTACGCGACGACGCGACACGTGGTGGGTGCCGTCGCCACGTAACCGCGCTCGCGCTCCCACAGGCCCTCCCGCCACCCGAACGGCGCCTCCGCGGTGACCTCGCTCACGAGGTCACGGCCGAGCAGGCTCTGCGGCAGCACGCGGGCGCGTTCGCGAAGGATGTCGATATCCGTTTCGACGGACGAGATGATCCCGTCCTGAGCGCCGTGGTCACGCAGATGCCGGGTGAGCGCGCGCGTGTCGATGGCCTGGATGCCCACGATCCCGTGCGCCTCGAGATAGGCGGAAAGCGTCGTGCGCGACCGGAAGTTCGAAGGCACGCTCGCCGCTTCCTTCACCACGAAGCCGTTGACCCATGGCCGTCGCGACTCCACGTCTTCCTCGTTGATCCCGTAGTTGCCGATCAGCGGGTACGTCATGGCGACGATCTGCCCACGATACGAGGGGTCGGTGAGGATCTCCTGGTAGCCGGACATCGCGGTGTTGAAGATCACTTCCCCCGACGTCTCGCCGCGCGCGCCCAGAGCCTCGCCGCGGAAGGCGCGCCCGTCGCGCAGCACGAGCAGGGCCGGCGTCATGGGTTCACCACCCGGCCGCCGACGATCGTTTTCCAGGGGTGCCCCCGCAGCGTCCATCCCGCGAACGGCGTGTTGCGGCTGCGCGAGCGGAAGCGCGCGGGATCGACGTCGACCTCGGCGTCGAGATCGAGAATGGTCACGTCGGCAGGCGCACCGGCGCCGAGGCTTCCGCCGCGGAGCCGCAGCAGGCGCGCGGGATCGGTGCTGAGCCGCGCCACCAGCGTGGCGAGCGGAAGGACGCCCCCGTGCACGAGCCGATCGAGCAGCAACGCGACCGCCGTCTCGAGGCCCACGATGCCGAAGGCGGCGTCGTCGAAGGCGCCCTCTTTCTCCGCGAGCGAGTGCGGCGCGTGGTCGGTCGCGATGCAGTCGATGGTGCCGTCCGCGAGCGCTTCCACCAGCGCCTCCACGTCGCGCTTGGTGCGCAGCGGCGGGTTCATCTTGGTATTCGGATCGTACCCGCGCACCGCGTCCTCGGTGAGGACGAGATGGTGGGGCGTGACCTCGGCGGTGACGCGCACACCGCGCGCCTTGGCGTCCCGCACCAGCCGCACCGCGCCCGCCGTGGAGAGATGCGCGATGTGGACGTGCGCGCCCGTGAGCTCGGCGAGCAGGATGTCGCGCGCGACCATCACGTCTTCGGCGGCGGCGGGCGCGCCGTCAAGACCGAGCTCGGTGGACACCACGCCCTCGTTCATGCAGGTGCCGCGCGCAAGGTGCGCGTCCTCGGCGTGGCTGATCACCGGTGTGCCGAAGGGCAGCGTGTATTCCATCGCGCGCCGGTAGAGGGCGGCGTCCATGACCGGGTTGCCGTCGTCCGAGAACGCGACACAGCCGGCCTCGGCCAGCTCGGCGAGCTCCGCGAGCTCCTTGCCCGCGAGGTCGCGCGTGACGGCGCCGATCGGGTACACCCGCACCACGCCCTCGGAGCGCGCCTTGGCGAGGATGTAGTCGGTGACGGAGCGGTTGTCGTTCACGGGATCGGTGTTCGCCATGCAGCAGACCGCCGTGAAACCACCCGCCGCCGCCGCCCGCGTGCCGGTGGCGACCGTTTCCTTGTACTCGTAGCCGGGCTCGCGGAGATGGACGTGGATGTCGATGAAACCCGGGCACACGACCTTGCCGGTGGCGTCGAGGATCTCTACGTTCGCAGGCGCGAGCAGGCTCGGTCCCACGCGCTGGATGGAGCCGTCCGCGATGAGGACGTCCGCCCCCGCATCGACGCCGTTGGCGGGATCGATCACACGCCCGTTCCGGATGAGCAGGCTCATGCCGCGCCCTCGGCCTTGCGTCCCGCGAGCAAGACGAGCACCCCCATGCGTACGGCCACGCCCTTCGCGACCTGATCGAGGATCACCGAGTAGGGCCCGTCCGCGACCTCCGGCGAGAGCTCCACGCCTCGGTTCACGGGACCGGGGTGCATGATCAGCACGTCCGGGCGCGCGTGCGCGGCCAGCTTCTCGAGCGACAGGCCCCAGTACCGCGAGTACTCGCGCAGGGAGGGGATGAGGCCGCGCGTCATCCGTTCCTGCTGGAGCCGAAGCATCATGATCACGTCCACGTCGCGGATCGCATCTTCCAGCCGGTAGCTCACCTTGGCGCCCAGCTCCTGCACGAAGGGCGGGATCAGCGTGGGCGGCCCGGCCACCGTCACCGTCATTCCGAGCTTCCGCATCCCGTGCAGGTTCGAGCGTGCGACCCGGCTGTGCGCGATGTCACCCACGATCGCGACGTGCAGCCCCTCGAAGTGCCCCTTGCGTTCCCGAATGGTGAGGAGGTCCAGCAGGGCCTGGGTGGGATGCTCGTGAGCGCCGTCGCCCGCGTTCACGATCGCGCAGCCGAGCTCGCGCGCGAGCAGCTCCGCCGCCCCCGCGGAGCCGTGGCGCACCACCACCACGTCCGGGCTCATCGCCTCGATGTTCTTGGCGGTGTCGACGAGACTCTCGCCCTTCGCCGCGCTCGAGCCGTTCACCGAGAAGTTGATGACGTCCGCGGACAGCCACTTGCCCGCGATCTCGAAGGACGTGCGCGTGCGCGTGGACGGCTCGTAGAACAGGTTCACGATCGTCTTGCCGCGGAGCGCGGGCACCTTCTTGATCTCGCGGGTGGCGATCTCCTGCAGCGACGCCGCGGTATCGACGAGGAGCGTGATCTCGCTCGCGTCCAGGTCGCGGATGGTGACCAGATCCTTGCGCGTCCACGCCATCAGGCGTCCTCCGGTTCTTCGATCACGACGCGGTCCTCCCCGTCGTGCTCGCGCAGCCGGACCGACACGGTCTCCCGGCGCGAGGTGGGGAGGTTCTTGCCGATGTAGTCGGGACGGATGGGGAGCTCGCGGTGGCCCCGATCGACGAGGGTCGCGAGCTGGATCATCCGGGGCCGCCCCAGGTCCACGATGGCGTCGAGGGCGGCCCGGATGGTGCGCCCGGTGAAGAGGACGTCGTCCACGAGGACGACCGTCTTGCCCTTGATCGCGAACGTGATGTCGGTGCCCCGGATGACGGGCACCCCGCGCATGTCGAGGTCGTCGCGGTAGAGGGTGATGTCGAGGGCGCCCACCGGCAGCACGGCGCCGTCGATCTTCGCGATCTTGGCCGTCAGCCGCTGCGCCAGCGTCACTCCCCGCGTGCGGAGCCCGATGAAGGCAAGATCGGCGGCGCCGGCGTTGCGCTCCAGGATCTCGTGGGCAATACGGGTGAGGGCGCGGTCGAGGCCGGCTTCGTCGAGAACCTGCGCCTTCTCGCGCAGGCGCGATGCGGGGGTCGACATCCTCTCTCCTTACGAGCCTCTCCGGGCCCACTTAAAGGAAAGTTCCTATTACGTCGTTCGTCACTCTACCGTCGCGGGCGCTCTCCTGTCAATCGTAACGTCAGGCGCTGAATCATCGACCCGCTAACGACGATCGGCCCAGCGAAACGCGACTTGCTTCAGTCCCTGCGCTTCGACCGTGACCCTCTGGCTCAGCGTTTGCCCGTCGGCCGCAGCGTTGATCGTGTACGACCCCGGTGGAAGTTTTGCGAGCAGGATCGGCCCCGCCGTGGTTGTCTCGAGCATTCGCTCGCCCGCCGCCGACTCGATCACGATGACGACGCCCGAAAGGTAGTCGCCGGTGGTCCTCGCGGTGACGACTTTGAGGTTGTAGTCCCGCTCCCTCGCGCGGAGCTCGTCGCGCTCGTCGCTCCCGACGCCTCCCGAGAGGTGGGGCACGTCTGCGGCGCGCGCGATCATGGCCAGGGTCAACACCGCGGTCGCCGCGATCGCGAGGCGCACGTACGCCTTCGTCATGCGGATGTCAGCAGTGCGTGCAGGACGGATAGTTGCGCGAGTACGGCGGCTGCTTGAGGAAGTCCGCTTCCGGATAGTTCCAGAACTGCGTCACGTTCTCGATCGTCTGGATGACGACGTTCTGCAGCCGGTCGTCCCTCCGCTCCACGCGCCGGATGTAGATGTTGTGGATGGGCTGGCCGTGCGTGTCGAGGCGGATCGGCCCGCCGGGTGCGTCGGCGATCGAGACGGATCGGAGCGCCTTCAGGAACGCGTCGTGGTCCTCGACCTTGCCGCCGACCTTGTCGAGCGCCTGCTTCAGGAACAGCCCCGCGGTGTACGCGCCGACCGCGTAGTAGCCGGGATCGCTGCCGTACGCCTGGCGGTACGCGGCGACGAACTTCTTGTTCGGCGGCGTGTCGAGCGCGGCCGAGTAGTGCATGGCCGAGATGACGCCCACCGCCTCGTCGCCCATGTTCTTGAGCAGCGACTCGTCCACCGCGGTCTGGTTGGCGAGCACGGGGATCTTGCCCTTCAGCCCGGCGTCCTCGAACTGCTTGAGGAACCGCACCGCGGCAACGCCGGCGAAGCCGATGAACACGGCGTCGACGTCCTTCTTCAGCTGGCTGATGTACGGGCCCTGGTCCCCGGTGCCGAGCGGCGGCCACAACTTCTGCACGATCTGCCCGCCC
>Ga0209382_10006600_pt1 | contig 14901 bp, 19 predicted proteins | sample SoiMetdeltSBSDD5_FD_187599 | JGI IMG/M metagenome (GOLD analysis project Ga0209382, IMG submission 187599) | Bulk soil microbial communities from a Populus tree surrounding site in Tennessee, USA - Soil MetaG P. deltoides SBSDD5 (SPAdes) (version 2) | ecosystem: Environmental > Terrestrial >... | reverse complement strand
TCGTCGAGCTGCTGGACAACGAGGACGGCACGCTGTCGATCTTCGGCACCATCGTGGACATGGCGGCCCCGGCGTCCCATGGCGGCCGGCTGGACAGCCCGGTGGCGCTCGCCGCGCTGGCCCGCGAACTCGCCGGCAACGACTGGCAGAACCGGGCCCGCCCCGTTCCCGGCGTCGACGGCCGGCGCGGCGCCGTCCACGACCGCAACGTCGAGCTCCTGCTGCCCGCCCCGTTCCCGCTGAACGCCCACGCCACCCCCCGCGTGTCCGCCGTTGCGTACACCTGAGTTGGGCGTTCTGGCACACGCATGGAGTGCCGGAACACCAAACTCGTAGGCATGCACCCGCGGCAACGCCGCGCAGTGGTGCCCATCGGGTGAGGACGGCGCGCCCCACCGACGTTCCAGCCGTCCGCTGGCGTTCCGGGTCACGGCTGTCAGTGGTTGCCGCCACACCGGAACCGGCAGCCCACGCTGCCGGCAGGTCGGCGTGACCCTGCCGGGGTACGCAACCGATCCGTCAGTGTTCTTCGTTACTCCAGATCGGCACCGGCCACTGGTTCCGGAGTGTGAACATGTCACTCGAACTGCTGATTCCGGTAAGCAATATGAGTCCAATGTCGCGACCTTTGGCGATGAGCATGTCGGCCTTGTGCCCGCCAGTTATAAACCGACGATTGGCAATCTCGAAGAAGTGTCCAGAGGCCGCTGAGGGAAAGGTCGAAGTCGCCCGGTTAGAGAGGGGACAGGACAATGTCTACGCATGGTTGGCCAAGTCCGAGCAGTGCGACCGAGATCGCCGGAAGATTAGGGGAATCGGAACGGCGCCCTGGTAACGGGGACCGCGAGCGGTCGTTTCCAGCGGATGGTGGCGTCGAATACGAACGGTCGGTGATTCGGATCCCGTTCTATCTCAAAGGCTCGGCGGCCGCCCGTAACAAGATCGATGTTATGGCCTTCACCGCGTACATGCGGCTGATCCGGGAGGCCCCGACCACCAACGCGCTTGGCTTTCGCCAGTTCGAGTTCTTCATCGAGAAGTGGGAGCTGGCCAACAGCAGGAGCGACGGCCTCGACGCCGACGTCACGTTCACGCTCTCCGACACGGTGCAGCCCAAGAGCATCTGCATTGCCCAGCAGCGCGACCGCGACTTCCCGGCGCTGATCGTGTACAGCGCCATCTACGACGTCTACCTGGGCAGCGAGCTCATCGTCGAGAAGCAGCCAGGTGTCGCGTACGCGACACCGGTCTGGAGCATCCCGCCGCGCAACGTGACCGTGGCGTTCGAGAAACCGCTCGAGCACGACTTGTTCGCCATGAGCGCCGGCACCTGCGAAGGCATGCAGTCGATCAGCCAGGAGGAGTTCGAGCAAGGCTTTGCCCAGGCGCAGACGATCCGGGGGCGTGGGTAGCATCGCAACATGGCTATCCATCTAGGAATCGTGCAGATAAACGTCACCGACCCGGCCGTTGCGTGGAAGTTCTACGTGGACACTCTCGGGCTCTCCGGACGGTGGCTCGCCGGCCGCCGCGCATTCGAGCTGGCCATCCCGGCTGGACCGATGGTTCTGGTATATCCAGCCACCAGGGCAACGCCCAACGGCTACCCAGACGGCACCGGTGTCGTGCTGGTTCTCTACACGGACGACCTGGACTCCGCCGTCAAGCAGTGGCGAGCCCGGGATGTCGAATTCATTCCGATCGGTTGGGCCGAGGACGAGAGCGGGATCGGCCGGTCGCCGTATGGTCGATTCATCGCCTTCCGTGACCCGTCCGGAAATGTGCTCGAACTGCTGGAGCCGGCGGGTTCAGACTGACCGGAGAGCATCATGATCACGTCATCTACATCATCGCTGTCAGCCGGGTCAACGGTATCGAACGAGTCGATCACCGCGGAGGCTGGCACCGGCGCCCTAACGGGCTTGCTTACCGCCGAGCAGCGAACCAGCTTCGGCCGGTTCTGCGCTGACCTGGATCGGCTGGGTCGCACCGCGGAAGTCCACGGGGACCAGCCGCTCATCAACCGGACGGCCCTCGGCAGGCTGATCGGCGACCCCGCCGGAAAGCCGGTCGCCGAGCACCTGATCGGTGAGTTGGACCGGTTACCGGACAGCAGGCTGACCGACTCGGTCGGCTATGCGCTGCCATGGACCGCTGTCGCCGATCGGGTCGTGGTGTACGACGGCGCGCCAGTGCCGCTGACCCGGCGACTGGACGCCATGACCAACATGGGCCAGCTGATGGCCGCAGTGCGGCAGGCCTATCCGAGCCTCGAGCTGGAGCTGATCGACCCACAGGGCCTGCCGCACCAGCTCAGCGAGCTGACCGGCGACCGGTCGACCGCGGTCGTGCATCTCGTTCACCGCAGTCTCGGCTGGTGGGGCGTCCTCGGCTACGCGCTGATGACGGCCGCCGCGGCCGGTTGCCGGGCACCGGGTTGGGCCGCGTGGCCGCTGTACGTCTCTGTGCTCGCTGGCAGCATTGGCGGCTGGACACTGACAGTCGTGGGCGGCTGCGCGCTGAGCCGGTAGCCGGCCAGCTCATAGATGGACAGCGTCTGCCCGGCTTGGCCGCCGAACGTGGTCACGCAGTGTCGGCCAGAGATCCGGAGTGCGTCAGGTGGGCCGGAACCCTGGTGGTCAGGCCTGGTGGGCGATACTGGGATTGAACCAGTGACCTCTTCCGTGTCAGCGAAATCCGTCACCGGTGCGACGTTCGCGACGCGGCAGCGTAACGCGGGCGCGTCGTCCGCCAATGTCCGGCGATGTACGCCGGAGTGCGAGGCGGTTGTCACGCAGTTGGTCACTCATCCCCCGCGGCGATCACGCGTTGGTGGCGAGAGAGCGGCTGTACCAAGGGGGGATCTTCGGCAGGCGCACGCCGCACGCCGCCGGGGTGTAATCGCACCAGCACTCGTAAGATCTTGGCTCTACGGGCTGTACAGCGGCCGTTCTAAGCCCGTCTCACGAGCGCCCGCCTGGCGCGAGTCCCCATCCGCGGTTCCTCGCGATCTTGGCTCTACGGCCCGCGAGGCCCCCGTTCCTGGGCGGCCGTCGCCGTACTAGCCAAGCCCCCACCGTAGGTGACATGACACCGACCCCGTCAGCGGCGCCCCACAGCAAGACCCCCCCGTTTGGTACAGCCGCGCCCCCGTGCGCCAGCCCCCCCCGCGGCGGCCGCGTATCGGATTAGCCCAACGACTACGGCCACGCGCCAATCCGGCGCTTCGCTCAAGTGGCCCCCCACCCTCGGCGTCTTGCCGGGGACAGCGGGGACACCTGCCCGGCGGGGGTGTCCCCGGGCGATTATGGTGTCTACCTGTGGAAACCGTGTATCGGGGACAGTCCCCACCGGAACCCAGGCCGAGCCCCAGCGGCCCCGTATCACCATATGTACGGGCCGAGAAGCAGCTGACTATCCGTGGGCGTAGTTTGATCGTTAAACTGACAGCGGACTACGGCGCTGAATGATTGCTCGCCACTCTGTCTATAGACGTTTGACAGGTGATGGGCGAGGAAGTGTACAACGCCCAGGGAACCCATGCTGTGAATTCCTGCTACGTGGATTACGACATGATCGGCGTACTGGTGACGCGCAAGGTACCCGAGATCAGCCAGTTCCTGCGGATTGTCGCCGTATGGCGATCCATGCCGCCTACCTGTGACCGCGTCCGTGATCCACCACCGACCGCCCTCGTTGACGAAACCCAGATGCGGATCCTCCATCAGTAGTCGTGCGCCTATTGGCGCGGATTTTGGCCCACAGATCACCACGGCATCACCCGCCGGCGGGTCGGCCTGCGTTGACTGAATGGCGAAACGTCGGCTCGTAAGCATTAGCCCGGATAGAATGCCCTCCGCACTCTCTTGTGCCATGAGGTCGGACGCATCAATGTATATCCGCGCACGGTCATCGGTACCATAGCGGAGTGGGACGCCGACGCCCACCGGCCCAACACCGAAGAATGCGCGTTCCGGGCCTGGTGCCGTACCCCGGATCTGCGTAATTCTGCCCTTGGTGATCCCCAGAGTCGAGGCGATCTCGGTATAGCTGAGACCTTGCCCATGAGCTTGCTCGATAGCCTCCCGGCGGAGCCGGGCAAGCTCGGTCGCGCGCTGCTGGTAGATCGTCAGAAGCTCCGTCGCCCGCCGGCCACGCCGTAGAGGGTCAGGATCTCGCCGGACGGACGTGAAGTCGTCAGCCTCAGTCATGCCCTCCAGTTTAGACCCCCTTGACGAGGTTGCGAGGCGGGGCGTACTGTCCAGTTTATCCCCCCTAAACATCGCCAACGCCTCGCCGGGGGTCAAAGTTTAGGGGTCTATACGGGATGTTGCACCCGAGCGGAGGTGTCAGGTGATGGCAGACGAGGTAGCGACGGCGGCGGTGGCCGGTGAGCGGGGGTCGCCGCGGGTGATGGTGGCGTTGATCGCGTTGGCTGGTGAGTTGCCGGTGCCGGGGTCGATCACTTTCTATGCCGATGCGGGCATCTTGGCGCTGAGTTTTGACGCTGTGGCGGATGGGCTTGCCTGGTCGGGTTTCCTGGGTGGGCAGGCTGCGCCGTATGTGCGTAACGGCACCCGGTACTTGGGTGATCAGGGCGTGCTGCTCTGGCGGGGGTGGTCGGTGCTGTTGCACGCGAGTGAGGCGAGCACGGACACCGCGTTGGATGCCGGCATCACCGGCCGGCTGGTCGAGGTTGTGACGGTGGTGGCGGCATGAACGCCTGCGCGGATGGTCGTTACAAGCATTACGTCAAGGGCATGGGCTGGGTGCGCTGCAAGTGCGGCAGCTACCAGGTGGCCGCCGTGGGGTGGCCCGGCCCTGGCCGGGTCGACGGTGCCGGGACTGTGCTTGTCGCGCTGGTTGGTGCGTGATGGGTCGGCGGCGGTGGCCGGTGCAGTGCCGGTTTGTGTCGTGGTCGGAGACCGGGATTATCACGCGGGGCTCGGTGGATGGGTTGCCGGCGTTGTCGTGGGGGTGGGCGGCGCGGGAGCGGTTGGCGACGCGTCGGCAGTTGCGGGCGTTGGGGTTGCGGCCGGGTGGTCAGGAGCCGGTGGCGGTGTTGATGTTCCAGCACGCCCGGTTGAGGGGGCGTCGGGTGGAGTACGCCCGGTTGTACCTGATCGACCGCGCGGTGCCGAAGCGGGAGGCCACGGCGGCGCAGCGGGGTGCGATTGCGAAGGCGCTGGCGGCGCGGCGGACCTGCTCACGCTGTGGTGGGGTGCAGGACTACTACCTGTCGACGGTGTCGCGGTTGTGCGGGCCGTGTGAGGATCGGACCGATTTTTGGCAGCAGCGGGCTGCCGGGTACGGGTGGGCGGCGTGAGCGCCGCGCTGGCCGGGCGGCTGGTCACCGTGGTGGTCACCGGCCCCATTGGGTATGTCCGGCATGAGGTCAACGAGGACCTGCCCGTCGAGCTGCCTGCCGTAGCAGCTGACGGGGTGGGTGTCACCTACGGCGGGGGCCCGGCTAGGCGACGCGGCGATCCGTACCGGCTGAGCACCATCGATGTGTGTGTCGGTGACGGTGAGGTGTGGTTGTTCTTCCGGCGTCAGACCCGGGGCCGCTACCGCCGTGACTTCCTTGACGGCACCGGCCTGCACGTGCGGCTGGCCGACGTGCGGCGGTTCGCCGGGCTGGCGGAGCTGGCAGACCGGATTGAGGCGACCGTGCACCCACCCGGCGGTAACAGCACCGAGCAGTTGACGAAGACGCCCCGACCCGGCGGAACGAGCCTGGTAAGCCTTCGCCGGGTCGGGTCTCCCAACACCCATGACAGGAGTGGAGAGATCCCGATGGTAACGACCAATGACCCTGACTGCGTGGCCCTGGGCTGCGATTGGGATTGGGACCTGGAGGAGTGCCGATGCGGGCGCCGGCACACGTTCCGTGTCTGCGCCCGGTGTCTGACCAGCGACAACACCGACGCTGAACTCTGCGCGGCCCGGGTGGTGGCGTCATGAACCAGCAGTACCAGGGCCTGATCATCGGGGTGGCTGCGCTGCTCGCCGGGCTGTTCGCCCTGGCCCGGGGGATGCGGCACCGGGCCCGGGCGGCGGCGGCCCGGGTGGCGTTGGAGAGCACCGAGCGGGTGTCGGTGCTGGGCCGCGGGTTGACCGTCGGTGCGGTGATCCTCGGTGGTCAGTGGTTGGCCATCACCTACGCAGCGCACGACACGACGCTGTTCTGGGTGGCGCTGGGCCTGCCCGCTGTCGTGACCGGGCTGACCATCGTGCGGGTGTTCACGGTGCTGGGTGCGCCCCGGTCGCGGCGGGATGGTGGTCGGCGATGACCACGGCGAGCGTGCCCGGCCGGGGGAGCGCGTTTCCGGTGTCGGTGTCGGAGTTGGTGCCGCGGGCGCGGGAATGGGCCGCCGGGCTGGACCGGGCGCCGTCACGCAACGCCGTGATGCGCCAGTTCAAGATAGGCGCGGACAAGGCCAAAGCGCTGCTCGACGCGCTGACCACGGACACCACCACGAACACCGCCACGAACACGACGGGAAAGGTCACTGTGGTGGGCCGTTCGGCGACCGTGACCACCTTGCCCCGGCCCGTCGGCCAGGACACCCCGACCACCGTGCCGGGCCCGACCGGGTTCACCCAGCCAGCGACGCCCGTCGTGAGAGACCGCAGCGACCGAGCGGCTGCGGTCAGGGTGGGCCGGCGGGTGCGGGCGTGGCCGGTGGTGGTGTTGGCGTTGCCGGCGTTCGTGGCGATCTGGTCCGGGTGGGTCGGGCTCGGCGGGCTGACCGGGTTCGGCGTGGTGCATCCGCTGCCGGGGATCTGGGATGGGTTCGCGATCAACAGTGCGATTACGTTACCGGTCGGGATGGAGACCTACGCCGCGTTCGCCCTACGGGTCTGGCTGTCCGGCACGGTGCCGGTGCGGGCGCGGCGGTTCGCCCGCTGGTCCGCGGTCGCCTCCCTCGGGCTGGGCGCGGCTGGGCAGGTGGCCTACCACCTGATGACCGCCGCCGGGATGACCACGGCCCCACCGTGGATCACCACTGTGGTGGCCTGCCTGCCGGTGGCGGTGCTGGGGATGGGCGCGGCCCTGGCGCACCTGCTCCACAACGCGGATCCCGAGACCGAGACCGAGTCCGGGGAGGACCGGCGATGAGCACCGTCACACACACCATGCTGGGCACGCCCGACCCTGAGCCCACCCATCACGACGGCGCCGAACCCGGCGGCGGGAGCGGTGGCCGGGTGGTCAACTTCCCGCGGGTCGTGCCCGGGTCTGCGACTACCGAGAACAGCGCGGACAGCGCGGCGCTGGTCGGGCCGGTGCTCGACGGCGAGCTACTGAGCGAGGCCGAGTCTGAGGCCGTCGCGGCCCGGCAGCTACAGCACTCGGTGCACGCGGCGGGCCGGGTGCGGGCCGGGGTGGCGGTGGTGCTGGGTTCGCCGGGGGCGGCCCGGGTCCGGTCGGCGGCCGAGTACCGGGCGCGCAAGGCCCCGACGGACCTGGCCCGGTTGGTGTGGTTCGCGGTGCGGGGGCATTGGCGCTGGGCCGTCAAGGCCTGGACCTGGGCTACCTACGGGGACCTGCGCGCCGACGCCCGCGCCGCCCGCCTGACCGGCGATGTGGCCGCCCGGCGCACCGCTCAGGAGTTGATCCGTGCGGACTCGCACGCCCGGTGGACCCGCGCCGCCGTGGTGGCGCACCGGATCGCCGCCACGGGAACCCTGCTCGCCCTGGTCGCTCTCGCGTTGCTAATCGCGCACGCGGTGATCCCACCCGAGCAGCGCCCGACCTGGCTGGCCACCGTCTACACCGTCCTCGCCGCGGTCTGGGCCGCCCTGCCCTGGCTGGGCCTCACGGGGCTGCTGGCATGGCTGGTCGCGGCCGTGTTCGAAGGCCGGGACCGCACCCCGGGCGCCGGGTGGTTGACCCGCCCCACCCGCGAGGCCGGGGACTCCTGGATTGACGAACGCATGATCAGCCAAGCCCTAGCCCATCTGGGCATCAGCCCACTGGATCGTTTCTTCAAGACCGGCGGCTCGCTGGTCTTCACCGTGCCCGCACGGTTGGACGGGGATGGCACCTACACCCAGATCCGGATGCCGCTGGGAGTGACCGCGGACGCGGTGGCCGACCGGCGAGACAAGCTCGCGGCGAACCTAGGGCGGGCCAAGCTGGAGGTCTGGCCCACCGAAGGCGAGGAAGCCGGCATCCTGGATCTGTGGGTGGCTGACAAGGGCAAACTCGGCGGCGGCGCCGGTGACTGGCCGCTGTTGCACGACGGTGAGTGCGATGTGTTCGACGGGGTGCCGGTGGGCCGCTCGCAGCGGGGCACGGTCGTGGCCGCGCCGGTGTTCGAGGCCAACTGGCTGATCGGCGGCCGCCCCGGCCAGGGCAAGTCGGCCGCGATGCGGACCCTGCTCCTGGGCGCGGCGCTGGACCCGACGGCGGAGCTGTGGGTGTTCGTGATGGGCGAGTCCCCGGACTTCGAGCCGTTCCGGCCCCGGTTGGGCCGCTACCACATGGGCATGGACGACAGCGTGGCCGAGGCCGCCGTCACCGCGTTGCAGGACCTGCTCACCGAGATGGAACGACGCGGCAAGGCCCTGGGTGCCCAACCCGGCCGCCCGCCGAAGATCTCCCGGAAGCTGGCCGACAAGCCCCGGCTGGGGCTGCACCCGGTGGTGTGCGCGATCGATGAATGCCATGAGCTGTTCATGCACCCCACCCACGGCAAAACCGCCGCGGAGCTGGCCATCCGACTAATCAAACGCGGCCGCAAGTACGGCATCGTGCTGGTCCTGGCCACCCAGTCACCCACCGCCGAGTCCATCCCGAAAGAGATCACCCGCAACATCTCCTGCGGTGTCGCCTTCGCGGTGGCCGACCACGTCGCCAACGACGGCCTACTCGGTGCCGGCAAGTACAAGGCCGGTATCCGCGCCACCGACCTGCGCATGAAAACCGACCGCGGCACCTGCGTGGCCGTCGGGGTGACCGACAACGTGTTCGAGCTGCTGCGCTGGTTCTACATCCCCTTCGAAGACGGCCAGGACGCCGTGTCGCCGGTCATCGCCCGGGCGCTGGCCCTGGTCGCCGAACACGGCGGCCCACGCACCATCCCCATCCCCGCCACCGCCGACGACCCCGACCAGGCGCCGGTCGTAGTGGATCACCTGGCCGACATCCACACCATCCTCGGCACCGACAAGCGCGTACGCACCCAAACCGTGCTAACCCGCCTGGCCGAGCACAACCCCACCGAATACGAGAGCTGGGGCTTCCGGCAGCTGCGCGACGCGCTCACCCCCCATGGGGTGGAGCCGGTCAAGTCCGACGGCGTGATGGTCATCCGCGCCGACGACATCACCCACGCACTCACCCACCGTAACCACAACGAAGACAGCGAGGCAGGGAACTAAGCCAGGGAGGCGGCCGGGACACAGGGAGTTCTCCCTACCCCCTCCCTGACCCGGCCTCCCTCACCCCACCAGCACAAACACCCGTCAGGGAGCCCGCAGCCCCTGACCAGCCACAACCCCACAACCGCCGGGAACAGGGCCTGTCACCACCGCGTGACCGGCTTCCTCCCTGGACCCCGCGCACCCGCACATGCTCACGCAAAGTAACCAATGGGTCTACAGGAGTGATGACAGATGACACCCGACCACCCCAGCGCCGGGGCACCCATGGAACGCGCCGCGCTGCTCAGCGTCGACGGCCGCTACCGGTACTGGCTCACCCGACGGTGGGCACCCGGCCCACCGGTGACCTTCGTGATGCTCAACCCCTCCACCGCCGACGACACCACCGACGACCCCACCATCCGCCGCTGCATCGGCTTCACCCGCCGGTGGGGCTACGGCGCACTGCGCGTGGTCAACCTCTACGCCTACCGCACCACCCACCCCACCGAACTCGCCACCGTGACGGACCCGGTAGGGCCAGACAACGACCACTGGCTGACCACCACCGCCACCACCGCCCACACCTTCGCCGCACCGATCATCGCCGCCTGGGGCGCCCACCCAATGGCCACCCACCGCGCCAACACAGTCCTGGCCCTACCCGGCATGCACCGCCTCCAAGCCCTCGGCCGCACCCGCACCGGCGCACCCCACCACCCCCTCTACCTGCCCACCACCGCCACCACCCAACCCTGGCCACCCGGGCGCCCCAGCCGCGTCACCACGGCGGTGACGCGATGACCACGGCGCCCGCCCGCCTGGAGTGGGCGCTCTACCTCGCGGGGCTGGGCTGGCACGTCTTCCCACTGGCCCCGGCTAGCAAAAAGCCCGCGTTCCCCGATCATCCCGCCGGCCGCTGTGACCGGCGCGACCCCAGGTGCCGCGATGGGCACCAGGGGTGGGAGCAGCGGGCCACCGCCGACCCGGAACGCATCGCCCGGTGCTGGCAGGCCAACGCGTACAACATCGGGGTGGCCACCGGCCCATCCGGCCTCGTGGTCATCGACTTAGACACCGCTGACGACACTGGGCCGGACGGCGTTGACGAGCTGGCCGAACTCGCCGACCGACGCGGCGTCCAGGTACCGGCCACCTACACCGTGACCACCCCGTCCGGCGGGCGCCACCTGTACTTCGCCAGCCCGCCCGGCGTGCGACTACGCAACAGCGCCGGCACCCTCGCCCCGCACATCGACACCCGCGCCCACGGCGGCTACGTCGTCGCCCCGAACTCCGCCCTGACCACCCAAGCGTACGAGCTGGCCGACGACACACCACCGGTCGAGCTACCCGCCTGGATCATCCACGCGCTGCTGGACCGGCCCACCACACCGGCCCGACCTGCCCGGCTGGACACCGCCCACATCCCGGCCTACATCGCCGCAGCCATCCGCGGCGAGACCGACCGCGTACGCCAGGCCACACCCGGCCAGCACAACGCCACCCTGTCCCGGGCCGCCTTCGCCCTCGGCCAACTCGCCGGGGCCGGCCTGCTCGACCTCGACACCGCCCGCGCCGAACTGCTCACCGCGGCCGAAGCGCTTACCCGAAGCGAGTGCCGATGCACCCCCCGCGAAGCCGCGCGGGTCATCGACGCCTCCCTCGTAGCCGGCGCCCACCGTCCCCGCACCCTCCAGCCCAGGAAGGACACCGCAGCATGAGCGACCACAGCCATATCGAGTGGACCGACGCCACCTGGAACCCGGCCACCGGCTGCACCAAGGTGTCCTCGGGATGCGATCACTGCTACGCGGAGACCTTCGCCGAACGGTTCCGCGACGTGCCCGGCCACCACTTCGAACACGGCTTCGACTTGACCCTACGCCCCGAACGGCTGGCCGTGCCGACTCGATGGCGCCGACCCCGCCGGATCTTCGTCAACTCCATGTCCGACTTGTTCCACGCCGCCGTGCCCGACGACTTCATCGCCGCCGTTTTCGCCGTCATGGCCATGACCCCCCGGCACACCTACCAGGTGCTGACCAAGCGGCACGCCCGCATGCGCACACTCCTGGCACACCCGCTGTTCGCGCACCGGGTGTGCCAGGCCGGGCGCGACCTCGCCGGCTGCCAACAGGATTGGCTGGCCGCCGGCCGCATGTTCGCCGGCCCGCTACCCAACGTCTGGCTCGGCGTCAGCGTCGAGACACAACGGTGGGCCGACGTCCGCATCCCCGCCCTGCTGGCCACCCCGGCCGCGGTGCGCTGGGTGTCCTGTGAGCCATTACTCGGCCCCGTCGACCTGACCCCGTGGCTCAAGCACGCGCAACTGGCATGTGAGCGCTGCACGCACCGCGGGCCGTTGGACTGGCACAGCGCCCACCTGTGGGGCAACTGCGCCTGCCCATGCCACCCACCCCGGCCCCCGCGCCCGGCTTGGGTGGTGGTCGGTGGTGAATCCGGCCACCACGCCCGACCCATGCACCCCGACTGGGCACGCGCGATTCGTGACCTCTGCGTCGTGGCCCAGGTGCCGCTCCTGTTCAAACAATGGGGCGGACGCACCCCCAAAGCCGGAGGCCGTGAGCTGGACGGCCACACGTGGGACGACTACCCCAACAGCACGACGGGAGCCCTGGCATGAGCCAGACCACCCCGGTCAACGGGGCCGCCCTGCTGGACGCCGTACACGCGGCGTTGATCCGCTACGTGGTGCTGCCCAGCCCACAGGCGGCCGATGCCACGGTGTTATGGATCGCCGCCACCCATGCGCAACCAGCCTGGGCACACGCACCCCGGCTGGTTATCCGCGGGCCGGAAAAGCGCTGCGGCAAATCCCGACTACTGGACGTGGTAGAAGCCACCTGCCACAACCCACTGATCACGGTCAACGCCTCCCCAGCCGCCATCTACCGCTCGATCAGCGCCACCCCACCCACCCTACTAGTGGACGAGGCCGACACCATCTTCGGCCCGAGGGCGGAAGGTAACGAAGACCTCCGCGGCTTGCTCAACGCCGGCCACCAACGCAATCGGCCCGCCATTCGCTACGACGCCGCGAGCAACCGGGTTGAGTTCATCCCTACGTTCGCTATGGCCGCACTGGCCGGCATCGGCACCATGCCAGACACCATCGAAGACCGGGCCGTCGTCGTCCGGATGCGTCGCCGCGCACCTGGCGAACAGGTATCGCCGTACCGGCACCGCCGCGACCGGCCAGGTCTGCGTTCCCTGGCCGAAAACCTGGCAGACTGGCTGGGCGCCGATCTCCCGGTCTTGGAGCGGGCCGAACCGGCCATGCCGGTGGAAGACCGGGCCGCCGACACCTGGGAACCGCTCATGGCGGTGGCCGACCACGCCGGCCAGGACTGGCCCGAACGAGGCCGCACAGCCGCCGTCACCCTCACCGCCGAAGCCGCCGACGACGCGCCGACCTCGAACCGGCTACGCCTGCTCGCCGACTGCCGGACCGCCTTCAAACACGACACCGCACTACCAACCGCGCAATTGCTGGAGCGGCTCAAGAGCGACCCCGAATCCCCCTGGGCCGAGTACGGCACCAACGGCCTAACCGCGATGAAGCTCGGCGCCATTCTACGCGAATACGACATCCGATCCAGCAACATCCGATTCCCCGACGGCACCCAAGCCAAAGGCTACCACCGAGCCAACTTCACCGACGCCTGGTCCCGATACTGCCCGCTGCCCCTCACGGCCGTCCCACACCCCGACACGCCACCCCGGCAGGGGGCAGCCGTCCCAGCCGTCCCAGCCACATCACCGCAGGTCAGCGCGGGACGGCTAACACCCTTGGGACGGCTAAGCCGTCCCAGCCACACAAGCCGTCCCAGCCCGACCAGCACAAACGACCCTGGGACGGCTGGGACGGCTACCCCACCCCGACACACCACCGGGGATGCGCAATGACCCCCAAACCGACGACCGAGGACCACACCATGCTGGCCAACGTCGCGCCCGCCCCCGTGCCCGCCCGACACCTCTACCGCATCCCCGAAGCAATGCGCCTGCTCTCCATCAGCCGATCCGTCCTCTACGAACAACTACGCACCGGCCGACTCCGGTCAGTCTCCCAAGGCCGAACCCGGCTCATCCCAGCCCGCGCCATCCACGACTACGTCACACTACTCGAACGCGAAGCCCAAGGAACCACCTATGACCAAACGGCGTAGCCGCGGAGACGGCGGTCTACACTGGGACGCGACACGGCAACGATGGATCGCCAGTGTCACCGTCGGCTACACCCCATCCGGCAAACGCATCGTCAGACGCGCCAGCGGTAGAACCAAGACCGAAGCCAAGGAGAAGCTTAAGGACCTTGTCAACGACCGTGACGAGGGTACGTCAGTGGCGTCACCACCCGGCTTCACCGTTGAGCAGGCCGTGCGTGACTGGCTGCAGTACGGCCTCTCTGGCAAGGCGCCGGCTACCCTCAGCAAAAATACCATCCTTGCCCAAACGCACGTAATTGCTTCGCTAGGTTCCCGACGGCTGCGCGAGCTGTCCGCCGATGACGTGGACCGCTGGCTCGCTGAGAAAGCCGAGACGCTGAGCACGAGTACGCTACAGAATGTCCGGTCTATTCTCGGCCGCGCGGTCGCAAGGGCGCAGGCGCGTGACAAGGTGAAGCGGAATGTGGTGTTGTTGTGTGAGATCCCAAAAGGTCAGCGCGGCCGGCCATCCAAGGCGCTGACCGCGGCGCAGGCCGAAAATCTGTTGGCCGTCGCGGAAGCGGATTCATCGGTCATCGGTGCCTACATCGTGGTGTCGCTGCTCACCGGAGCGCGGACCGAGGAGCTACGGGCCCTGACATGGCCATACGTTGACCTGTGTGGGGATCTCTCGGCAGAACCGCCAGTGCCGCCGCACATCATGGTGTGGCGGTCGGTACGGGACGGCGGCGACACCAAGACCCGGAGGTCGCGCCGGACGCTGGCGCTGCCGCAACGGTGCGCCGTAGTCCTGCGCGCCCACCTGGCCCGGCAGTCCGGGGCAGCGGCCGGCGGCCTGGTCTTCGCCTCACAGAACGGGACAACGCTGGACGCGGCCAACGTGCGTCGCGGGTTCCGCCGGGTCGCGGCTGCGGCCGGGCTCGCGGCGGCCGACTGGACGCCGCGAGAGCTGCGGCACAGCTTCGTTTCGCTGCTCTCGGACGCTCGGGTACCGATCGAGCAGATCGCGCGTCTGGTCGGGCACAGCGGGACGTCCGTCACGGAGCTGGTCTACCGCCACCAAATCCGGCCCGTCCTCGAAGACGGCGCCACGGCGATGGACGAGATCTTCCCAGTGCAGGGCGGGGCGTAGTCACCCAGGTAGTCACGCAGCACGGCCATGAAGCCCCTGGTGAGCACCAACTGACCACTATCTGTGCTGCTCACCGGTGGTGGGCGATACTGGGATTGAACCAGTGACCTCTTCCGTGTCAGGGAAGCGCTCTCCCACTGAGCTAATCGCCCGAGGCGGGTGCGGGAATCGAACCCGCGTACAGGGCTTTGCAGGCCCTTGCCT
>Ga0209382_10006599_pt1 | contig 14903 bp, 11 predicted proteins | sample SoiMetdeltSBSDD5_FD_187599 | JGI IMG/M metagenome (GOLD analysis project Ga0209382, IMG submission 187599) | Bulk soil microbial communities from a Populus tree surrounding site in Tennessee, USA - Soil MetaG P. deltoides SBSDD5 (SPAdes) (version 2) | ecosystem: Environmental > Terrestrial >... | reverse complement strand
CTCGACCAGGTGACCCGCCCGCAGCGCCTCGAACGCCTCGGCATCGCTGATCACCGTCATCACCAGCGGCACCAGGGCCGCCTGGTCGACGGGGTGACCGTCCGCCGCGGCAGCGCGCGCCGCCGCGGCCGCGAGGTCCCGCACCGCGTCCCGTAGCTCGCCCGACGCATCCCGGGCGTCACCCCGGCCGGTCTGCGCGGCGAACATGTCGAGGACGGCCGCCGCGACCCGCTCCGCCAGGTCTGGATCGTCCAGCACCGCCGCGTCCAGCGCCCACACGGTCCGGGTCGGCTTGCGGAGGCGCTTCACCGCCGCCGCGTCGTCGGCCTGCCCGGCGCCACGCAGCTCCTTGACCAGTGCATCCCGGCGCGCAACGAACGCTTCCGGGGAGCCGCGGAACACCTCGGCGACCGCCGTGTCGATGTCTTCGGACCAACCACCGTCTCCAGCCACGCCCCGATCCTTACCCCGCCCGGGACGCCGGTTGGTAGATCGCGGTGTGGGTGATCCGCGCCGCCAGCCGGTCGTGGTCGAGGAACAGCCCGACGTCCAGCTCGACGAAGCGGTGGCCCTTGTGCGCCCACTCCCGGGTCACGACGGCCCGGGTGCTGATGACGTCCCCGTCGAGCACCAGCTGGTGGTGCTGGACCACCGACTCGACGTGGATCCAGGGCCCGAGCACCACGTTGGCGGACAGCACGTAGTTGGCGTCGCGCAGCAGCCACCCCGGATGGGCGACCCCGGCATCGCGGTACACCGGCAGCTCCTCGCGCACGTCCTCCAGGTACTCGCCGGCCCGATCGGCACGGAAGGCGTGCGGAGCCAGGGCCAGCGAGGTCCCCGGCGCCAGGGTCTCGGGCGACGCCGGCCGGGGATCGTCCGCCGGCTCGACGGCGGACCAGGTCCAGCCGGACCCGTCCGGAGCCGGGTCCGGCTGCGACGGCAACCGGGCCTCGCCGGTGGCGCACACGACGCCGGCGCTGTTGCTGACCTGCAGGGCGACGGCCCAGCCGTCCCCGGGCTGGTCCGGCTGGGCGGTGTCGGCTGGCATCACCGTGACCTCGTCGCCGTCGTAGACCGGGGTCACGAAGCGGGCCCGCACCGAGCCCTGGCGCAGCCAGTCGAGGCCCCAGCCCTCCGCCGGCGGATGGGTCAGGTAGGCGTAGACGTCGACCCCGGGCACCAGCCCGCCGGCGAAGCCGTAGCGGCGGGCGACGGTGTCGTCGTGGATCTTGTTGGTCGACGCGGTCGCCGTGTTGTGGGCGACGACCGTGTACTCCCGCAGATCCATGGCGCTGACCGTAGGTCGCACCGGGTGCCGCCGCTACGCCGGCGCCGCCCGGAGGGGCGACCGTCCAGGGGGTCACCCCGGCGCCAGTACGGTGGAGGGCCTCATGAGCGGCACCCCCACCGTGAGCACCCATACCAGGAGGCGAGGCGGCAGCGTGAGCCCCGCCGGATGATCGCGATCATCGGCGCGGGCCCGGCCGCGCTGGCTGCCGCCTGGCGCACCCGCCTGCGCGGCGAGCACGAGGTCGTCGTGTTCGAGCGGGCCCCGACGGTCGGCGGGCTCTCCGGCTCCTTCGAGGTGGCGGGGATGCGGGTCGACCACGGCAGCCACCGCCTCCACCCCTCGACCCCGCCCCACATCCTCGCGGCGCTCCGGGACCTGCTCGGCGGCGACCTCCAGGTGCGGACCCGCAACGGGCGCATCCGGCTCCTCGACCGGTGGATCGCGTTCCCCCTCGAGACCGGGGACCTGCTGCGCAACATGCCCCGGGGCTTCGCGATCCGGGCAGGGTGGGACGCCCTCACCGCGCCCCTGCGGCGACCCCGGGCCGACACCTTCGCTGAAGTGGTGCGGGCGGGCTTGGGTCGTACGGTCCTGGACACCTTCTACACGCCCTACGCGCGGAAGCTGTGGGACGCCCACCCGGCCGACCTGGCGGGCGAGCTGGCCCGGCGCCGGGTGAGCGCGGCCTCGCCGGTCGACATCGTCCGTCGCCTGCTCCGGACACGCGGTGATGCGGGTAGCGATCCCGAGGGGCAGACCTTCCTCTACCCGCGCACCGGGTTCGGCGCCATCGCCGAGGCCGTGGCCGACGCGGCGGTCGAGGCCGGAGCGACACTGCGCCTCGCGTGCGGCGTCGAGCGTCTCCGCCCCCGGTCGGGTGGGGAGGGCTGGCACCTGGAGCTCCGGGACGGCACCAGCATCGACGCGGAGCAGGTCTGGTCGACCGCGCCGCTGCCCGTCCTGGCGACGATGGTCGAGCCGCCGCCACCGGCCACCGTGACCTTCTCGGCCGAGCGGTTGCGCCACCGGGCGATGATCCTGCTCTACCTGGTCCTCGACCAGCGGCAGTGGACACCCTTCGACGCCCACTACTTCCCCGGCCCGGAGGTCCTCGCCAGCCGGGTCTCGGAACCCCGGAACTACCGCGACAACCCCGAGGATCCCGCCGACTGGACCGTGCTGTGCGCGGAGATCCCCTGCTGGGAGGGCGACGACACCTGGCTCACGCCGGACGACGACCTGGCCGACCGGCTGCTCGCCGAGCTGCTCCGCTGCGGTCTGCCCGAGGGGCAGGTGATCCGGGTCGAGAGCCGCCGGCGGCGCCAGGTCTACCCCGTCTACCGGCCGGGCTTCGCCGAGGACCTCGCGAACCTCGAGGACTGGGTGGCGTCACTCGGGGCCCTGGCGACCTTCGGACGCCAGGGCCTGTTCACCCCGGACAACACCCATCACGCCCTGGCGATGGGCTGGGCCGCCGCCGAGACGCTGGCGGAATCCAACGGCTCCGCCGATCCGGCCGCGTGGGCCGCGGCCCGTGAGGAGTTCCGGGCCTTCGTGGTGGAGGACTGAGGCCAGCCGGCCTCGCGGAGCTCCCCACTCACCGCCGGGATCACCCGCCGCAGGTAGGGGAGGAGCCGTACGAACGACCGGCCGTGCTCCCGGAACCGGTAGCTGATCGGGACCTCGGCGTACCGGAAGCCCTGTCCGACCAGGTTCAGCGTGAGGACCTGCGCGTAGTTGAAGTCGTGGCGGACCACGGCCGTCCGAGCGGCGTCCGGCGAGAGCGCCCGGTAGCCGGACTGGCCGTCGGTCAGGCCGCGGATGCCCCATCGGCCGACGAGGGCCTTCATCGCCAGGGTGAGGACCCGGTTCCCGAACCACCGGTGGGGGCGCATGTGGCGGGGGAGCCCGGCGAAGCGCGAGCCCACCACGTAGTCGGCCCGGCCGTCGAGGATGGGACCGACCAGCCGGGCCAGCTCCTCCGGCGCGTACTCGCCGTCGGCGTCGCAGAACGCCACCGCCGCGGCGCCGTACCGGTCGGCCAGCGTCAGCCCCGAGCGAACGGCGGCCCCGAGGCCCCGGTTCCGACCCAGCGACCAGACCTGCGCTCCGGCCGCCCGGGCGACGGCGGCGGTGGCGTCGGTCGAGCCGTCGTCGATGACCACCACCAGCACCGGGTGGCCCCGGACCTGGTCCGGTGTGCGGGCCACGACGTCGCCTACCGTGGCTGCTTCGTCGTGCGCCGGGAGGAACAGGACCACCGGGGACGCCAAGGAAGGGGTGCTACCGCCCATAGTTAGGCGATCTTTACAGAGTTTCGCTGGTGTGGCTAGCCTCCGGCCATGCAGGGTGGGCGGGGCCAGGAGACGCCACGGATGACGGCGAGGTATGTCTACCTGCTCGTCGGCTTGGTGGTGGCGGTGGCTGCGCTGCTCGGCATCCCGGCCCGGGCGACTTACGGGGCCCGGACGACCGCTGACGAGCCCCAGTACCTGCTGTCCGCGCTCAGCCTGGCGCGCGACCACGACCTGTGGATCGAGGACGAGGTGCTGACCCGGGCCTACCGGCCGTTCCACGAGGTCACGCTGCCCGTGCAGACCCAGACGCTGGCCAACGGGCATGCCGTCAGCCCGCACGATCCCCTGTTGCCCGTCGTGTTGGCGGTGCCGATGGGGTTGGGCGGCTGGGCGGCGGCCAAGGCCACCCTGGCGGGGCTGGCCGGGCTCCTGGCCGGCCTGCTGACCTGGCTCGCGCACCGGCGGCTCGCGGTACCCCTGGCTGCCGCGGCCGCCACCGTGCTGGCCTTCGGGCTCACCGCACCACTGTCGGCCTACGCCACCCAGGTCTACCCCGAGCTGCCTGCGGCGCTGGTCCTGGCGGTGGGCCTCACGGCACTGCTCCCCGCGGCCCGCGGGGAGGACGCGGTGACCCTGTCGCGGCGGGACCTGGTGGTCCTCGGCCTCGCCACCGCGTCGCTGCCGTGGCTGGGCGTGAAGTACGTGCCGGTCGCCGCGGCGCTGGCCGGGGTCGGGCTGTGGCGCCTCTGGCAGGAGGGCCGCGCCCGGCAGGCCGCGGGCTTCGTCGGGGCGATGGCGGTGGCCGGGCTGGCTTACCTCGTGGTCCACCGGCTGCTCTACGGGGGCTGGACGGTCTACGCCGCTGGCGACCACTTCGTCGGCGGCGAGCTCACGGTCATGGGCAGCGAGCCGAACTACCTCGGCCGGTCGCGCCGGGTCCTCGGCCTGCTACTGGACCGGAGCTTCGGGCTGGCCGCCTGGATGCCGGCCTACCTGCTCGCCGTGCCCGCGATCGCGCTGCTCGTCCGCCGCCGACCGGCCGCGGGGGCTGCGCTGGCCGTGCCCCTGGCCGCCGGGTGGGCCACGGCGACCTGGGTCGCCCTCACCATGCACGGCTGGTGGTGGCCCGGCCGCCAGGTCGTGGTCGTCGTGCCGTGCCTGGTCCTCGCGGTGGCGTGGTGGGTGGGCGACGCGGCGACGGCACAGCGGCTCCGCCTGGTCGCCGTCGCCGCGGTGTACGGGGTCGTGAGCTGGCTCTGGCTGTTGGCCGAGGTCCTCACCGGCCGGCGGACCCTGATCGTCGACTTCGACGCCACCGGCAACCCCCTCTACCGCGTGTGGCGCCTGGTCCTGCCGGACTTCCGCCATCCCGGTCCCGGCGACTGGCTGCTCGGCCTGATGTGGCTGGCGCTGGTCGGAGGCGTTCTCGCGGCCTCTGCATTTCCACGAACCAGAAGGAGAGCAATCCATGTTCCTGCGTGAAGGGCGGAAGTTGGGGACCTTCGCTTGCGTCCTCGCCGTGGCCGGCCTGGCCGTGGCGGGGTGCGGCGCCGACGACGGCGCGGACGTACGCGGCTCGGGCTCGGCCAGCGGCTCGGGCGCGGGGAGCGGATCCGGCTCCGGCTCGGTGTCGGGCAGCGGGTCCGGTTCCGAGAGCGGCGGCGGCGGCGACCAGTGCGAGCTGGTCGGCAACTCGGACGCCGACCCGGCGACGGCGGTCCAGGTCACCCTGGACGAGTTCGCCGTGACCCCCGTCCCCGCCGAGGTCGCCGCCGGCACCGTCCAGTTCACGGCGCTGAACGAGGGCGAGGAGACCCACGAGCTGGTGATCATCCGCTACGACGGCGACCCCGCCGACCTGCCGGTCGACGATGACGGCGCTGCTGACGAGGCGCAGCTGCCCGAGAGCGACGTGATCGGCGAGATCGAGGGCTTCGGCTCCGGCAACACCTGTGCTGGCGCGTTCGATCTGGAGGCCGGGAGCTACGTGCTGCTCTGCAACATCGTCGAGGAGGAGGAGAGCGGCGAGACCGAGGCCCACTACCACGAGGGCATGTACACGACGTTCACCGTCACCTGACGCGCTCCATCGCCCGGAGGCTCCGTTTGCTAGGTTTCTGACGGTCCGTCAGAAACGGGGGAGACGATGTTCCGGGGACATCGACCGATGGGGATCGCGCTGGCCGCCGTGCTACTGGTGGCGGGCGCCTGCACTCGGGACGACAGCGAGACGACGCGCGGCGACACCGACGCCGCCGACGAGAACGGCGGTGGTGGCGGCGGTGGCGCTGGTGCCGCGACCGAGCTGGCGACGACGTCCGCGGGCTGCGACAGCGGAGCGTCGCTCGTGCCGGGCGTGGAGCGCGTGACCCTCCAGTCGGGCGGCCAGGAGCGCTGGTACCGCCGGCACCTCCCACCCGCCTACGACGGGGCGCAGGCACTGCCCCTGGTCATCGACCTCCACGGCTACTCGGAGGGCGCCGAGGTCCACGAGATGAACTCCCAGATGGGCGACTTCGGCAACGAGCACGGCTTCGTGACGCTGTTCCCGCAGGGCCGGGGCGACGTCCCGTTCTGGGACACCTCGGCCGACGGCATCGACGTGGCCTTCATCGGCGACCTGCTGGACGAGGCCGAGGCCACCCTGTGCATCGACCCCACCCGGGTCTACGTGACCGGGCTGTCGAACGGCGCCATGATGACCTCCACCGTCGCCTGCGTGTACGCCGACCGGATCGCCGCCGCGGCGCCGGTGGCCGGCGTGGCGGAGGTCGGCGACTGCACGCCGGACCGACCGGTCCCGGTGGTCAGCTTCCACGGCACGGCCGATCCGTTCCTGGACTACGAAGGCGGCTTCGGGCCGGCGACGGCGCAGCTCCCCACTCCCGACGGCTCGGGCACCCTGGGCGAGCTGGACGACGCGGACAACGCGGAGGACGCGGGCGCCGCAGCCGCGGCCGACGCGCCGGCGGTCCCGGAGGTGATGGCGGAGTGGGCCGAGCGCAACGGCTGTGACGACGGAGCGCCGGACGAGGCCGCCCAGTCCGAGCACGTCACCATCCTGACCTACCCCTGCCCCGAGGGTGCCGAGGTCGAGCTCTACCGCATCGACGGCGGCGGCCACACCTGGCCGGGCTCGCCGTTCCTGGACGGCGTCGACCTGGTCGGCGAGACGACCTTCGAGATCTCGGCCAACGAGATCATCTGGGACTTCTTCCAGGCCCACCCCTTGGCTCCCACCAGTTGACCTGCGAGTCCCGCGGCGCGGTCGTGCTCGTCGTCGCGCCGTCGGTCGTCGTGGTGGTCTCGGTCGTGGTCGTCGTGACCTCGGTGGTGGTCGTGGTCCGTACGGCGGTCGTTGTCGGCGTGACGACACCGGTCGTGGGAGCCCGCACCGCTTCGCCGGTGGGTGCGGCAGGGGCGGTGGTCGTCGCGGCCTCGGGACCGGTGGTGGGGTGGGGGGCGAGGTTCGCGTTGGGGCCGACGGGCGTGACGTTGGCCGGGACGCCGTCCGGGCGGCTGGGCAGCTCGCGGTGGTCGGCCTGCCGGAGCGCCATCAGCACGCCGCCGAGCGCCACGGCCAGCGCCGCGACTCCGGCGATCAGCAGCCCGGCGGCCGCGCGACGACCTTCGACGTCCGGGACCCCCGTCCGCCGGGCGTGGTGGTCCTCGAGGATCCGGGGGGACGCGGGCGGCACGGCCGGCGTCGCACGGGGGGTGATCGGCCCCGCGGGTAGCGCGCGGGACGCCGCCACGGTCCGCGCGGCCGGTGCGGTCCAGAAGGTCGGGGCGGGGGGCGGCAGAGCCTCGCCCGTCACCCGCACCTCACTGCTGTTCGCGGCGCCGGGCGAGGCGTGGTCGGCGGCGATGATGGCCGCACCGAGAGCCACGCTGTGCTTGGGGTGGGCGTCGACGGCGAGCGGGCGGCCGAAGGCCGACCCGACCATCTGGGCGACCAGGGGGATGCGTGACGAGCCCCCGATCAGCAGGACCGCCTCGACCTCGCGGGCCATGACGGCCGCCGAGTGCAGAGCGCGCTTCATGGCCGTCACGGTCTCGCCCAGGGAGGGCCGGATCATGGCCTCGAACTCGGCCCGGGTGAGCCGCACCGCGGTGTGGACCGTCCGCAGGAGCACCGGGATGCTGACGTCGGTGTCGGCCGCCAGGGCCTCCTTGGCTTCGATGCACTCCTGCCGCAACCGGGTGACGGCGGCCCAATCGGCTGGGTCGTCGGGCTCGAGCGAGTCGTAGGTCGGCCCGAGCGAGGAGGTCACGTGGCGGAACACGGCCTCGTCGAAGTCGACACCGCCGAGCCGCTCGATGCCTTCGGGCTCGCCGAGGATCTGCCATCCGGCACCGGTGCGGCGCAGCACCGCGGCGTCGAAGCTGCCGCCGCCGAGGTCGTAGACCGCCACCACGGATCCCGGATCCACCCGCTCCTGGGAGGCGTAGTAGATCGCGGCCGCGTCGGGCTCGGTGAGCAGCGCACCGTCGCCGAGGTCGGCGAGGTGCATCGCCTGCTGGAGCAGGTCTTTCTTGTACTCCCCCCAGTTCGCGGGGTGGGAGACCGCGATGCCCGCCGGCGGGCCGTCCTGGCTCTCGATGACCCGCCCGACGACCGCCCGGAGCACCAGGGCGGTCAGCGCCTCGGCCGAGTAGGGCGACCCGGCCACGATCATGGGGACGGGGTCGCCGAAGCGGCGCTTGAACTCGCGCGCGATGCGGTCGGGCTCGATGATCGCCCGGCGGGCCGCGGCCTCGCCGGTGAGGACCTTGCCGTCCTTGCGCAGCAGGACGACGGACGGGATCACCGGAGCTCGGCTGCCGAGGCACGCGATCTCGACCCGTCCGTCGTGCCAGACCGCGGCCGCGGTGTAGGTCGTGCCGAGGTCGATGCCGAGGAAGTAGGACACGATCTGCCTCTCTGTGCCGCCGCGCGCGCTGAGTGTAGTGACGGCTCCGGCCACGGACGGTGAGGAGGCGGGTGAAATTCGGGCATCCAGGTGATGGCTCGGCAACGAACACCGGGCATGCGAAGCGACATCGACCGGTACAAGCGCCAGGTGGCGCGGCTGGATCTCTCGGGCATCGACTTCGCGGCCTTCCGCGAGCACCCCTTGCCCCCGAGCGTCCTGCGGTGCCTGCGCTACATGCACGACGTCGAGCACCACACCGTGTGCTACCTGCGGGACCTCCTGGTCACCCCGGCCCACCGCGACCCCGCCATCACCACCTTCCTGACCCTGTGGAACTACGAGGAGATGTGGCACGGCGAAGCCCTCGGCGAGGTGCTCGCCGCCCACGGCGAGGCGGAGGGGGCGGACCGCATCGGCCCGCTGCGCCAGGGCCTCGGCTGGCGGGACCGGCTGTCACCGCTGCTGCACAGCGTGGGATCGGCCGTCGCCGGGGAGACGTTCCCGGCCATCCACATGACCTGGGGAGCCATCAACGAGTGGACCACCCAGGCCGGCTACAGCCGCCTGTCGAACCGGGCCGGTCATCCCGTCCTGACCGACCTGCTGGCCCGGATCATGCGCCAGGAGGGCCGCCACATCGCGTTCTACGCCTCCGAGGCCGAGCGGCGGTTGGTGGCCGGCGGTCGCAAGACCCAGCGGCTGGTCCGCCTCGCGCTGCGGCGCCTGTGGCGGCCGGTGGGCTCGGGCGTCATGCCCCGGTTCGAGGTGGCCTTCCTCATCACGGAGCTGTTCGGTGATGACGACGGCCGGGACATGGCCCGCCGCATCGACGAGCGGATCGACCGGCTGCCCGGCCTCGAGGGCCTGCACCTGATCGAGGGAGCCATACAGCGGTACGAGGCCCCGGCGGCCGACGTCGTCGACCTGCACCGCCGCCACCGACTGCAGCGCGAACCGTCCGACCCCGACCAGGTCACCGCGGCCTGAGCGCGGACGTGGGGGCGGCCCGGTGAGCATGTCCGTGACCCTCGTCGAAGCTCCACTACGGTGTCGTCGCGGGAGGCGAGGAATGGGCGACGACGCGGGACGTAGCGACGCGGCCCTGGTGGCCGACGTCGCACGGGGGAGTCAAGCAGCGTTGCGGGAGGTCTACCGCCGGCACGGGCCGGCGGTCTGGGGGCTGGCGCGCCGGGTGACCAACGACCCACACGAAGCCGAAGAGGTCTCCCAGACGGTGTTCCTGAACCTGTGGCGGTCGCCGGAGCGCTTCGACCCCCGCCGGGGGGCCCTGCGCTCGTGGCTGCTGGCGCAGGCGCACGGGCGGGCCGTCGACCTGGTGCGGTCCGAAGCGGCGCGGCGCCGGCGCCAGAACCGGGAAGCCGAGCTGGCCGCCGTCCCGCCGTCGGCCGAGGTCGAAGCCGCGGTCCACGCCGCGGCGCTGGCCGACGACGTCCGCCGGGCGGTGGACAGCCTGCCCCCCGGCGAGCGCGAGGCAATCATGCTGGCCTACTTCGGCGGCCGCACCTACCGCGAGACGGCCAACCTTCTCGGGCAACCGGAGGGAACGGTGAAGAGCCGGATCCGGTCGGGGTTGGTGACGCTCCGACGTACTCTTGAAGCGAAGGGGGTGACCCCATGACCTTGGATAGCAACACCCACCCTCTCGACGAGCTGGCCGTGTATGCGCTCAACGCGCTCGACCCCGCCGAGTCCGCGGCGATCGAGGCCCACCTCGCAACCTGCGCGGCCTGCCGTGCCGAGCTCGACCGGCACCTCGCGACCTTGGCCCAGGTGGTCGCCCCCGAGGAGCCACCGCCCGGCCTCTGGGACCGGATCGCCGGCCAGCTCCCGGCCCGGGACGCCTCCGGAGCTACCGGCGCCACCCCCGACGCCGGCGACGCTCCCGACGCGGCCGACGTTCCGGACGCCGATCTGGCCCCCGTGGTGCCCTTCGATCCCGAGCGGCCTCGCCATGCCGGTCCCCGTCGCCGGACCGGCCGGATCCGTCCCACCACCTGGCTTGCCGCAGTGGCCGCGGTGGCAGTGCTCGTGGTCGGCATCGCCGTGGGGTCGCTGCGGAGCCGGGGCGGCCCGGAGAGCCTCACCGACCTGGCCCAGGCCGCCGTCGACGACCCCGGCTCGGCGGTCGTCGAGCTCACCGGCAACGACGGCCGCTCCGCGGCCCGGGTCGTCCTCACCGACCAGAGCATGGGCTACGTGCTCCTGGACGACCTCCCGACCCTGCCCGCCGGGCGCAGCTACCAGCTGTGGAAGATGAACGACACCCCCCAGCCGGTGTCGCTGGGCGTCATCGGCGACGGCTCGGCCGAGGCCGCCGTCTTCGCCCTGCCCAGCGACAGCACCAGCTTCGCCATCACCGAGGAGCCCGACGTGGGCGTGCCCGCGCCCACCGGGGACCTCGTCGCCGACGGCCAGCTCGACCCGGCGACCCACTAGGCGGTCGCGGCGGGGGACGGGACATCGACGCTGAGAGCCCGCTCCGGGCGGCACCGCTGAGCTTCGAGGAGAAGGCCGCGCTCACCGGCGGGGTCGACGTCTGGCACACGGCCGCCGTCGAGCGGCTCGGCGTCCCGGCGCTCCGCCTGTCCGACGGTCCGTCCGGGGTGCGGGGACACCGGCTCACCGGCTCGACGACGGTGTGCGCACCGTGCGGCAGCGCGCAGGCCGCCACCTGGGACCGCGAGCTCGTCGGGCGGCTGGGCCGGATGCTCGGTGATCAGGCCCGCGCGAAGCAGGTCCACGTGCTGCTGGCGCCGACCATCAACCTCCACCGCCATCCGCTCGGCGGGCGCAACTTCGAGTCGTACTCCGAGGACCCCTACCTGACCGCGCAGCTGGCGGTGGCCTACATCCGGGGCGTCCAGTCCCGCCGGGTGGCCGCCACGGCCAAGCACTTCGTGGCCAACGACCAGGAGCACGACCGCCTCGAGGTCAGTGTGGAGGTCGACGAGCGCACCCTCCACGAGATGTACCTGCAGCCCTTCGAGGCCGCCGTCCGCGAGGGCGGGGTCTGGGCGGTGATGGCGGCCTACAACCGGCTCAACGGGGTGCACTGCAGCGAGCACGACGGTCTCCTGGACGGCATCCTCCGTCACGACTGGGGCTTCGACGGGCTGGTCATGTCCGACTGGTACGCCACCCACAGCACCGCGGCCGTCGCCGCTGGGCTGGACCTCGAGATGCCCGGACCGCCGCAGTACCTCGGTCCCTACCTGGCCGCCGCGGTCCACCAGGGTGACCTGCCCGAGGCGGTGCTCGACCGGGCGGCGAACCGGCTGCTGACGTTGGTCGAGCGGGTGACCGGCCCGGCCGGCGACGGTGACGGCGAGGGCGACGGGGCCGGGGCACCCCAGAGCGCGGAGGACCCGATCGAGCTGAGCCGGGCCGTGGCCCGGGACGGGATCGTGCTGCTGCGCAACAACGGCACGCTTCCCCTCCGGCCCGAGCGCGTGCACAGCATCGCGGTGCTCGGGCCCAAGGCCGATCGCCCCGACATCCAGGGCGGCGGCAGCTCCCACACCCACCCGGAGAACGCCGTGACCCCGCTGGCCGGGATCGCGGACCGGGCCGGGCCGATCGAGGTGCGCCACGAGCCCGGGGTCGTCGAGGTCGCCTCCGGCCCGTTGGGCCGGCGGGAGCTGACCGTGCCCGGCAGCCGGGACGCCGATGGTCCCAGCGACCCGGGCATCCGGGTGGAGTACTTCGCCGGTGCCGACCTGGACGGCACCCCGCAGTTCAGCGAGGTCGCCAGCGACACCGAGCTGTACTGGATCGGGCCGCCGGTCCCCGGCCACGTCGAGGGCCAGTTCTCGGTCCGGGCGACCGCGGACTTCGTCCCCGACCGCTCCGGGCCGTGGCGCCTGCGGGTGACCAGCGCGGGTGCCGCCCGGGTGCTGGTCGACGGGCGGGTCGTGGTCGACAACCTGCAGCCCGAGCCGGGGACCAGCTTCTTCGGCCGGGGCAGCCGGCCCGTCGACGGTGAGGCCGAGCTGGCAGCGGGGACCAGCTACCGGGTGGTCATCGAGCTCCACAGCCGGCCGGTGCCGGCGGGCGGTGCCCCGCTGATCAGCGGCGTGATGGTGCACGCCCGGCCACCGGATGATCCCGAGGCGCCGGGCCGGGCCGTCGCGGCGGCCGCCGCGGCCGACGTGGTCGTCGTGGTCGTCGGCACGGACAAGCCGGACACCGAGGGCAGCGACCGGCTGGACATGGATCTCCCAGCCGGACAGAACGAGCTGGTCCGTGCCGCGGTGGCGGCCAACCCCGCGACCGTCGTCGTCCTCAACGCGGGGTCCCCGGTCGCGATGCCCTGGGTCGAGGACGTGGCGGCCCTCGCGCAGCTCTGGTACCCGGGCCAGGAGGGCGGGACAGCACTGGCCGACGTGCTGTTCGGCGACAGCGAGCCGTCCGGGCGCCTCCCGGTCACCTTCCCCCGCCGGCTCGAGGACACGCCCGCCTACCCGACCTACCCCGGTCAGCACGGCCGGGCGCCGTACAACGAGGGCGTGTTCGTCGGGTACCGGCACTACGACGCCCACGACGTGGATCCGCTGTTCTGCTTCGGCCACGGTCTGTCCTACACCCGCTTCGACTACGGCCCGGCCGTCGTCGAGATGGATCCGGCCGGCCAGCACGTCGCCGTGGCGGTCGACGTCACCAACGTCGGTGACCGGTGGGGCCGGGAGGTGGTCCAGGTCTACGTCCGGGACGTGGAGGCCTCGGTCAGCCGCCCCGAGCGGGAGCTGAAGCAGTTCGCCAAGGTCGGGCTGGAGCCCGGGGAGACCCGGACCGTCCGTCTCGAGCTGTCCCGCCGGGCCTTCGCCTTCTGGGATGTCATCCGCCACGACTGGCTGGTCGAGCCCGGAACCTTCGAGCTCGCCGTCGGGTCGTCGTCCCGGGACATCCGGAGCACCGCCCGCCTCGAGCTGGAAGCGCTGGAACCGCTGTAGGCCCCAGCTCAGGAATCTTCGCCGACTCTTAGGGAAGTCTTCCGCGTTTCTCACCCTGCCCTGCCTCAATGGCGGTGCTCGGTCGCCCCGCCTCGCGCCGTCACGAGCGGCCGAGCACTCGGGGGGAGGGCACACTCATGGCACGCATCGATCGGCGCCGTTTTCTCACCTACGGCGCAGGCCTGTTCGTACCCGCGGCCATCGGCACCGGATGGCTGAGCGCGATGAGGGGAGGAGCCACCGGGTCGGCCCTGGTGCAGGCCCAGCCGACCTTGCCGGGCAGCTCCATCCCCAAGTACCGCGACGCGCTGGTGATCCTGCCGGCCATGCCGCGCACCAGCCGGGTCACGTCCGGCGGGCGGACCGTCGACTACTACGAGGTGGCCCAGCGGCAGTTCGCCCAGCAGGTGCTGCCCAGCGGCCTGCCGAGGACCACGGTGTGGGGCTACGGCTCGGTCAACCACGCCGGGTCGTTCCGCTACCCGGCCAACACCTTGGAGGCCCGGGTCCGCACGCCGCTGCGGGTGAAGTGGATCAACGACCTCCGGAGCGGGAGCAGCGGGCGGTTCCTGCCCCCTCTGCTCCCGGTCGACCCCACGTTGCACTGGGCGAACCCGCCGGGCGGGACGGCCGGGCGGGACAGCATGCCGATGTTCGAGTCGACGCCGGGTCGGTACACCGGGCCGGTGCCGATGGTCGTCCACCTCCACGGGAGCGAGCGGAGCCCGCAGGAGAGCGACGGCTACCCGGAGGCGTGGTTCCTGCCCAACGCGAACAACATCCCGTCCGGCTACGCCGCCGTCGGGAGCTTCTACGACCGGTTCCGCCAGTCGTCGTCGCTCGGCGGCGCCTGGACCCGGGGCTCGGCGGTGTTCGAGTACCCGAACGAGCAGCCGGCCACCACGCTGTGGTACCACGACCACGTCCTGGGCATGACCCGCACCAACATCCACGCCGGCTTGGCGGGCTTCTACCTGCTGCGCGGCGACGAGCGGGTGAACGGCCGCCTGCCGGGCCCGGCGCCGCAGATCGGCGATCCGTCGGGCGTCCGCTACCACGAGATCGCGCTGATGATCCAGGACCGCTCGTTCAACGCCGACGGCTCGCTGTTCTACCCGGACAGCCGGGCGTTCTTCGACGGCTTCACGGGCCCCTACATCCCCGACAGCGACATCCCGCCGATCTGGAACGCGGAGGTCTTCGGCGACGCGATGCTGGTCAACGGCCGCACCTGGCCGTTCCTCGCGGTGGAGCAGCGCCGCTACCGGTTCCGGATCGTGAACGCCTGCGGCTCGCGGTTCCTGATCCTGCGCAACGACCGGAACCTGCCCTTCTGGCAGATCGGTGCCGACGGTGGGTTCCTCCCGAGCCCGGTCCGCCTCGACCGGCTGCTACTCGGCCCGGCCGAACGGGCCGATGTGATCGT